>Ga0126377_10001846_pt1 | contig 14173 bp, 11 predicted proteins | sample PanSoiMetPlot_22_FD_92647 | JGI IMG/M metagenome (GOLD analysis project Ga0126377, IMG submission 92647) | Tropical forest soil microbial communities from Panama - MetaG Plot_22 | ecosystem: Environmental > Terrestrial > Soil > Tropical forest > Bulk soil | place: Panama | collected 2016-02-17
ATAGGAGGTGACGCCTTCGGAGACCCACAACCCGCGCGTGTAATTTTCGCGCTGGTAATCGAACGGCCCGAGCGCCAGCGGACGAATCCGTTTGACGTTCCAGTGATGGAAGTATTCGTGTGATTCAAGGCCGAGAAAATTTTTATAGCGGCGCTCGGATTTGAAGGCCTCAGGCCGCGTCATGCTGACGTTGGAATTCAGGTGCTCTGTGCCGCCGCCTATGCCGGGCTGAACGTGAATGATGAAGGTGTAGTGATCGTAAGGCAGGCCGCCGAACATCTTCGCGCCCTCCTCGACGATCTTCGCCATGTCGTTCATCAGCCGGTTGTCGTCGAATTCGTACTGCCCCCAGATGGCGACGCGGTGCGGTTTGCCGCGGACGGCGAATTCCAGCAGCTTATGTGTCCCGATCTCGGTCGGCGAATCGACCAGCCTGTCGTAATCGGCGGCTGTGTAATAGCCGCCGGCGTCGGGTTTGAGCGCGAGCGGCGTCGTGACGCGCCAGCCTTCAGGCGTAATGAATTTGATTCGATGCGGGCGGCTGACCGCGCCGGGAACATACATGAACAGCGAAGCGCCGTTGAAATAAGCGTGAGTCGCGTCCAGGTGGCTGGTTTGCGTCGCCAACTCGTTGGCGTATACGCGGTAGCTTACGCGGACCGTCTTCAGGCTGTCGCCGCTCGCCGCGGGCTCTATCCGCCACGTGGCTTTGTCGATCTTCCGCCACGGCAGAGGCCGCTCCGACCCGTCGCCGGCGTTGAAGTCCTGCACGTGGCGGGCGTATTCGCGCGCCAGATAGGAGCCGGGCGTCCAGATCGGCAATGAGAGGTCTAGTTGCGGCGTCGTCACATTGCCTATCGTTAAGCTCACTTCGAAAAGATGAGTGTGAGGTTGAGGAAAGGCCAATGTGTAACTCAACTCCAGTGACTTTGGCGCCGACGCGGGCTGGACGCCGGGCTGGATATTCGGTTTTGTCCTCTGCCCGAACGCGAAGGCGGCGAATGCGAGAACGGTCAAGATTACAGCGGCTGCGCGCGCGGACGTCGCAGGCCTGGGGATGCGGATCATCAAGTATCTCCCAATCTATAGTTTTCCCGATTTCGTTGGTTTGACACTCCGGCACAGTACCGCGCGCGTAAGCAAGCGGCCAACTAACCATTTGGCCGCTTGCTTACGCGCGCGGTACTGTACGTTTCGTTGGTTTGACGATCGGAAGGAGAAAGATAGCACGGGGGATGTAAGTCGGTACAGCGCCTTTTGCCTGCCGCTCGACCGGCGTGGTAATGTTCATCACATGCGAAGCAGAAGATCGGCCTCACATAGAAAAATCACGCCGGAGATGGTGATTGCTGGTTATCAGCAGGGCTATTTCCCGATGGCCAAGGGGCGGTTCGGCCACATTGACTGGTATATGGCCGAGCCTCGCACGGTCATCCCGCTCGACGAACGCTTCCACGTCCGCCGCTCGCTGCGCAAGGTGATCAAGAAATCAAAATACCAGCTCAGGCTCAACACCGATTTCGCCGCTGTGATCCGCGCCTGCGCGCGCCACGATGAGGTGGACAACGATGAGGTCTGGTTGAGCGATGAGATGATTTCGATTTACATGGAATTGCATCGCCGCGGGTTCGCGCATTCGGTCGAGGTCTGGGACGGCGAGCGTTTGATTGGCGGGTTGTACGGCGTCTCGTTAAGAGCGGCTTTCTTCGGCGAGTCCATGTTCAGTCGCGCGCCCTCGGTTTCGCAAATCGCGCTTGTGGCCCTGGTCGAAAGGTTGCGCGAACGGGGCTATATCCTGCTCGACGCCCAGATGCGAACGCAGCACATCGCGTCTTTCGGGGCGATTGACCTCATGCACAACGAATATGTCGGCCTGCTTGCCGAGGCGATGCTGGATGACAGAAGCTTCGTCTAAACTGCCACAGAGACACAGAGGCAAAGAGAAAAAGCGGCGCTGCGGTTCCTTCGGCTCTTTCTCTCTGCCTCTGTGTCTCTGTGGCTCTGTGGCTAAATATCGCTATTCACCAAAAATATTTCCCAGACCCACGCTGCCGCCGCTCTGCGTCGGGAAGAACGGTTTGAGCATGCCGGCGAAGGCCGCGAGGTTGCGCGTTTGGATCAAAATCTCGCCCGGCCCCGCGAATTCGGCGACGATGCCTTCGCCGCTCAGGAAGCTGCGGAACCAGCCCGCAGTCGAGGCTTTGCGCAATTCGTATCGCATGTGGCCCTCCCAGGCCACCAGATGGCCCGTGTCGACTACGTACCGCTCGCCGGGATTGAGCCGTCTGCGGTGGATCGAGCCGAACGACGAGACGAGCAGCAACCCTGACCCCTGGATCTGCAAAACGAACAGCCCTTCGCCGCCGAAGAACGACCTCGCGCCGCCCCATCGGGTGTCGACCACCAGGCTCGTGTCGCCCGCCAGATAAGAACTCGATTGGACTAAGAAGACCTGGCCGTTCATCTCGATGGCCGCGATATCACCCGGGGAGCCGGGCGCGAAGCTCACTTCGCCGGGGCCGCCTCGCGCTGTGAAGGTGGAAACGAAGGCCGTCTCGCCGCCGACCGCTCGCTTCAGCGCGCCCATCAACCCGCCCTTCATCTGCGACTGCAATTCGACGTTGCCTGACATAGCCACCATCGCGCCGGCCTCTGCGTTTATTGACCGTTCGGCCTGCAACTTGACGGTCGCCAGCGCGAACGCGCCTTGATAGAGAACTTCATAGCTGTAGCCGCGCCCGCTCCCGCGCCCGTCGCTGTCGATGTGTATGCCGCCCGAGCCCACATAACCGCTCGAGGGCGTAGGCCCCACGTTAGCCGTCGGGGCCGTCGCGCTGATATTCGACCCGCAGACGCTGCAAAACCGCGCGTCAGTAGGAAGATTGGTTCCGCATGTTGGACAGGTCATCGTAGTTCCTTTCGCTGAATAAACTATAGCTCAGCCCTGAGAAGAACCTTTGCGAACTTTGCGCCTTTGCGCCTTTGCGAGAACCCAGGCTGCGTGAAGCGGGATGCTCGCAAAGGCGCAAAGGCGCAAAGATGTTTCTGAAATCTCAACCCGGTCTGAGCAATCGTGAAACAGATTCGCGCTCATTCATGGCTGACATTCTTTATTCTCACCGGCGCGGCTTATCTTCTAGCCGGTCTCATCTTCACCGGGAAATTCAACTCGCCCAGTTCGAGCTGATAGAACGATGCGAAGCCGTTGTAGCGGGCCATCGCGCCCAACTCCTCTTCGATCCTCAGCAACTGGTTATATTTGGCGATGCGGTCGGTGCGCGAAGCCGAGCCGGTTTTGATCTGTCCCGCGTTTGTCGCGACGGCCAGGTCGGCTATGAAGGGGTCTTCGGTCTCGCCCGAGCGGTGCGAGATGACGGCTGTGTAGTTGTTGGTCTTCGCCAGTTCGATCGCGTCGAGCGTCTCGGTCAGCGTCCCGATCTGGTTGACTTTGATCAGGATCGAATTGGCCACGATCTCCTCGATGCCGCGCTCCAGGTAGCGCGTGTTGGTCACGAACAGGTCGTCTCCCACGAGCTGAACCGTGTCGCCCAATTCTTCGGTCAGCGTGGCCCACCCGATCCAGTCGTTCTCGGCCAGCCCGTCTTCGATGGAGATGATCGGGTACTGGCGCGCCCAGTTGACCCAGAACTGAACCATCTCTTCCGAGCCGAGTTTGCGGCCGTCCGATTTTTTGAAGACGTAATAACCTTCGTCGTAAAACTCCGAACTGGCCGGGTCGAGCGCGATGGCGATCTGCTCGCCCGGCGTGTAGCCGGCGGCGTTGATCGCCTCCAGGATCGCCTCGATAGCCTCGTCGTTCGATTTCAGACTCGGGGCGAAGCCGCCCTCGTCGCCGACCGAGGTCGAATAGCCGCGCTTCTTCAACACTCCCTTCAATGTGTGGAAGACCTCGGTACCCCAGCGCAGGGCCTCGGCGAAACTCGGCGCGCCCGCCGGGGCGATCATGAATTCCTGAAAATCGACGTTGTTGTCGGCGTGCGCCCCGCCGTTGATGATGTTCATCAACGGCACGGGCAGCGTGCGCGCGTTGGTCCCGCCGACGTGGCGGTAGAGCGGGATCTCGAGCTCCGCCGCCGCCGCCCGCGCGGTCGCCAGCGAAACGGCCAGGATCGCGTTCGCGCCGAGCTTCGATTTATTCGGCGTGTCGTCCAGGTCGATCATCGTCTGATCGACCTCGACCTGATCGAAGGCGTCCTTGCCGACGACGGCGTTGGCGATGGTCTTGTTTATGTTCTCGACGGCCAGCCGTACCCCTTTGCCCAGGTAGCGGAACTTGTCGCCGTCGCGCAATTCGACGGCCTCATTTTCGCCGGTCGAAGCTCCCGAAGGAACGGCGGCGCGCCCCATCGCGCTGCTCTCAAGCACGACCTCGGCCTCGACCGTCGGATTGCCCCGCGAATCCAGAATCTCGCGGGCATGAACCTGTGCGATGATGCTCATATTTATCCTCAGAAAAAAAGTAGGGAGTGGGGAGTGGGGAATTGGGAGTGGGGAGTGGGGAGTCAAATAGTGACTTCTTTGACCCCATTCCCCACTCCCCATTCCCCACTCCCCATTTAAGAAGCGGCTATCTTAGCTCGCTAGCCGACATTGTCAAATCATTTTCCAAAATCAACATCGGCGTGGTCGAACCGCCGCAAGCGGGCGAATTCGACGGCCCCGGCGCGGAAAGCCTGACGCCGGCGCCTTCAACATTGGCGCCGAGCCACGTGTAAGGGGCGAAATCGACGCGGCGGTCTTCGAAGGTTAGCTGCCCGCAGGAAAGGGTCGGAAAGGGTTCTTGAAGCGGCGCCACGCGCTCCTGCACGACGAATGAAGCGCCCAGCGTGTCGCTGACGGCGCGGCTCCACTCGCCGTCGTCACATTGCCAACCCGACACCACGCCGCGCCCGCCGTGATCGTCGTTCGGCTTCAGAATCAGATCCTCGCGCCGTCCGGAGACGAAATCGATCAGGTCTATGCGCCGGTCGCCGTAGGTCGTGAAGCCCTCGCGCAGAACCCGAGTCCATGGGACGCGCCGGCGCAGCGCCTCCACCTCGTCGCCGGAGAAGAGGCTCTCGTATTGAGGGTCGTCGAGCAGCGCGAAGATCGCCTTTTTCATGAGCGCCTGGGCGCGAAACGAATTGACCATGCAGACTGCGCGATCCTCCGTGGCGCGGATCAGCGGGTGGCTCAGCCCGCCGCCGCAAAGCAACTCGCCCGCCGCGACGCGGTTGTAGACGAGATTGATCCGGAAGTCACTGACGCGCAGCCACCCGCCACGGTATTCAAGTTCTTTCGGGTCGGCGATGATCGTGGGGTAGCCGCGCGATTCGAGATATTCGCGGCAAATATCATACTCGGCCAGGGCCGGGGCTTCACTCCAGGCTACTATCGCTATGTGGGGCTGATCGCGTCCGCCCCATTCGCGGTAGCAACAGAGCAGCGTTTCAAGGACACATGGCCTGATCTCGACGCGCCGCAACGGGCGCCTGCGGGCGAATTCCCGCACGACGTCCATCCCCATGAAGATTTCGCCGAGCGCGTCGCCGCAGATCAGCTCGCCGGGAGGGGCGGCGTTGTATTCGACGAAGTGGAACTCCCCGCCCGGATCGAAGGAGGCCTCCAGCCGCCCGCTCGCGTCCGGGTCGCCGAAGCCGGGGGCGATCGAGATCAATCGCTCTTCGTCCGGCGTCAGGCCCAGCTCGGCGCGCAGGTTTTCGTCGGACGTCAGGGCGCGGTAGAGCCTTTCAATCGCCGAGAGCGCCAGCGTCGCGTCGCGCCTGACCCGTTCGTATTGCCGCTCGGTGACGAACATCGGGCGCAGGACCGCGCAGATCGGGCGGTCGCCGTAGCGCAGGTTGTATCTGACGGTCCCCTCGCAGAGTTTTTCGATCGCGTCGTCGGCGAGTGGGCCTTCGAGCATGGAGTTGTAATGTTCGATAGCTTCCGCAGTCATTGTCATTAATTCTGGAGAGATATTCCCCCCCTATCCCGCATTTTCCCGCCGGCGAAACTCGGAACAGAAAGAGGCGTCACAGGGAGACGACCGGTCATCCTCGGCGCGTAGCTTATATTACCGCAGCCGCGACGCAAACTGACCTTTTGGATCAGAAATCGAAAGGGCGCCGAGCAATTTTCGCCGCCCTAGGTTGAAACCTTCCGCCTCGGTTCGTCACTTACCTGGGCGAAACAGAGGTTCAACCTCAATTCTCGAAAAGAATCTGAAAGACTCGAAAGGAAGGCCCACTATGAAGCAATTTCAAATCCGTTTGGCAATTTTTTCCGCGCTGGTCTGTCTGCTGTTGTCATTGAACGCGGCGGCGCAGGATTTTCGCAAGAGCTACGAGGTCGGCCAGGGCGGCTCGATCAGCGTTCGCAACGTCTCCGGCGACGTGACAGTGACCGGTTATGACGGCGCGACGGTTCTGGTCCTCGGATTCAAGGAGGGCCGTGACCGCGACCTCGTCTCGGTCGAAGACAACAGCTCAGGCAATAATGTGGATGTGCGGGCTCGGTATCCCGAAAACTGCGACTGTAACGCCAGCATCCGGTTCGAGGTCAAAGTCCCGCGCGCCAATTACAAATTCGACCAGATTTCGAGCACCAGCGGCGACGTCGAAGTGACGGGCGTGAACGGCGACCTGCTGGCCAAATCCACCAGCGGCAACGTCACGGTCAGGGGCGTCACGGGCGCGGTCAACGCCAAATCGACCAGCGGCAACGTCCACGTCGGAGAGATCAACGGCACGGTTAGCGGCAAATCGACCAGCGGCAACGTCGAGGTCGAGATCATGCAACTCAGCGGCGCCGGGGACATGGAGTTCGCTTCGACCAGCGGCAACGTCCGCGTCAAAATGCCCGCCAACCTCGACGCCGACGTGAGAATGTCCACCATGAGCGGCGGATTGAAGACCGATTTCCCATTGACTATTGAAGAGCCGGAGCGAGGCCCGGGTCGCCGCGCCGCCGGCCGCGTCGGCGGAGGCTCGCGTAACCTGAGACTCTCGTCTACTTCCGGCAGCGTGAGTCTGTTGATGATGTAATGACAATCGGACGGGATTGACCGGATGCGCCCGGATAGAGAAACGCTTTTTCTCCAACCCTCAACCACCATGTCAATCCTGTCTGACCTCTTCAGAAAAAATGTACCGTAGGTTGTCCAACCTGCGGAGGCTTGATTAATGAAACGTTCAGTTGTCATCAACCGGCTTGGTTACGAAGCCTCCGCCGCCTTGGACAACCTACGGTACATCGCTCGCCGATTTTCATTCTTTCGGGGCGGCTCAACGAGACATGAAAATCTTCGGAAATCTTTTGCTCGATTGAAGCGCAGGCGCCAAATTACCTCACGCCAAGATGTCTGAGAAAGGCTCGGGTTAACTCCCCTAAGAGCTGGTCGTCGTCCTTAGGCAGTAAGGATGACCAGTCTTTAGACATCGTATCGAGCAGGATCATATCTCGCAGGGTGAAAGCCACCTGTATCAAGGCAAAAAAAACTGCGACCACTGGGTCGGGATGCTTTATTTCTTTACGTTTCAGCAGCGGGAAGTCCGCAACACGGCGGATCGTGCGGATACGACCTACAGCGGCCATCGTACATTCTGTTGCCGATAATTCCTGAAGAATAAAACCAACTCAATTGGTTAAACCATTGATCTGATCTGGTGAGGATTGTAATATCACGTTGTCGCGCGCCGCAGCGCAACAATCAAGCAAAGAATCATAATAAGCATTGCTCCTGGGTACGCATCGCTTCCAGCGTGCAGTCGTGGATGGCAAACCCATAGGAGAGACCCGCAGCGCGCTTGAGGGCTTAACGCGCGCATTCGCAATCGATGAACGAACGGTACAGGCGACCGCCTTCGGAATCGCTTGGTTTAAATCAATCCCTCTCACACCAAGACTGCACGCTGGAAGCGGCGAGTACCCAGGGATTTTCCGCAGTAGCCTTCATGCCGGTCGCGGCGCCTTGAAAGAATGAAAATCGCGGCGCGAGGGTAGGGCAAACTACCCTGGAGCGCCGCCCATCCTTGCCTGCTAGCTTCGGTCAGTCGGTCACTGCCGGGAACCCAGCAGGCAAGGATGGGCGGCGCTCCAGGGTAGTTTGCCTAGTCTTCCCGAAAGGCCGCATCGAAGGAGTCAAGGCAAACTGCCAGTTTGCCCTACCTTTTTCTGAGGAGCTTTCATGTCGCTTTGCGACGCTCTGAAACAATAGAATTTGTGCTGGCGCGCCCGCGTCCTCGCGGGCAGGCGTCTAGCGAAGACTGCCCGCGAGGACGCGGGCGCGCCATTTTCTGAGGAGACTTGTATGACTGAAAAGACCACACGCAGAGACTTCGTCAAGACAAGTGTAGCAGCGGCTGGCGCCGCGGCTATCTACCACACCAATGTCCACGCGCGGGTTTTGGGCGCGAACGACCGCATCAACATCGGCTGCATCGGCCTCGGCGGGCGAGGCTCCAGCGTGATGCGGTGGGCGATGGAGGTCGGTAAAAACTCGCGCCCCGCGCAGGTAGTCGCCGTTTGCGACGTTTACCGCAAGCGGCTGAACAAGGCCAAGGAGTCCAGCCAGGCCGAACTGGCCACGCTCGATTACCGCGAGGTGATCGCCCGCAAGGACATCGACGCCGTGATCATCGCCACGCCCGACCATTGGCACGCGCCGATCGCCATCGAGGCTATGAAGGCCGGTAAGGACGTTTATTGCGAAAAGCCCATGACGCGCACCGTCGAGGAGGCCAAGAGGTTTTACGAGACGGCCAAGGCCACAAACCGCATCGTCCAGATCGGCTCGCAAACGACCTCCAGCGACCAGTGGTGGAGGGCCCGCAAGGCCATCGAGGACGGGATGATCGGCCAGTTGATAATGAGCCAGGGGTCGTATCATCGCAACTCAATCGAGGGTGAATGGAACTGGAAGATCGATCCGAACGCCGGGCCCGAAGGCAAAGGCGATGATTACATCGACTGGAAGATGTGGCTGGGCGGCGCGCCGAAGCGGGATTTCGTCGCCGATCGCTTCTTCTGCTTCCGCAAATACTGGGACTATTCGGGCGGCATCGCCACCGACCTCTTCTATCACGTGGTCGCGCCGCTCAACATCTGCTGGGGCGAAGCCCAGTTCCCACACAAGGTGATGGCCTCCGGCGGAATTTACGTTTTCAACAAAGACGGCCGCGAAGTCCCCGACACCTTCCATCTGATCGCCGAATTCTCGAAAGGCCATTCCCTCGTGCTCAGCTCTTCGATGGCCAACGCCCAGCACATCCCGGGCCTGATCCGCGGGCACGAAGGCACGATCATGATGGTGCCGCAGGGGCAGTTCGAGGGCCGCGTTGATCACATCACCGTCACGCCCGAAAACATCGCCAAGAAAGCCTTCGTCGAGAAGTGGGGCAAGGATGCGGTCGAGATTCCGACCGAGAAGCGCGAGGACCACATGGAGAACTTCCTGCGCTGCGTGAAGACGCGCGAGAAGAACGTGCTCGACGCCCTGACGGCTTACAAGGCGATGACCACCATCGGCATGGCCGTGCAGTCATACCGCGAAGGCCGCGTGCTCTATTTCAACGAGGCCACGCAGCGGGTGGTCGACAAGCCCGCCGAGGGGATGCAGGCCCGGTCGTGATCTGAATGGTACGCCGCCAACATTAACAAGTTGAGCCTTCCCGAATTGGCCATCGGCCATCGGGTATCGGCGATTGTTTGCAGATAATCCATGCGAGGCAATCGCCGATACCCGATGGCCGATGGCCAATTCGTTCTTGCTCTGTTCGATAAGACGAATAGGAATGTGTTATGGGAATACAAACTGCCCAAGGTGGTTACGCTACGACTTATGCATGTGGTCTTAGGAAGCGAGCGCTCTGCTCAATTTACTCTATCGGCCCATTGATCGAGCAGACGGGCGATTCTGCTTATCGAATCCTCAAAACCGGAATCATCTGACACAACTGCGGCACTCACAAAGCCTGGCGATATATCACCTGGCGTGCGAGGTACGCGCCAAGCCTCATATCTTATGAGACCTATCCGTGCTGAACGTGGAAGCTTCTCCAGTCGGTTACGCAACCAGATACCATGATCTCCATTGTGCTGAGCAATGACGGACCGGTCATAAGTCCACGCGATATCAGAGGGCGGTTCTAGCAACTCCGTGACTTTCGGGACCAGATATGTACGCATCACATTGTCCAAATCGTGCAATGCATGATTTCGAGTTGGCGGCGGCGGTTTAATAATAACCTCGAGAGCGACGGGTATGCGCAGTGGCACAAGTAGTCTTCCATGCCGACTCCGAAAGGCTCGTATACGCTGATCTATTTCGGCCCGATAGACATCGGAGCTGCCGGGAATTTGTGGGAGTTCCCCGATTAGAATGCGTAATGGGGTCGTTCTGAAAATATCTTCCCATCGCTTGGCAAAATCATCCAGTATTATGCGATGCTCCTTGTAACCGAGATCGGACGCTCTGAAAAAGTAAGCCAAGTCCTGCAGCCGGAGTTTAGCGCGACCTAGGAAACGACGCTGTGCATCACGCCTTGTAGTATCGAGCAGCGCCTCGAATGCCTCATCGCCGATTTGTGCCCGAAGAAATCCCCAATCGGAGAGCAGACCGCCGTAAGGGTCGAACTCATTCTCCACATCAGCATTGTCGCTCTCTTTGCTTCCATCCTGTTTCAGCACATGCAGTGCGAGACCCAAGTCGTCACGGAAGTCACCTAGGCTTTGTACGTGTATGTGAATTTCGGGATTTTCCGCTCCGTGCTCGCAGGAGACAGAAAGTGCATGAACTTGTACATCGTCGAAGTACAACAACCCCTTCCGGGAAGTCGTCAATTCTAGGAGCGGTCGCCCAAGAAGGTCGAGAATATTTTTGGCAATGGTATGAACGTGAGCCGGTGTCCGGTCTGTTGTAGCTAATCGCATCTGCAGCACGACTGGGCCGCGGTATGATCGCCTTCGGCGATTCTCTAGAACTTCGAGAACTTGCTGCTGAAGATTCAGCCGATCCTCAATGGGCATAGCCTTTTTGCTACGTGGCTCGACACCCCGAATTGTGATCCAGAGTCGCCTCAGCCAACGCGCGCGATATCGATCCCGCCGTCCCCAATCTGTTTGTACGTACTCCGTTCGGTTCAATTCTTCGGCCAGAAGGTTGAGTTCGACTTATCAGAATGTTGTTTCATTAAGGGGCGGTCAACAGATAGCGCCCTGCATCTATTAAGCTTTGTCGGTAGCTAATTCGCTCGTCATCATTCAATCGCAGCAGGGCGGCGGTAGCGCGGCCAATGGCAGTTCGCCCGATGATTTGCGCTCCAGAGAGTTCGAAGTGATCGCCCCAGTTTTGTGTACGCGGATTGAATAGCGGCACGATCTCGCCGCTAAACGGATCAATCGTGGCTAGATCGGAGCCTTTGTTGCCATTGCAGATCACACAGGCTAGGGCTAGGTTTTCTCTCACAGTTCGGCCACCGTGCTTGAGCGCGATCACGTGATCTATGGGATGCGTTTCAGGCCGGTCATCTTGATGGATCAGGCAATACTCACATCGCCCGCCAGCGCGGTTGATCACCAGTCGGCGCAATTTAGCCGGAATATGCGGGCGTGGCATTGTCAGAGTAAGTGGCGGCCTCAGCCGATGAGCGGTTGCCCGGCGCGGGCGCGGGCCTTGAGTTTAGTCAGGTATTCGCTCAAGCGAAGATAGGTATTCAGATCGGCTCTTTCTTCAGCCGTCAATTCTTCTTCGCGGTTCTTACGCAGCAATTCTTCCAAACGCTCCTGCGCGGAGGCTGAAATCTTGAAGGCGAGTAGTTGGTCGGCGGTTGGCCCGGAAGTCAGCAGGTCAATCATCTCCTGATAGATCGGCGGCGCTGATTCGTCGCCGCCGCCTTGCGGAGATAATCTGGCCACCTTCGCCGCCACGGCTTCACGAATGAGAGCAGGCAAAGCGGCAGGGGCGATCTTGAAATGTGCCGCCAGTTCATCAGGGACTTCGAGAGTGATCGTAGTCATAAGTGACCTCGCTATTTCAACAAGGACATTATAACTCAATCCGTATTGGCGCGGAATCAGCCCTGTCGTTCCAGGCTCAGCCCGTGCATTCCGCCGTAATCCGAGACTGAGGGCGATCTCCATCCCGCCAGTAACTCTTGATCCACGCTGTATACTTCCACCCCGATCGGCCGGCAGATGGTGATCGGATCGGCGGCGTTTGGCCCCCAGGTCGGAATCGTCATATCGCCGTGCGGGCAGGTCGAGATGGCGCAGAGCAGATCAATTTCGGCGAAGAACTCGAAGTAGTCTCCCTTTTTAGCCGGACATGGTTTGACGAAATACTGATGGCCATTCTCGGTCAATCCCGTCACCTGAAAGATGTTCAGCACATCGTGCACATCGCTCTCGCAGAGGCGATAGGGCGCGACAGCGCGCGCCAGGTTCGAGTGGCAACATACATCCAGATCTTCACCCGTCAACATCTTGTGAACGTATGGATCGCAGCGCGTCCCTAACAGGTCGTGGCATCCCGCGCCGTCCTCATCAATGCCATAGCCGACGCTGTCGCCCGTCACGGTGGCCATCGGGCGCAGGTAATGCAAGCACGACCAGAAACGGTCGAACACCCTCATATGCGCGCTATGCAGTTGTTTCGTGCGAGCCGCCCAGAAACGTTCTCGCGGGTTGTGTAGGTTCCACGCGTTGAAGTCCACGACCTGCGGCCCTTCGACGGCTACGATCCGGCAAACCTGACCTGCCAGCGCTTGCCAGGCTTTGCCGGAACGGATAGGAACGATGAAGCTGTCAACGAGCCTGCGTCGTTCAACCTCACTGCCGAGCCGGCGGTAAAAGGACTGATCTACGAGGAGCGGGGAACCAAATTTAGGTTCGTAAAGTGGGCCGGGCATTCGGTAGTCTCCTTTACTACGCGCCTTGCCAAGCGCCGCGCAAAAACGCTAATGCGGTCTCGGCGAAATAGCTGGTTGTCACGCCACTTCCCATACATTAGCCGAAAATTGGGCCATGCCCGCCGTTCGGGATTACCCAAAGGTATGATCCTGGGGTCGCAGTGCGCATTTCCAACGGGATGTTGATCGGCTCCGTCCGCTCGTCGCTTGATGGCGGTTTCATTGGGAACTCCTTGCTCGTCATATTTTCTCAGGACAGCATCTTGGTAAGCCATCCCGGGTGTATTCTCAAACCCGCTAAACCGGCCGTGCCCATCACTACGCCGAAAACCCCAATTACCAATGACATCCATAGCAACCATTTCTTCTTGGTCAGAGCCGTCACCGCCAGCATCGCAATTGATGTTGAAAGCGCTGCGTCCGAGAGATCAAACTGATCATCCCGATAATTCAGAGCATCATATTGCGCCTCGTATTCTCGGGCTTTCTTCTGTAACTCGCTTTCGTCCTTCTGGTAACGCGCGATCTCCGATTCATAACGCTTCAACTGACCGTCCAATGTCGCCGAGGTTTGTTTTGCCGCCGTATCGCGGAGTGCGATGGTCTGATCTAACCCTAACTCTAGAAGGTGTTGCTTGATACGTTTTGATTGATACTCTGACCAGGTATCAACCGAGTCAGACTTCGCCAGCAACATTGCTTGAACGATGTTGTCATCTTTGATTTTAGTGACGGCCATAAACGCCGCAAGCACAGCCACGCATATGGCGACCCAGTTGGTGAGATGATCTTTTGATTCGGACTCTGAGAGTAATTCTGACGGATTCTCCATGCTTTCTCCATTGTTTTGTTGCGGCGTCATTGTAGCTCAATCGCCAATCCTCGCCAGCGTTGGACGGCGGATCGGAAAGCGCGTCCGAGCCGTTCGCGGCGGCCGGCGCGAAACACTTCGCCAATACAGGCGCCTCCTTGGCTGGGAAGTTTGTCATCTCCGGCGGAGGCGGGATGGGCGGCGCTTAATCGCTTGCCGCGACGATGAACGGGGCGTGTTTTCTGGGCATTGACGTCGATCCGGCGCGCATTGAGAAGCGCCTTTATACCGGCTACTGCGACGAGATCAGCCACGACCTGACATTTACTTCTGTTTCTTAGACTCCATCTCGCGCAACTCGCGGCGAGGCGCCTTGCCCACGGCGCTCTTCGGCAACGAGGGCATGAATTCGATCAGCGGCTGACATTTACTTCTGTTTCTTTGACTCCATCTC
>Ga0126377_10001847_pt1 | contig 14170 bp, 11 predicted proteins | sample PanSoiMetPlot_22_FD_92647 | JGI IMG/M metagenome (GOLD analysis project Ga0126377, IMG submission 92647) | Tropical forest soil microbial communities from Panama - MetaG Plot_22 | ecosystem: Environmental > Terrestrial > Soil > Tropical forest > Bulk soil | place: Panama | collected 2016-02-17
CGCGGCGACCCTGATCGCGGAACGGCTGGTCAAGGGCGGCTTTCTGCGCGATGCGCAGGTGAATCTCACGGTGAGCGAGTACCGCAGTCAGCAGGTCTCGGTGCTCGGTGCCGTGAGCAAGCCAGGCAAGTACGCGGTGGGCCCGACGAATACCGTCACGGACCTCATCGCGCAGGCCGGCGGCATCACGGAGAAGGGCTCGCAGCTCGTGACCGTGATCCGGCGCAGCGCCGACGGCAAGCAGACGCGCAACCAGGTCGACCTGCGGCAGCTGTTCGGCGCCGCTGACCCGAGCGGCAACGTCCGCGTGCAGGACCAGGACATCGTCTTCGTCCCGGAACTCCCGGTGTTCTACATCTACGGTGAAGTGCAGAAACCGGGCGCCTACCCACTGGAGCCCGGCATGACTGTGCGCCAGGCGATCTCGGTCGGTGGCGGCCTCACGTTGCGCGGCACGGAACGCGGCCTGCACGTGAGTCGCAAGGATGGCGACGGCAAGACGCGCACCGAGAGGATCAAGTTGAACGACACGCTCAAGGAAGGGGATGTCATCAACGTCAAGGAGAGCATGTTTTGAGCCAGCTCACTCGCATCGGGAGAGGGTCATGACCCTCAGCCAGTTCCTGCGCATCCTGCGGGCGCACGCCGGCTCGATATTCCTCACGTTCGTGCTGATCGTGGGCGTGACGGCGATCGTCACCGAGATGTTGCCGCGCGAGTACGTCGGCACCACCGCGGTGGTGATCGAGTACCGCGGCACCGGCCCGGCCGCGCAGAACATGCCGCCGGCGCAGCTCTATCCCGGTTACCTCGCCACGCAGGTCGACGTCCTGCAGAGCCAGCAGGTGGCGGTCCAGGTGGTCGACAAGCTGGGGCTGGTCAATCACCCGGATCTGCAGGCCTTGTACTTCGCGGCACCTCTCGGCGCGTTGATGGATGACTTGCGCGACCTCCTGGCGCGCCTGGGCATCGACCTCACCTTGCCCGCGCAGTGGGCGGAGTTCTTCGGCATCAACGACGACGAGGCGGTGCCCGATGAGAAGCTCGATCGCTACCGCCTCGCCGATCAGCTGCTGAAGCGCCTGGATGTCGCCCCGACGCCCGACAGCAGCGTGATCAAGCTGAGCTACACCGCGGCGAACGCGTCCGCAGCCGCGCGCGCGGCAAACATGTTCATCACCGCCTACCAGCAGGTGACCCTCAATCTCAATACCGATCCGGCGCGTGAGTCCTCGACCTGGTTCGATGAGCAGTTGAGCTCATTGCGCGCGGAGCTCGATGCCGCACGCACCAAGTACTCGAAGTTCGAGCAGGGTGCGGGCATCGTCGCCTCGGACGAGAACGTCGACGTCGAGAACGCCCGTCTCACCGAGCTCTCCTCGCAGCTGGCCGCTGCGCAGGCCGAGAACCATCCGTCGATCCAGGGGCTGAAGCAGGACCTGGCGCGCGCCGAGGCGGCGCTGGCGCAACTGCCGCCGCAACTCGGTCCCAACCATCCGCAGGTCCAGCGCGCCCGCGCCGAGGTGAATCAGCTGCGCGCCCGCCTGGCCACCCAGAGCTCGCAGGTGGTCGGAGAAATCCGCGGCCAGATGGCGACGCAGAAGAGCAGCGTGCTGCAGATGAAGGAGAAGCGCGCGCAACTCGCGGCGCTCAAGGACGACGTCGACAGCGCGCAACGTTCCTATGACCTGGCGCTGCAGAAGGCGAATGAAAACCGCATGCAGAGCCGCGTCAACCAGTCGAACGTCTCGGTGTTGCGCGCAGCGGTGCCGCCGATCAAGCCGGCGAGCCCGAACCTGGCGCTCAACCTGGCGCTAGCCGCGGTGGCCGCGGCGCTGCTCTCGGTCGGCCTCGCCCTGTGGCGCGAGGTGAGTCAGCGCTTCGTGCGTTGCGCCGCAGACCTGCGCGAACTCGCGGGCATGCCGGTGCTCGGAGTTCTCCTGCCGGCCGGGCCCACGGCGTCGCGTGTGCGTGCCCTGCCGCGTCCCGTGGCCTTGCGACGCATCGGGAGCTGGCCATGAGTCCACGTGTCAGTCCATGGATCAGTGAGCACGGCGCACGCCCTGCGGCCAGCCCGCAAGTCGCCGAGCCGCGGCTCATCGGCCGCATCCTCATCGATCTCGGCAAGCTTCGCCCCGAGGAGGCCGAGGAAGCGTTCGCGCTGCATCGACGCAAGGGCATCCGCTTCGGCGAAGCGGCGTTGCGCCTGCGCTTCATCACGCCGACCGACCTCGAGCAGGCGCTCGCGATCCAGTTCGGTTACCCGCGACTGCAGGCGGGCGAGTCGCTCCTCGCGCCGGAGCTGATCCTCGCCTACGAACCGGAGAGCCCGCCGGCGGAGACCGTGCGCGACCTGCGCTCGCAACTGCTGACGCGCTGGTTCAACGGCGCCGAGCAGTTCCTCGTCATCGCGAGCGCGCAGCCCGGTGACGGGCGCAGTTACGTGGCGGCGAATCTCGCGGTGGCGTTCGCGCAATGGCAGGGGCGCACGCTCCTGATCGACGCGGACCTGCGCACGCCGCGCCAGCATCGCATGTTCGGTCTGCCGGACGAGGCGGGGCTGTCCACGATCCTCAATCGACGCGCGGGTCCGGAAGTGATTCGGCCGATCCTGGCGATCGGCAACCTGAGCCTGCTGCCGGCCGGTCCGATTCCACCCAATCCGCAGGAACTCCTCGGCCGGCCCGCGTTCGCGCGGCTGTGTCACGAGCTCGCGGAGGAATACGAATTCATCCTGCTCGATTCGCCGGCGGCGCTGCGCGGCTCCGACGCGCAGCTGATCTCGGCGCGAGCCGGTGGTGCGCTGCTGGTGGCGCGTGAGAATTACACGCGCCTGGCGGAGATCGACGAGGTGGCACGCCGCATATCGGGCCACGGGGCCAAGGTCGTCGGCACCGTTCTGAACCGTCACTGACACCCAAGACCAAAAGGAGAGGGGTATTGAAGACCGCGCTGATCACCGGCATCACCGGGCAGGATGGGTCCTACCTTGCGGAACTGCTGCTCGGCAAGGGCTACGAGGTTCACGGCATCAAGCGACGCAGCTCGCTGTTCAACACCGAGCGCATCGATCACCTGTACGAGGACCCGCACGAACCGAATCGCCGCCTGATCCTGCACTACGGCGACATGACGGACGCGACCAGCTTGCTGCGCGTGATCCAGTCGGTGCAGCCGGATGAGATCTACAACCTCGCGGCGCAGAGCCACGTGGCGGTGTCGTTCGAGGAGCCCGAGTACACGGCCAACGCGGATGCACTGGGCACGCTCCGCATGCTCGAATCGATCCGCATCCTCGGTCTCGAGAAGCGCACGCGCTTCTACCAGGCGTCGTCCTCGGAGCTCTATGGCAAGGTGACCGAGGCGCCGCAGACGGAGACGACGCCGTTCTACCCGCGCAGTCCCTACGCGGTCGCGAAGCTCTACGCCTACTGGATCACCATCAACTACCGCGAGGCCTACGGGCTCTACGCCTGCAACGGGATCCTGTTCAATCACGAGTCGCCGGTGCGCGGCGAGACCTTCGTGACGCGCAAGATCACGCGCGCCATTGCGCGCATTCACATGGGGCTCCAGGACTGCCTATACCTCGGCAACCTCGAGGCGCTGCGTGACTGGGGTCATGCGCGCGATTACGTCGAGATGCAGTGGCTGATGCTGCAGCAGGACGAGCCGGACGACTACGTGATCGCCACCGGCGAGCAGTACTCGGTGCGCCAGTTCGTCGATGCGGCTGCCGCCGAAGTCGGCATTTCGATCGAGTGGCGCGGCAAGGGCGCCGAGCAAATCGGCGTCGTGAGCCGCGTCGAGGGCCGGCGCTTCTCCGCGGCGCGACCTGGACAGAAAATCGTCTGCGTCGACCCGCGATACTTCCGGCCCACCGAAGTACAGACGCTGCAGGGCGACGCCTCGAAGGCGCACCGCAAGCTCGGCTGGGAACCTCGCATCCGCTTCAAGCGCCTGGTCGGCGAGATGATGCGTGCCGACCTCGCCGCGGCGGAGCGCGACCAGCTCGTGCTGCGCAACGGCTTCAAGGTGCACGCCCGCCATGAATGAAGTGGCGGCGCGCGTGATGCCCCGCTGGCGGGGACGGCTCGCATGGGAACGGCTGCGCCCGGCAGGCTGGAGCGTCTTCGACCAGTGCTGCGTCAGCGCGATGAACTTCGTGTCGAGCTGGATGCTGGCGCGCGCGCTGCCCACCGCAGAGTTCGGCACTTTCGCGCTCGCCTATACCGGGCTGATGCTGGTCACGGGGCTGCAGAACGCGGTCATCGCCCAGCCGCACAACGTGCTGGCCGCATCGTGGCGCGACGCGCGCTATGCGACCTTCACGACGCGCCTCTGGGGCGCGCAGCTACTGATCAGCCTGTGCGCGGCGCTGTTGCTCGGGCTCGGTGCCGCGGCGTTCCACTACATCGGGCATACGACACGCTTCGACATCGTCTTCCTGCTCTCCTGCGTGATGGTGCCGTGGATGGCGCAGGAGTACGTGCGTCGCGTGCTCTACACGCGCGGCGCGGCACGCGATGCCGCGGTCAACGACCTGTTGTGCTTCGGCGGGCAGCTGGCCGGCGTGGTGTTCCTGGTCAATTCATCCATCGCCGGGGCCCGCACCGCGCGGGCCGCCCTCATCGTCATCGGTGTGGCCTCGCTCTTCGCCAGCATCGTCGGGCTCGTGCGACTCGCGCGGCGCGGCGAGCTGCACTGGAACTGGGGCGGACTCGCGGGCGTCGCCGGCGCGTGGCGCGAGGCGTGGGGATTCGGCCGCTGGCTGTTGGCGCAGAACATCGTCACGTGGTTCGGCGTCAACGGCAACATCTGGGTGGTCGGCGCACTGCTCGGGCCGCACGCGGTCGGCATCTATCGAGCGGTGATCCATCCGGTCAACATGATCAATCCGCTGCGGCAGGCCGCCTATGCGTTCCTGCCGTCACGCGCGGCGTTGGCGCTGCAATCCGGGGGCGAGGAGGGCTTGCGCCGCTGGGTGCGGCTGCTGTTTCCGGTGTTGCTCGTGCCGCTCGTGCCGCTCGCCGTAGTCCTCGTCGGCGCGCCGCACTGGGTCCTGAACCTGTTCTTCGGGGAGAAGTACTCCGGCCCGGGACTTCCGGCGCTGCTGGCGATTGCCGCGCTGGCGCAGTTCATCGCCTTTGCGCGGTTCCCGATGGATGTCGCGTTGCTGGCGACGCGGGCCACCAAGGTGCTGTTCCTCATCAGCCTGCTGCCGGTCCTGCTGCTGCTGCTGGTCGGTGTGCCGCTGGTCTCCAATCTCGGCGTCACCGGCGTCGCGATCTCCAGCCTCGTGATCACGACGGCGCTGTTCCTGGTGACCGCGTTCGTCTACCGGCGCTGGGTGAGAAACGCTCCCGGGCGCGTGGGAGCGACGACGTGAATGCCACGGTGCAGGAGCGCAGTCCGCGTGTTGCCGTATTTGGCGAGTGGAGCGGCACGAACCTCGGCGATCGGGCGATTCACGAAGGCGTGCAACGCTACTTCCACGAGCATGGGTGGGAGGTGGACTCCTACGAATTCGGCGCCCTGCGCCCGACGCCGCCGCCCCAGCCCCTCGTCGCGACGACGCAAACGGCGACGCCGCAGCGCCGCGCCTTGCATTCGCGCCTGCCACGCTCGGTGGCACGCACCATGCGGAGCCTGCGTCAGCAGGTCCGCGCGCGTCATCTCGCGCCGCGGCTCGAGTGCGCGGACGCGATCTGCATCGGCGGCGGTGCCTTGTTGACGGACATCAACCTGCAGTTTCCGCAGTCGCTCGCGGTGCTCGGCCGTACCGCACGCAAGCTCGACAAGCCGTTGCTGTGCCTGGGCTGCAGCGCCGAAGGGAGGTGGTCGCCGGCAGCGGAGCGGCTGATCCGGGAATTCGTCAGGGAGCGCCCGTACCTCGCCGTGCGCGATCAACGGACGGCGGAGCGTCTCGAGCGGCTCGGCGCGGGCTCAGTTCCGGTGTTCGGAGACTTCGCGTTGCCGCTCGATGCCAGGCGGCCGCGCCGTGACCGGTCGAGCTACCGACTCGCGATCAACGTCGCGCAGGGGCTGGGGGTCTCGGAGACTGAGCAGGCGCGCTACGAGCGCGCGCTCGCCCATGCGGTCCGGCACATCGCGCTGCGTTTGCGGACCGAAGGGCGAATGCTGATCTACACCACTGGCAATCGTCATGACCTCCCGGCCGCGGAGCGCCTGAAGAGCAGGCTCGACGATTTCCATTGCGAGGTGCACGCCGGCCGCGACGTCGCACAACTGCGGGCGCTCATGGCTGAGAGCGCAGCGGTGATCGCCACGCGCCTGCACGCGGCCATCCTTGCGCTGGGGGCGCAGACGCCGGTCGTCGGGCTGTCTCCCACCGACAAGATCGCCAATTTCTTCGCGACTCTCGATATCGAGTCGTGCGCGTTCGGCCCGGAGGATCCCGCACCCGCGGTGCTCGAAAAAGTCCGCGACCTGCTCGCCGGGCAAGAGCAGCTGGGCCATGAGTCGGTGGCACCGCTGAGCGGAGTGCGCGCGCAAGTAGGTGTGATGCTCGAGACCCTGGCGCGCGACCTGCACGGCGCGCACGAGGCGGCGGCATGAACGTCCTCATGTACCTCAAGCACTTCCCGGCCGCGGGTGCGCCACTGCGCGTCAGCACCAACAAGGCCGTGCACGGTCTTGCCGCCGGGCTCGCGGCGAACGGTGCGGACGTGACCGTGCTGTGTGAAGGCACCACGGACGCCTGCCACACGACCGAGGCGGGATACACGATCCGCTGTTTCGAGACACGCGCGCCGTATTACACGCTGCGAGTCGCGCCGGGCCTGCGCGCGTTTCTCGGCCAGGTCGAGCGCCGGCCGGCGCTCGCGGTCCTCAACGGCATCTTTCACCCGAGCGTCTATGCGCTGTCGCGCCAGCTGCGCCGGCACGGCATCCCGTACGTGGTCGCCCCGCACGGGCCCTACCACCCGCTGCTGTTTCGCAAGAAGCCGTTCCTCAAGTGGCCGTATTGGTATCTGCTCGAGCGACGGCTCCTCAAGCAGGCGCGCGCGATCCAGTTCCTCGACGCGCGCCAGGCGCTGTGGTCGCGTCAGCTCGGCATCGAGGGCGGCGTGGTCGAGACGCCGAACGGCTTTGCGGCCGGCGAGCTGATCCCGGAGACGGAGCTTGAGTGGCGCACGCGCGGCCCGGTGCGGCTCCTGTACTGGGGGCGACTCGACCTGCACATCAAGGGCCTCGACCTGCTGATCCAGGCGTTCGAGCGCCTGCGCTGCACCGTCGATGCACGCCTGGTGCTGCAGGGTCCGGACTGGTTCGGTGACGGCGCGGCGGTGGTGAGCTACGTGCGTCAGTCGCGGGCCGCGGAGCATATCGAGATCCGTCCACCGGTGTTCGATCAGCCGGCTGCGCGCGTGCTCGCCGACCACGACATCGTGTGCACCCCGTCGCGTTTCGAGGGCTTCGGCCTCGCGACACTCGACGCGATGCTCGCGGCGCGCGTGGCGCTGGTCACGGAATCCGCGGGAATCACTCCCTACGTCGTCGAGAGCGGCTGCGGCGCGGTCGTCACGCCCGAGGTCGATGCCATTCACGGCGGCCTTCTTGCCTTGATCCAGAAGCGCGATGAGTGGCGGGAGCTGGGGCTGCGCGGGCGCGCTTGCGCCGCCGAGAGCCTGAGCTGGAATGCCATCGCGAACCGAACCCTTACCCAGTACCGACACTTGCTCAACTGAAAGCCATGGACCACGCAACCCTATTGCAGGACCTCTTCCGGCTGCTCGATGAGCGGGCGATCGCCTATTGCGTCGTGGGCGATTGGCGCGACCTGCCGCAGCTGATCACGGGCGACGTCGACCTGGTGGTCGAACGGTCGAAGATCGGCGCGACCGTGCGCTGGATTCACGACGTGGCGACGCGCGCCGGCGCTCGCGTCGTGCAATGCCTCGAGCACGAGCAGAACAGCTGTTTTCTGGTGCTCGCATGGCGGCGCCCCGACGGCCAGATCGACACCCTGGCGATCGACGTCTGTGCCGACTACTTCCGTATCGGCCGGCGCATGCTGCGCGCGCAAGAGATCCTCGCCGGACGGCGCTCGGCGACGGGCGTCGACGGGCGCTCGCTCGGATTCACGGTGCCGGCCGCTCGCACTGCCTTCATCTATTACCTGGTGAAGCGCATCGACAAGCGCAGCCTCAACGAGCGCCAGGGCGAATACCTCACGATGGAATGGCGAAGCGATCCGGAAGGTGCGGTCGAGCAGCTCGAGCGCTTCTGGGGCCCCGACCAGGTGGCGCTGCTCGCGCGCGCGGCGGCGAATGGCGAGTGGGGCGCGGTGCGCGCCGCCTTGCCCCAGCTGCGGACCATCTTGCGCTGGCGCCTCGTGCACTCACCGCAGGCGGTCGTCGGTGAACTGCGCCGCCGGTGGCGGCGGGTGCGGGCGCCCACGGGCCTGCTGGTGGCGCTGCTGGGCGCCGACGGCAGCGGCAAGAGCAGCGTGATCGCGGCGCTCGCGAGCGGATCGCGCCCCGAGTTTCGCCGCGCCTCCACCTTGCACCTGCGGCCTCGCCTCGGGACCTTCTTGAGCAAGCCGCGCCCCACCGTGCAGCGGCCGCATGCGGCGGAGCCGCGCGGGCGCTTTCTGTCGGTGCTCAAGGTGATCCTCTTCACGCTCGACTACATCGTCGGCTACTGGGTGAAGCTCTGGCCACGGCTGGTGCGCAGCACGCTGATCCTGTGCGATCGCTATTTCGATGATCTGCTCATCGACCCGCGCCGCTATCGCTACGGTGGATCGCCACTCGCGGTGGTGCGCGCCCGCTGGTTCGTGCCGCGTCCGCACCTGTGGCTGGTGCTCGATGCGCCCGTGCACGTCCTGCAAGCGCGCAAGTGTGAGGTCTCATCGGTCGAGTCGGCGCGCCAGAGAGAGGGCTACCTGCAACTCGCCGCCACCGAGAAGCACAGCGTGGTGATCGACTCCACCCAGCCCCTGGTCAGCGTCGTCGAGCAGGCGCGCTGGGCCATCATGGAGCGCCTGGCGCAGCGCACGGCGCGGCGCATGGGGTTCACCACGCGCGCCGAGCAGAACCCGGCCACGACGCGTGCGCTGCTGTTCTTCTGCCGGCATCGCGTGCCGGTGCTGAGCCGCTTCATGCGCGTGTTGTTCAACTCCGATATCTATTGCGAGCTGCCGGGTGACCTGCTCCTGCCGCATCCCTACGGCATCGTCATTCACTCCGCGGCGCGCATCGGTGCGCGCGTCACGGTCATGCAGCAGGTCACCATCGGCTCGAAGGACCCGGGGGCGAGTGTGGCGCCGGTGCTCGGGGATGACGTGTACGTGGGGGCGGGCGCACGCATCCTGGGCGCGGTGCGCATCGGTGATGGCGCCGTCATCGGCGCCAACGCGGTGGTGACACGCGATGTACCGGCCCAGGTGACGGTTGTCGGCGCCAACCGCATCGTGCGACGGAGCGCGGCGTGACGCAGGCCGCCACATACCGTGACGAGGTCATCGAGGCACGCGTTGCGCCCGTTGCGGTCACCGGGAAGCTCGTCTGGTCCGAATACCTGTTCCTGATGGCGACCGCGGCCGCGGCGATCGGCGCTGCCAGCATGCCGGAGTGGATCTGGCGTACGAATCCGGCGCTCAAGCACCTGCCGCTGTTCCTGGTCGGGCTGCCGTTCATGCTGAGCCTGGCCGGCCGCTCACTCGACCGCACCCAGGAGCAGGCTCGGGTCGGGACCATCATCGGCGCTGCCTGGCCGTTCCTCTTGCTGGCCCTCTACATCATCGGCGGGAGCCTGCTGGTGCGCTTCGTCGACGGCGTGCAGAGCACCTTCCTCAACGTCGGCCTCTACATGTTGATGGTCGTCGCGGGCGCCATGATCGTCGCACGGAGCCCGTCGCCGGTGCGCCTCGCGCAAGCGCACACCAGCCTCCTGATGGCGGCCGCGCTCGCGATGTCCGTGGTGCTGATCACTCATGGTGGACGGCGCGACGTCTATCACGAGCAGGTGTTCCTGATCATTCCGATGGCGGTGCTCGCCTATCTCACGCTGCAGCGTCCGCTGACACGCGCGATCGCGGTGGCGTTCTTCCTGGCGCTGACTCTCGTGTCCGCCAAGAACACCTCCTACATGATTGCGCTCCTGACCGCGGGTTACGTCGGGCTGCTGATGGCCGGACGCAACCTGAGTGGCGCCGCGCCGTTGCGCCGCATCTGCGGGGCGTATTTCAGCGTGGTGGTCCTGGTGGTGGTCGTCGCCGGTCTCGGCTATCTCATGGTTCACCGCGACCAGTACCTGCCGAGCGGCAACGTCGAGTACCGGACACACACCTACGCCGCGGCGTGGCATCGCTTCCTGGACTCGCCCTGGTTCGGCACCGGTTTTCGCGTCGAGAGCGTGGAGAAATTCCGCCTGTACTCGATCGGCATCGCGCGCAACCGCCTGCCGACGCACAGCGACATCCTCGACCTGCTGGCCAACGGCGGCGTGCTCGCGCTCACCCTGTGGCTCGTCGGGCACGTGCGCATCCTGCGGCGCGCCTGGAAGCGCGTGCTCGCCACGCGCTTCCTCGAGCAACCCTGGGCAGGTCCCGCGCACACCATGCTGGCGATCGTGCTGTGCGGAGTCCTCACCTACGGCTTCAACCCGATCCTGCTGCAGCCGCCGATGGCGTACCTGCTCTGGGTGTCGGTCGGCATGCTGCTCGGCCTGAGCCTCGCGCCCTCGGTCGTGCGGATCTCGGCGCAGGAGAGATACGGTCATGCTGAGTGATCTCGTGATGCCCGCCGAGGAAGCGGCTGCGCAGTCGGCTGCCTGGAACCCCGTGACCCACTGCCCGGCCTGTGGCAGCAGCAGCGTGACCGAGCGCGTGCACCTCGCGGGCCGCGCCTACGCTTTCGGCCGCGAAACATTCGCCTATCCGGAGGAGGGCATTGCGCTCCTGCGGTGCCGGGACTGCGACCTGGTCTACAAGGGACTGGTGCCCGATCAGAAGTTCCTGACGCAGGTCTTCACTCGCCAGGCGGGCGCGAAGTGGATGGAGCCCTATCCCTTTGCTTCCGACGCGCAGCAGCTGATCGGCCTCACCGGCAATCGCGACTTCGATGTGCTCGATATCGGCGCGGGCGGCGGGACATTGTTGCGCGCTTGCCAGGCCTCCGGCATCAGCGGACGGCGTTCGGCACTCGATGTCATCGCCCATCCAGGCGTGTTCGGTCACCTGAGCGGTGAATTCATCCGCGGCTTCCTCGATGACGAAAGTCTCGACTGGAGCGCAGAGCCGTACGACGTCGTCACCCTGTTCGACGTGCTCGAACACCTCTACCGGCCGCAGGCGGCATTCCGCAACCTGCGCCGCCTCGTGCGTCGCGATGGCGCCATCGTGATCGAGACCGGGAATGTCGCGAGCTACTGGCCGCGCCGCTTCGGCATCGGCCAGTGGTGGTACGCGCGGCTCTTCGAGCACCACGTGTTCTGGTGCCGCAAGTCCATGGAGCGGATCGCAGCCGCGCACGGCCTGCGCATCACTTCGTGGCGCGAATGCCGGCACAAGCTGCGCCGCGGAGTCCATCCGATGAGCATGACGCGCGACCTGGTGAAGGTCGGGTGCTACCGCGCTTCACCCACGATCTACGGCCAGTTGGCCGAGCGGCTTGGGAAAGTCGGGGCGCAACCGTGGAGCCCGGTGGCGCGCGACCACGTGCGCGTGGTCCTGCGCGTGCAGGAGGGGCTGGCCGCATGAACCTGCCGCGCATTTCCCTGGTGACTTGCTCCTATCAACAGGCGCGCTTCCTGGAGACGACCCTGCGCTCGGTTCTCGAGCAGGGCTATCCCGGGCTCGAATACCTCGTGATCGACGGCGGCTCACGCGACGGCAGCGTCGAGATCATCTGCCGGCACGCGTCCTCGCTCGCGCACTGGGTGTCGGAGCGGGATGCGGGACAGACCGACGCGCTCATCAAGGGATTCACCCGCTCGAGCGGCGAGGTGATGGGATGGCTGTGTTCGGATGACCTGATGCTCCCCGGCGCGTTACACGCGGTCGGTGAGTTCTTCGCACGTCATCCCACCGTGCGCGCCGTGTACGGCGATGCGCTCTGGATCGATGAGGCGGGGCGGCTCCTGCGCCCCAAGAAGGAAATCTCCTTCAACCGCTTCGTGTTCCGTTACGCGCACAACTACATCCCGCAGCCGTCGATGTTCTGGCGGCGCGAACTCTACGTGGCGGCGGGCGGCCTCGACCCGCGCTTCGACGTGGCGATGGATGGCGATCTCTGGGATCGCTTCGCGAGCCTCGCGCGCATCGAGCACTTGCCGCGTTACCTCTCCTGCATGCGCTTTTACGCGAGCCAGAAGACCCGCTCGCTGCGCTCCCGCGCGCGCACCGAGGATGCGCACGTGCGTTATCGCGCCACCCCGTCACTCGCCGGCCGGCTCACCTATCCGCTGCAGCACCTCGCGGCGCGCACGCTGCGCTGTGCATTGAAGATTGCGGCCGGCAGTTATGGCGCGCGTGTCCCGCAAGAGCACCTCGCCTGGTTGAACGACAACGCGACGGTGACGCAATGAGCCAGGGCCAGGCCCTCGAAGAATCCTGGCGGACGCTGCGCGAGAGCCTCGACGTGCCCGAGTCGCAACCCCGGCCCGCGTCCAACGGTGGCGGCGAACCTTATGTGTGGCGCGCGCTCTTCAGCCGCTCCGGGCGTCCGCTGCTGGTGCCGGCGACGCACCGTGCTGCGCAGGAGTCGAGCCTGCGGTTCTTCATCACCCGGCCGCGCAACCGCCTGTTCGCGCGCGTCCTGCTGCGAGCGGAGCGGCTGGCGCGCCGGCTCGGGGCCCTGCCGGAAGTCCGGATGGCAGAGCCTGCACCGGGAGCGCTGTTGCAACGGATCAAGACCAATCCCGCCACCGAAGTCGCGTTTCACATCGGCACCCCGGGGCCGTACCAGAAGGCGACGCTGCTGCTGATGTCGCCAACCGGTGAGCCGCTCACGCTCGCCAAGCTGGCGCTCAACGAGGACGCCAATCCGATGGTCGACTCGGAGGCGTACTGGCTCGAGGAGCTCGCGCGTCACGGGGACATCGCGGCTCACGTGCCGCGCCTCCTGCAGCACGGCAAGGCGGATAACGGGCGCGACTACGTGCTGCTGAGCATCGTGCCGGGACGCGAGACCGGCTCGGAGGTCACCCCGGCGCACCGCGCCTTCCTCGCGGCGCTCGCACAGGCGCGACTCAGTGTGCGGCCTTATTCGGCCTCCTCGACCGCGCGCTTCCTCGATGCCGCGATGCATCGCCTCGACGGCCGGATCGGCTTCGGACCGCGCGTGCTCCTCACGAGCGCCATGCGCGATTGCGCGCGCCGGCTGCGGACCTGGTACGGACCGTGCGTGATCGCGCACGGCGATTTCGCCTCCTGGAACATTCGCCGGGCGGGACACGGCATCTCGGTGTTCGACTGGGAGTACGCGAGCGACGAGGCCATCGCCCTGCAGGACATCATGCACTTCTGCCTCGCGCCGCGTGCCGTGGCCGACGGGACGGTCGAGCCCGCGCACTTGCAGGAGTCGCTCCAGCAGGCCGAAGCGCTGGCGCAGAGCGCGCACGCGGGATTCGCCTGGAGCCGCGAGATCGTCGCCTTGCAGGCGCTCGCCTACCTGCTGCACACGGTGCTCTTCTATTCGCTGTCACGGGATGAGCTGCCCGACTGGCATCCGCTGGTGCAGGCCTATCTCGAGCTCATCCGCACGCGCGCGCAGTGGGCGGGCTCGGGGACGAACTCGTGAGCGTGGCGCCCAAAGTCATGGATGCGTCGTCAACGACGCGCGTCATCGGTGCGTCGTCACCGACGCAAGTCATCGGTGCGTCGTCAACGACGCAACTCATCGGCGCGGCACCCGCGCAGCCGCTGCGCGTGCTGCTGTCGGCGTACGCTTGCGAGCCGGCGCGCGGCTCGGAGCCGGGGATCGGATGGAACTGGGCGCGCCATCTCGCGGAGGCCGGTCACGAGGTGTGCGTGCTCACGCGCGCCAACAATCGCCTGGCGATCGAGAGCGCGTTGCGTGAGATGCCGGTTCGCCGTCTGCGCTTTGCCTACTACGACCTGCCCGCGTGGGCGCGCTGGTGGAAGCGCGGCGGTCGCGGCGTGCATCTCTACTACCTGCTGTGGCAGTGGGGCGCTTTTCGC
>Ga0126377_10001848_pt1 | contig 14168 bp, 13 predicted proteins | sample PanSoiMetPlot_22_FD_92647 | JGI IMG/M metagenome (GOLD analysis project Ga0126377, IMG submission 92647) | Tropical forest soil microbial communities from Panama - MetaG Plot_22 | ecosystem: Environmental > Terrestrial > Soil > Tropical forest > Bulk soil | place: Panama | collected 2016-02-17
CAGGTGCTTGACTTCAAGCGGGTCAAGTTCGCGGCCCGCAGGGCGACCACGTTTCGAACGCGACACAGGATGTTCCCTCCCCGCGGGGACCGGACTGACCGCGAGCAGGATGCCACAGCCGCCACATCAAAATCGTGCGAAACGGCGAACGGATTTCATCCTTCCGGGAGGAGGTTCGGGCAGGATCCCGCCACTACGGTGACGGGCTACCCGCGATATAGGGCAGGATCTTCGGGTCTTTCGCGGGCCGCGGCGCGGGCGAGTCTGCGGCGACAGGGAGGACGGAGTGGGATCATCGACTAGCCCGACTCCGCCCTCCCTTACCGCGGCGAGGCGTTGCGCAACGCCACGGACTGCAGACAGTACAACGTCCAGGATGTTGACGGTGGTGAGCAGTCTGGTTTTGTCCAGGCACGCGGAGGCGAGGCCGCCCCTGAAGGCGGCCGTGAAAGGGGTCTCGGAGGAGGCGCGAAAGTAAGCCATGAGCGAACTGCCGATGCCGCCCGTGAAGCCGTGGTTCAGCGTCGAGCCGATCTACCTCCGCTATGGCTGGGATACGACAGGCGCTCCGTTCAAGCAGACGGCGGAAGACGGCTCGGTGATTTTCACGCCCCTGTTCGAGAACCTGGTCATCTACGGGCGGCGGATCCGGTCCACATACGCGGAGGATTGGCCCATGGAGGCACGAGCGCTCGAACGGGGTCGGGTGATGGGCGAATGGTTCAGTGTCGCCTGCCCGGACGGTGAACTCGGGACGAACCCGCTCCAAGCCTGCGAGGAGATCACGGCCGAGGAGTTCTCGGCCGCCTATCAGCGAGGATGGGAACCGCTCTAGCCGCGGGACCCTTGGAGCCCGACGTGTGCGCGAAAGGAGTGGTCCGTGTACTACAAGATCCGCAAGCAGGGTGGCAAGAAACCGTCGTCGTACTCGATCACCGTGCCGCCCGAGGTTGGACGTCTGCTCGCGCACAGGGATCTCACCTACGAGTTCCGCTTGACCAACGAAGGCCTGCTGTACAAGCCGATGCCGAAGAACGAGGAGGAGTTCTCCGGCCTGCCGGACTGGGCGATGGAGCCGTGATCAGCCAGGCGCGGATGGAGCGGTACGAGTGGGAGTTCGCGCAGCTTGAAGCTCTCTGCCAGCAGTACCTGAACATCCGGGACGCGCCCGAGACGGACATGAAGCTCGGGACGACGCTGCTGCTCTGCGGGATGATCACCGGGCAGTGCGCGAACATCTATCGGATCGGCGAGCCCGTCGGCCTGATCGATATGAGCAAGATGTTCGAGCCGGAGCCACGCTAGCCGCGCGAGCCCCGGAGCCCGACGTGTAGATGGTTGTAGTGGTTGCCGCCGATCCGCGAGTTGAAGATCACCTGGTAGCCGTTGATGTTGAACAAGCCGCCCCGCTGCTTCAGCGCCTGCTTGCGTGGCATCCCGGCTGCGATCAGGGCTTCCTGCCCGAGCCGGGTGAGCTGGTCGCCCGAGGCGGGGATGTCGGCGGCGTTCCCTGTCCAGTGTGCGGACTCACGGTTCGTGCCGACTACGAACTGGTTGTGGTTCGTGCCGGTGCCGATGGTGAGCGCGTGCCCGAGCCCTTCCCCGATCTGGCCGACGTACTGGAGCACCCCGGGGTTGATCGAGACGCCCGCGCGGTTCGCGTTGTCGGCGAGGTTCACGTATTTCTGCCAGCCGTCCGCGGCTGGGTTCCCCGCGGTTGGTGTGACCGTCGGCTGATCGACGACGCTGGGCGTGTCCGCTTGCGGTTGCGGCTGCTGTCCCGCAGCGACCGCGGCGACTAGGTCGTTCAGGCTCTGCGAGGGGTCCTGCTTGAGGTCGCCGAGATGGGAGAGCGCGAACTGGACGAGCGGGTCAGCCACGCCGGTCATCGGGGTTGCTCTCGCGTCCGTGGTCGTGGTCGGGAGCGACTGGCCGGGGCTCGGCTGAGCGAGCGCGCCGCCGAGGCTGCGCGAGTTCAACCCGGAGGTGATCGCCTTCACATAGTTCTGAGTCTGGGAGAACGGCGGGACGCCCCCGTACTTCTCGACCGCCCCGGGGCCCGCGTTGTAGGCGGCGAGCGCGAGGTCGACACGCCCGAACTTGTCGAGCTGCTGACGCAGGTAGCGAGCCCCGCCGAGCATGTTCTGCCAGGGGTCGTGCGGGTCGACGCCGAGACCGGCCGCGGTCCCGGGCATGAGCTGCGTGTAGCCGATCGCGCCCGCACCGCTGAGCGCGTTCGGGTTGCCGCCCGACTCCTGTCGCACCAGCCGCGTGAACACGGGGATCGGGACCCCGGCCTCCCGGGCTGCCTGGCGGGCGAGCACGCGCCAGTCAGCCAAGATGCTCCATCTGGGTCTCTCGAACGCGAGCGATCCCGCCGACACTGGGAGACATGCGTGATCTCCTTCTTCTTGACGCCCTCGTCAGCTCCGCGCTCATCGCGTACGTCGCTGTCCTCGCCGTGCTCGGCCTCGTCGGAGGCAGCGGCAGGCTCGGCAAGGCGAGCGAGGCGCTGGGCGAGCCGGTGGTCGAGCTGCTCGACCAGCCCTGGTTCTGGATGCTGGCGATACCCGGCTTGATCGCCGGTGTCGCCTACCTGATCTAGGGCGACAGCTCCGGCATCTCGGCTTCCCGGCCGGTCGCCGCGCCCTGCACGAGCCGGTCGATCCCCGGCGTCACCGTCGCGTCAGCCTCCGACTTCTTGGGATGGTGTTTCTCCCAGTCGTTGACCGCCTCGGACATCTGGCTCAGGTCGGTGCTCCACAGGAGCTGCCGCTCGATCCAATTGTCGATCTCATCGAGCCTGTCGACCCCAGCCGTCTTGATCGCGTGCATCAGGGCGTCATGCTCCTTCGCCCACTGCGGCTGCCACTCGATCAGGATCGAGGCCTTCAAGAGCGCGCGCTGCCGGTCGTCGAGCTTCGTGACGGCGAGCTGATCCTTCGCCTTCTTCTCCAGGTCCTGGTAGTCCGCCTTCGACATCGCCGACTTCACGAGGTACTCGGGCGGCGCTTCCCCGCCGAAGGCGCGCGAGCCACGGGCGAGCAGGTCGACCGCCTCGTCGTGCGGCGACATCGGCCCCTTCGTGGGTTCCGGGTCGGTGACCGGGATCGGGACGACGCCGGTCTCCCGAAGGATCCGGCCGGTGCGGGTCTTGTCGCCCGGGAAGCTCGCCTTCGTGTGCGGGCTGATCAAGTCACGCGCCAGGGTGTAGGAGGGGACGAGGCGTTTCACCGAGCCGAGGCCTTCGCCCTGGGCGATGCGCACCCCCGTGGCGAGCCCGGGCTCCGCGAAGTCGAACGCGGTCTCGTGCTGGAAGTCGAACGGCTGCTTGCCCTTCACGGTCTGCACGGCAGCCTGGGCGAGATCCCAGGGGGTGCTCACCGGGCTGAGCGAGCTGGTGCGCAGCCTGCCCCACGGGGTGTCGATCCCCTGGAGGTAGCCGCTGCCGTGGAAGTAGTGGGTGACCGGCTGGTTGAAGTGCAGCTCGTCCGGGGCTCCCGGCTCGCCCATCGCCGCGTACGCCATGAGTGCGGAGCGGATCGGGTGGGTGGCGGCGAAGTGGAACGGGTAGCGGGTGCCCGCGACCAGCCAGGAGGGGATGACGGCGAGACGGCGGGCGATGCGCATCTGGTCGGGGTTCAGCCGGGTGAAGTCCGCCATCGCATCAACGGAACGCTGCCGGATGTCGTTGAGGCGGGCGCGCTCGCTCGGGTCGGTGAGCAGCTTGATCAGCGAGGCGCGGTCCCGCTCGTTCAGGATCGGGCTCACCTTCGAGATCACGCCTTCGGCGGCGGCCTCGTGCATGAACGCGGACATGCGGAGCGGGTCGTCCGCGACCTTGCCCATCACCTCTTTCAGCTTGTTGCTCGCCCTGCCGGGGAGCTTCTTGATCCCCTCCTCGGTGAGCGACCCGAACGCGCCCGTGTGTCCCACCTCGGTTTGGAGGAGGTGGCGCAGCTCGGGGTCGGCGACAGCCTGTGCAGCCCGGATCGTGTTGTTGAGGAAGAACGCGCCCTGATGGGGGAGCATCATCACAAGGTTCTGGACGATGTTCTTCGGGACGTAGCCGATCCGGGCGAACACGATCGAGGTGGCGACCGCGGAGGCGACCTTGTCGAGTTCCTTCGCCGCCTTGCCGCGCGGCCTCACATGCTTGAACTGGCTGTAGTAGCGGTCGACGTGACGCTTCGGGATGACGCGCAGATCTTCGAGCTTGACGCCCGCGTTGCGGGCCGCCTCGATCATCGCCTTCTGCTCTTTCGCGTTGCCCGCGTAGAAGCCCTCGACGAGCTGCTGTGCTTGGTCGCGGACCTTGTCGATGTCGTCGTACGTGTCGGAGAACTGCGCCAGCTCGTGCGACTTCCAGTGCGCCGGGACGGTGAGTCCCTTCGGGTTCACGAGCGCGTGATCCTCGGGGATGTGTGGGCGCAGCGGGTCGAAGGCGGTGCCACCCGCGGCGAGATTCGCGCGGTCGATGTTCGCCTGCTCGAACGCCTGCGCGGCATGCCTGTCCTCGGCGGCGATGTGCAGCGACTGGCGGAGGCGGCCCGTGCTGGCGAGCACCAGCTTGTTCTTGCTGCCCACGCCCTTCGGGCTGCGAACGCGTCCGAGCCCCTTGCCACCGCTCGGCATGAACGAGCCGGTGTAGCCGGTCGGGTCGGGGAGACGATGGCCGATGAACACGGGGTCCTGGCTGCCCCTATCCACGGAGACATCCTCGGCGGCTGCAGGCTCGGGGGTCTCCTTGCGGTTCAGGTACTTCCCGACGAGGCGACTCTCCTCCTCGCTGAGATCGCTCGGATGGACGGCGGAGGCGATGTCGACCCCTGCGTCCTCCGCCGCCCCGAACAGACGATTCGCCACCTGAGAACGCGCTCGTCCCCGCACGCCGGGATGGATCGTGATGTCCAGGAAGGGATCGTCTCCAAGGTGGGGGAAGCTGAGAGCGGCTTGAGGTTCGCCGTCGGCGTTTCGCTCCACGAAGCTCGGCCAGCCCTCGACGTCGCCGACCTCTTCGCTAATTCCAGCCTCACCCTTGCCGTACATCCGCAGGATGCGTTCGTCGCTCGTCGCCTTAGCTGCAGCCTCGGCCGTCAAGTTCTCCGCGGGGACCTTGCCCTGGACCGTGGCCGCAAGCCCCCGCGCGCCCTCGTCGCCGCGCTTCGCCAGCTTCTCCACGAGCCGTGCGAGACGTGCGTTCTCGAACGTGGCCCTGATCGGGCGGCCGTCGTCGATGAGCGGCTTCACCAGCTTGTTGAGCGCCTCGATGCTGCCCCGGTACTCGGGCTTCACGTAGATCGACTCGACGTACAGCTTCTTCGCGTTCGGTTTCGCCTCGTAGACGATCGAACCGATCGGGCTTCCGTCTGCGTCGTGCAGGGTGCGGTGAACGAGACTCTGCTTCTGGTTCGTCTCGTTGATCAGGGGCGAGTCGAAGTATTGGCCGGTCTGGTTGAAGAAGCCGCTCTCGCCCTCGCCGCCCAAGCGCATCTCGCGGGGAGCCTCCTCGTCGAGGGGCTTACCGATCCCCAGCCAACGTGACACGAGCCTGCGCCGCTCGACGGCCTGCTCCGGGTCGAGCCGTCCGGCGTCGATCAGGATCCGCTCACGGTCGCGGGAGAGGACGTGGGCGGCGTCGATCGCGGCCTGGTTTACGGCGGGCGGGTCGGCGAGCAGGCGGTCGAACGTGTGGAGGCTCGCGCCGAGATCCGTCTCGCGCGCGGGGAGGTCGACGAGGAGACGCTTCAGCTCGTCTGACTCCGCCATGAGCGGAGCCTTCTCCTCCATTGTCTTCAGCCCCTTCATCTGGGCTTTGACCGCTGCGATCTGTCCCTCGACCGACTTGCGCGCCTCCCCCGACGTGATCCTCTGCAGCTCGGACGCTTGCATGTCGCGGACCCGCTGCAAGCCCTCCACGTTCCGGTACTCACTCGGGAGCTGCGCGTACCAGAAGTTGGCGATGTCCTCGTCGCTGCCCTTCTTGATCCCGTGGATCGCGTTGAACTGGTCGCGGAGCGCCGCGTAGCGGCGAGCAGTGTCGATGCGCTGCTGGCGTCCCACCGCCTTCATCACGCGGTCGCCCGCGGTCATGTGCCGGACGTACCACTTGTCCTTGATGCCCGCGAACCTGGGGTTCGTTTCGAGCGCGATGCTCGTCTTGTCGGCGATGTTCTCCCCGACCCTGGTGATGCGACTGCGAGCCTTCGGGAGCTGTGCGACCAGTGCGTTGTGTACGAGCCCGCGCGCCTCGTAGGCGGACCGCCCCGCCTCCACGGCGTGGCCCAGTTCTGCGCCCGCGCGCGCGGCGCGCGCCCCGGCGAGGATCCCGCGGCCGACACGGAACCCGGGAAACAACAGCGCCGCGTTGATCCCGGCGCTCAGGGCGCGGCCGTGACTGATGTCGCCGACCAGGCCCCCGGTGATCCCAACGTCGGCGGCGTGCGCGAGGTACGGGAGATCCTCGTGGATGAACCGGTGGCGGTCGGCGGCGTTCACGCGCTCGGTCGCCTTCTGCCCTCGGGACGCGGAGGCGTTCTTGATGTACTCCATCTCTGTGGGGCTGAGGTGCAGTGCCGCCATCTGCTTGCCCAGCTCGTCGGCGTGCACGCTCTTCTCCCCCGGCTTCAGGCGTCGCCCCTCGTAGTTCCCCCAGATCGAGGCGGTGACGATCCGGTCGATCTTCTGCTTGCGCGTCAAGGGGCCCCGGGGTGGCGGGGGTGGCGGGCTGAGCATGATCGAGCGGGTCGGCCTCGTGACCGTGTGCTCGGCCGCTGCCACCCCGTGCCGTTGCGAGGGCGGGGGTGGGGGCGTGTACAGGAGCGAGCGTGGCTTCGGCTGCGGGTCCTGGTCGAGGAAGACGACCGAGCGGCGGCGAGGCATCAGCGCACGTAGCCTCCGGTCATGGTGCCCGCCGAGCCGATCCCGGGCGTCCAGCCACCGGGCGGCACCCACACCGGGCCACCACCGCCTGTGGCGGCTCCGGGGACGTCTGGCGCAGCTTTCGGGGTGATCCCGTTGGCGGCGAGCACTTGGTCGATCATCGCGTCCAGCTTCTGCTTGAGCGCGGTGCGGCCAGAGGCGTCCGCGTAGCGGAGCAGACCCTGGTAGAGCACTTCCAGCTTCTTACGCGCCTGCGCGTAGGTGGGCTTGACGGTCTTCGTGGTCGTCCCGCCGCTCGCCCCGAACTTCCCTGGGGTCTTGACCTTCACCGTCTTGATCATGCTCCCGATCGTCCTGTCCATCGCATCCGGGGCTGCGGCCCAGGCGTCACTGCGCTCCTTCACCGCAGCCGCGTGCCTGGCCGCCGCGGCCTTCGCGTCCGCTCGCGCCTCGTCCTCGGTCTTCCCCTGGTTAACCGCCTTATCGTGCGCGACGTCCGCAGCGCGGTTCGCCGCATCGTTCGTCGCCTGGTAAGTGGGCTTACCGGTGAGCGGATCGATGCCGGTCATCTGCCCGATCGACGCACCCAAGTAGCGGGCCTGGATCAGCGAGTTCATCACGTTCGTGTTGCCGGTGCGCGCCGCTTCGATCGCGTCCTGGAACAGCTTGCCGCGGGTCGCCTGCAGCTTCGCGGCGTCGGACATGTAGCTGCGCCTCGTCTCGTCCATCTTGCCGAGGTACTCCTGCGCGATGTTCTCGATCTGACCGGCCTGCGCCTGGCGTCCGAACACGGCGGCGGTGGCGGCGTTCGCCGCCTCCTCCTCCAGGGTGGTGGCGGGCTGCGTCACCCCGGTGAGCTGCGCGATGTTGCGGAGCCCGCCGACGTCGTACGACTCGACGTGGCCGAGCCCGCCGGTCGCGCCGCTCGACGCCGCCTGCGCTGCGTCCACATTGCCTTGCTGCGCTGCGGCGACAGCCCCGGTGAGCCCGGTGCCGTACGCGCCGATCCTGCCCGCAGCGTCCGAGTAGTAGCCCTTGATCGTCGAAGGGTCGGCCGCGGTCATGTTGGCGATCGCGCTTGCGAACCCCTGGGCGCGGTTCGACTGGGCGAGCTGCTGGCGCAGCATGTCGTCGCGGTCGGATCGCAGCGCCACGAGCCCCTCGTTGATCTGAGCGCGCACGTCTGCGAGCGCCTGGGCGCGCTGCTGCGCGGGGGTCTGCAGGTACGACTGCAAGGTGCCGAGGAGACCCGCGTAGGAGAGCGGGGCCACGCCCTTCCTCGCGGTCGGCTTCCTCGTCGGCTTTTTCGGCTTCGGCGCGTAGTCGAAGATCCCGCCCGCGGAGGGGTTGTACGGCGCGATCCCCGGGTCGTAGGCCGTGTACGTGGGGACCGGGCTCGGATACTGGCCGAGGATCCCTGGCATCTCCCTCACCCCCTCCTAGCCGACGTAGTAGCCGCGGCCGGACGTGAACTTGATCGGACGACCGCCCGCCGCAGCTCGCGCTTGCGCCTGGGTCGTGTAGTAGCGAGACGGGGCGGCCTTCGGGACGTTCTGCGCCCCCGGCCCCGCAATGGCGACACGCTGCATGTCGGCGAGCGACAGGTTCCCGAGCGGGGCGAACCAGTCCGAGACAGCGGGAGCGTTCGGGTTCCAGTCAACCCCGGCGACGGGGCCCTCGTAGGTGGGCTGGCTTGCGGCTGACGCGTACGCGGCGGCGAGTTCGCGCTGAGCCTGAAGCTGGGCGAGGCGGTCTGCGACCGCGACCCGGGTCTGCTGAAGCTGGCCCTGCTGGTTCGCCTGGAAGTCCGCGTAGCTGGAGACGCCGCCGCGGATCGCGTTGATCAGGTCGTTCATCCCCTGGTTGGTGGCGAGCTGGTACTGCTCCTGTAGGAGCCCTCTGCGGACAGGGTTCTCGCCGGACGCGTACGCGCCGCGAGCGGCGAGCTGATAGTCGAGGGCGCTGTTGCCACGGTCGAGCTGCTGCTGCAACTGGGCGCGCTGACTCAACTGGTTCGAGGCTGCCGCAGCCTTCGTGGCGGCGTCGAGGTCTCCCGCGTACTGGGCGAGGTTGCCGGTCAGGTTGCCGGTGATGTCCCAGCCGCCCTGGATTACCGCGCTCCGGATCTGGTCGCGGAGACTGTTGCGGCCCGTCTGCAGGGCGAGGTTGAAGTTGGCGAGCGCCTGCTTGTAGGTGGGGTCGCCCTCGATCTCGCCGACGTAGCTGTTGATGTCGCCGGGGCTCCAGCCGCCGCCGCCGCCGCCAGGGGAGCTGCCAGTGTTGCCCACGCTGATGGGGCTTGTCCCGGTCGGGGCGGTGATAGGCGGAAGCGAGGACTTCGGCATCGTCCACGAGGTCGGCACATCGCCGAGCGCCTGCGGGCCGGTCGCCGGGTGCGACAGGAGCACCGTTGGCTTCTTCTTCTTCGGGACGGGCTTCAGGCTGTTGATCCCGAAGGCTCCCAACTGGGAGAACGTGGTGGCCATGCGCCCCCCTTCAGGCGATGATGATGAAGTTGAGGGTCAGGTAGGGCGGTGCGTCAGTCGCGGGATCAGCGGCCTGTCCGACTCCGATCCCGGTGGCATTGGTCGAGGTGGTGCCGGTCGAGTTACCGGTCCGGCCACCGTTCTGGATGCCCTGCGGGCCGCTGCCCGTACCGACGAAGAAGTCGTAGCCAGCCAGGGACGGGCTGTGCGCGTGCCCGCTGTCTCTCACCGTGTGTCCGTGCTGCGGCCGTCTCACGCCAACGGGCTGCCCCTCGTTGTTGCCGAGCGTCCCCACCGTCGCGTGCGTGCCGCGCCCGACCGGGGCGCGACCTCGAAGGTCTGGGACGTTGAAGGTCGCGCCGCTGCCGCCGTACGTGTAGCCGATCGCGTTGAACAAGCGCTGCTGCGTGGCTGTCGAGTAAGCGAGACCGTCGCACATGAGCGCCCCCGACGGAGGCGTCGAAGCACCGAACGGCATGATGATCCCCGCGGGGAGGATCCCCAGCGTGCCGCCGCCGATCCCCGCGACCCCAAGGATGTCGGTGAGCCCCGCCACCGCACTGATCGGGAGGTTCATGTCGCTCGCCTCCAGGTAGGAGACGAGCCACGACTTGAACGGCTGCGGGATCGAGAACGGGTCGGAGAGGAGCCGCTGCAGAAGCTGGAACTCCTGATCGGTGAGCGGCCGGTCGTCGGTAGGGCCGAGCCTGCCCCCGGCGGAGCGAAGCTCGTCCGTCGCCATGGCGGTGGCGAGCAGGCCAAACAGCCCGCGAGCGAGCATGCCCCGGATGCGGCCCATCTAGATGATCCCGCGGTCGACGCGCGCCTGGTCGAGCGCCAAGTCGAACACGCGCACCGCCGTGCTCGGGCGGGTGAGCCTGGCGCGGAACGCGATCCCGTACGGGAGCCTCCCCAAGGGGAGCCGGTAGCGCGTGTAGCCGTTCGAGGCGTCGGAGGGCGGGAGCGAGCCGATCGCCGTGTACGAGGTGTCCTGCGGGTTGATGATGTAGGAGAGGTCGAGCAACGGTGCCGTGTCGGCGGGGCCGGTGCTGCGAATGTCATAGGAGAGGTAGGCGAACCGTGTCCGCTTGCGCCCCTCCTCGCCCAGCCGGAACCAGGGAGTGTCGAAGCTCGGGAGCACCGGGTTGCCGTCCGCGTCGGCGATCACACTGGTCGTGAACGCGGGGAAGAAACAGGGGCCGATCGAGCCGAGACGGTTCGTCCCCGACATGCCCCCCCACACGCGCTCCATGCCGGTGGAGCCGGAGGAGGCGAAGTAGGCGAGCGGGTAGACGTTCGAGAACTTGAACCACTGCCGCTTGTTCATGTCGCAGATCAGCGTGACGCTGGAAGGAGCGGCGAGCGGCTCAACCGACTCGGTTCGAAGGTTCACCGTCCCGTTGGTAATCAGCGAGATGACGTAGTAGTCGAGGAACGCGATCGCGCACACGCTCAGCCTCGTCCCCCACAGGAGACGCCAGTAGCGGAGCAAGCTCCCCTGTGAGACAAGGTTGCGGATCGTCGCGCCGTCGGTGACATGCACGCCGTGCTCGTCCGCAAACACCACGTTGTCCTGCCAGTAGGCGACCGTGCGCGGCTCCGTGCAGCCGACCCGGTCGAACAGCGGCTCCTGCAGCAGGTCGCCCTCCGGGCTCCCGGTCACCGGGGGGGTGGAGCCGCGCAGACGCTCCACCGAGCCCGGATGGAACACGATGATCGCGGAGCGCAGCGCCGCCAGCGCGGACACGGTGCCGTTCATACGCCAGAACGAGTTCGTGTCGTACGCGACCGTCGGGTCGGGCTTCGAGAACCGGAGCGTGTCCGCCTCCCCCGGCTGGTTCCCGGAGACGACGTAGCCCTTGTAGACGACGCCCACTTTCGACTTGGGGGCGTTCGCGTTCATGCTCCCAATGGGGTTCACTCCGCTCGACGTGGCGGTGATGATCTTCGGCACGCTCGCCTGGGAGGCGTCGAAATGGATGACGTTGTCGCGGAGCTGGATCGGGTTCTGGACTGCACGCGGGATCGCGCCCACGTCGGTGACCGCCTGCGTCGACAGGTTCACGTCGTACAGGTGGCCGTTCGTGGTCTGCACGAGCAGCCTGTCGCCGGAGGTGTACGGGGCGAGCAGGCCCGCCTCCCCGTCGCCGCCCATCGCGGCGGAGCCCCAGATCCAGCCGCCTCTCCCCGTGAGGCTTGCGTCGATCAGGGTCGGCACATAGTCGGTAACGTCCCACAGGTAGCCCTGCGGCATCTGGTCACGCGGAAAGTCGCGCGCGAACGCGCGAGAGCCTTGCAGCAGCGACGTGGGGCTAGCCAACCCAGACGCCCCTGGAGGCGGAGGCGGGGAGCGTGACGCGACGGTTCGGGGCGCGGGCGGTGCCGCGCTTGTTCACCTGCTGGCGGATCTGGAACAGCCTGCCGGTGCGCCCATCCTGGCCCTCGTACTGGATCCGGAACCGCTCACCGAAGGTGGAGGTCTGATCCTGCGAGTAGGCGGCGAGCCGCCAGCACGCATACGTCTCGATCGCATCCTGGTACTCGTCAGGGATCGCACCGTGCGCCTCGTCCCCGAGGCTGTCGCCGTCGTCGGTCATCTGCTGGGGCCTCAGCACCGCCCACACTTGGACGCTTCCGTCCTCGCTCGGGATTGGGTCGAGCCGCAGGACATCCGAGCGGATGAGCGTGAACGTCGGGCTGCTCGTCACCTCGTCGCGGCGGGCCCTCCGCCTCGCGCCGTCCTCGACATCGACGAGCGCAAGAATGCCGTGGTCGAGGATGTAGGTGTCGACGTCCGCGGTCGTCCTCAGGTTCACGCAGCGGACGACGCAGCGGGTGCGCGCCAGCATGTCGAGCGTGCCCCGGTAGATCTCCTGGTTGATCCGCGTCGTCTCGTCGAACACGATCTCCTGGAGCCCGAGCTGGTACTTGATGCGGTCGACCATCTCGCCTCTGGTCATGGCTCACCCACCCTGATGAAGACCGTGCCCTGAGAGCCCGGATTGCGCGTGCGGCGCATCACTTCACCCCCGTCGCTGTCGCTGCTCGTAGAGGTGTTGCCCTCGATCGCGGTGAAGTTCGCGCCCTGCCACGCCTCGAAGATCCCGACGTGGTCGTACTCGCCGTCCCAGCCCCAGTCGTAACAGACCAAGTCGCCGGGAATGACGTCGTCAGAATCGACCGTCCGCAAGTTGTAGTAGCCGAGCCTCGCGTCGGAGACGCAGAAAGGCACGTAGCTGTAGCGCTGACCCTGGATGAACGCGGGCGAGTTACCGGACGTCTCGAACGCCCAGGTAGCGAACATCATGCACCACGGCCCGACCATCCCATACCAACTCGTGTACTTGCATTGATTGCTGTTCGGCGGCGACTCCTTCACGCCGATCTGCGTGATCGCCTTCTCCAACGCCTGCTGCCGAAGCGTGCCTGTGCTCGTGTCCGGCTCGTGGCCTTCGAACATGTCGTACGCCTCGTTCAGGAGGTTGACGCAGACGCTGTCGAAGATCGGGTCGAGGTAGTGCGGCGAGTCCGGGTCGCTGATCAGCGCGTAGCGCATGTTGTCGAACGTCTTCTTGCCCAACCAGCCGGTGTCATCGATGTCCTGCTGACGCTGGAACCCCGCCACACCGGAGTCCTTCACGTTCGGCCCGCAGCCGTGCGCGAAGTTGTTCGAGAACGAGTCGTCCCACTGGTCGGGGTCCCACATCCCCCAGCGGCCCGCGCGGCAGAGCGCGCGCTTATAGGCGATCACGTCGGGGCCGTCCGCGCTCGGCTTCTTGCCCTGCTTCGATGCGTCCGGGGGATAGCAAGGTCTCGGGAACGGGACCTTGACGGGACCGCCGCCCCGGTAGGCGTGCTCGTACCAGTCGGTCATGCAACCTCCAGGGAGGGTCATAAAACCGCGGTTTTATGGACCGGGGCGCGGCCCAAGCTGGCTACGAGGGAACCCAGGGGTATGGGTTTCGCTCGGGCCGCGCCCTTCGCTCGGCGGTGTGCCGTTACGCCGAGGCCTTCGCGGCTTCCGCCGCCTCTTTCGCCTTCGCGTCCTGCTCCGCCTTCGCGGCCTTGTGCTCCGCGTCCGCGACCGCCTTCACTTCCTCGTCGTACGCCTTCTGGCGCTCCTCGCGCTCCTTCTTCTCGTCGTCGGGGAGGATGCCCGTGCCCTCCGAGTAGGACAGGTCGGGGCTGACGTACCCGGCCTGCGGGTGCCCGATCGGGAGCGTGAGTTTCGGCTCCTCCTCGGTGGACGACGAGGACGATGCAGACGTGGCCTTCGTCTCGGCCATGTGTTCCTCCTTGCGTTGTGGACTAAGAGACGCGGATCGGGAGAACAGCGAGGTTGCGGGCGGACCAGTTCTGCCCCGCCCCGCCCGCTGTCGTGAAGTAGCGCACCTTGAGAAGACCTCCTGCTGTTACGGCAAGGTAGGTCTGTGGAGATATCGCAAGCGTCCCCAGGAAATTGGCGGTCGAAATGGTCATGCCCCCCTGGGCTGTGCCTGGGTTCGTGCTTGAAGCCCCCAGCACCACACCGATGTACAAGCTTGCGGCGGCGATGGCCGATTGGATCGACGCGGACGCGGAGACGAGATACTCGCCCGCCCTCGCAACTGTGATCTGCGGTCCCGGTGTCGTGAGATCGTGCCAAGCGGCCGTAGCCAGCGCACCTTCCGATGTCGCCACGATCGTCGTCTGCCACGGCCCCCCGATGAATTCCCATTTGTAGGCGGAAGCTGACGCGGCCCGGTACCGGAACCTCCACATGATCCCCGCCGTCGTGTCGGCGGGTAGGATCCACTCGTC
>Ga0126377_10001849_pt1 | contig 14164 bp, 11 predicted proteins | sample PanSoiMetPlot_22_FD_92647 | JGI IMG/M metagenome (GOLD analysis project Ga0126377, IMG submission 92647) | Tropical forest soil microbial communities from Panama - MetaG Plot_22 | ecosystem: Environmental > Terrestrial > Soil > Tropical forest > Bulk soil | place: Panama | collected 2016-02-17
GAGGGCGTGACCCGGGGAGGGCGCAAGCCCTCCCCTTTTATGTTGGTCGGCGGCCGCGCCGCGAAGGTGCCCGACGACAAACACCGAATGGTCGGGCTGCGGATTTGTCGCTCCCGCGCTTCGCCGCCCGCGTGCTTGCCCGCCGCGGCACGACCCCCTATCTGTCTGTGCTTCGCCCTCCACGGACTCCTCCTGCGTGACCCGACGCTCAGAACCGATCTTCAACGTCCCTGCCGCCGTCATCGCCCTCGTCGTCATGTGCGTCGTGGTGCACCTAGCGCGCGTCTATGTGCTCACCGAAGACGAGAACATCGATTTCCTGCTGACGTTCGCGTTCATCCCGGCGCGCTACGACCCATCGCTTGTGGTCGAGGGCGGCCTTCCGGGTGGATGGGGTGCGAATGTATGGACCTTCGTCACCTATGCGTTCATCCACGGCGACATCACTCACCTCGTCGTCAACCTCGTATGGCTGCTGCCGTTTGGCGCCGCGGTGGCGCGGCGCTTCGGCACGGCCCGGTTCCTGGCGTTCTTCGCCGTGACGGCGGCGGCCGGCGCCGGCTTGCATCTCGTGACCCATCTGGGCGCCAAGCAGCCGATGATCGGGGCGTCGGCGGCAATCTCCGGCTTCATGGCGGCGGCGATCCGCTTCGCATTCCAGCGCGGCGGCCCGCTCAGCCTGTTTCGCTTCGGCGAGGAGGATGCCTATCGCGTGCCGGCGGCGCCGCTGTCCGTCGCGCTGCGCGACGTGCGCATCCTTGTGTTTCTTGCCGCCTGGTTCGCCGTGAACATCGTGTTCGGCCTCGGCTCACTCGCGATTCCGGGCATTGAGCAGGCAGTCGCGTGGCAGGCGCATATCGGCGGGTTCCTCGCCGGGCTCGTGTTGTTCGTGTGGTTCGATCCCGTCGTTGCGGTTCCGCCGGACGCCGGCGAGGCTGGTGGCGCCGCTGATGGCGGTGCGGGTGGCGGTGCTGACGGCGGTGCCGGTGGCGATACCGATAGCGGCGCCCCTGATGGCGGCGTCGGTGGTAATGGGGGAGAGAAACCGCCGCCGATGCCGCAGTGAAGCATCGTGATATCGTTATGTTCTGACGCATTCCTGCAATGATTCATTTACATTGCGGCGTGCGATGCGGCTGCGTGCCCCCTTCCGGCCGCACCGGTTTGGTCTAGAATCGCCTCATGACGAACGTCGGCGTACGCTCCAGCCTGCGGAGCCGACCGGCATCGATCGCAGCGACCGTGCTCGTCACAAAGCGCGACACGACAAGGTCGATCGCCAGCACCCGGCCGGGAACACGACGCCGACTTGTTGATTGCTCCGCAAGAGCATGACGTCGCCTGCGGAAGAACCGCCGGGCGACAGGGAGGCGACCAATGACTGTCAAGGCAATCCTGTCCCGCAAGGGATCCAACGTCGTCACCGTCGATCCGAACGCATTGCTGGGCGAAGCCGTCAGGCTGCTGGCCACTCACCGCATCGGTGCTGTGGTCGCGACCGGTGCCCATCGCCGCATCGTCGGCATCCTGTCCGAACGCGACATCGTGCGCGCGCTCGGCGAGAAGGGCCCGGCCGTGCTCACCATGCCGGTCGCGGAGGCGATGACGCGCAAGGTCGTCACGTGCACGTCGGGCGACACGATCGTCGGCCTGATGGAGCGGATGACCGAAGGCAAGTTCCGCCACGTGCCGGTGGTCGAGCAGGACCGGCTCGTCGGCATCATCTCGATCGGCGACGTCGTGAAGTGGCGCGTGCAGGAGATGGAGCAGGAGTCGGCGGCCCTGCGCGACTACATCCGCACGGCGTGAACGTGGCGTGATTCGCCGAGCCGATTGAGCGGGAGCGAAGCTCCTCGCTTTGCGGCTGAGGAATCGCCCGCCGGTTTCTCGGCGGCGCGGCGGGCGTCACGACGACAACGTCTCGACCGCCTCGGCGATGGAGGGGAGCGACCTCTCGGTCGCCTCGGCGCCGAGCGCGATGACCTCGTCGGCGCGGTGGAAATCGAACAGGTTGACGCGCGAGAGCCGCGGACTGATCAGCACGTCCGGCGGATCGCCGGCGAGCCGCGCGCGCGTGATGCGGTCCTGCAGCACCTGAAAGGCGTCGACCATCACGGTGGAGAGGCCGGGACGGTCGGGCGTGCCGAAGAACTTCCGCTTGATGAGGTCTTCGGCGCGTCCGCGCAGCCCGCGTCTTGCCTTGAGCGATTCACGCCGCAGCTCGTCCTCGGCGTCCGAGCCGTGATCCTGGATGATGGTGCCACGGCCAAAATTGTCGGCGTTGAGGTTGATCGCGATGACGAGGCGCGCGCCGAGCGCGCGCGCCGCCGAGATCGGCAGCGGATTGACCAGGGCGCCGTCCATCAGCCAGCGGCCGCCGATCCGCATCGGGGGAAAAATGCCAGGAAGCGCGCTCGAGGCGCGCAGCGCATCGGCGACCCGGCCGCGCGTGAGCCAGATTTCGTGGTTGGTGCGCAGCTCGGTCGCGACCGCGGCGAGGCGGATCGCCAGATCCTGGAACGTGGTGTCGCCGAGCGTGGCGTCGAGGCGGGCGAAAAGGCGGTCGCCGCCGATCAGTCCGGAGCCCGCGAGGCTGAAATCGAGATATCCGAACACCTGGCGACGCGTGAGCTGGCGTGCCCAGGCCTCGAAGTCGTCGAGGCGGCCGGCCGCGTAGCAGCCGCCGACTACCGCGCCGACCGAGGTGCCCGTGATGACGTCGGGCCTGATGCCGTTAGCGGCGAGCGTGCGCAGGGCGCCGATATGGGCGAAGCCGCGCGCGGCGCCGCCCGACAACGCGATCCCGATCGACGGCCACACGCCGCCCGGCCGACGGTCGCTCGTCCCTGCTGAACGGTCGTCGGCGTTGGTCACGTGACGTCTCGAATTTCCAGCACGACAATACCCGGGAATCCAGCTCAGTCTGCGCCGCCGCCCTTTGGTCGGGTGAGCGAGAACTTGGTCTCGGGCGTACCCACGAAATAGTCATGGTAGCCGGCGCGCGCAATCGGCCGCATCGCCGCGGTGTCGAGCTTGCCGTCCTTGATGAAGCTGTCGTCGATATGCACGCCGACGACCTGCCCGAACACCACGTAGCGCTCGGTGATGCGGCCCTCGAGATCGGACAGCCGCACGGTCTGCAGCCATTTGCATTCGAGCGCGCAAGGTGAATCCCTGACGCGCGGAGGCTTGACCAGCCGCGAGGGCGCCGCCGCCAGTCCGGTCTGCTCCATCTCGTTGATGCCGCGGGCAAACGGCGCCGAGCTACCGTTCATCTGCTCGCGCAGGGCCCAGGTTGCGAGGTTGCAGACGAACTCCCTGGTCTCCTCCGCGAACACGACCGAGTCCTTGCGGCCTTCGCTGGCGAACATCACCGTCGGCGGATGGTCGGTGAGGCCGTTGAAAAACGAGTAGGGGGCAAGGTTGATCTCGCCCTTGCGGCTCATCGAGCTGATCCAGCCGATCGGTCGCGGGGCCACGATCGCCTTGAACGGGTTGTAGGGCAGGCCGTGGTCGTTCCTGGCGGTCTCGTAGAACATGGCGTCCTGTCTTCGCGTTGGCTTCCCGAAGCTGCTCACCCGCCGAAGCGCGTCACGATCGCCGACAGCGACGGGCGCGGCCGGTCCTCGGTCGGCTCCGGGTGGCGGCCGATGTGGATGAAGCCGGCGACCTTCTCGTGCGGCGCGAGGCCGAGCGCGTCGAGTACGGTGCGGTCGTAGGCGTACCATTCGGTGATCCAGTTGGCCGCAAAGCCGAGCGCGTGGGCCGCGAACACCAGGCTCATGGCCGCGGCGCCGGCGGACAGCACCTGCTCCCATTCCGGAATCTTGACGTGCGGGGCGGCGCGGCTCACCACCGCGATGACCAGCGGCGCACGCGCGAGGCGCCTGCTCTCGTAGCTGATCTGCTCGGGCTGGGCGTCGGGATATTTCGCACGGAACGCCGCCGCGATGGGCTCGCCCGCCTTGAGCCGGGCCTCGCCGTCGAACAGGATGAAGCGCCACGGCACGAGCTTGCCGTGGTCGGGCACGCGCGACGCGATGGTGAGCAGCGTCTCGACCTCGGCAGCCGTGAGACCGGGCCCGGCAAGATCGATCGGCTTGACCGACCGGCGGGTCCTCAACAGGCTCAAGGCATCTTGCATTGTGTCGATTCCCGGCGCCTGTCCGGCTTCCGCGCAAGCGATGGCTTCGGCCCGAGCGCGTAACACGGGACGACCCGCCGCAAAAGGGGCCGGCTTGAAATTGCCCTGATTCCCATCAAGAGTGCCCCATGTTCAGGGTCGTGGGGAACGACGCGCGGCTCCGCATCGCGGCGGTCGCGATCATCGCATGGCTGGCGCCGGGCGCCGCGAGCGCGCAGCAGACCCGTGCGCTTGCGCCCCCATCGCAACAATTCACGCCACCGGGCGGCCCCGGTGTGATCGCGCCAGGCCAGACCATGCTGCCGCCCGCCAATCTTCCCCCGTCGGCGCCGGGCGGCTCCTCCTTCGTCCCTCCAACCGCCGCCATTCCGGCCGGTCAGGTCGGGTTGGTGTTGAGCGCGCGCTACGGTCGCGACTTTGCCCAGCCGATCAATTCCAACCTGACTTGGCGCATCTACGCGGTGCGGCCGGACCAGAGCGGCGCCTTCCGGCCGTTGCGCGAGGACAAGTCGGCGTCGCCGACCTTCGCGCTGCCGCCTGGCGACTATGTGGTGCACGTCACCTTCGGTCTCGCCAGCGCCGCCAAGACCGTTCATCTCAAGTCCGAGGTGACGCGCGAGACCTTCGATCTGCCCGCCGGAGGAATGCGGTTCGAGGGCCGCGTCGGCGATGTGCGCATCCCGCCCGGCCAGATCTCGTTCGACGTTTTTGCCGGCAGCCAGTTCGAGCCGGGGGACAAGCGGGCGATCGTATCCAACGTCGTCACCGGCGACGTGGTCGTGCTGCCGGAAGGCAGCTATCACCTGGTTTCGAACTACGGCGACAGCAATTCGATCGTGCGTTCGGACATTCGGGTGCAGGCCGGCAAGCTCACCGACGTGACCGTCACGCATCGCGCCGCCGCGATCGTGCTCAAGCTCGTGAGCGAACGCGGCGGCGAGGCGCTCGCCAACACCAACTGGTCGGTCCTCACGCCGGGCGGCGACGTGATCAAGGAATCGATCGGCGCCTTTCCGAAGGTGATCCTGGCGGAGGGCGACTACCGCGCGATCGCGCGTAACGACGGCAAGACCTACGAGCGCGAGTTCAAGGTGATCACCGGCGTCGACGGCGAGATCGAGGTGCTGGCGCGTTAGCGCACGCTCCGTTCCTCGGGAATCGGAACGAACCGGCGCCCACCCCGGATCAAGTCCGGGCCAGGCTTCCGCCGGAATTTGCGTCGACCGAGATCACGCCGCTGCCTTGTCCCGCCGCACGTCGGGCGCCACCGCCTCGCCGGCGAGCGTCTGCAGCGCAAGGTCGACGCCCATCACGTTCTGGCCCTCCCGGCCGAGCCGGCGGATCGAGACGGTGCGCTCGGCCGCCTCCTTCTTGCCGACCACCAGGAGCACCGGGACCTTGGCGAGCGAATGCTCGCGGACCTTGTAGTTGATCTTCTCGTTGCGCAGGTCGGGCTCGACGCGCAGGCCGAGGCGGCGGGCAAGCGCCACCACCTCACGGGCGTAATCGTCGGCCTCCGACGTGATGGTCGCGACCACCGCCTGGGTCGGCGCGAGCCAGAGGGGGAAGTGGCCCGCAAAGTGCTCGATCAGGATGCCGGTGAAGCGCTCGAGCGAGCCGAACATCGCGCGATGCAGCATCACGGGCGTCACCTTGTTCGAGTGGTCGTCGATGTAGAAGGCCCCGAGCCGGCCAGGCAGGTTGAGATCGACCTGCACGGTGCCGCACTGCCAGTCGCGACCGATCGCATCGCGCAGCACATATTCGAGCTTCGGCCCGTAGAACGCGCCTTCGCCCTTGTTCAGGGTCCACGGCCGCCCGGATGCCTTGAGCGCCGCCATCAGCGCAGCCTCGGCCTTGTCCCACACGGCGTCGTCGCCGATCCGCTTGTCGGGCCGGTCGGAGAACTTGATGGCGACGTCGGGAAAGCCGAAATCCTCGTAGATCGACAGGATCAGGTCGTTCATCGCCAGCACCTCGGCGGCGATCTGCTCCTCGGTGATGAACACATGCGCATCGTCCTGCGTGAAGGCGCGCACGCGCATCAGGCCGTGCAGCGCGCCGGACGGCTCGAAGCGGTGCACCTTGCCGAATTCGGCAATCTTGAGAGGCAGATCGCGATATGACTTGAGGCCGTTCTTGAAGATCTGCACATGCCCCGGGCAGTTCATCGGCTTGATCGCGTAGACCCGCTCGTCCTCCTCGCGCTTCTCGGTGAGGAATATCAGGTCGCCATAGGTCTGCATGTGGCCGGTGGTGACCCACAGCTCCTTGTCCATGAGCTGCGGCGAGTTCACCTCGATATAGCCCGCCGCGGTCTGGCGGCGGCGGATATAGTGCTCGAGCGCCTGAAACAGCGTCCAGCCTTTGGCGTGCCAGAACACCGAGCCCGGTGCCTCCTCCTGGAAATGAAAGAGGTCCATCTCGCGGCCGAGCCGGCGGTGATCGCGCTTTTCCGCCTCCTCGAGCTGTTTGAGGTAGGCGTCAAGCTCCTCCTTCCTGGTGAAGGCGGTGCCGTAGATGCGGGTGAGCATCGGGTTCCTGGCGTCGCCGCGCCAGTACGCGCCCGCCACCTTCATGAGCTTGAAGGCGTCGCCGATCTTGGCCGTCGAGGTCATGTGCGGACCGCGGCACAGATCGAACCAGTTGCCCTGCTTGTAGATCTTGATCTCCTGGTCGGCCGGAATCGCGTCGACCAGCTCGACCTTGAACAGCTCGCCCTTGTCGCGAAACACCTTCTTGGCCTGGTCGCGCGACCAGACCTCTTTGGTGAACGGTTGGTCGCGCGCAATGATCTCCCGCATCTTCTTCTCGATGGCGGGAAAATCCTCCGGCGTGAACGGCTCGTTGCGGAAGAAGTCGTAGTAGAAGCCGTTCTCGATCACCGGGCCGATGGTGACCTGGGTGCCGGGCCAGAGCGTCTGCACCGCCTCGGCCAGCACGTGGGCGGCGTCGTGCCGGATGAGCTCGAGCGCGCGCGGATCGTCGCGGCTCAAGAACTCGATCTTGGCATCCTTGGTGATCGGGTCGGCGAGGTCCGCCACCGCGCCGTCGAGCGCCATCGCGACCGTGCGCTTGGCGAGCGAGGGGGAAATGCCCTTCGCGACATCGAGACCGGTGGTGCTGGCGGGATAATCGCGGCGTGCGCCGTCGGGAAAGGTCAGCGCGACCATCATTGAACTCCTGTTGCTCACTCGCTGCCCACGAATGCAGGTAAGCGTGGGGCACGAGATATCGCGGCTGTCCGCCTCGGGCAACCGTCCGCAAAGCAAAATCGGGCCCTTGCGGCGGCAGCGATCGATCGCGCCCGCCTGGGCGCTGCCGGTATTGGATTGCAGCTCTGCTGCGCAGGACATTGCGACGCAAAGGACGTGGGTGACGGTGAGGCGCGGACGGAACCATGTCTCGGCCGGGGCGCGGCGCGGCGCCGTCTTCAACCGACAACCCGGCCTTGCTATTGTTGCGCCACGTCAACCCTCGGGGGCGGGCATGCGGCGCATGTCGACGATCGTTTCACTGGTCGTTCTTGCGGCTCTCGCCGTGCTGTCTGGCGCGATCGGCGATCAGGCGCGCGCCGAGATCAGGGCCGGACCGACGACCGGGCGCGCGGTGCAGTCGCCCACCGGCGAGCCGGGGCGCGCGCCGGTCCCGCCCGCCGCCATACCTGGCAAGCCAACGGTTGCGACGCCGCCCGCCAAGGCGGCGCCCATGCCGCCGATCGTGTTCTTTACCGCCAAGGGCGAGCCCAACGCGTGCGGGCCCGGCTGCAGTGAATGGATCGCGGCGGAGGGCACGATCGATCCAGGGGCGGAGGACCGCCTACGGGCGCTGTTGAAGCGGCTCGGCGGCCGCAAACTGCCGATCTATTTCCATTCGCCCGGTGGCTCGGTGCCGGACGGCCTCGCGATCGGTCGGCTGATGCGGCATCACGGAATGACGGCGGGTGTCGCCTGGACGGTGCCGGCGGGCTGCGACCCCAATCAGCAGCGGGAGCCGGCGTGCGACAAGCTCAAGCGTTCCGGTCGCGAGCTTGCGGCCGCACTCGACGGCAGCCACGTGATGTGCAACTCGTCCTGCGTCTACGCGCTGGTCGGCGCCGCCGTGCGTGAGGTCGGCGCCGGCGTCAAGCTCGGCGTCCACTCGTCGTCGGTGCTGTTCTCGCTGCGGCGCATGGATGCCGAAGGGCACGTGACGCGCACCACGACGCACGTCGCGCCCGTGGTCGAGCGCAAGGCTTTGCAGGGCGGCTACGACCGCATTGCGGTCTATCTGCGCGAGATGGGAATCAGCGCCGGTCTGCTCGCCGCGGCGCGCGAGGTCGCGAACGACAGGGTTCGTTTCCTCACCCGCGACGAGATCTTCGCCTTCGGCATCGATCGGCGCGACCGCGTGGAAAGCCCATGGTGGTTCGTCGACAAGGCCCCCGTCTCCGCGATCAAGATCATCGAGGCGAAGGGGTCGGAGGCGGGCCCATTTCGCCGGACCATTCTGCGCCTCGCCTGCAGGACCTCGCTCGGCCTCCAGTTCCAGTACGGACATGAGGTCGGCGCCGAGAAGGCGACCCTGCCGCCGCGACTGCGGGTGACGGCGGGCGAGGGCCACTATCCGCTCGGGCGGGCCGTCACGGTGGGGCCAAGCGACAACGCGCTGCCGCTCGAGGTACGCGGCGCCGAGTTGCCCGTGACGGTCCTGCGCGACGAGGCCCTCGTCGTCGAGGCGGCAGCGCCCGCCGGCACGGCGACTCCCACCGCGGGCGCAGGCGCCCAATCGACAGCGGCCGACGCCGGCTTTGCGAAGCTCACCGCCCAGAATATGGGACCGGGACTCGGTGCCCTGGCGCGGCACTGCAGCTCGCTGCCGGCGCCCGCACCGCGCGCCCCGGCACGCGGCACCTGATCCGGGCCGCCGCAAGGCGCGTCAGCCCGGTGATTCGGCTCGGCCCGCACCCCTTGCGGCACCGTGACCGCGCGCGCGGCGGGCGCGTTGCCGGCGAGAACCGGCATCAGCGCGCGGTCAAATGGCGGTTTCGACGCGGTCGATGAAAATTGAAAGCGCCGCCGGCCGCGTCGCCTTCTACTCGCGCGCTCAGCTTGCTAGTGTTGCGTCACCGGTGTCCCGAATCTGAATTTCGCAGGTTATTGCGGCGCGCTGCGAGGCTCGCGACCGCGCTTGCGGCACGGGGGCGTGCGCGTCGGGATTCGCGGCACCGGGGGAGGAGGGGATCAGCCGTGCTGCGCGCGCCGCTGACATTTCTTGCGCTGCTCATCGGAGCCGCCGCCGGTTCGGCTCCGCCGGAGGTCCCCTTCGCTCGGCCCGGGGACGCGGTGGCGCAGTCGCCGGGCGATCAGACCGGATCCGTCCGGGACGCAGGCCCGCGGTCAGGCGCGAACAGCCCGCTCGACGAGGCACCGCGCGCCGGGCGGCCGGGCGGCGGCGGCGACGTCGTCGGACCAGGCGCAGTTCGTCGGGTGGCGATGAAACCCACGACGCCGGCGAACGAGCCCACGCCGCGCGCCCGGCCGACCAGGGTCACCGCCATGCCGACGATCACCTTCTTCGTCGCGCGCGGCGGCACCGATGCGTGCGGGCCCGGCTGCGCCGAATGGGTCGCGGCGGAGGGTGCGATCGATGGAGCCGCACCGCAGCGGCTGCGCGCGCTGTTGACCCGGCTCGGCCGGCGCAAGCTGCCGATCTATTTTCATTCACCTGGCGGATCGGTCGCGGGCGCGCTCGCGATCGGCCGGCTCATGCGCGAGCGCCGGTTGACGGCAGGGGTCGGCTGGACGGTACCGCAGGGCTGCGATGCAAAGCAGCCGCGCGAGGAAGCCTGCGATCAGCTCAAGCGCAGCGGCCGCGAGCTGCCGGCGCAGCTCGATACCAGTCATACCATGTGCAACTCGGCCTGCGTCTACGCCCTGGCGGGCGCGACCGTGCGTGAGATCGCCCCGAGCGCGACCCTCGGCATCCACTCCTCCTCGTTCAAATTCGTCGATGGCCACGGACATGCCTCGGGCCGCCCGCCGCCGGCCATCATGCGCGCGACCATGACGGCAAGCTACGAGCGGCTCGCGCGCTATCTCGGCGAGATGGGAATAGATCCGGCGCTCGTGACGGCGGCGCGCGCGATCTCCAACGACCGCGTCCGCTTCCTGACACGTGCAGAGATATGGCGCTTCAACATCGACCGCCGCGCGTTCGTCGAAGGCAGCTGGCGAATGACCGAGGAACCGACGCGGGCGATCAGCAAAGTCTTCCTGTCCGACCCAAAGGGTGATCACACCGATTTCCGCACCGGACTCATCCGGCTGACATGCTCGCCGCCCGATCGCCTGCGCATCGATGTCGCGCGCCAGGTCGCAAGCGGCGACAAGCCCGGGAGCGTCACGCTGTCCACTGGCGCCGCGACGCGCACGCTCAACCCTGCCCGCCGGACTGCCGAGGCGGGCAGCAAGACCGAATATGAAGTGAGCACCGCTTATGTGGCGCCGTCGTTTCTGCTCGACGCCGGCGAGGCGATCGCAGTCGCGGACGACGCCGACGCGGCGGCGCAGGGACCCCCGCAGCCCGCCGAGTTTCCGGTCAAGCTCTCGACGCTCGGCCTCGCGCCGGCGCTCGCCACATTGCTGCCGAGTTGCGGAGTCGCGCCGACGCCTGTGAAGATGGGCGCGCCAACCGTGGATGTGCCGTAACATTTTTCTGCTGCACGCAGCGGTTTGGCGGTCATACTCTTCTCGGCAAGCGCGCTGTGGATGAAACTGGCAAAATCCACCACATCATACCGATATCGTTCGCATCGTACCGGCGGTGGCCCAATCTTGGCGAAAATGCCTCATCGTGGCCGTACTCGTGTCAAATTGGCTGCCAACAGTGAATTATGGCCATGCGTGTGAGGGGCGCGCCAGGCGAGCCCTGATCAGGCCACTGGTTCATGCGCGAAGCCGTCAGTCCCGCGGGGGCGTGCGGGTAAAGGGCATCGCGCCGACGGGGGAAGCCGATGGGTGGCGCGCGGCCAGCGGGTGGATCCGATTTCGTATATCGCTGTTGCCTGGTTCTGTGTACAGCGGCGATCGCAGTTTTCGGTATTACCATGCTGTACGTGCAAGGCTCCGGCGCGCAAGCCTCGACAGCCGCCAAACAGGCGGCGCTGCCCCGACAATCCGCGCATATTAAGACGGTGCGGCCGCACAGGATCGTGCGGCACGCTGCGCGGACTGCGCGCGCCGGCCCCGACGAACGTGCCCTCACGGGCATCAGCGAGCGTATCAGCAACAATACGCTCGCGATTATTTCGGGCGGACTCGGATCAACCGATCTGACGGTGGTCCAGGAACTCGCCGCAGCGCTCGACGACGGCGATGATCTTCGCATCCTGCCGATGGTAGGTGCGGGCGGCCGCAACATCCGCGACGTCCGCTTGATGAAGGGCGTCGATCTCGGCGTCACCCAGGCGAGCCTTCTCGCGCGCATGCGCGCGGACGGCGAACTCGGCCGGACGGATGACAGGGTCACCTATATCGCCAAGCTCTTCAACGAAGAGATGCACGTCCTGGTGCGTGCCGACTCGGGGCTGGGGTCGATTGACCAGCTCGCCGGCCACGCGGTCAGCATGGGCGAGCCGGGCAGCGGCACGCAGCTGATCGCGCGCGACGTGCTCGCTCGCCTCGGCATCGCGGTGCGCGAGGTCAACATGGCCGAACCGAACGCGATCGAGCGCGTCAAGGCAGGAGACGTCGACGCGGTCATCCTGATCGGCGGCAAGCCCGCCCCGGCGCTCGCCAATGTGTCGGGCCTGCGGGTCCTGCCGGTGCCGTTCGCAAAGCCGTTGCGCGACGATTTCCTGCCGGCGAGCCTGTCGAGCGACGACTATCCGGGTCTGATCGCCTCCGGTAGCAGCGTCGAGACGCTCGCGGTCGGCACGGTCCTGATCGCCAACAACTGGCCGAAGGACAGCGAACAGTACAGGAAGATCGAGAAGTTCGTCGCCGCGTTCTTCCCGCAGATCGCGCAACTGCAGACGCCGCCCCACCATCCGAAATGGCGTGAGGTCAATCTCGCCGCGACCATACCGGGCTGGAGGCGTTTTCCGGCCGCCGAGGGATGGCTCGCGCAGCACCGCGACGGCGTCGGCGAGCGAGCGCAGTTCGAACGCGTCGCGCGGGTGCGTCGCGCGCAGACGGACGCGACCGAAAGCGGCGGCCAGCGGGTCCGCCAGGCCCCGCAATGGCTCGGCGCGCGTGCGCACCGCTGAGCAGGCAGGGACATCGGGAGATGGGATCAGGGGGAAGACCGCAAATGCATCCCTAAGAACAAGGAGGGTGTGTCATGGGTCTTTCGAAAGGACCGGCTGACACTCCGGTCCAAGCTCAGAGTTCATCTCACGACGGCGAGACGGCGCCCCAGGCGCCGAAGCCGCCGCCGAAATGGCTCCGCGAGGGAGCGCGGCCGCGCCGGATGGTGCCGCTGCGGTCATCATCATCGCCTCAATCAGCACCGAGCACATTGCCGGTGCCGTATGGCACGCCCCCGCGCGCGATCGTCGATATGCCGGCCGACGAGGGCGTCGCCGTCAAGCGTCTGCTGCAGCGTTCGCCCGAACCAAAGCTGGCGCCGGTCCAGGCGGTACCCGATCCGGTCGGTCTCGCGCTCGGCGTCATCGCACGCCTGATCTTCGCTGGCAGCGCCGCCGCCGCCATCGCGATGCTGCTGTTCGGCATCGTGCCGCTGCCATTCCAACTAAGGGATGGCGCCGCTTCGTCCAAGATCGAGGAACGCTTCGGCGCGGACGGCAACGCAATGGCGCTGCCCCCGGCGCGCGTCACCACCGTGACGGTGCGGCCCCCGCAGCCGGTCGCGCCGTCCGCCGCACCGCCGGTCGCTCCGTCTGCTGCACAGGTGGCCGCACCGCCGGCCAGGCCATCCGCCGCGCTGCCGGCCGCGCCGCCCGCCGCACTGCCCATCACACCGCCCGCCGTCAGGCCGGCGGCGTCAGACTCCGCGCTCAATGCCGATGAAATCGAGCGGCTGGTCAAGCGCGGCGAGGATTATCTGGCGCATGGCGACATTGCGGCAGCGCGTCTGGTTCTCACACGTGCCGCCGATTCGGGCGCCGGGCGCGCTGCGTTCTCGCTCGCCCAGACGTATGATCCTTCGGTCCTCAAGCGGCTCAACGTGCTTGGGTTCAAAGCGGACGTCGCCCAGGCACGCGCCTGGTACGAAAAGGCGGCGGCTTCCGGGTCGACCGAGGCCACGCGCCGCCTTGGCGAACTGCCGAACCGCTGAGCCGTAGTTGGCGGTGCCCGCGAGGCCGCTTCCGGCCCGCCGACAACGACGAAACTGGCCAAGTTTTTGGCACTCAAGGGGAGAGTTGCGGACCCGGGACCAGGTTTGCGCTCCGCCACCGTCCATATCGCCACGGCAGATACCAGCGCGCCCGCGCCGGCAGCTCGGCGGGCACATAGTCGAGGCCGGACGTGCCCCAGGGCTGGCAACGCAGCAGCCGCGCCACCGTCATCCAGCCGCCCGCCCATAGTCCAAACCGATCAAGGGCCTCATCGGCATATTGCGAGCAGCTTGGCAGGTGCCGGCACTGGAACCCGAGCAGGGGCGACAACGTCAGTCGGTAGACCTTCACGAGCGCGCGTGCGGCTTGCCGGGGTATCGTTCGTATTGCATGTCCGACGCGCGTCATGTTTTGGCCGGATTGGATCGCGATACAGCTTCATTGCGGGTGGGCGGGCTTCCATGGGTACCAGCGCAAGCTTAACGGGTTTCGCCGGATTCACCCAAAGATGCATTAACCCCCGCGGCGTGTTGCGTGGCAGCACTAGTCGTGCCACGGCTGCTGAGTAACAATTCGCAAATAACGTTGCGACGTTCTCGAGTGAAACCAAGCACCGCACCCGGTGTCCGCCGGGGATAAGGCGCGGTGCGGAGCGCCGCAACTGCACGGGGTATAGCATGTTCCGTTCCCTCTGCGGCGGGCTGGCGCTCGCCGTCTGCTCCCTGTCTGTGTTGGCCGGA
>Ga0126377_10001850_pt1 | contig 14159 bp, 7 predicted proteins | sample PanSoiMetPlot_22_FD_92647 | JGI IMG/M metagenome (GOLD analysis project Ga0126377, IMG submission 92647) | Tropical forest soil microbial communities from Panama - MetaG Plot_22 | ecosystem: Environmental > Terrestrial > Soil > Tropical forest > Bulk soil | place: Panama | collected 2016-02-17
AAAACCTTTCTTGTCCACTTGTCTCAAAGGTCACTGTCTCTAATTGTCTCAAAGGTCACTGTCTCTAATTGTCTCAAAGGTTACTGTCTCTAATTGTCTCAAAGGTCACTGTCTCTAATTGTCTCAAAGGTTACTGTCTCTAAGAAGACGGGGAGACATAGAGATTACGCAAAGAGTCTAAGTATCTTTAGTTCAACAATCTTTTGACTTGCTACGAGTCGAGCCATTTCGGTATAACCCCAGCGCATCAAATGATGACTGGGAGCGCACCGGCCCGCCTGCTGTACTTGAGATCATAGCTGTTACGGCAGGCTGGCCGCTGCGCTCCCAGTTAGTTCGATCATCTCCAGCCGACAATTTTGTCCCCTTCGAGGAGGGATATATACGCATGATTTCTCAGTACCAGACTGTGCTGCGCCCGCGCTGCGCCCTTTATTTTGCCTTCTTAATATTCGTGCTAATCGCGCTACCTACGTCCGCCGCCGGGCAAGGCTCGGTCGCCAATCAGGGAGTTGGCACCGTGCGTGTGATGGGTGATCCGGTTGACGTCAGCCAGGAATTCTTGAAGAGCGAAGATACCTATTTTGTTGGCAGCAAAGTCACTGCCTTCGACACCGCCACTGGTAAAGGGTCGCTACAGTGGCAACGAAACATGCGACGCACTTTTTTCAGTTTCAACAAGATGGATCGCACGCTCACACCGGACAAGAATAACGAGTTTCCTCCCGAGTACGACGAGAACCCCACGCTCCCTTTCCTGGTAGAGTTTGTGACACCACGAACCATTCGTCTGCGCATCAACACCAGTTCTGATCCAATCCGAGATGAGCCGTCACTGATGTTGGTGGGGAATCCTCCGAAAGATAATTCATGGAAGGTTGAGCAGGACGACAAATCGATCACCTATCGCAGCACCGAAGGTTCGCTCACGATCGTGAAAGACCCATGGGAAATCCAGATCCGCGACAAAGCAGGCAAACTACTAACAACCACCCAGAACATCAATATCACGCGCGGCAGTTTCTCTGCGCCGCTTCCTTTTTCCTTCATCCGCCGCGCTGAGGACTTTGGCCGGCAGATGGCGGCAGCCTTCCGTTTGTCGCCCGATGAAAAGATCTTTGGTCTCGGGGAATCATTCACGCGACTGAACAAGCGCGGCCAGAAGATCATCGTCGCCGCGCGCGACGGCATGGGTGTGCAAACTTCCCTGCTCTACAAGCCGATACCTTTCTTCATGAGCAGCAATGGTTACGGAATGTTTCTGCATACCTCTACGCCGCTCACCATGGACATCGGCAATTCATTCGATCAATCCAACATCATCTATCTCGGCGACGGCTCCCTCGACTGCTTCATCTTTCTGGGAGAGCCAAAGGATATTCTGTCCGAGTACACCGCGCTCACTGGCCGCAGCCCGGTGCCGCCATTGTGGTCCTTTGGTTTCTGGATGAGTCGCATCACCTACAAGGCCGAAGATGAAGTACGGGAGGTTGCGGCCAAGTTGCGGCAGAATCGCATTCCCACTGATGTCATCCATCTTGATACCGGCTGGTTTGAGACTGACTGGCGCTCTGACTACAAGTTCTCCACCACCCGCTTCCACGATCCAGCGAAAATGATCGCCGACTTGAAGCGTGATGGGTTTCATATCAGTCTCTGGCAGTACACCTATTTCACGCGCAAGAACAGTCTTTATCCCGAAATTGTCAACAACGGTTTGGCAGTGCGTAATCCGGGCGGTCTCGCTCCTGATGAAGATGCAACCCTCGACTTTAGTAATCCGGCCACGGTCAAGTGGTACCAGGACAAGCTGGCTGGTCTGTTGAAGCTGGGAGTCGGCGCCATCAAGGTAGATTTCGGGGAGGGAGCACCTTACAACGGTCTCTATGCCTCGGGTCGGACAGGTCTTTACGAACACAATCTCTATCCGCTGCGCTACAACAAAGCGGTCGCCGACATCACCAAGCAAATTACCGGCGAATCAATTATCTGGGCGCGCAGTGCCTGGGCAGGTAGTCAACGCTATCCGCTGCATTGGGGTGGTGATGCGGAAAATACAAACTCCGCCATGGCCGCGGAACTGCGCGGCGGACTTTCTTTTGGGCTCTCAGGCTTCACTTACTGGAGTCACGATGCGGGTGGGTTTGTCGAAAAAGCCCCCAGAGAACTTTATCGTCGTTGGTTAGGTTTCTCCGTGCTCACTTCGCACTCCCGAGCTCACGGTGCTCCGCCGCGAGAACCATGGGGATACGATCCGGAGTTTGTGGATATTTTCCGGCGGACTGTGGAACTCAAGTACCAGTTGATGCCCTACATCATTGCTCAGGCCAAGGAATCATCGGCCCATGGTTACCCGATGTTGCGGACGTTGTTCTTTGAGTTCCCCAATGATCCAACCTCATGGTTCATTGAAGACGAGTACATGTTTGGTTCCGATCTGCTGGTCGCGCCACTGATCGAGGATGGCGATACGCGCAGGGTTTATCTGCCGCCTGGCTCATGGATCGACTATCAAAGCGGCAGAGTATATGCAGGCGCGCAGTGGCATCAGCTTACCGCGGGGCAAGTGCCGGTGATTGTGTTGGCTAAGGATCACACGGTTATTCCCCACATTGCGATTGCGCAAAGTACTGCCCAGATGGATTGGAAGAACATCGAACTACGAGTGTTTAGTACCGACCAGGGCGCAGCCTCAGGTCTGTTTGCGCTTCCGGATGGGACGCAACAGAAATTGAATCTGACCAGCGCGGGGAACGGTTATGCCTTGCAGAGTGATCCGCTGGCGGGCCAGGTGAAGTGGAAGATTATGAGAGTTGGGAAATAGGGATAGAGAAGTTGTCGCTATTGAGACTTAGCTTTCAAAAGTCAGATACCACCGGCTTCAGCCGCGTGGTCCTTCAATTTCGACCTAGTTCAAAGGATTGAGTCTCTTTCAGATACCACCGACTTTAGTCGCGTGGGGTTTCAATTTCAGCCTTCTCGCTAAAAGAAAGTGGCAGAAGTTGAAACTCCACCCGACTGAAGTCGGTGGTATCTCTCGCCTTTCTGGCAACGACTGTGACTAGGTTGAAATTGAAGGACCACGCGGCTGAAGCCGTTGGTATCTGAGTTTTGGCACGCAGTATCGTCAGCAAGAAGCCTTCAGTCGCGGCCCACACCAAGTGCGTCAGCAACGCGATTGATGTAGTTGAACCAGGAAGCGATCAAGGTGATTTGCAGAATCCCTTGATCGTCAAACCCCACCCCACGCAGACGATCATGATCGGCGGGTGAGATCCTGGTCGCGTCCCTCGTGACCTGGACCACGTAGTCCAGCATCACTCGATCCTGTTCACTAATAGGCGCAGTACGGTAATCCGCTTCCAGCGCCTTCACCATCTCTTCATCTAAAGTAACGCGACGCAGAAACTCTGCGTGAGACTCAATTCAATAATGACACCGGTTGGTGACCGAGACCATCGTGGCGATCATCTCGTGTTGCCGTCGCTCGAGTGGCAACTCCGGCGACATCAGCGAACCAAAGGTGGCAAAGGCATGAAAGAGTGCGTCCGGGATCAAAGTGTGCGAAGAAACAATGCCGGAACTCTCCCCGTCTGGGGTGGGATGTACCGGGGTGAAATATTCAATCGGATAGAGTCCACGTTGCGACTCCATCGCGCTACGCAACTTCTCGTCAGCCTCGCTGACGGGTATGGTCTTGATCCAGGTCATTTAGGTTGTTTCACTCCTGCTTGCTTGATTTGCCAGCGACTTCGGTCGCACAAAGAGATAGTAAACCGGCGCCCCCAAAGCGACCATCGCGACGCCCAGAAATGAATGTCGCGGGTCACCAGCAGCCAATAAAATCAGTACCAGTGTAACCATCACCAGGAAAACTATGGGCGTTAGTGGATAACCGGGGGTCAGGTAAGTGGTGGCCGAACCCTTGCGGCGCAGCACAAATATCGCCGCGACGCTGAGCGCCAGAAAAACAACCACTACAAAGAAAAAGTAAGCCACGATGTTCTGAAAATTGCTGAACACCACCAGCACTGAAGCCAGCACTGCCTGCAAGGCAATCGCTCGGGCAGGTGTGCCCCAGCGCGGATGTAAGGCAGCGGCGCCGGGGAAAAACAGACCATCCTGGGCCATCGCGTAGTAGACTCGCGGGGCTGAGATGACCACCGCCGCCATACTGCCCAACACTGAAACGATCACAATCAATGAGAACACCTGCCCGCCAGATCTGCCGAACAACACTTCACCGGCCTGAGCGGCAAAGGTCTCTCCGGAAGTCACCTGATCCGGAGCCACCAGGTAGATAAACACTGCACTCGTCAGGATGTAGACCAGTGTGACAATCATTACGCCAAAAGCCATCGCCCGAGGTAGCGTGTAATTTGGTTCACGCACTTCGCCGGCCAGCTTGCTCATATCCCACCAGCCGCCAAACGAGAAGAACGCGCCGATAAGCCCCGCAGCGAGCTGAGCAAATGGAAGAGACTGTGAAGGATGGCCCAGGAATGGAGAGAAGTGGGTCCAATTGCCGCGTTGTGAGCCAAAGCCCCACAACAGGACAAAGGCGAGAAAACCAAGCTTGATGACTGTCAGCCAGCGGACAACGCCACCGCCCAGTTTGACGCCGCGAATATTCAGAGCGGCCAGCATCAAGATGACGCCAATGCCCAGCACCTTTGTTCCTACGGGCGAAAGTGACAGCGAATAACCCGCATAACTTGCCAGACCGACCGCCAGCGCCGCCGTTAATCCAGGATCCATCACCAACAGAGCCATCCAGCCATACATGAACGCGAGCACTGGACCATAAGCCTCGCGCAGATACACGTAGCCGCCCCCAGCCTCCGGGTAGCGGGCCGCCAACTCCCCGTAACAAAGAGCGCCAAAGAGAGCCATTGCGCCCATCACTAACCACACCAACAGTACCAAAGCCGGCGAGCCTAGTGATTTTGCCATGCCCGCCGGAGTGAGGAAGATGCCGACGGCGATGACTTCCCCGACCACTAATGCAGTCGCGGTACGCAGGCCGAGTTGTCGTTTTAGTTCCACTGCCCTGTTTGCTGCTTCTTCCGAAACTCAACTCTGGGAAAAATCTCAAAACGTCAAACGCGCGGCAAACTGAAATGCTCTTGGTCCACCAGAGCCAAAAACTCCGCCAGCGGTCATCACCGGCTGACCAAAGGTGGGTGAACCGAGAGTGTTACTGAAGCCAGAGTAGTTTGATTTGGAAAACCCAAGCACGTTAGTCACATTGAAAAGGTTGAAGACCTCGACGATCGGCTGCAGCCGAACGTTCTCACCCAGCTTGAAGGTTTTCGAAACGCGCAGGTCTAGTGAACTAAAATTGTCACCAAATCTCAAATTGTCCGGCACCAACGGCAACGGTTGCCCGGCGAATCCGCCACCGGCGTTGACGTCTTTCAAAAAAGCGTTCAACTCCGACCCGGTATGGAAGAGGCGGGCCCCGGCGTTACGCTGCAATTGCGGCACGCGCTTGCTCCCATCAGGCACAAGGATGTCCATGGGAACACTCGAGGCCAAAGTTAGAATTGGTGCAAGCTGAAAGCCGTAAGGGAGATCGACTATGCCTGACAAGGAAAAACGATGTCGCTGGTCGTTGGGCGTCGGACCGTATTCGAGGTGCAGGTTGTTGGGATCGATCGGACCATTCGAGAACGGTATCTGATCGTCATTGGCGTAGTTAAAGGCCTTAGACAAAGTGTACGAGGCGCGAAACTGATAGTGACTTGAGAAACGCTTTTCAAGGCTCAGCAACAAGCCATCGTACTTGGTCTTGACACTCGATTCGAGATTGACCACCGAGTCTGGCCCACCAACGACGGGATTGAAAACCGTCCCCACCGTACGCCCGATGATGAAGTGAGTACCAAAGTTGTGCAAATAGTCCGCGCGCAGAATGTAGTTACCACCCAGGTCCTGTTGCAGGCCGAGATTGCTTTGCTGGACCATCGGGTTTTGCATGTTGTTGTCAATGATATTGATCCCACCGGCGCCAGCCCCGGGAAGAATGAACCCGGTAAAAGGGTTGGCAAGGGTTGGCGCGCCTGGGGGAAACTTGCCGTTGACCGGGTCAAACAAGAATTGCGGCGGTATGAAGAAGAGTGGCCCGGCGCGCACTTCGATGGGCAAGGAACGACCATCAAGGCCGCGTTCGAGTGACTGAATCTCCAGCGTGATCCGGTCGTAATAGATCCCGTAGCCACCATGGATGCTGGTGGTGCCACTCTTATTCGAGTAGTTGAAACCAACCCGCGGACCGAAATTGTTCACATCCTTTCCTCTCGTTCCTTTGAGGAAAGGCAAAACTAACGGGTTGAGCTCATCCACTCGATTAATGTTCTTCACATCGGTGTCGAGTTCGTAGCGCAACCCCAGGTTCAAGTTGAACTGCGGCCGCACGCGCCAGTCGTCCTGCACAAAACCAGCGAAGAAGAAGTTGTCTGCATCAGGGAGCAGTAAGGGTTCGGTGGGCTTGCCACTTCTTATAGTAACTGCGAACAGCAGATCGTTATCGTCTACCCGACCGTCGTTATTGCGATCAAAGTCGGGAAAGTCTTCGATCATCTCGATCCGGCCCTGTTGAAACACGCGCAGATCGAAGTCGGCGTCGATCCGTTGCAACTCACCGCCGACGGTGAAGGTGTGATGGCCGCGGACCATTGTCAGCGTGTCGCTGAACTGCAGGCGGCGCTGCTTGGTACCCTGGGGCACACGAAAGGAAGCGCCATCCAGGATGCTGGGAAAGGTTAGTTGCGGTTCGATCGTGACCGGTTCGATATCATTGAAGAAGTCACTGAAACTAAAGTTGAAACTGTTGACGTCGCGAGCGCTCAACACCCGCGTGTAGTTCGTCAGAAAGGAGTGAGTATTGTTTGTGCTCCCCTGGCGTTGCGAGGCCGAACCGATAGCGCGATCCAAACTACTCGCTGCGACATCATCCTCGCGTTGGAGTGAATAACGAAAACTTAACTGGTCTTTCTCACCCGGTCGCCAATCCACTCTGTTAGTGCTCAGCAGATCGTTTAGCGGTGCCGGTGCGAAGCTCTTGATGATCGTGCGAGAGGCGAGGTTACGGGCGCCGACCAGTACCGCGCCGTCCTGGTTGCGATATTCAAACGAACCAAAGAACCAGAGCCGGTCCTTCTTTACGGGACCACCGATGGCAAACGCCGTCTGCTCGCGATCGAAAGGGGGTTCCTGGCCCAAGCCGCGATCAAAGGTGGCCGGCAACCCTTGCAGTGCGTGACTGCGATAGTAGAAAGAGCCCGACCCGTGAAACTCATTCGTGCCCGACTTGGTAACTATGTTGATTACCGACGACCCCGAGCGTCCGAGTTGTGCGGAAAAGCGATTCGTAGCGATCTGAAATTCCTGTACTGCCTCCTGGGAAACGTTTTGTAATGGTCCGCCTACAACATCATCGTTGTTGTCTGCGCCATCCACTGTTACGTTGCCGCCGCGACCCAGTTGCCCGGCTGAGGAAATGACCACGGTGTTACTTTTGGTGGGATCGAAATTCGGAGCGGGTGCATTACCGGGTATCAGGAGGGCGAGTTCCAGAAAGTTGCGCCCGTTCAGCGGAAGGTTCTCGATCTCGCGCTTACTGACGACTCCATCGACCACGGCGGACTCAGTATTCAATGCCGCGCTCGCATCAGCGATAATGTCTCCGGAACTGGCAGTCACATTGCCAACACTCAAAATTGCATTGAGCGTTTCACTCTGTCCAACCTGTAAGACGATGTTTTGTGTCTTTTCGGCAAAGCCAGTCGCGTGAATCTTCACCTCGTACTCGTCAGCCGGCAGATTTGTCAAAACAAACAATCCTTCTGCATTGGTGGTTGTTTGCCTCATGCGTCCCGTTCCTTTGCGGGTCGCTTGAATCTGAGCGCCGGCAACTACCGCATGGTTTTGATCTTTTACTGTTCCACTAAGGGTGGCGAAAGCTGCTTGTTGAGCGTTTGTCGTTACCGGCTGGGCGACGGTTAGAAAGAGTGTGCCCAATAGGAGTAGGAGAGAACCAACGATCCTTGGGTAACACCGCGGATGCGCAGCTAGATTCATTGGGGTATACCTCTGCTTTCAGTTAGACGATCTCGGAGCTTGCAAATGCTTGTGGAAAACTGGGCCACCACTGCAATTGCGGAACTCTACGAGAGTTCGATGCTTGATTTTTAGCGAGACGCTCAGGACTCGAATCCGGATGGAGTGGGCTGTCTGCGGAACCTTCGCGGTTCTCTCTTAGACAAAACCTACCCGGAAACCCGATACATTACAGACCGGCAGGCAAACTAACATGCTGAGGGTACGCTGTCGTGAGACTGTGGGTGGGGTCTGTTCTCCAACTTTAGTTGGAAGCCAGCAGGTTTTAAAGATACCACCGGCTTCAGCCGGGTGGTCTCTTCGCAAGTCTGGCTGTGGTTAGTCTAGGTTGAAATTGAAACTCCACGCGGCTGAAGCCAGTGGTCTCTCCTACTGCCCAAGTAGCGCTGCGTCAATCCGAGGAATTGGAGAATTCACGATGCGAGTATTGTACTTCTCAAGATACTCGAGTCGCTCTTTGGTCAAGGGATAATGCTCGGGCCAGCTGTACGGATACTTTGTCATGCCATGAAACGGCAGGGGACTGATCTGGTCAGGGCTCGCGGAATTTATATCCATCTCCTTGCTGAACCCATCCGAGTAAAGCAGGAAAGTGCGCTTCCAACCAGCGGGTAAGGGCGGTAATTTTGACGCGTCAAACGAAACTGCGATCTCATCACCTGGTCGCGAGATGGCAAACATATCGTCTGTCCTCAACAGCAGCGGTAACACATCGCCTTCGCGCGTGTAACGTCCCGTCATAGTCTTCCAGGGTGACAGGTACGAGACTTTCTCATAGTTGTAACCAAAGGGTTCACAACCATCTGCCGACTCTTCACGCGAGAATCCCCGCCACCGCAGTCCAGCACTCACCGGGTCAAGCTTCTCAATGCGTGAATCGACGCGACCGTCAGACGTATCGACCAATATCTGATCCCAGTAGATCCGCATACTGGTCACGATGCGCACCTCACGACTGGCACTCAAAAACTTACCCGTGAGATCCACGGTCACGGTCTGCGGCCGACCAACGGGAATCCCGATGTCTGCAATGACTGTGCGCCAACGACCCCGGACATCCTTTACTTGTAAAGAGGGCAAGCTCATCTCTTTGTGAGATTGAGAAGCTGCCAGGTTGTCACTAGACCAGGCGTAGTCTGTCCAACCGGTGAGCAGTAAAACTGTGCGGCCTACAGTGGCCTTTGGCTTTTGGCTTTCGGCCTTCGCCAGGTTCAGCGTCAAGGAATGTTCATCCGCGTAGCCACGAATGCGCTCGAGGCGGAAGTCGTTAGGATAACGGCGGTCGAGCTTGGTAATTTGATCCAGGACATCGTGGCCATGATCATCTACGGCGCTTAATGGAGGACGGGCACCGCGTGTGAAGAACAGCTTGAAAGGTTTCGGCGGATCACTCATCCCTTCGTTGGGATAGACTTCTGAGTCCGCGGGATGAGCAATGGCCAGTAACTGCAAGCGATCGACCATTAAAGCTTCTTCCAACTCATTGGTAACGCGAATCTCAAATTTTCCATCCTTTTCCCGTAACTGGTCATCGCGCAGCCGCACATACTCAACCGGGTCGGGTGTGTTGTGTCTACCAGGCTCCTCCAGATAACCCATCTCGCCGCCGCCCATGAAGTCGGTGACAAACTCAAAGCGTTCTCCGTTCCACGAATAAAGAAACGGACATGAGGATGGCTTGCGATCTAATTCGGTTACCGCGAGCATCGCCAACGTAGCGGAACCCGGAACTTTAGCAAACTCAGTTTCCGATTGGACCACCCCCGAGGGCCAGATGATGCGCACCGCGTCAGCTCTATCACGCGCGCCGAGGCCAAAGATGAGATCGGCGGGAGCCGCGGCCGGCGAAGTTGAATAGGTCTCCAGCTTTTGCTGCAAACTTCCCGCTCGCAATTCAACTTTCGATCCGACACCACTGCGATTGCTGACTTTCCCGGCCAGTTGCACACGCAAGGAATGGTTGCGATTGCCCCCTTCATTCCGCGCTACTCGTAAACCACCACCGGGCACCCCAAAAATGATGTCGGTATCGCCGTCACCATCAAGATCTCCGGCAGCCAGGAGACATGAACCTGACAAGCGTTGGCCGGGCGCACCTACTTTTCCAGTAATACCTCTGGTCGCTTTGTCGCTCACATCGGTCCAACCATCACCAACGTTGCGCCAGATGTGTAGCTCGCTGCGGAGATTGTCGCCAGAGACCCTGTCAACCGTGACCAGGTCAAGCAAGCCGTCGTTGTCGTAGTCCAGGAACTGTGAAGCGTCGTTGAATCTGCCCAGTTGTGACGCCTGGTCCGGACCGGCTTTTACTTGAAAGTGTTCTTTGCCGTCACTGAGGGCCAAGAATCCCGACGAGCCTTTGCCGAAATAGAAGTCCGTGAAGCCATCCTTGTTAACGTCACCGACAGCAGTAGTACTACTCGCCTTGAGGTTTTGGTCACTGAGGCCGACGTCCTGGCTGACATCTTTGAATGTTCCGTCACGCATGTTTCGCCACAGCGCAACTCCATCCTTAGCGGAAACCAGCAGATCGATGTCCCGTCGGTTGTCATAGTCGGTTGGAATAACGGTCAACGCCGAAACAGGAGTTGCCAGTTTCGCTACGGCAGTTTGGTCACTAAAAGTGCCGTCACCGTTATTTCTGAGCAGTAACGCCGGTGCGGGCGGCAAGCCCGCCAAAGGTGTCGCAGTCTTCGCATCTGCAATGGTCGCATTGCTGGCGATAAATAGATCCAGGTCCCCATCGTGATCGTAGTCAACAAAAGCCACGGACTTCGCCAGGTAGGGATAGGCCGGTATCTTGGCCTTCGCGGTGACATCGCTGAACTTACCGTTACCGTCATTGTGATAAAGAGCGCTGGATTGGTAGCGCAGGATGAAGATGTCAGTCTTACCGTCGTTGTCGTAATCGCCGGCTACTGCCCCCGTACCAATCCCAGTGCCAGCTTTCCCCAGGTCACCTGATTGAGCGGTCACGTCAGTAAACTTACCGCCATCGTTGCGATAAAGTCGTTGGGCAGTACTGGAGACTTCCAGTAAATCCAGATCTCCATCGCCGTCGTAATCGAACAGCAGAATGGCGCCGCTGCTCTGTTCGAGTGGAGAATCGGTCAAAGGCCACTGTTCTCCAGCGGGCAAAACCTCAGCGGTCACGTCTTTGAAAACTACATCGGGTGTTTTCTTGTCGACCAGGCCAGCCTCAGCACCAGTCGAACTTACTGCTTCGGCGTAGCGCCCCTGTTCCAAATAGCCCGGTCCCAACGTGGTAGCACTACCGCGTTCACGCAGCGCCTGGAAACTCTGGATCATTCGCTGACCTTCTTCGCGTTGTTGCGCTCGCAACAAAGTTTGGCCCAGGCCATAGAGTGCAGTGGCGTTGTACGGTTCGGCAGCGAGGGCAGTGCGAAAAGCGGCAATGGCTTCCGGATATTTGCGCTGCTGCGAAAGTATTTGACCGAGATTAACGTTGGCTCCGGTGTCATTCGGATCAATTTTGAGCACACTTTGGAACTCGGCAATCGCGTCAGCGGGACGGCTTTCAGATTTAGCGATCAAGCCGAGGATGTAATGCGGCTGCGGCGCATCTGGACTAAGCGCAAGCGCCGCCTGTGCTTCTTTCTGCGCTCCCGGAAAATCCGGCACGTTGAAAAGCGCGATCGCGAGATTGATCCGCGCCAGGGCCAATTTAGGATTGAGTTGCAGGGCGCGTCTGAAGGAGTCAGCTGCCTCTTTGTACTTAAACTGCTCCAGCAAAGCAACGCCGATGTTGTTTGCTCGATAGGCGTCCTCCAGAGACTGGGGAGCAGTTGGCTGCGTCTGTATTCGAGCTGCCGAATGAGTTGCAGTGAGTGCTAACGCCGTGAGAAATCCGGCGAGCAGTAGTAGCAGCAGGGCCCGGCGAAGAGTCTTCATACTATTAGATCAATTCTGGCTGTCATTTGTCGATACGCGCCAGAATTTTTTCCTGGTTGGCGATGATGCTCTCTTGATTGGACATGATCCGATCGAGTTTACCCTGATTTGCGAGCAGCGCTTCCTGATTGGCAATTATCCTACCCTGGTTAGCCAGGGCTTTATCGAGTTTACCCTGATTGGCTTCGATCCTCTCTTGGTTGGCCATGATCGTCTCCTGGTTGGCCAGGATTGCTCGCTGATTCGACAACACTTCGTCGCTGGACATGTTGGTGCCCTTTCAGTATTTGTGTGTTAGAGCGTGGGCATTATAAACATACGCCGCAAGTTCCGCGCCTGACTCATACTTTAGTTGGAGAAGCGTACCCAACTTTGGTTTTAGCCATGGCGCGAGCTAACGTGTTATCTTGAGGTCTCTTCGCTCAAGTGGTGTTCATAGGTAGATCGCCATCATAGTTTTTCTGCCCACAAAATTCGCCCGGATCACTCGAACGAGCGCACACGAGGAAATGAATCGACCTCTGCAACGTCACACCGTTACGGTGTTTGTGCTGATATTTTTGTTTGTCGCCGCGGCCTGTCGGCCCAGCGCAAATCTCCCTCCCCGATCATCGAGCGCCTACAACGAGATAGTAAGGGCTTTCTACATCGGCCTCGCTGCTTTGCAGGTCGGTCATGACGTGCAGGCCGATAGCAAACTGGCCCAGGTGACGCAACTCGCACCCAGTGAGCCAGCAGGGTGGGCGAATTGGGGCCTGCTGGCCCTGCGCCAACGAAATTTTGATGCGGCTGCGGAACGACTTGAGCGGGCCCGTACACTCGCCTCGGACAATGACCAGATCTATTACCTGATCGGGTTACTCGAGAGTAGTCGCGGGCGGAGTGCGGAAGCCATCGCGGCCCTGCGGAGAGCAGTTGAGTTAAATCCGAAAAATCTGATCGCCACTTTCAAACTGGCGGAAGAGGTCGAACGACAAGGTGACGAATCGGGTACTGCCGAGTTTCAACAACTGCTACAACAGATTCTCAAGGCGCAACCGGATAACCTCGCCGCGCTACTCGAACTGAGCCGCGTCGCTGCCAAAAGAGGTGATGCTGCCACTTTGAAATCTGCTGTGGCCCAGATCACTGCTCGCTCTTCGACGTGGCCACCCGAGGTACAGCAGCAGCTCGTCACGGTGCAAACAGCAGCCGCAGGTAGCGATCCGCGCGCTGCCGCAACCCGCACCACGTTCCTGCGCAACGTCTTGATGCGAGTCCCGGAATACCGGCGCGACCTGGGTGCAATCAAGCCTCCTCCGGGAGAAGAGGCAGTTCCCTTCACTCGTTTTCTGCGGCTCGAGTCACCAATCTTCAAGCCAGCGGCGGCTGATCCGAGCCTGACCTTCAAAGCGGAACCAGTCAGCGGCATTGAAAGTAATCACTGGACCTGGAGCCAGGCGATCTCCTTGAGCGGATCAAGCGCGCCAGTGGTGACGGTCGCCAACGATCGGGAGGTGCAACTGGCCAGCGGGGCCAAAATGACATTTCCTGGCGGCTCGCCCAGTTCGAGTCCCACGTTTGACGGCATCACCCCGGTCGATCTCAACTACGATTTCAAGACTGACCTAGTACTCGCAGGCGCCGGTGGCGTGAGGCTAATGCGGCAGGACGATCCCAAGAATTTTCACGATGTCACTCAGCTGACAAAACTTCCGGCGACCGTCTTGAACGCGCCGTACCTGGGCGCATGGGCCGCGGATATCGAAGCCGACGGCGATCTGGATATCGTCCTCGGCAGCAAAGAAGGTTTGCCGACTGTTCTTCGCAACAACGGCGACGACACCTTTCTCGAATTACATCCCTTCACTGGTATCTCAGGACTACAACAATTCGCCTGGGCGGATCTGGATGCAGATGGCGATCCTGACGCAGCAATCGTCGACGGTGCCGGCCAACTTCACGTTTTTAGCAATGAACGCCAGGGTCAGTTTCGCGAACGACCACTGCCGGCAACTTTGCCGCATATTCGCGCTATCAGCGTTGACGACGCCAATAATGATGGCGTGCTCGATCTCATTGCCGTGCAGGTGGACGGTAGCATTGTTCGCATTTCCGATAAGAATGAGGGAAGCGAGTGGGAGATC
>Ga0126377_10001851_pt1 | contig 14158 bp, 12 predicted proteins | sample PanSoiMetPlot_22_FD_92647 | JGI IMG/M metagenome (GOLD analysis project Ga0126377, IMG submission 92647) | Tropical forest soil microbial communities from Panama - MetaG Plot_22 | ecosystem: Environmental > Terrestrial > Soil > Tropical forest > Bulk soil | place: Panama | collected 2016-02-17
CTAGCAGCAGGGTGGCGCGCTCGCCGGAGCGCAGCATCGCCGCGGCTGCTGCGATCGCAGCCTGGGACACTTTCCCGGCCGGCGCCGCCGGCACCGGCTCGGCGATGCCATCGGCCGCAGTCCAGGCCGTATCGGCGGGCAAAATGAGGGTGGCGATCTGTCCGGGCGTCTGCCGCGCGGCGGCGATTGCCAGCGCGCCATCCCGGGCCAGGCTCGCCGCGTCGGGCGAGGTCTTGACCCAATGCGACATGGGCGCGGCCAGACCTTGGATGTCGGAGGTCAGCGGCGCGTCATGGGCAATGTGATAGGTGGCGTGCTCGCCGACGATGTTGACGATGCCGGAGTTGGCCTTCTTGGCATTGTGCAGATTGGCAAGCCCGTTGGCGAGACCTGGCCCCAAATGCAACAAGGTCGAGGCCGGCTGCCCCAGCAGGCGGTAGTAGCCGTCGGCTGCACCGGTGACGACGCCCTCGAAGAGGCCCAGCACGCAGCGCATGCCTGGCACCTTGTCGAGGGCGGCAACGAAGTGCATCTCCGAGGTGCCCGGATTGGTGAAGCAGACGTTCACGCCCCCCGCGAGCAGGGTGCGCACCAGACTTTCTGCCCCATTCATGCTAGCGCCCATCGCCGTTAACGCTCCATCGTGACATCGAACCAAAGGTCGCGCGCCGTCGGCTGCCATTGCGGACCCTCGACCGCCCGCCTCCAGCCTTGGGCGGCCATATCATCGTTCCTGGCCGGCATGAAAGGAAAACACCGCAGCGGGCGAGATTTTGTCGACGCGCGTGCCAGGCCGCGGCACGCCCGGCAGACGGGCGCTGCGCTAAAAGGGGCTCAGGCCGAAGCTGAAGGCCTGCGTCTTGTCGAAGGGCTGCTTGACGATCGGGTAGGCATAGTCGGCCCTCAGCGCACCGAGCGGGGAATCCCAGGCCAATCCCACCCCCACGGAGGCGCGCGGCGTCAGCGAGTTGCCGGCAAGACCCGGGAGCGATGCCGCGGTCTTGTTGACACCCCAGAGCGAGCCGGCATCGGCAAACACGGCGCCGCGCAAGCCGAAATCCTGCGGCAGGCCGGGGATCTGGAACAATAGTTCGGCGGTCGTGGCGAAATACATGCGCCCGCCCAGCGCATCTTGGTTGGGGCTCAAGATGTCGCGCGGCCCGATGCCGGAAAAGGCAAAGCCGCGCACGCTCTCGCTGCCCCGATAGAACAGGTCGAGGAGGCGCACGTCTTGCCCTCCCCAACCGCCGACTACGCCGCCCGTGACGCGACCCGCCGCCGTGATCGTATCGGAGACGGGGTAGTAGCCGCGGGCCTCACCCGCCGACCGCAGATAGCGCACGTCGCCACCGACGCCGGCTAGATCCTGCGATAAGGTGTAATAGACACCCTCCGTCGGTCGCCGCTTGTTGTTACGCGTATCGTAGGCCAGGCTGTAGCCGACAGACGAGGTGTCGTAGGTGTTGGAGGCAACATTGGGAAAACCCGGCACCGCTTCCTTGATCGCGGCGGAAGCGTTGGCGCCGACGTCGTAGATGGTGTTGCGCGAGAACGTATAGTTGACGCTGCCCGACCATTCGTCGGTAATCTGATAACCAAGCCGCAGGTCGCCGCCGACCCTCTGGCTCTTGAAGGACGACTGCGTGGTGTAGTCGGTATCCTTGTAGAAAATGTCAAAGCCGCCGGCGAAGTTACTGCCGAACAACCGCGGTTCGGTGAAGCCGAGTTCGGCCTGCATGCGTATGGCGCTGCCGGTAAGCTTGACGCGCAAGGCTTGGCCATTGCCGAAGAGATTGCGTTCCGTCACCGCGATATCGCCGACGATGCCTTCCGAAGAGGAGTAGCCCGCGCCGAAGGCCAGGTTGCGCGTATCATCCTCGATCACTTCCACGGTGATGACGACGCGGTCCTGGCTCGAGCCCAGCTTTCGCTTCAGCGTGACCTTCTTGAAAAAACCCAATGCCTGCACGCGCTTGCGGGCGCGCTCGAGGATAAAGGCGTTGACCATGTCACCCTCGGCAAAGCGCAGCTCGCGCCGAATGACAAAGTCCTTGGTTTGCGCGTTGCCGGCGACCTCGATGCGCTCGACATAGATCGGGGTGCCCTCCTTCACTTCGATCGCCATGGTGATGGTGCGACCTACCTCATCGCGCTTGGGCACCACGCGAACATTGGCGGAAGGGAGCCCTTGATCGCTGAGCATCAGCGTCATGCGCTCGACGGACTTGTCCACTTGCTCTGAATTGTAGGTGGAGCCCGGCTTGATCGTGACGGAGGATTGCAGCGATGCCGTATCGACCTTGGCGATGCTCGATTGAATGGTGGTCGCCCCGAACGCGTAGCGCTCCCCTTCCTCGATCGTGAACGCGATCGAATAGCCGGTGCCTTGCGCGTTTTTGCGTGCGTCCGCCGTCACCACCCGCACATCGGGAAAGCCGTTCTTAAGGTAGAACTGCCGCAGCAGGTCCTGATCCTGCTTAATGCGCTCGGGATCGTAGAAGGCGGCGGTCTTCAGAATGTCAAACCAGCCCGACTGACTGGTGGTGATGACGTCGCGCAGCTGGCGATCGGTAAAACTTCGATTGCCAATGAAGACGATATCGTCGACTTTGGTGACTTCGCCCTCCTTGATGGCAAACACGACCTCGACCTGCCCATCGGGACGCTTGTTGAGCTTTGGCTCGACCTGGGTCGCGAGCCTGCCCTGGCTGCGATAGAAATCACGAACCTTGACGGCATCGGCGTGCGCCTTGGCCGGCGTGTAGCGCGCCCGGGCCTTAAGCGCGACGAGCGGCTCGAGCTTGGATTTGTCGGCGTTGGCATTGCCCTGGAAGGCAACGCTGGCGATCACCGGATTTTCCGTGACGCTGATGATGAGCTTGCCGCCTTTGCGGTCGATGCGCACGTCGGAGAAGAGCCCGGTGGCGAAAAGCGCTTTTAGCGCCTCGTCGATCTGGGCGGGGTTGATCGTCCCCGCGTTGCCAAGGCGCAGATGGCTGCGGATCGAGGCGGCGTCGACGGTGCGGTTGCCCACCACCTCCACGGCGCTGATGCTATCGGCGGCACAGACCCGACCCGTCATGAGGTAGACGAGGGCCGCCACCGCAAGCACCACCCGGCTGTTCCACAATCGGCAATGCACGCAACCAACGTCCCTTGAGTGTTCGAGGTGGCGCTTTACACCATCCCCCGAAGCCAGCATTAAGCGTTTGATGTAGATTGCAATCTGGGCGGGATTGGGTAAGCGGCGAGGCCTTTCGTGGGCGCTGGCGCTCGCCCGCGGTGATCGCAGCCGGTTCCCCAGGCCCTGGCGCGGCCCTCCGGCGCGGCCCTCCGGCGCGTCCTTGTGGCTCACCCAGACCCGTCCCGGCGGGAACGCGGGATCCGGGCACGCCCCTCCCCTCCAGGCGGCCCCAAGCCGCCCCCAAGGCGCCTTCAAGGCACCCCCAAGGCACCCCGAAGGGCACCCTAAGGCGCACCGGTGGGCGCCGAGGCCATGAGGCCCGCGCGGTGGCTGATCGAGCCGGCCATCGGGCGCCGGAGGCCAATGGCAAAGCGCCCTAGGCGGGCGGCGCCACGGAGAGGCCGCGCACCTTGTGCTTTTCGATCAAGCGGCCGACAAAGCCCGAGGCCTTCATTTCGGCGACGAAGTTGCGCAAATATTCGGCGGCCGCGCTATTGCGCCGCGCCGTTCCCACCGCCTGCTGCACCGCCGTGAACTGGCCATCGAGGATGCGTGCGCCGGGCAGTTTTTCCACGTCCGACAGCAGCCGCGGCCGCAGGCCTGCCAGCGCGTCGAGCTTGTCGGCCACGAACTGCTCATAGGCGCTGTCGAGCGTGCCCGATTTCACCAATTGGGCCTGTTTGATGTTGCGATCGAGCCAGAGGCCATAGGCGCTGCGGCCGGTCACGGCAATGCGTACCCCGGGACGGTCGACGTCGGCGATCGCCTTCAGGCTCGAGCCCGCCGGCACCAGATACGTTGCCTCGATCTCGACGTAGGCCGGCGTGAAGCTGATCTTCTCGGCGCGCTGCGGCTCGGCACCGATCAAGCCGATATCCCAAGCACCGGTGTCTGCCATGTCCGCCAGTTCGCCGGGCGTCTTGTAGGTGACAAATCGCACCGGCACGCCCAGGCGCCTGGCGATTTCGCTGGCCATGTCGGGGGCCACGCCGACGGGATCACCGGTGTCCGTCTTGCCCGTGACCAGCAGGAAATTCGACAGGTTGATGCCCGCGCGCAGCACGCCCGTCGGCGCCAACTCGGCTTTGACTTGTTGCGACATGAGCGCTTCCTCCTGCTTGGCCGGTGCCGATTGTGACGAGGCCGCCTGCGGCATGAACCCGGCGAGACTGGCTGCGATGACGGCAATCCGTGGGATCACGGCACACCCCTCGCCACGCGCCTCGCCAAAGTCCTCGCCACAGTCGGGCCGCCACTTTAGCCGCTGCTGGTCGGCAAAGGCCAGCGGCTCCCGCGGCCGTCATTGCCGCGGCGGACCCGTGACGGCGTCGTGGCGCTGCCGCTCACAGCCCCAGCGGGCCCACCGGGCCGACGTGCCGCTGCCGCGACGGCACACTGGCCGATCGAAGGGCTTCGCGCGCAGCAGTTGCCGGCACCTCAGGTTAGGCCCTCGCGCTCCATCGCCAGTTCCGCTTCAAGGCTGGCGACATCGCGGTTGATCGAGGCGACCGCCAGCGTGCGGCCGCCCAGCCGATAGCGCACCAGGCAGTCCTTCGCCGCCGGATCGCCGGCAACGTCGATCTCATCCCAACGCTCGGCATGGCCCACATAGTTGATCGCCACGTCGTAGTGCTGGCTCCAGAAGAATGGCACGGCAGTGAATTTCTGCCCTTGGCCCAACATGTTGCGGGCGGCGACCTGCGCTTGCCGTTCGGCCACCACCCAATGCTCGACGCGCAGGCTGCCACCGTTGCGAGGATCCGGCCAGCGGGCGATGTCGCCGGCGGCAAAGACACCAGGCACGCCCGTCTCCAGGCAGCTGTCGACAAGGACGCCGCGGTCGATGGGGAGGCCGGCCTGCTGGGCGAGTTCCAGGCGCGGTCTTACGCCGACGCCCGCCACGACGAGATCCGCCTCGAGCCTCGTGCCGCTTTTCAGCTCGACGTGGCTAGCGGTGAGGGCGGTCGCGACATCTTCCAGGTGAAAGACGATGCCGTGTTGGAGGTGCAGCGAGCGCACGAACTCGCCGAGTTGCGGCCCGAGCACGCGTTGCATCGGCCGGGCCTCCGGCGCCACCACGTGCACCTCAAGACCGCGGGCGCGCAGGGATGCGGCAACCTCGAGCCCAATGAAGCTTGCACCCATGACGACCGCGCGCTTGGCCGCCGCGGCCGAGGCGATAATGCTTTTGCAGTCGGCCAGCGTGCGCAGCACGTGCACGTGGGGCAGGCTCGCACCGGGAAGCGAGAGCCGCACGGGCTCGGCCCCCGTCGCCAACAGCAACCGGTCGTAGCCAATCCTGTCGCCGCCGGCCAGCACCACCGCTTTGGCGGGCAGATCCAGGGCCACGACAGGGGCCTTGAGGCGCAGGTGGATGCCCTGCTCGGCATAGAAGGCATCGGGTCGCAATGGCAGCCAATCCTCGGGCGCATGACCGGCCAGATAGTCCTTCGACAAGTTGGGCCGATCGACGGGGGCAGCGTCGTCGGCGCTAAGCAGGCTGATGCCGCCCTGGTACTTGAGACGGCGCAGCATTTCGGCGGCCGCGAAGCCCGCCGCTCCGCCGCCCACGATGACGATGCGGTTGGGCGTTGTCGCACCCAAAGGCGCGCTTTCGGTCTCCGACTGGGTCGCTTTCTTGCGGAGCACAAAAAGGCGGCCATCGCGTTCTTCGACCAGCCAGCACGCCAGCGGCGAAAACGCCGGCGCATGGAGCGCCTCACCGCTGGCAAGACTGAAGCAGGCATGATGCCATGGGCAGCGCACCGTGGCTGCCACCAGCAGCCCGTCGGCGAGGGGAGCCCCGTAGTGGGAGCACTTGGCGTCGACGGCAAAAATCTCCTTGCCGCGCCGCGCCAGCAGAACGGCGCTGTCGCCGACGTGGCCTGCAAGCATGCGGCCATCGGCGAGTTCCTCGCTGGCGATGCCTTGTGTCAGGTCGGGCCCAGCCGGCTGCTCCTGTTGAGATCCCATGGCGACCTCCTGCCCCAATCCCATCGCCCGGGCCGTGCTCGGCCTGGCAATCGCATAGATGCACAAGGACGCGAAAGGTTCCAATGCCCTTAAGGCTAAGGCACAGGCAGGTGGGAACCAATTGTGCGCTGGCACATCCAATGCGCCACACCCCAACGCGAGAAGGCGAGGTCGAGCGATGAACGGGCTGGCAAGAGACGTGCAGTCGTTAATTCCCGCCGTGGCGCCAGCGAGCGCGGGATGGACGGCGCCGACGGATCGTCCCACGCGTGCGGAGGCGGAACGGGCGGTTGCAACCCTTATTCGTTGGGCCGGCGACGACCCCAGCCGCGAAGGCTTGCGTGAAACGCCGGCCCGGGTGGTACGCGCCTATCAGCAATGGTTCGCGGGCTACCACCAGGACCCCGCCGAACATCTGCGGCGCACCTTTGAGGAGGTCGCCGGCTACGACGAAATGGTGGTGATGCGCGACGTCGATTTTCAGTCGCATTGCGAACACCACATGGCGCCGATCAGCGGACGGGTGCACATCGGCTACCTGCCACGCAACAAGGTGGTCGGCATTTCCAAGCTGGTGCGGCTTGTGCAGGTCTTCGCCGGGCGACTGCAGACCCAAGAAAAGATGACGGCGCAAATTGCCGACACGCTCTATAGCATATTGGCGCCACAAGGTGTGGCGGTGGTGGTAGAAGCTAGGCACGGCTGCATGACCAGCAGGGGCGTGCGGCAGTCGAGCGCGACCCTGCTGACCAGCCGCATGCTCGGCGTTTTTCGCGACCGGCCGGCGACGCGCCAGGAGTTCCTGGCGGCCGTCAACCTCGAACGAGCAAGGCGTGCGGACACCGCAAGGCTCTGACGGGCGAGCACGGCTGCCGTTGGGAGAAAGGGCGATGCAGAGTTTACGCGCCAGGCCGCCGGAAAATCTGGAAAGGCTCGATGACGCCGAGCTCGCCCGGCTCGCACATCAACGCCACGGCGAGGCCTTCCGTCTCATCATGCAGCGCAACAACCGTCGCCTCTATCGGGTGGCCTGCTCCATCCTGCACGAGGAGGCCGAAGCCGAGGACGTCGTCCAGCAGGTCTACATTCTCGCCTTCGGCAAGCTCGCAGAATTTCGCGCCGAAGCCAGTCTCGCCACCTGGCTCATGCGCATTGCCGTCAACGAGGCGCTGGGTCGGCGGCGCCGCCGACGGCCCAGCCTCGCGTTGTCGGCGCTCGAGGCGGCTCCCCTAAGCAACGCGCAGGTTATCCCCTTCCCCCAGATGCCCACCCAGACCGATCCCGAGCGTGGTGCCGCGCTCAAGCAGATCCGCCAGCTCATTGAGCGTGCCATCGACGAGCTGCCCGAGGGCTTCCGGGCCGTTTTTGTGCTGCGTGACGTCGAGGCCATGAGCGTCGCAGAAACGGCGCACTTGCTCGCCTTGTCGCCGGCAACGGTGAAGACGCGACTGCACCGCGCCCGCCGGCTCCTGCGCCGGGCGCTGGACGCCCAGCTGGCCTCGGCGTTGAGCGACACTTTCCCCTTCGACGGCGAGCGCTGTCGAAATACGACGGAAGCGGTGTTGGCGAGGCTGGGCTTGCCGCCCGCGCCCGCCGGCTGAGCCGGGCGGCGGGCCAACACAACCGCCCCGGCAGCCCAAGCGCTGCAGCCAGGTCCCGCCGGCGCCGCGCGCACCTCCGACTTTTTGCCAGGGCCTCGCGGCTCAAGCCGGCGCGGGTCATGGATCTTTGCCGGCTTTCCCCAACCGCGACATCGTCATGCCGCAGTCGCTGCGCACAGGGCAGGGGGAGGCGGCGCGAAGGCCAACCTTGGCGCAGGCCAACCGAGAAGCCAACCTTCCCAGTCCCCCGGGCCTTCGCCGCCGCGGAGCGGTCGTGGTTCGGAGGGCGGAGCAAAGGCACAAGGGCAAAAATTGCAATGGCGCGCAACGCTAGCACGTCTCGTCGTCTGCAGGGCTCGGTGGCGCGCCGTGGCGGAGCCTTGCCAAGCGCTGGCCGTTTGCCCCGTGCCGCGGCGGACGCGGTGCGCCCACTCAGCGCCACAGGCGTTCGCCACGTCCGACAAAGATTTGCCGAATCAGCCGCATGCGAGGCTGATCTTTGCCATGCGATAATTAAGCCATGACGGCATTCGATTCGCTTTTGGACTGGTTCGGCCGCAGGCTCGGCGAGCGCTTGCGGCGCGAGGTTCCCGGCCAGGAACCCTACGTGCCATCGAACCCCGTGGCGCTGCGGCGTGTGTTGCGCCCCGCCGACGTTCTCTTGGTCGCCGGCGGCAGCAAGCTCTCGACCGCCATCAAGTATCTGACCCAATCGACCTGGTCGCACGCGGCCATTTACGTTGGCGACTGGTTTGAGCTTCCGAGCGACGGGGTCGAACCGCACGTGCTGATCGAGGTGAACCTCGGCGAAGGCTGCATTTCGGCACCACTTTCCAAATACGACCGCTTCCATACCCGCATCTGCCGCCCGATCGGCCTCACCGAAGCCGATCGCGAGGACGTGCTGGCCTACATGGTCTCGCGGCTGGGCACCCAATACGATATGCGCAACATCATCGATCTTCTGCGCTACCTGCTGCCCGAGCCCCCCATCCCCGCCCGTTGGCGCCGGCGCATGATCGCCCTCGGCTCGGGCGAGCCGACCCGCGCCATCTGCTCGACCCTGATCGCGGAGGCCTTCGGCCGGGTGCGCTATCCGATCCTGCCGCGCGTGGAGCGGCGCGAAAGCGCACAGCGAGGCGTCACGCGCTTTCAGCGCAGCGAGATCCTGCACATCCGCCATCACAGCCTTTACGCCCCGGCGGACTTCGACCTTTCCCCCTACTTCAAGATCGTCAAGCCCACCATCGAGGAGGGCTTCAACTACAAGGGGCTGACCTGGGCCGAGGACGAAGGACCGGGGGAGCGGCCGTCGGTCCAACCCAAGCGCCAGGCGCGCTAGGGCCACTTTCGGCCGCTGGCCACGGGTTGGCCGCTCAGGCCGGGCTAGACTTCAGTTTGAGCACGATCGAAATGATCACGGTCGTCGGTTTGGCCGACTCGGCCTCCGGCACCTGCTGCATTTCCTTTTTTGCCGCCTGCAGCACAATGGGGCTTTTCTCGCCGATCAGGGGGGCAATCTGGGTGGCGGCCACGCCTGCATCCACGGTGAAGGATTGCTGCAACAATCCGGGCTGAATTTCCGTGGCCGCCGGCCCTTTCACCGTCCACATCAGCACGCCCTTGTCGAAGGGACGCTCATCGCCGGCGCTTTGCAGGGTTCCGGTATAGGTTTCCTCCGCGCCTCGCGCGGCCGGTTTGAAGGTGCACAGCATGTCGCGCGCCTGCCCGATGCCGGCTTCGGTGTCCGGCGAGCCGCTCGGTTCGGCCAGGCTGCACGTGAGATTGCCGATCTCCGCCAGCTCCTGTGCCGAGGCCGGTAGCCCGGCGCAGGCCAGGGCAATCAGACCAAGCAATGGTGCGCGCATGATACCTTAAGCCTCCTGCTGACTACAGCGACAACGCCCGGCGCAGCCGGAGGTTGCACAGGAAAAGACCGAGCTTGCGGATTTGATCAGTGGTCACGCCAACAGTCGGGCGCTCGCCGTTAGGCCACGGGCTTGGAGGATGCGACCGATTGCACGCTGCGGCTATCGGCACCAAAGGCGTATCCGGCGCCGCGCACGGTGCGAACGGGATCGGCTTGCCCGTATTGCATCAGGGCCTTGCGCAACCGGCCGACGTGGACGTCGACCGTGCGCCCGTCGATAAAGGCATCGCGTCCCCACACCCCATCGAGCAGCTGCTGGCGCGACAATACGCGCCCCGCATTCTCCATGAAGTAGGCGAGCAGCTTGTATTCGGTCGGTCCCAGACGCACCTCGCGGCCGCCACGCGTGACGCGATGTGCCAACCGATCGAGCACGATATCGCCGCCCTGCAGGGCGTCGGCGACGCGATTGGGTGAGGCGCGGCGCAATAGCGCTTTGACGCGCGCCAGCAACTCGGGCAGCGAGAACGGCTTGACGACGTAGTCATCGGCACCAATGCCCAGTCCCCGCACGCGATCGTCTTCCTCGCCGCGCGCGGTCAGCATCAGGATTGGCACGCTGCGTGTATCGTCCCGGCGTCGCAGGCGGCGGCAGAGCTCGATGCCGGACAGACCGGGCAGCATCCAATCGACGATGGCAAGATCGAAGTGATCTTCCGCCACCTGCAGCTCGGCTTCCTCGCCGCTGCCCACCACCGTGGAGAGGTAACCCTCAGCCTCGAGGTTGTAGCGAAGTAGCTCGGCAATGGCGGCATCATCCTCCACCACGAGGACACGCGGAGACATATCGATGCCGCCCGGCATCACCTGCTACTCCTTGCGAATGAGGGTTGAGCTGGTGTCATCGCCCTTGGGTCGATCGTCGGTGAGGGTTGTACCGTGCACCAGATAGTAAACGTTCTCGGCAATGTTGGTCGTATGGTCGCCGACGCGCTCGATATTCTTGGCGCCGAACAATAGGTGCGTACAAAGCCCGATATTGCGCGGATCCTCCATCATATAGGTCAGCAGCTCGCGAAAGATCGAATTGTACATGGCATCGATGCGCTCGTCTTGGCGCCACACCCCCAGCGCCTTGTCGGCGTCGAGTTCGGCGTAGGCATCGAGCACGTCCTTCAACTGGTGCAGGGCGAGCTCCACCATATGCTTGAGCCCGGTCATCAGCGGCTTGGGGTGACTTTCACCCGAAACGGCCAGCGCCCGTTTGGCGATATTCTTGGCGAGGTCGCCGATCCGCTCCAGGTCGCCGGCGATTTTCAAGACGGTCATGATATGGCGCAGATCGTTGGCCATTGGCTGCCGCCGCGCGATCATGAGAATCGTCTGCTCCTGCAGCTCGCGTTCGAGCTGATCGACGGCGCGATCACTCGCCACCGTGTTTTCAGCCAGCTTCGGATCACGCCGCTCGAGGGCATCGAAGGCGTGCGCCAGCAGACGTTCGGCGAGACCGCCCATCTGCGCGACCTTCTTGTCGAGCAACTGCAATTCCTGGTCGAAAGACTTGACGGTGTGTTCGTTCATTGTTGGTCCTTTGCGAACCTCGCTCGGCCTTAGCCGAAACGACCCGTGATGTAGTCCTGCGTGCGCGAATCGTTGGGCGTGGTGAAGATTTTTTGCGTGTCGCCGAATTCGATCAACTCACCCAGGTACATGAAGGCGGTGAATTCCGAGACGCGGGCGGCCTGCTGCATGTTGTGCGTCACAATCACTATCGTGTAGTCGGCCTTGAGCTCTTCGATCAACTCCTCGATCTTCGCCGTGGATATCGGATCGAGGGCCGAGCAGGGCTCATCAAGCAAAATCACCTCTGGCCGCACGGCGACGGTGCGCGCGATGCACAGGCGCTGCTGCTGACCGCCGGAAAGGCTTAAGCCATTGGCCTGCAGCTTGTCTTTTACCTCGTTCCAGAGTCCCGCGCGCTTGAGGGATTCCTCGACGCGACCATCAACGTCTGATTTCGACAAGCGCTCATACAGGCGAATGCCGAAGGCAATATTGTCATAGATCGTCATCGGGAACGGCGTCGGCTTCTGGAACACCATGCCAATGCGCGAGCGCAACAAATTCAGGTCCTGCTTGGGCGCCAGGATGTTGGCACCGTCGAACAGCACTTCCCCTTCGGCGCGCTGATTGGGGTAAAGGTCGTACATGCGGTTCAAGACGCGCAGCAAGGTCGACTTGCCGCAACCGGACGGGCCGATGAAGGCGGTAACCTTGCGGTCGTAAAGCGGTAGGCTGATCGCCTTCAGAGCTTGGCCTTCACCATAGTAGAAATCGAGCTTGCGGATCGAAATCCGCTCGCGCAGCCCGACCTTGTCGCTGGCCACGCGGTCGACTTGAGGGACATTAACCATAGCGACGTTCATGACTGCCTTCTCGATCCTGTTAGCACACGGGCGACGATGCTGAGCGTCAATACTGCAAGCGTGATGATCAGGGCGCCGGTCCAGGCCAACTTCTGCCAGTCGGCATAGGGACTAAGTGCGAACTGGAAGATCACGGCCGGCAGGCTGGCCATTGGCGCGTTGAGATTGGTGCTCCAGAATTGATTATTGAGGGCGGTGAACAGCAGCGGCGCCGTTTCACCGCTGATGCGGGCGATGGCGAGCAGCACGCCGGTGACGATGCCGGCCTTGGCGGCGCGGTAGGCAACGTGGCGAATGATATAGGCGCGCGGTATACCGAGCGCCGCCGCCGCCTCGCGCAAGGCGTTGGGGACCAGCAGCAGCATGTCCTCGGTGGTACGAATGACCACGGGCACAACGATCACGGCCAGGGCCAGCGCGCCCGCCAGGGCCGAGAAATGGCCCATCGGCGCCACCACCACCTCATAGATGAAAAGACCGACGATGATCGAGGGCGCACTGAGCAGGATATCGTTGATAAACCGCACGATCGAGGTTGTGCGCGCGTAGCGGCCGTACTCGGCCATGTAGGTCCCGGCCAGGATGCCGACCGGGGTGCCGATCAGCACGGCAAGCCCCGTCATGATCAGGCTGCCGACGATCGGATTGAGCAAGCCGCCGTCCGATCCGGGCGGCGGCGTCATTTCCGCGAATACCTTGAACGACACGCCGCTCAGGCCTTGCCACAGCAGGGCGCCTAAGATCAGCACCAGCCAACCCAGCCCAATCATTGTGGCCAGCAACGACAGGCTCATGGCCACGGCGTTGCGGCGTCGGCGGCGGGCATACAGGGAGGCGCGCATACTTCAGGCTCCGAGCCGGCGCTCGACCCGCAGCAGCATGTAGCGCGCCAGGGCAAGCACAACGAGGGTGATGGCGAACAGAATGAGGCCGAGGGCAATGAGCGATGACGTATACAGGTCGCCTACGGCTTCGGTGAACTCGTTGGCGATGGTGGCCGAGATGGTGGTGCCGGGAGCCAAGATCGAGGTGGCAACTTTGTGCGCGTTGCCGATCACGAAGGTGACGGCCATCGTCTCACCGAGGGCTCGCCCCAGCCCGAGCATCACGCCGCCGATGACGCCGACGCGGGTGTAGGGCAGCACGACGTTGCGGAACACTTCCCAGGTCGTGCAGCCGAGCCCATAGGCTGATTCCTTCAGCACCGCCGGCACGGTCTCAAATACATCGCGCGAAATCGAGGTGATGAAAGGCAGAACCATGATGGCCAGGATCAGGCCCGCGGTCAGCGTGCCGATGCCGTAAGGCGGGCCGGCAAATAGGGCCGACAGGATCGGCACCTCGCCAAAAACCTCAATCAGCATTGGCTGCACGTATACCTGCAGAAACGGGGCGAACACGAACAGGCCCCAGATGCCGTAGATGATGCTGGGAATGCCGGCCAAGAGCTCGACGGCGATTGCAATCGGCCGCCGCAGCCACAGAGGGCACAACTCGGTCAGGAACATCGCCACCAGCAAGCCGATCGGCACTGCGATCGCCATGGCGATCAAGGAGGTGACGATCGTGCCGTAGATGGGCGCGAGCGCGCCGAACTGTTCAGTGACCGGGTTCCATTTCTGCGTCAGCAGGAAGTCGAAGCCGAAGGCACGCAGCGCCGGTAGCGCGCCGACGAAGAGGGCGATAATAATGCACCCGAGCAGGCCCAGAACTCCGACGGCGGTGGCGTGCGTCAGGTACTGGAACGCCTTATCGGCAAGGCGCATGCGTGCCAAGACCTGGGCGCGCGACGGCATGGCCACCTCAGCCGCTTCCTGTCGCAAAGCTACCTCGGCCACCCTCACCTCCCGCAGCCTTGGCGCGGCAGCCGCCGCGCCAAGGTTCCCACGCTATCGCCCAACAGGGAAGAGGCGCCTGCCGGCGCCTCTTCCTGCGCTCGCTGGCGCTACTTGCTTGCAACGAATAGCGACTTGCCCGTGCCATCCTTGATCTCGGCCGACCACATCTTTTCGATGTCGCCCACCACTTTATCAGGCATCGGTACATAATCGAGTTCGTCGGCCATCTTGTCCCCTTTGGCGTAGGACCAGGCAAAGAACTTGAG
>Ga0126377_10001852_pt1 | contig 14156 bp, 12 predicted proteins | sample PanSoiMetPlot_22_FD_92647 | JGI IMG/M metagenome (GOLD analysis project Ga0126377, IMG submission 92647) | Tropical forest soil microbial communities from Panama - MetaG Plot_22 | ecosystem: Environmental > Terrestrial > Soil > Tropical forest > Bulk soil | place: Panama | collected 2016-02-17
ACACCGGCGGCACGTCCTTGATCTTCACCGGCGGGCGGACTGGACCGCCAACCCGCACTGCGGCCGCCTTCGCCGCCACGCGTGCTTCTTCGCGCTTCTTTGCGGCGGCTGCCTTCGCCATGGCCTTGTCCTTCGCTTCCGCAGCTTCCGTCACGGCCTTGTCGCCCGCGTTTTTCGCGGCAGCGGCGAGTTCCTTGGCCTTGTCGTACGACCTGAACCACTTCCCGTCCTGCGCCTTCAGCTCCGCGTCGAGCGCCGCCTGCGCATCCTGCGCTTCCTTCAGCGACGCCGAGGCGTACTGGCTGGCGCCGGTTGCGGTCGCCTTGTCAATCGATGCCCGAGCAGCGTCAACGTCGGTCGTAGGCGGGGCTCCGCATCCTGCGACCACCAGCGACAGACCGCACGCGAGCAGCAGATGTCCGACACGCATGCCCTTCCTCCTTCCGGGAACCGACCCGTTACCATGACTCAAGCATGGAACATGCCGCGATGACAGCCGAGCTGGAAAGCTGATGCGTTGAGGTTGACCGAACACGGCAGTCGAGTGACCATGACGTGAGAGCGAGCACGCGATGCCTGACCTTCCCGACTACGAACTGTTCCGGACGAGCGGCGCGGAGACGGCTCCGGAGCCCGCGAGTCCCGCCAGGACTGCGATTTGGATCGCGCTGGCCGTCGTCATTCTTGCCGCCGGCATTGCCATCTACGTTCTGTATGGCCGCAGGCCCGCGCCCACACAGACTGCCGCGAAGCCCACCGAAGCGACCGAACAGGCGGTTCGTCCGCTCGGCGGGGACGCGGATCGGATCAACTTGCCGCCGCTGGCCGAAACGGATCCGATCGTGCGCGAGCTGGTGCGCAAGATCACGTCGCACCCGACCGTCCTTGCATGGCTCACCACGGACGGACTCGTCCGGAACTTCACGGTCGTCGTCGCCAACGTCGTCGAAGGTGTCACGCCCGCACGGCACCTGGGCAAGCTGAAACCGCCGGGATCGTTTCGCGTCGTCGAGCGGAACAGTCAGACGGTCATCGATCCCAGGAGTTACGCGCGTTATGACGGCATCGCGGCGGCCGCCGCATCGATCGATGCGGCCGGCGCCGCGCGTCTCTATTCGACCTTGAAGCCGCGCATTGAAGAGGCCTATGCGGAACTCGGCGTGCAGCCTGCGTCCTTCGACCGCGCGCTCGAACGCGCCATCGTCGTGCTGCTGGAGACGCCGGTCATCGACGGTCCGATTCGCGTCGAACCAAAGGGGATTGGCTACGGATACGCGGATTCGCGCCTCGAAAATTTGACGGGCGCACAGAAGCACTTGCTGCGAACCGGGCCCGACAACGTCCGGATGATTCAGTCCGCGCTCAGGCAGTGGGCGCTCGCTCTCGGGATCCCACCGGAGCGGCTGCCGCCAGCGCACAGCTGACTTCGCCCCGCAGCCCGCAGCGGTTCAGTCTTCGAAGAGATCGCCGGCCAGATATTTGAGGCCGGTATCGACGGCCACGGTCGCGACGGCCTTTCCCGGGCCCAGCTCGCGCGCGAGCTGAACCGCGGCAAAAATGTTGAGGCCGCTGGACGTGCCGACCAGCAGTCCCTCCTCACGCGCCAACCGCTTCGCCATCGCCCGGCCGTCTGCTTCGTCGACGGCGCGCGCGTCATCGTAAGGACGATCCGTCATGTGTGGCGGCACGCTCCCGGTGGCGATCCCTTCGACGCGGTGCGCGCCACCACGTCCCTCGGTCAGCGCCGGAGACGACCGCGGTTCCAGCGCGACGATGCGCGTGCGGCTGCCGACCGTGCGCAGCGCGAGCGACACGCCGCGCAGCATTCCGCCGGTGCCAACGGCGCCGCAAAAGGCGTCGAGCCTGCCGTCGGTCTGCGCGAACAGCTCGTGCCCGATGTCCATGTAGCCGCGAATCGCGTCCTCGTTGTGGAACTGATCGGTCCAGAACGTGTCGGGCTCCGCAGCGAGGACGGCGATTTCCTTGCGGAAGCGCTCGAAGAGCGCCGGTGTCACCTTGCCGCCGTCGCTCGGCACCATGCGCAGCTCGGCGCCGAACGCCTGCATCGTCAGCAGCTTCTCGCGCGAGAACGCGTCGGACGACAGGACCACGAACCGGTAGCCTTTGGCGGCGCAGACCATCGCCAGCGACGACCCGGTGCTGCCGCCCGTGAATTCGACCACGCGAATTCCAGGACCGAGCTTGCCGCTCGCTTCGGCACCCTCGATCATCGCGAGGGCCATGCGATCCTTGTACGAACCCGTCGGGTTGACGGATTCGAGCTTCACGAGCACGTCAGCGGATCCGGGAGCCACAACGCGGTGCAGTCGCACGACGGGCGTTCTTCCGATCGCTTTCAGGACCGAGTCGGCAATCGTCATGGATGGCAGCCTACCACGCGACGGCATCACGAAATGCCCGCAATCCGAACGGCGATCCAGATACCCAGCCCGAAGAACGCGTGACTCAAAAGGCTGCTGACGAAGAGTCGTGTTCCGGCAGGACCATGCGCGCCGAAGAAGCCGTATCCCATCGCCGGGAACATCAGGAGCCACGGCAACAGGTTCGTGCAGAGGCCAAATGCGAGCGCGAACACGAGACTGCGTGGCGACCATCGCAGCTGGTACATGGCCCAGAGATAGAACGACGTCAGCACTACGCCGATTGCGTAGTGAACGGGCAGCGCGATCGCGAGCTCATGATGAAGCGCCGGCGAACTCGCGATGTCTGCATGGATCGGACGCGCACGCGCCACCGAGGCGAACCACCGTCCCATCAGCTGTGGCGCAAGCGGCGCGACGATGCGCAATCGAAGGGCAGCGCCGGTCAGGACGTCCATCGACAGCGTTGAGAGCAGGCCAGCGGATAGGACCTGCAGCAGGCTCAGCGGCATCGCTGACCTCCGGTCACGGCAAGGCAGTCGCTGCGCTCCGGCATCCCGAGCGTCGCGACCAGAAACGACAACGTCTCCGTCCAGGCGGCACGATTGGCAGTCGCCTGACCGGCGCGCTCGCCGCCAAGAGCGAATTTTCCGTTCAGTACGCTGGTCGACACGCCGGGCGCGCGCATGAAGTGCCCCGCCTTCGGATAGTGCACGTGTCGCGAGGGAAACGGATGTCCGCACGCAGCAAGGCGTTCCATGACTCGCTCGCCCATCCACGTCGACGGCCACATCCGATCGTCTTCGCCCGAAACGAGGAGAATCGGACCATTCGTCTGCTCGACCGGAATGGCCGCGTCGGCGGGCACGTGACCCGCAAATGCGGCTTCGAACATCGGCATCAATTCAATCGGCGACGACGCGAAGACGCGCTTGCGCACACCTGCAAAGCGAGGATCCGTCAGCGACGCGAACGGGATCGGCTTGCCGCCATGGGTCCACGCGGATGCTTCTGACGGCGAATCGCCGCGGAGGCCGCTCCAGACGACGTTGCTCGGCGAGTACGCGACGACGGCGCGAACGAGCGGCGTTCGCGATCCCAGCAGCAGCACGAGCTCCGCGCCGCGGGAAATTCCCATTACGCCGACCGAACCTCTTTTCACCGACGCCAGCGACGAAAACCAGTCGAGCGTCGACGTGAAGTATTCGAGCGGGATCTCGACGAGATGGGGCGGAAGGAGTCCGCCTCCGAAATACGCGAGGGCGAGGGCCGTGAAACCGTGGCCGGCAAGCAGTGCGGCCATCTGCGACGCGAAGAACAGTCCGCCCGAGGATCCGCCCACGACGACGACGCCAGGACGAGGACCATCCGCGGGCGGCTCGAAGAGAAGACCGTGTCGATTCCTGTCGGACAGCTCGGTCCGCCGGACTCCGTCAGCGACATAGCGCCGGCACACCTCAATCGCCGCGACTGGCCGGCCCGACATCTCGGCCACGATTTCGAACCGCAGCGGCGAAATGCTGGTGCCGTCGAAAGGTCGCGCAGGCTCGCCGCCAGCGACCGTCAGCATCGAAATCAGTTCCTCACAGTCGGCGGCCACGGTGCCACGGGCATCGGCTTCGACGCTGACGTGCGACGTCCACGGCGTTCCACGGGAGTCCAGCAGGAACGCCCGAAGGACGAGCGGCGCCCCGGGCGGCAGCCCGGAGGCGTGAATCTTCACCGGTTCATCGATCAGCCCTGTCGCAGGGCTGGCGGTCACAACAATCGACTCATTCGCGACGGTCACGGTCACTCCAATCGAACGCGCTGGTGTCTTTGATATCGTTGATGCGTTCACCTCGCCATCATGACCGTGCGGATGATGCCTTCGGAATGACGCCACGCGACAATCGAGTGACACGACGCGCCAACACAACTCGCGCTGCGGCAGGCGGCGATCCGCACCAGACGCGCGAAGTCCGCGGAATGCTCCGGAGCCTCGAGCAGCTTGGCTTCGACCTCGACGCGCTGCTGGCATCGGCGGGTCTGAAGCGCAACGACGTCGACGACCCGAACGCGTACATCACCCCCGCAGCGTGTGCCGCGGTTTTCACCAACGCTCAGAAGGAACGGCGCGTACCAAACCTGCCCCTGCAGCTCGCCGTGCTCACACCTATCGGAGCGACGCCGCTGCTCGACTATCTGATCGTCAGCTCCGACTCGGTCGGCCAGGGCCTCGAGCGATTGGTTCGGTATCTCCGTCTCGTCAATCCCGGGATTCGTCTCGCCGTCGACGACACTCGGAACCCGGTTCGCGTCGTCGTCGAGCGCGCGTCCGGCCGCTTCGAAACCGAGCTCACGGTGTCGCTGTCGGTGGTGCGCTTCATGCGTGAAACGGACGATCAGCTGAGAGCCTCGTCTGTCAGCTTCACGCACGAACCGGACGACCTCGCGGATTTCGCGCGCCAGCTGCAGTGCCCTGTTCGAGCGCGCGCCTCATGGAACGGCTGGGCACTGTCGAAAGACGCGATGCGGATTCCGCTCAGGCGGCGCGACCCGGCGTTGCGGACATGGCTCGAACGTCAGGCAGCCGGGATTCTTGCGCGGCTGCCGGCAACGGGCGACGTGCGTGACGAAGTGCGAAGCGTGCTGGCGACCCAGGTCACCGAGGGCGATGTCCGCATCGACGAGGTGGCGCGGCGCCTCGCGACCACGCCGCGCACGCTGCAGCGTCGTCTTGCGCGGGCCGGCGCGTCATTCGAAGCGCTGTGCGACGACGCGCGAAAGAAGGCAGCCGAGGCCTACCTGCGGGACACGACGTTGTCGATCGCCGAGGTCACCTACCTGCTTGGATACTCCGAGCCCGCCGCGTTCCATCGCGCGTTCAGACGCTGGCACGGCACGACGCCCCAGGCGTTCCGTCAGGCCACCTGACCACGAAGCACGCGCGGCACGGCGTGGTGCAGAGCTGTGCGCAACTCCAAATCCGATTCGAACGACCGGTGCGGGATCTCGCGCGCGACGATCTCGAAGTCGACGACCGCGCCGCCGAACGCCGCCGGCGTCACCGCGACACGGGGGTCGGTGAGCTTCACCACCCAGGGACCGAAGCGCTGCTGGCTGGTGGCGCCGGTGCAGAAGGCAAGCGAGACGAGATCGCCGAGGCGCAGGAACGGATAGTCGGCAAGGAGTTGATCGCGCGACAGACGGCTCTCGCTCAGCCTCGCGTCACGCATCGCCTCCATCCCGGCGAAGAAGGACGTCCACTGCTGGTCGGCGCGAAACCTGTCGTACACGGTGATGGCATGCTGCGCGACCAACGCCGCGGCCCATGGATCGGCCAGGCGTTCAACGCCCCGCGGCCAGACCCGGTGGCGAATCTCGATCGGCACGCCGACGAAGTCCGCAATCTGACCGGTTGCAGGGTTCACGATCGGCGCCGCATCCTCCTCGGTCCAGCCGTTGTCGTGTTCGGCGATCGCATGGAGGATGGACGGGCGTCGCGCGTGGTCGGCCAGCGTCGAACATCGTTCCATGATCGTGCGGGCGAGGTGCGCGTGATCGGGCTGGGTGATCAGGTGAACGGCGTTGCCTGCGGGACGAACGATCATCGGGGTGGACGTCCGGTGTCGCGGATCTGACTCATCAGTGCCGGTCGGTCGACCCGCGGCGCGGTATCATGAACGATACCATCGGAGCTCAACCCTCTTGATCCGGTTCGTGGGAACCCTTCTGGTCGTGGCCGTTCCTGTTCTCGAGGCGCGGCAACTTCGCATTCCGGATGTCGCGCTGCCCGCCAAGACCATGACCTTCGTCTGCGAGGACAAGAGCACGCTGACAGTAGAGTTCCAGTCGAGTGCGACCGCCGCGCCGAGTTATGCGAAGGTCGTGCAAGGCACCAGCGCGTGGATGCTTCCGCAGGTCCGAAGCGCCAGCGGCGCCCGCTACGCCGCCGACGGCATCTCGATCTGGAACAAGGGCAACGACATCCTCTTCGAGCGAGGCGGCACGAAACTCAATTGCACCGCCGCGGGCGGCGAGCTTCTGGGGTCGAGCTGGCGGCTCGTGGAATTTCAATCGAGCGACGATAAGGTCGGCCTCGTCAAGCCGGACGATCCGTCGAAGTACACGCTGTCGCTCGGCGTCGACGGACGCGCTGCGATGCGCCTCAACTGCAACCGCGCCGCCGGACCGTGGTCGTCGCGCGCGAACGGCGCCGACAGCGGGAGCTTCAGCCTTGGCCCGCTCGCCGTCACGAAGGCGGCGTGCGCGCCGCCGTCTCTCGACGAACGGATCGCACGGGATGCGGAGTACATCCGCTCGTACGTCCTGCGCGACGGGCGCCTCTATCTGAGCCTGGCGGCGGACGGCGGCACGTACGTCTGGGCGCGGCAGTAACGCTGAACTCACAAATCTGAACGCTCAACTCTCAAGAGGTTCTCACTGCCAGCGTCGCGCAGAACGTGCTGCCGCCTGGCCCGCTGCTCTCGAGAACCAGTGTGCCCCCATGTGCCTCGGCAATCCATCTCGCAATGGGCAGCCCGAGCCCCGTTCCCTTGCCGCTGCGGGCTTCGTCGAGCCGCACGAAGCGATCGAAGATCCGGGCGCGATCGGCCTCGGGAATCCCGGGACCGCTGTCGGCGACGCGAATCCTGACCGACGATGAATCAGGCTGAAGGCCGATCGACACCGATCCGCCAGCCGGCGAGTACTCGATCGCGTTGCTCAAGAGATTGATGACGAGGCGCCGCAGCAGATCTTCATCGCCCTGCAGCGGTGTTTCGGCGATGGCCGTTGACTGAATCTGCACGCCCCGCTCCGCCGCCAGCACCCTGACCGCCCGGCGGCAGTCGTCCACGACCTCGCTCAGGTCGACGTCGGTCGTGCGAATCGGGTAGCCGCCGCTGTCCGCGCGCGCGAGGACGAGCATGTCCGCCACGAGCTGGCCGATCCGGGACGACTGGGCGCTGACGATCTGTAAGGTCTCCCGGTATTCGCCTTCGACGCGATGGTCGCGGCTCAAGGCGACATCGGAAGCCGACCGGATGATCGACACCGGCGTGCGCAGCTCGTGCGACGCGTCGGCCATGAACTGGCGCTGGGTCCGAAGCGCGGCGCGCAGCCGCGCGACCAGGCCGTTGAACGCGACAGCCAGCTGCCCGAGCTCGTCGTGCCGTTCCGGCGCGCCGAGGTCTTCGGTACCGCCAAGCGACAACTGCGTGGCGCGGCCCGCCATCGCCGAGATCGGCGCGAGGCCGACCGACGCCAGCCACCATCCGCCGCCGGCGGCCAGCAGGAGTACGACCGGGATGCCGATCATCATCGCCTGCAGCAGCTCGCGGTTCTCGCGATCCACATCCGCCAGCGGCCGCGCGAGGACGACCTGCACGCTCGCCGTGCCAATCCGTTCCACCTGCGATCGAATGCGCCACGCGCCAGCCTCCCCCATCTTCGTCGAGACCCCGCTGAGGGCACGGCCGCGGTCGGCATCCCGCAAGTCGATTCCGCTTGCGCGCGACGCGAGGAGCACACCGGACGGATCGAAGATGCCGACGGCGAGGTTCCGGTCGGCGACGGTCTCGGCCGCCTCGGTGGCCGCGGCCTGGATGGGCTCGTGCTCCAGAAGCTCGTTGCCGATGATCCTCACGACGGTCGCGTTGACGTCCGCCAGCTCGCCATCCACGCGACGAATGCCGATCCGGCCCTGCATCCACCAGACGCCGGCGCCGCCTGCAAACAACACCACGATCAGCACCACCGTGTACCAGACCGTCAGGCGCGCGCGCAGGGTCATCGCAGTTGGTAACCTTCGCCGCGCCGCGTCCGGATCACCGACGGTCCGCCCGGCTCGTCGAGTTTTTTTCGCAGCCGCTGGATGTAGACGTCGACGACGTTCGAGAGCGGATCGTAGTGCTCGTCCCACACGTGTTCCGCGATGTTGGCGCGGCTGACCACCGCGCCTGCATGGTGAAGGAGGAACTCGAGCAGCGCGTACTCCTTGCCCGTCAGCGTCACCTCGGCTCCGCGGATCCATGCGCGCCGGCTGCGTGTATCGAGCGTGAGAGGGCCCGCCGTGAGGCGCGCCGGCAGCAGCGGACGTCTTCCGCGCCTGATGAGGGCACGCAGCCGCGCCAGCAGCTCGCCGAAGTTGTACGGCTTGGTCAGGTAATCGTCGGCGCCGACGTCGAGCCCGTTGATGCGCGCGTCGATGGCATCGCGGGCCGTGAGCATGATGACCGGCACTGCGGATCCCGACTCGCGGAGCGAGCGGCACACCGACAGCCCGTCCTGTTTCGGCAGCATGACGTCGAGGATGATGGCGTCGTAGTCGTTGATCGACGCCTGGAACAGCGCGGCCCGGCCGTCCTCGGCGACGTCGACGGCGTACGCCTGCTCGCGAAGGCCTTTCGCCAGCACGCGCGCGGCAGCGGGTTCGTCCTCGACCAGGAGGATGCGCACGTCCTCAGCCCCTCGACGAAATGATAGCGACAGTCACGGGATTGCGCTATGAACGTCACGGGGGCGCGTTCATCCTCGTTTCATGATCGGCTGACTACACTCGACGAGCGCGTTCAGGCCCGGTGCGGGCGTGGAGGGTGAAATGCGGAAGCTGGTTGTTGTTTCCTGGGCTGCCTGGGCCGGCTGTGCCGCCCTGGCGGTTGCGGCGCTCGTTCCGCTTCGGCTTGCGGCGGCCGCGACGGGCTATCACGTCCTCGGCGAGATCGCCGTCGGCGGCGACGGCGGCTGGGATTACCTCACGGCCGACAGCGCGGCGCGACGGCTGTATGTGTCGCACGGCACTCATGTGGTCGTCGTCGATCTCGATGCCGGCAAGGTCGTCGGAGATATCCCGGACACGCCGGGCGTCCACGGAATCGCGATCGCGTCGGACCTCAACCGTGGCTTCATCAGCAACGGCCGCGGCAACAACATCACCGTCTTCGACCTCAAGACGCTGAAAGCCACCGGCACACTCCCTGCAGGCGACAACCCGGATGCGATTCGCTACGACCAGGTGTCGCATCGCGTCTTCGCGTTCAACGGACGGTCGCGAAACGCGACAGTCATCGATGCCAAGGCGTCGACGGTTGCCGCGACGATTCCGCTGCCGGGAAAGCCCGAATTCTCGATCGCGGACGGCAAAGGCAAGGTCTACGTGAACATCGAGAACACGAGCGAGCTCGTCGAGATCGACGCCGCGACGGCTGCCGTCACGAAGAAGTACTCGCTTGCGCCGTGCGAGGAACCGTCCGGCCTCGCGTTCGATGCGAAGGATCGCCGCCTGTTCTCCGTGTGCGGCAACCGAATGATGGTCGTCTCGGATCCTGACAGCGGCAAGGTGATCGCGACGCCTGCGATCGGCGCCGGCTCCGACGGCGCAGCTTTCGATCCCGCCTTGGGGTACGCGTTCAGCTCGAACGGGGACGGGACGCTGACCATCGTGCAGCAGACCGGCGGGAAATGGGATGTGCTCGAGAACATCGCGACCGAACGCGGAGCACGGACGATCACGGTCGACGACAAGACGCACAAGGTCTACCTGCCGACGGCCAAGGCCGGCACGGCTCCCGCGGGAGGAGGCCGCGCGCCGTTCCTTCCCAACTCGTTCAAGGTACTCGTGGTCGGCAAATGAGAGGTTCCGCATTCGCCGCCGGCATGTGTCTGCTGCTGGCCGCGCGCGTCTCCGCGCAGACGCCGCAGCCGCCGACGCTCGTGCGTCCCGATTCCTCGGCCGGCCCTCCGCTGACGCTGACGCTCCAGGATGCGCTCGATCGCGCGAAGCAGAACGACGCGCAGTTCCAGTCCGTCGCCGCTGACGCGGACCTGGCCACCGAAGATCGCGTCCAGGCGAAGGCAGGACTGTTCCCGGCCTTCAGCGCGACGACGCAGTACCTGGGCAACCAGGCGAACGGCGTCAACCCGAACGGCCGCTTCGTGTCGCTGGACGGCGTGAACATGTACCGCGCGTGGGCGGTCATGCGCCAGGACCTGTCGCCGTCCACGTTTGCCGCGACGCCGCTGCACAAAGCCAGGGCCGTCGAGGCCGCCGCCCGCGCGAAGCTCGACGTCGCCGAGCGCGGGCTCGCGGTGACGGTGACCCGCAACTACTACGCGCTCGTGACCGCGCAGCGCCGGTACGCGACGGCGCAGCAGGCCGCGCAGCAGGCCGCGCGCTTCCTCGAGTTCGCGCGGCAGCAGGAACGGCTCGGCCAGGTCGCGCGCAGCGACGTCATCAAGGCCGAAATTCAGAGCCGCCAGCAGGACCAGAACTTTGCCGACGCCACGCTGGCGATGGACAACGCGCGGCTGACGCTGGCGGTCCTCCTGTTTCCGGCGTTCAACGAGAACTTCACGGTCGTGGACGATCTGCAGGCGGGACCTGCGCTGCCACCATTCGAGGATGTGCGCGCGCTGGCGGAACGCGACAATCCCGACCTGCGCGCCGCGAACGCGACGCTTTCGGCCGCCGGCGAGGATGTGCGTCAGGCGAAGTTCGCGTTCTACCCGACCCTCGTCGTCGACGCCGTCTACGGCATCGAGGCCAACGAGTTCGCGCTGCACAGCGCCATCGCCGCGCAGCCGGAGCTGGGCATCCTGCCGAACCTGGGGTACTTCGTCACGGTCAACCTCTCCGTCCCGGTCTGGGACTGGGGTGGCCTGCGAAGCAAGCTCCACCAGGGCGCCATCCGGCAGCGGCAGGCGCAGGTGGCGCTCACACAGGCACAACGCCAGCTCGTGAGCAACCTCTATACGATGTACAACGAGGCGCTCACCTCCCGCGCGGCCGTCGACAGCCTGCAGCGTGTCGCGGATCTCGCGACCGAGAGCCTGCGCCTGACGGCGCTGCGCTATCAGGCCGGCGAATCGACGGCGCTCGAAGTCGTCGACGCGCAGAATACGCTGGTGCAGAGCCGCAATGCGGCGGACGAGGCCGCGGCACGATATCGTGTTGCGATCGCCCAGCTGCAGACGCTGACTGGACGCTTCTGAATGACGCGGACACGACCGCTCGGCATCCTCCTCGCCACGCTGCTCGTCGTGTCGTGCCGGGGGAAATCCGAACCGGAAGCCGCTCCGGTCGTCACCGTCGACGTCGCGCCCGTGCTGCTCTCGAGCATCGACCGCACCATCCGCGCCGACGGAGTGCTCTATCCGCGCCAGCAGGCGGCGATCGTCCCGAAGATCTCGGCGCCGGTGAAGAAGCTGTACGTGCAGCGCGGCGCGCGCGTCCGAGCCGGGCAATTGCTGCTGGAGCTCGAGAACCAGGATCTGGCGGGCGCTGCACGCGAGAGCCGGGCCAGCTACGACCTGGCCGAAGCCACGTACGAGACGACGTCGAAGGCCACCGTGCCGCAGGAGCTGCAAAAAGCCCAGCTCGACGCCCGCGCGGCGAAAGCCGCGCTCGACGCGCAGCAATCGGTGTACGACAGCCGGCAGCGGCTCTTCACCGAAGGGGCGATCGCGCAGAAGGACGTCAATGACGCGCTGGTCGCGCTCAGCCAAGCGCGCACCCAGTACGAAACGGCGCAGAAGCGGCTCGACGATCTGCAGGGGTTCGCGCGCGACCAGGAGATCAAGGCGGCACAGGCGCAGCGCGAGGCAGCGGGCGGCAAGAACGACGCGGCCCAGGCACAACTCGCCTACTCGCGCATCACGAGCCCCATCGACGGCGTCGTCACCGATTTGCCGCTCTATCCCGGCGAGATGGCCGCCAGCGGCGGACCGATCGTCACCGTCATGGACGTGTCGAAAGTCATCGCGCGCATTCACGTGTCGCAGGCCGATGCGGCCGAACTGAAGGTGGGCAACGCCGCGAACCTGATCGGACCCGGCGGCGCGCCGATTCCGGCGAAAGTGACCCACGTCAGCGCGGCGCTCGACGCGTCGAACACGACCGTCGAAGCGTGGATTGAGGCCGACAATCCGAGCGGCACGCTGAGGCCCGGCGCGAGCATCCGCGTCGAGGTCGTCGCGAGGACGGCGTCCAACGCGCTCGTGATCCCCGCGAAGGCGATCATGACGAGCCCTTCCGGCAGCACGTTCGCCATCGTCATCGACAGCGAGAACAAGCCGCACCTGAGGAAGATTGCCGTCGGTATCCGCGACGCCGGCTCGGCGCAGGTCACTGACGGCCTCGACAGCGGCCAGCGCGTCGCAACCACCGGCGCGTTCGAGCTGTTCAAGCTGGAGCCAGAGATCCTCTCGAAGACACGCGTGAAGATCGCGCCGGCCAAGGAAGAGGAAGAGCCGGAGGAGACGTAAGTGTCATCGACCGACCGGGAGGATCCGAATCAGTACTGGTTTGCCCGCCATTCGAAATCCGTCGCCTTTCTGATCGGGATCCTGACGGTCGTCGGGCTGTACGAAGCCGCGACGCTTCCCGTGGCCGTGTTTCCCAACACGAATTTCCCGCGAATCATTGTCGGCGTGGAAAACGGCGTCATGCCGATCGAGCAGATGGAGGTGACGATTACCCGTCCGCTCGAGCAGGGCATCCGGAGCGTGCCGGGGCTCCAGACCGTCCGCTCGATTACGAGCCGGGGCTCCGCTGAAGTCGATCTGGGCTTCGACTGGAACGTGGACATGCTCGAGACGCTGCAGCTCGTCGACGCCGCGGTCTCGCGCGTGCAGAGCACGCTGCCTCCGACCGTTCAGATCCGGACGCATCGTCTGGACTTCGCGAGCTTTCCCATCATCGGGTACAGCCTGACGTCCGATACGGTTCCGCAGACGGATCTCTGGGAGCTCGCGACGTACGAGATCAAGCCTCGCCTGAACGGCCTCCCCGGCGTCGCAAGCGTGCTCGTCCAGGGCGGCCAGCGGCCCGAGTTTCACGTGGTCGTCGATCCGGCGAGGATGCTGCGCGCGAAGACGTCGATCGCGGATCTCATGAACGCGATCAACCGGACGAACATCATCGACTCGCCGGGCCTGCTGAACAGGAACCATCAGCTCTTTCTTGGACTCGTCAGCGGTCAGGTCCACAGCGCTGAGGAGATCGGCCAGATCGTCGTCAAGAGCGTGAACAACGTGCCGGTTCGTGTTCAGGACGTGGGCACGGTGGAGCCCTCCGTCGAGCCCATCTACACGGCGGTGAGCGCGAACGGAAAGCCGGCGCTCCTCCTGAGCGTCAACAGGCAGCCGGACAGCAACACCGTGCAGGTGGCCGACGAAGTCCACAAGGAAATGGCGGCAATCCGCCCCGGGCTGCCGGCTGGTGTCGACGTGCGACCTTTCTACGATCAGTCGGGGATCGTCCAGGAATCGATCGCGAGCGTTCGCGATGCCATCGTCATCGGGCTGTTCCTGGCGGGTTTCATCATCTGGCTCTTTCTCCGCGACTGGGGCACTGCCGTCATGACCGGGCTCGTCGTGCCCGTCACGATCGTCGTGACCTTCATCGCGATGAAGATTCTCGGCCAGAGCTTCAACCTCATGACGCTCGGCGGCCTTGCTGCGGCCGTGGGCCTGGTCATCGACGACAAGATCGTCGTCGTCGAGAACATCGTGCTCCATCGCGATGCGGGCCAGGGCCCGCTGGAGGCGACCGCGAGCGCGCTCAAGGAGCTGACCGTTCCGCTGATCGGCTCGACGCTGACGCCGATCGTGGTATTCCTGCCGCTCATTACGATCACAGGCGTCACCGGGACGTTCTTCAGCGCGCTGGCGATCGCGATGTCGGTGTCGCTCCTCGCTTCGCTCGTCCTCGCGCTCGTCTGGACGAGCAATCTCGGCGCATACCTGATCCGCCGAGGCCATCACCGCGAAGAAAAGCCCGTGGAGGAAGGCGTG
>Ga0126377_10001853_pt1 | contig 14155 bp, 14 predicted proteins | sample PanSoiMetPlot_22_FD_92647 | JGI IMG/M metagenome (GOLD analysis project Ga0126377, IMG submission 92647) | Tropical forest soil microbial communities from Panama - MetaG Plot_22 | ecosystem: Environmental > Terrestrial > Soil > Tropical forest > Bulk soil | place: Panama | collected 2016-02-17
CAAGGACGCCAGCGTGCAGACCGGCAAGGTCGCCACCGTCGCCCTCCTCATCGCCAGCGGCGTCGGCGCCGGCCTTTACCTCCTCTACACCACGGCGCTGGCGGCGGTCGGCGCCCTCGTGCCAGCTGAGGCGCTCAAGAACAACCCGATGGCGACCTCTCGGTCAACGTCAGGGTGACTTGCCCAGTGCCGCATGCGCGACGCGTCCCGCGCCAAGGGACCGGGTGCTGTTCACCCGCAGCAAGACCGCCCGCAGCCGACGGCCACTGGGGCCACAACCGCACGTTTCTTCGAAGTCGAGCACCTCTCACCTATCTGTCTGTCACCGATCCTGTCGGTCATGCCGCTGAGCGCCCCGGACACCAGCGACCAGAAGCTGGCCAAGGCGCTGGTGCCACGGGCCACCCGGCTGGACGACCCGGGTCCCACGCCGACCCCGCCTGGACACCCGGGTCGGCCACCGCAGCACCTCCCTGTCCGAGGGCGCGCCTCAGCGGCTGGCGATCACCCCGCGCCCTGCGACAACACCCCGGGCTGCCACCGGACCAGGCCACCTCGCAGCCGGACGCGATCAGCGAGACGGCCCGTGCGACACCATCGCCGCCGCAGCCCGCAGCGCCACCCCGTGCTGGTCGCTGCCCCCCGGCTGTCCACGGCGATCATGGCTGACCAGATCTTGGTCCTGGACGCCGGCCGGGTACGGGCGGTGGGCACCACGCCGAGCTCCTCGACGCCGACGCGCTCTTCGCCGAGCTGACCGCCACCCAGTTCCAGCCGTACACCTCCAGGCGGCTGCACTGGTTCCCGTTCGAGCTCACCCGCTGTACCAGGCTGCGCGACTCCACCGTGAGCACGCGGCACCTGTACGGCAACTTCAAGACGCGCCTGCCGTTCCCGGCGCTGCCCGCGGCGGTACCCGAAGGGTCGGCCCCCCCGACGTGCAGCGTCTGTGACCGCGGCTTCACCGAGTCGGGACCGGTCCAGGTCTGGATCTCCCTGTGGGTCGCCACCGACGTGCTCCCACTGCTGGTCCACGCCTGCTCGCCGAGCTGCGTCAAGGCGCTCCCGACTCCTCCCGAGGGCTGCATCCCAGCGGCCCCACCGCGGAGGTCGCGACCTGCAGCAGCCCGCGCCGTCATGGTGACGGCGACCCGGGCCCGGAGCCGGGGCTGCCGGTCGCGGCGGTCGGGAAGCTGGTGTGGAACGCCAGGCGCAGCTCGGCCGGTGCGGCCAGCTCCTGGAGCTGCTCGTCCAGCCAGGCGAACGCCTCCCAGCGGGGGATCCCGCCGGCCGCCGCCAGCCGGTCGACGGCCAGCTCCTCCAGCCGGTCGACGGCCAGCTCCTCCAGCCGCTGCTCCCGGCGACCCTTCCAGACCTTGTCGGCGAGCGCGCCAGCAGCTCCTCGACGGTGACGTCCGGCCGGTCCCAGCGGCCGTGGGTGCCGGCCAGCCGGGCGACCCGGGCGGGGACGCCGTGCCCGGCGAGCAGCGCCTCGCCAGCGGCCTCGTGAGCGTGACCAGGCGCGACCAGCTCCTCGGGGTGGCGCGCAGCAGGCTTCACAAGGAGTCCGAGAGCGTGTTTCCCGGACCGGGCTGAGGCTTGTCGGGCTTGGGTTCGTGGACGGTCAAGTAGCGCGCTCCGCCGTAGAGCGATTCGTACTGGATCTCCAGGCGGAGTCGCCGTCTGAGGAGATCAATGAACGTGGCGTGCAGGTCCGGGTCATAGCCGTCGACGCTCAACAGGTACCGGTCGAAGTCAGTGGCGAGAAACCCCGTGGCGGCGAAGGTGACGGCAGCCGGCCGGGGCCTGAGACCAAGGCTGTCGCGGACCTTGTTCACGTTCGCCTCGTTGAACGCGCCGAGCAGCTGTCATCGACCGTGAGGAGGGTCTTGGTGATGACCGCTGGGCCCAGGCCGACGTTCATGAGCCGAAGTCCCGCCCTATCGCCACGGCGGAAGCTGGTCTGCAGCTCAAGCAGCGGGCGGACCGAGAGCAGATAGTGGCGCCGCGTCGCTCGAGCCTCGGACACCGAGACGACGAGTGAGACCACCGCGATCACCGTGGCACAGGCCGCAACGACGGTGCTCGCGTCCATCAGCGATTTCCTCTCTTGTCCGGGGTCGTTGCACCCAGGCCGGCCGCCGAGGGCCTGAAGCGGCTGCGAGTTCGTCGCTGGGTGACTGCTCAGCCAGGCTCAAGCCCGATTCTCATCCGTCCCGGCGCCCCACGGGCATGAGCGTCTCACCGGAGTTCCGCAGCGTGTAGGCACATGAGCTTGCTTGATCTGCTCTGAGCTGGGTGAAGGCGTGGGACAAGCGCAGGTGACCCCAGGCGGGATCAACCTGGTGTGCCGACAGGGGCTGCCCACGGGAGGGCGTTGAGTCCGCGAGGAGACGACAAGAACGCAAGCCCCCATGGGGTCCGCGACAGGAGCAGGATGACGATCGCGGCCAGCGCGCCGGCCTTGACAGGATCCGGGATCTCCGCCGCCGCCTCCGCCGCCGCCTCCAGCCTGGAGGACCAACCTCCGGTCGCCTCCTCCGGAGAGGTCGCTTGCGACGGCGGGGGGCTGGGGTTCGACGGCTGGATCGCGGCGAACCCAGGTGTGGTGCTGTCCAGCTCGGTCGCCGTGAGCCCGGGTGTGGTGCTGTCCAGCTCGGTCGCGGTCAGCCCGGGAACGGCGGGGTCCGGGTCGGTCGCGGTGAACCCAGGCGTGACCAGTAGCTCGGACGCTTCCGCCATGCTCATCTGGTGCTGGTCCCGCCGGGCGACCTCGTCGTACAAGTCGCCCACGACACTGCGGAGGCGAGACCAGTCGCTGGGCCTGATGCCCAGCCGGAGGGCCAGCTCGCGGGTCACGGCGTTGGCGGCCGGGGACCTCCCCTCGTCAGCGTCAACGCGAGCGCGCAACATCGCCTCCGCGCCGGCGCCCAGGGCACGGGCGCGGGTGTCCAGGTACTCCAGCGCACTCGTGGCCTCGCCAGGGCTCATGCCCAGCTCTTGGGCGAGTCGATCGGGATCCAGGGGCTCCGGACTCCCAGCCGCCGCTTCCCAGTGGGGCCTGACGAGAGCGACCCGCTCGAGGAGTTGTTGTTTGAACGACCCGCGGGGGGCCTCCCCCGCCGCGTGTCGGGCCCAGCTCCTGTCGAGTTCGTCGAGTTGACGCAGGAGGTTCGCGAGCTCGCGTTGCTCGACCGCATCATGTCGGGCTGCCGCCTGCTGCTCGACCGCAGCATGTCGGGTTTCCCGCCGCGCTTCCGACTGCCGGATGATCGCCGCTCGCTCCTGCTCGTACGCTTCACGGTCTTCTGGGGTCAACCGCGACAGGTCGAGCGGCTGCCTGCGCGGCGGTCGGTCGCCGTCCGGACCTGTTCGACCGGTCCCGCCGCTGGTGTCGGCCACGATGGGGCCCCCTGGGATCCCAGGCCCCTCCGGGCAGCCGCCGCCCGCGCGGCACCCCTGGCCGGCGTCGAGCTGCTGCGTCAACTGTTCCGCCTCGCCGAGCAGGTCGTCGCTACCCGCCTCGGGTTGCCGATCGGCCGGCAGCTGACCCTCCTGGCGGTGCTTGGCGACGGAAAGGGACGCCGGATCCTGCGGCTCCTGCCCGCCGCCCCCGGTTTGCGGGTTCCCGGTGAGGGTGCCCGCAGCGTCTGCTGTCCGCGCGATCCTGTCGGCGCTGACGCTCACGCCCTCGGCGGCGCCGGGGGGATCCTGGGCCGCCGCGAGCGCCTGGTCCTCGACCGGGGCGGCCGACGCCCCGGTCTGCGCCCCCTCGTCCCCGACCGCCCCCGCAGCCGGCGGCGGCATGTCGCCGCCGCTGTCGCTGTCGTCCGCGTGAGCCCCTGGCACCAGCGCGGCGGCCACGACCAGCACCAGAACCACGGCCAGCGGCCGACCCCACCGCCGTGGGCGTCGGACCGGCTGCCGGCGGCCCCTCGGCAAGGGCGTTGCCGAACGGAGCCGCTCGTGGGCTAGGCGGGCTGTGCCCAGGGGTCACCTCACCGACGGGATCGGTCCTGCGTCCTGCTCGCCTGCCGCCGCCGGTGGCGGTGATCGCACCGAACGCGGGCAGCAGACCGCAGGCTCGCCAGCCCAGCAGCTTGGGTGCGCTGCCTGTGGAATGCTTGAGAGCCGATTGTGGCCACCGCGTCAGTTCGGTCACGGTCCAGCATCCTCCGCTCGTACGGCTCGTTCCGCTGGGTTGAACGGCGCGCGGACAGCGGCCTCGGCGGCCGGCCAAGCGGCGGGAGCAGGAGCCATGCCGGTCCGCGCCCACCATCCCGCTCGGCATGGATGATGGCCAGCTCGTGCGCGTGCCCGTCGGTGTCGACCACGTGCAGGTGGGGCGCCATCAGGCACCTGGCTCGGTGACCGTTCCGAGGCAGGAAGACACACGAACGGCGCCTTGAGGACGATGCCTGGCCCGGGGAACGTCCTTGGACCGGCCTCCGCCCGCGTCGGCCGCTTGCCCTCTTGTTGCCGGAGCCGAGCCCGCTCCTGCTGCAGCAGCTCCCACGCACAGCACTCCCCAGCCCCCCGCCGCCACCACACTTGACCAGTCCAGGTCCACGCCACGCTCACGCAACATCCAGCGACACAGAGCCGGCTGGCCTGCTCCCCGCCAAACCGACCTCGCGATCCCCAGTCCACGCTCGACCGCACCCGCTGTCGCAGCAGGACCCTGCGAAGAGACGGCGCTGGCATCGGCGACGCCGGCAGCGACTCGGTGCTGTCCAGAGCGTGGACCAGCCGGTGCGAGACCAGGATCTGGTCGATCAGCTCCTTGACGCCGTTGTTGATCCGCGACCACCTGCCTCGTTGGCGGATTTCTTCCGGCTGCACGACCGTTCGAGACGATGGCGAGCTTCCGGCACCCACCTGCCTCAGGCGCAGCACCCACCGATCGGTCCTGGGTGTTGAACCGGCGCGTTGCAAGTGCCGGTCAACGACCGGACCGGCACCTGGGCCAGCGGGTTGGCGAGGGTAGGGCCGGGAGGCTCACGTTCCTCCCGGGGTAGCTGTGGGGAACAGGCCGGGCAGCTGGCGCAGGGCGAGCCCCAAGGTGGGGAACTTGCCGAGGATGGCTGCCAGCACAAGGGCGCCGACCCCGAAGGTGACGGTTGCCGGGCCCAGCGTCTCCATGGGCGGCAGCCCAGCGGGCGGGTCGGTCGCCAGGTACGGGGCCGACCCGGCGGGCCGGTCGGTCGCGGTGCGCGGGGGCGTGCCGGCGACCGATTGCTCCTTCTCCTTCTCGCCGAACGGAGCCGGCTCGGCCGGTTGATCCGCGCCCAGGTTGGTACCGAGAGCCAGTGGCGTGCCGCGCTCGACGCTGATCATCGGGTTCCGCAGGTTCGCGAGCTCCTCCTGGGCCCTGTCCTTCACCCCCGCCAGCCGGTTGTACCGCTGGGTCCCCCGGGTCAGCCCGCCTCCCAACTTCTCGATCTGCCTGAGTATCCCCTTCAGCTCCCGACTTACCTGGCCGGGCGTCGGAGGATCCGGGCTCCGCCGTCGAGAGTCCAGGAAATCAAGTTGCGCCTCGAGCACCCCGATCTTCCAATCCAGCTCCGTGCGTGGTTGATCGCCGCCGTGCGATGCATCGTCTTCGTGCGAGGAGCCGGCGCCGCCCGCCGTCGCCGCGATGAGGGGGTTGCCTGGGATCGCGGGTCCCTCCGAGCAGCCGTCGCCTGCGCACCCGGCGGGGTGGGACAGGCGGTTCTGCGCCGCGGCGAGCTGGTCGTCGGGGGTGTTGGTGCCGTCCTGATCGGGATCCACCTGCTGCGGGTCCACTGCTGGGACCTCGGCGACGACAAGGGGCGCTTCGGGCTGCTCCGTAGCCTCCCCGCCGGCTCCCGAGTTCGGGGTCTCCGCGACCTTCCCGCCCTGGTCGGACGCGTTTGGGACACTGGCCGTGACCTCGTTGCCGTCGCCACCGTCCTGGCTCTGGCCGCCGGCGTCGGCCGCTGCGACGGGTGGCGCCTGTCCGATGGACGGATCGACCTGGAACAGGTCGTCAAACGCCATGCCGTCGTCGGGGTCCGCGAGCGCCTGCGGCACCAGCGCGGCGACCAGGACCACGACCAGACCGGCGACCAGCAGCCGGCCCCACCGCCGCGGGCGTCGGGGCCGCTGCCAGCGGGCACGCGTCATCGGCATCGCCGGACGAGCCTGCCGCGAGGTGGTCGTGTTGCACCCATGGGCACCTCACCGATGTGCGTTGGCCACGCATCTGCTTGCCGTGTCACCGTTGGTGGTCAGGGATGCGGACAGCAGGCCAGACACTCGTCAGGGCGCAGCCTGGGTACGCTACTTGTGGAAACCTTGAGAGCCGGTTGTGGCCACCGCAGCGGTTGGGACGCGGTGGGTTACGGTCCGGCATCCTCGCCGTGACCACCCGGGTCATCGCCGCCTCGCGCAGACGGCCCGAGCCGAGCGGCCCGGCCATCGCCTCCGGTCCTGCTCGGGTCACATTCGAGCGATGCTGACTGCGCTGGTGGAGTCCCTGATGTGGGCGTGACAGGTTTCAAACCTGTGGCCTCTGCCGTGTGAAATAACAGAACCCGCAAACAGGACACTACGGGACCACACGAGACCTCGAAGCGCCGCAGGTCAGACGCCCGGCGGGGTCGTGCACTGTGAGGTCGTATCCTGCCGCGCGCGGTGTCGTTGCTGACGCAGCTGCTGACAGCTCGACCCGAGCATGTGATTCGCCACCGGCTCAGTCGCCGCCGGTGTCAACGTCAGCGGTGCTCGCGTTGTACGCAGCCACCCGGGCGCTGCGGGCCTTCGCGGCGAGATCCTCGACCGTGGCCTTGGCCACCTCAGCGGTATAGCGGGCCCTCCACGCATCACCAGGATCGCCGACCTCAGCCAGCTTGGTGGCCTGGAAAGCAATGTTATCGGCCATGATCGCCGCCGCCGCGACCTCCCGCTCGGCAACCCCGGCCGCGAGGTCGGCCTGCTCGGCGGCGTCCCTGAGGGCGACCAGGTCACGCATACGAGCCAGCTCCCGCGCGTAGTCAGCAAACGCCACGGCCTGGAAAGCGGCGGCCTCTACCACCGCCTCCGACTCCAGGATGCCCTCGATCGCCGCGCCGATGTTCTCGTTCGGCGTGAGGTCGGGGTCCAGGCCGACGACGACGCCATCCACCATGGTGTCCCCAGGCGCGGAGATGCCCGCGCCGCCGGAGCCCAAGTCGAAGTCGCTGGCGTAGTGCTCGAGATCGGTCCCGACCTTCTGCTCGACCTTGAGGGCCCGTAGGGCGGCGCTGACGCTGAAGCTCATCTCCGGGTGCGCCTGGGCGAGCTGGTCAGCGCCGGTTTGCTGATGGTCCTCCGGTCGGACCTGGGCAACAACAACACCCGCATCGGCCCGCTGCGGAGCATCCCCGCCGACCCTAGGGTCCGCAGCCCCCCCGCCCCCGGCATCCTGGTTCTGCATCGGCGCCGCACTGGCTGCGACCTCACTGCCGCCAAGCTCGGCCGCTGCATCAGGTGACGGCTGCTCGGGTGCCGACTCGGCAGGCGACGCAAGCTGGAACGTGTCCACCGTCACAGCGTCGTCGTCCGCGAGCACCCGCGGCACCAGCGCGGCGACCAAGACCAAGGTCATCCCCACGACCAGCAGCCGGCCCCACCGCCGCGGGCACCGCTGCTGCTGGGGTGCAGGCTCCGCGGGTTCCGCCTGACCGGTCCTGCTACCGGGCCATGCCGAAGCCATAGGTGACCTTTAGGTAGAGCGGTAGGTAGAGCGGTCGGTCAGCACACCGGACGCCTGCCGAGGAGCAGCCTCGGTCCCCTGCTTGTGGAAACCTTGAGAGCCGGTTGTGGCCACCGCCTCGGTTGGGTCGCGGCGAGTTGCGCTCTGGCATCCTCACCGTGACCTCAGGTCGACGCAGCCTCGCGCAGACGGCGAGGTGGCCTGCCCAGCTGTCGCCCAGATCCCGCTCGGTCACCTCCACACGGCACTGGCCATGCACGCCCTGCGGCTGTCAGCGACGGGACGACCGTAAACGCTGGTTTTCGGGCGCCGTTGACAACCCCGAGCGGCAAGTTCGCCAATCTCCTGCCACTGTTCGAGCGCAGCGCGGCCTCTTGCAACTGCTGCCTGGAGAGGCCTGCCAAAGCCTCCCACGCACATGCCCACGGAGCGCGGCCGGCGGGGCTCCCCGCGGCCACAACCGCACGTTTCTTCAAAGTCGAGCACCCCTTATCTATCTGACTGTCACGCTATCTGTCACCCATCCTGTCAGCGTCGGTGCCCCGGTGGGGCGCCCGTTCCGGGGTGAAAATCGGGCTGGTTGCCCGCTGACGCCGGATCACTGTGGTCGTAGGAGGCCGTCTGTCAGCCGGGTGCTGGGAGCCGCGTTTGGGCCCTTCACTGTCGCTTCGAGCACGCGGATCAGATTCGCACCTTGCCGTGCGGCTCCTGCGGCAGCCGACCTGGTCGGCCGTGATCGCTGGGAGGGTGGGGTGCTGGAGGAGACGCAGGAGTGCGAGGAGATCATCCAGCGGGTCGCCGCGTTGGATATCGGCAAGGCGGAGGTGACCTGCTGCGTGCGGGTCCCAGCCCCGGCAGGCGGGCCCGGCGGGCGCAGGAGGTCCGGACCTACCAGACGATGACGCAGTCGCTGCTGGTCATGGTCGACCGGCTGGGTGAGCTGGGCGTGACCCGGGTGGTGATGGAGGCCACCAGCGACTCCTGGCGGGGGGTGTTCTACCTGCTGGAAGCGCACGGGTTTGAGACCTGGCTGGTCAACACGCGTGACGTCAAGCACCTGCCTGGGCGGCCCAAGACCGACACGCTGGACGCGGTGTGGTTGTGCAAGGTCGCCGAGCGGCAGATGCTGCGCCCCTCGTTCGTGCCGCCACGACCGATCCGCCAGCTGCGGGACGTGACCCGCTACCGCGCGGATCTGGTCGTCGCGCGCACCGCGGAGAAGCAGCGGGTCGAGCAGGCTGCTGCAAGGACGCCCAGATCAAGCTGAGCGTGGTCGCCAGCGACATCTTCGGGGCGTCCGGGCGGGCGATGCTGGGCGCGCTACTGGCTGGGGAACGCGACCCGAAGGTGCTGGCGCAGTTGGCCCGCACGCGGCTGCGCACCAAGCTGCCACGGCTGAAGGAAGCGTTCACCGGGTTCTTCACCGACCACCATGCGTTCCTGCTGGCCAGGATGCTGGACCGCGTCGACGCGCTGCGCGGCGACATCGCCGCGCTCGACGCCAAGATCGCCGAGCTGATCGACCCTTTCGCCGCGGCGGTGGACCGGCTGGATGAGATCCCCGGGGTCGGCCGGACCGCCGCGCAGGTCATCATCGCGGAGGTCGGACCGGACATGGGTCGGTTCGCGACCGCTGGGCACCTGGTCTCCTGGGCCAAGTTCGCCCCACAGGTCAAGGAGTCCGCCGGCAAACGCACCGGCCGCGCCGTGACCGGGCACGGCAACCCCTACCTCGCCCGCGTCCTGGGTGAAGCCGCCGTCGCCGCAGGGCGCACCGACACGTTCCTCGGCCACCGCTACCGGCGGATCGCCCGTCGGCGTGGCAGCAGCAGAGCGATCGTCGCGGTCGGCCGGTCCATCCTGGTGATCGTCTGGCATCTGCTGACCGACCCCACCGCCCGCTTCCACGACCTCGGGCCCGACTTCTACGACACCCGCATCGGTCCCGACCGTGCCAAGCGCAACCACATCCGCCAGCTGGAGGCCCTGGGCTACAAGGTCACCCTCGAACCCGCCGCCTGACCGGCACCATCAAACCCGCTGGGACCCGGCTCCGCTCACGCTCCGCCGGGTGCTGCCGCGTGCCTACGCACCGTGGATTTTCGGATCAGTCATGCCGCTGAGCGTCCCGGGACACCAGCGACCAGGAACTGGCCCAGGTGCTGGCGCCACGAGCCACCCGGCCGGACGACCCGGGTCACACGCCTACCCCGACCGGGCTGGATGCCCTGGTCGGCCACCGGACGAGGCCACCTCGCAGCCGGACGCGATCAGCGAGGCGGCCCGTGCGACACCATCGCCGCCGCGGCCCACAGCAACCACCGTGCCGGGCGCCGCCTGCGGGCTGTCCACAGCGACCAAGACATGACCAAGCCCGGCCGAATACGGCCGAGCTGCCGGAGATGAACCGCCGGGCGGGGGTGTGGAAGGGATCGGGCGGCTGCACGAGCTGACGCCACCGACGCGCGGCCGCTGCTGGGCTGCCCTGCGCGGCTTCCAGGCCTGCAGCGACCGGCACCGTGCTGCTGGGCTGGTGACGCTTGCACGCAGTTACTCTATCGGATAGAGTCCTCTTCTTAGTAGAAAGCTCTACTCGGAGGAGTTGTGATGCAGCCAACCGACGCGCGCACACTGCTGGACGACACCCAGCGCCTACGCCGCCGCGCACGCGCCGACCGCCAGGCCACCTCCCTGCCGCTGCTGATCCTCGGGGCGGTCACGCTCCTCGGCGCCGGCCTGGTGCTGCCCACCGGCGACACCGACACCGCCGACCCCCTCTGGGTCATCGGCGCGGGCCTGGGCTTCCTGGCCCTTGCCTGGTGGTCCGCACGACAGCAGACCCGCACCGGCATCGGCAGCGGCCGCGGGTCCTGGCTGGCCGTGGGCCTCGCGCTGCTGCTGCCGACCCTCACCAGCCTCGCCTGGCGACCCATCCCCATCCGCCTGTCCCCGTCGTTGCCGCTGCCGGCCGGGGTGCTCGTCGGCTACCTGCTGCTGCTCACCGCCGGGCTGCCGCTGCTAGCAGCGGTCGGCTGGTGGCGTCACCGCGGCGCCCCGGTCGGACAAGACCGGGACTACTGGCGCACCGCAGGTGCCATGCTGCTGGGGCTGCTGGTGCAGTCGCTGCTGCTGGCGACGCTCACGCCACTGTTCGGCCCGCTGCCGGTCGTCGCGTTCGGCGTGCTGCTGGTCGCCGCCTGGCAGCGCAACCCCGTCCTGGCCGCCTGGGCGGTGGCCTTTGGCACCCTCACCACCCTGGAACACTTCCTCATCCTCAGCAACCGCCTCATGGACCTGACCAGCGCCCTGGGCCTGTTCCACGCCAAGTCCGGGTACTCCCCCCAAGCACCGGCGCTGGCCTACGCGCTCATCGGCCTGCTGCTGCTCGCAGGCGGGCTGCTGGCCCGCCGCACCGAGCGGGCCGCATGAACGCACCCGAAAGCCGCGGGCACCCCACCAACCAGCTGGACGACCTGGTCCACCAGCGCGGCCGCCTGGGCATCCTCAGCATCCTCGCCGACAGCCAACAGGCCGACTTCTCCTACCTCAAACGCCTGCTTCAGCTCACCGACGGCAACCTCGGCCGCCACATCGAGATCCTCACCGAACAGGGGCTGGTCACCACCACCAAGGGCTACCAGGGCAAACGCCCACGCACCTGGGTCGCCATCACCGAGGAGGGCCGCTCCGCCCTCGCCAACGAGATCGCCGCGCTCAAGCAGCTCATCGAGCACTTCGAACGATCCCAACACACCCGGCAGCCACACCACGACCACCGCTGAGCCGCTCCCGCAACACCGCCGCCGTCGTCTACCGCAACGCCCGCAACGCCACCCGCCCCTCGCCCCCACCGGAACCCTCAACCTCGCGAACCGGACAATCCAGCACCTTGTCGAGGCCGGGGGGGGAGGTCCCATCGACTACGATGTCTGCCTGTCGGATTGGTTGTCTTGGGCTTGAGCATGCGGTCGATCGGCGAGCCGTCAACGAACACGTGTCGAGCAGTGCCTTCGAGACGTCCATGGACGTTGTTCGACGACTGGACGCGACGCTACCGCTCACTGAAGCATGTCGCAGCTGGTGACAAGTCCGGGAGCAGACACTAGGCGGGTTGATGAGGCAGTCACCGGTTCCGCTGCCAGAGTCGATCGGACCCTACAGCGTGCTTGGCCACCTAGGCGAGGGCGGGATGGGATCGGTCTTCAAGGCTAAAGCACCCAATGGGAGCCTTGTCGCCGTTAAGGTCATCGGGCGCGCTCACGCCACGAATCCAGCCTTCCTGGCGCGATTCCGACGAGAAGCTGAGGCCGCCCGAAGGGTGCCTCGACTGTGCACGGCCGAGGTGCTGGACTTCGACATCGAAGGACCGACTCCCTACATCGTCACCGAGTTCATCGCCGGACCGACGCTACAAGACTCCATCGAGCGGGACGGACCGTGGTCGCCAGCCGACCTTGAACGACTTGGGGCGAATGTGGCGGCCGCGCTGACTGCCATACATGGCGTTGGCGTGATCCACCGAGACCTGAAGCCGAGCAACGTAATGCTTTCGCCCGCTGGCCCACTGGTGATTGACTTCGGGATCGCGCGGGCCCTGGACGCGACCACCGAGCTTACGCATCCAGGTGATCAGGTCGGCACGCTCATGTTCATGGCGCCAGAACAGTTCCGCGGTATGAAGGTAACGCCAGCGGTGGACGTATTCGCGTGGGGCGTGTTGATGATGTACGCCTCCACGGGCAGGTATCCGTTCGGTCGCGACATGGCGACGCTGACCCATCGGGTCAAGAATGAGGAGCCGGACCTGACCGGGCTGGACGAGCGGCTACGAGAGGTCGTGGCTGCGGCGCTGACCAAGGACCCGGCCCAGCGACCCGATGCAGCAGAGTTGCGGAGTCGGCTAGCTCAGGTCAGGAGGACTGCTCAGGGCACGAAGGGATCGCCACGGCGGGCGGCATCGATTACCGAGGTAGAACACACGCGACAGCAAAGGCAGGGCGCCGCTCATGTGACTGGGGTGGAGGTTGCCTCGGAGATTAGGGCCGGTCGGACGGCCGAGGGTGACGGCTCAGATTCTGCGTCTGCGGTTGACCTGAAAACGTCGAGCGTATCGCCTAGAGGGTTTGGACTCGCGCTAGCTGTCGTGGGTTTTCTTCTTATCGGCTCGATTGGACTTGCCGTATGTGTCGCCGCTGTATGGGGCATGGTCGAGCTGATGGTCAGGTGGGGGGTACTCGGTCAGGTTGTCAGCGTCTGGGGGTACTGGTTCGGTGCGGAGAGCATTGTCCCGAGTTGGCCGATGGGAATACGAATCGGCGTGGCGTTGACCGTCCTCACGGTACTGCTGTTTGCCTTGGCTTCTTACCATGATGGCGTTCTAAGCTATCTGCTAGCTTTTATTTCCGGGATATTATTCCTTGCATTCATTATCGAGTCTTTTCTCATGAAGCTCCACGACTGGACGGGATCCTGGTGGGCAATGGGTGTAATTCTGATTGTCGCCATATTCGGTGGGATCCTTATCGCGGTCGGCAGATATGTCGACAAGAAGGCCGCGTCCAGGACGTGACGTAGCGTTGTTGCGTTCGCTGTGGCTGCCTGGGAGCGGCGAGACTGTCGGCATGAGACCTCGCCGCCCGCAGTCCGCTCCCCTCCCGCGGTCCGCGTTCCCGGCTTCCGCCGGCGTATCTATTTCAGGCTGTAGTGGCTCGAGGATGAGGAGTGGGCAGCGCAGCTCGCTGCTGGTGAAGCGGCCGGTGGGCTGGTCGAGCTGTACATGTCCGAGATCCGCAAGGAAGCCGCGAGCCTGGACGCGCCGATCCCGCGGCATCTGGCGGCGACGCTGGTGCACGAGCAGGAGCACTGCCTGGACGACGACGGCGGGGAGTTCCAGGCGATCCAAGCCGAGGTCCGGCTCGCACGCGAGATCGGCGACGTGAACGACCCCAGGATCCAGGGGTATCTCCAGACCATGCTGGCCGTCGTCGGGCCCGACGGGAGCTGGCTGGAAGGGAAATCGGGCCGTTGATCGACCGGGCCGCCGGTTCCTGAACTCCCGAGCGTTCTTCGATGCTGGCAGCGGGCTCCACCGGTCAGCCCAGAGAACGCCTCACTCCCCCGTTTGCTGACACTGCCGAGCTGCGGAAACGCCGGGTAGCACAGCGCCTCCCCCGGCATCGCTGACACGGAGGAGGCCGCAGGTTCAAACCCTGCCGCGCCCACCACCAGGGCTCTGACCAGCCACAACGCTCGCCAGGGCCTTCTTCATGGCTGTGCATACCACTTGGGAGAACGCCTCACTCGGCCGCCGTGGCAGGCAGAAGCCATCAGCTGCAGTTGGGTAACCACCGGCACCAGCCAGTGGGGTGACCACCGGGACCCCGGGTGCGTCCACCGTCCGACCTGACCTGGCCATACGGAACCACAGGGCCCCCTCGG
>Ga0126377_10001854_pt1 | contig 14154 bp, 15 predicted proteins | sample PanSoiMetPlot_22_FD_92647 | JGI IMG/M metagenome (GOLD analysis project Ga0126377, IMG submission 92647) | Tropical forest soil microbial communities from Panama - MetaG Plot_22 | ecosystem: Environmental > Terrestrial > Soil > Tropical forest > Bulk soil | place: Panama | collected 2016-02-17
AATAAACCGCATAAAGAATGGCTCCTGCTACACTGAACCTAATTCCCGCACTAAGGAATGCCGGGATGGTATCAATAGAAACTTTTATTGCGAGAAAACTCGAACCATTTATTATCCATAAAGCAATCAGAATTAACCAGACCTTCGATTGCTGTTTCAATTAAACTCCCTATAGGAATTAAAGTACAGACTTTAAAATTGTTTATGGGTAATTATCAATTAGCACTAATCCACAAATATTCAATATGTTTTTGTTTGGAGAGAATTTAGACAATTTGATAGTTCAATTATAATTAAAAATAGTTAAGTTGTTATGCGGGGATGAATATATAATGTGACATGGTCGTCCTGATCGACTTGACCGGATTACCCTCACAGTTAAGATCGATTGTGACTGACGAAATTAAAGTCATGAAAGAATCATCAGCAGGTTTTAATATTTCTATAGAGCCAGAAAATGAAACAACCGTGTCAACCGATACAGATATTGGGAAAATTGAAGAAATTAAGCGTAGATTGAAAGACGTTCTTATTAAGAATAGGGTGAGGGACTATATTGTAATGTCAGATCCAAGTTACAAGGCCAAAATTAAAATATTGGAAAGAAATTCGTCTCAAAATTCTGTTGTACATCATCATTGTACTCACTGTGGGATGGAATTTGAAGACGAAATCCAATTCAGTGTCCATCATAGAATTCATTTTTTGATTTAATACTTAAAGTAAGATTTTGTGCTGGAAGTAAGGTCAAAGAGAGAATTATGGTAAATGCTGAATAAAGCATTATTATCTTTTATAACACAATTATTTATTTAACCACATGAGTAATGCTCAGAAGGTTGCAGTAGTAACAGGTAGCTCACGTGGGATAGGGTTTGAGATTTCCAAGATCCTAGCGAGAAACGGCTTTCTCACATACGCAACAATGAGGAATCCACAAAAGGGAAATAGTTTTATTGATATCGTAGAACAGGAAAAGATTCCGTTAAAAACTATACAACTTGATGTAATTGATGATGCCTCAGTGTATGATGCAATACAATCTATAATATTCGAATCAGGAAGGATAGATGTATTAATTAATAATGCCGGCTACGGCCTGACAGGAGCATTTGAAGACCTAACAATAGATGAAATAAAGCAACAATACGAGACCAACTTCTATGGAGTGGTAAGGGTAACGCAAACTGTCCTTCCCATAATGAGGAAACAAAAATCTGGCAAAATCGTGAATATAAGCTCTGCCGCTGGTAGGTTTGGGTTTCCTGGCAGTTCTGCATATGTAAGCACCAAGTTTGCACTAGAGGGTCTTAGTGAGTCTATGGCATATGAATTAGATCCATTTGGAATCGAAGTGATACTAGTAGAACCGGGAGTTATTAAAACTGATTTTGAATTCCACGTAGCTAAAAAGTCTAAAGAAGCCTCTTCGCCCTACTCCAGTATGACAAAGAAGATGGAAGATGTATTTACCAAATTGATGGAGCAAAATAGTTCTCCTCCGTCACTTGTTGCTAATGTGGTATTGGAGGCAGTTACAAGTAAAAATCCTAAATTTAGATATTTGGCTGGAAAAGATGTTGAGAATTGGATAGATCAGAAGAGGAACTCGTCAGATTCTGAATTTTTTAACATGATGAAACAATCCTTTCTATGAAGTATTTAAAAGAGCTTAATTTAACCTTCTATTTGTTGAATTTACGATATATCGCTAAAATATTCTTGCAAGCCTTGCACTTGTATTCTCCTTTTTCAACAAGAAGTATTCCCTCGCCTAATTCTTCATTGGGACTTTCATAGACAATTAACGGAGCACCAGAATATTCTGTCATACATTTATTACAATAATACTTCGAAAATCTTTCTTCACCTAATCTCCCCACTCTTGCCAGAAATACATGAGGTACTCCAAGGCTAGCATCGACTTCCTCTTGCTCTGTTAGTTTTGCAAATGCATAGCCGCCTGAACCTAACAATTTCTTTTCTTCCAAGTCCTCATCTGCAATAACCATGTATTAGATTATCAAACCTGTAATTTTAACTATAATTATTATTCTGCCACTTCAATCTGATCAACAGAATTAAATCAGGAACAATTGAAATGAATAACTTGGTAGACAAAAAAGAATATGAATATAAAATTGCTCACCAAATCAACCGTATTAAAAGAATCTCTAATAAATAAACTGAGAGATTTTAATATAACCATAGACATAATCGACTCAAATCAGTCTCTAGCTCAGCAACTCAAAGACACCGAAGTATTAGTGAATAGTAGTGCCGCTATGTTGGACAGGTCAGTTCTGGGCGATGCATTAAAACTGAGACTAATACATCAAACTGGAATAGGCGTTGATAATATAGATCTAGACTACTGTACCAGCAAATCAATTTATGTTGCAAATGTTCCTCTAGCAAATGCTGTTTCAGTAGCAGAGCATACATTGTTTCTTATGCTATTTTTAGCCAAGAACGTAAAGAGTGGATATACTACGGATATATCAGCTATGACAGAGAGATGTACGGATACATTGGGGACTGATTTGCAGGGTAAAACTTTAACCATAATTGGATTGGGTGCAACTGGAATTGAGGTAGCCAAAAGAGCTAAATCATTTGGGATGAAAATTTTTGCTGTAACTAAACCACCATTTTCTAGGAAAGGAATAGATAGAACCTATTTCGTAGATAACATAGCAGGCCCTGAAAATCTACTGCAATTTCTTGTCGAAGCCGATTACGTGTCGATACATACTCCACTGAGTAACGATACTAGGAATATGATTGGAGAAAAGGAATTGAATTTCATGAAGAAATCTGTATATTTAATAAATGTTGCAAGAGCCCCTATAGTAAATAGAGAAGCATTATTTGTTGCACTGAAAACCAATAGGATCGCTGGGGCCGCGTTTGACGTATTTTGGAACGAGCCTCCAACTAAAGAGGATGACAATCTATTGCAACTTGATAACTTTATACTGACCCCACACATTGCAGGCTCGACAAAGGAGTCTGTGGATGCGACAGCTAGAATAGTATCAGTGAATGTTGCTAGAATGTCAAAGGGAGAGCTTCCACTTACTATTGTGAATTCTGAATTGATAGACTAACAAATTTATTAGTTAGTATTCTAAATTCTACTTGAAATTTCAAATAAATATTGATGAGTAGAATATGAACTTCCACATGAGTAGATTTTATTACATTTGGATTGTGAATATTGAATCAAAATCCCTCAGGGTTCTAATATAATTAACATAGATCAATTCAAGTCATTTTTTGCTCCGGACTTCAGAATCACCATCATTTTGACATGATTCATGATAAACGCAAATGAAAAAAATGAGATGCAGATAGGGGTAATGGTGTAATGCTGCAAATCTCTTAAATATAGGCTTGTCAAATGCTCCCTAGAATGGTATTAGGAGAAAAACTCTTTGAAGAAAATGGAAACATAACAGGGGTCAAAATAACAAAGGTCCATCCAACTGAAGGAGTAACTACAGAGGTTAGCTTTACCTCAGAAATTAGAGGCGTGGGTAGGTTCCCAAATGGCGGAAATCTTGCTTCAGGTATTATGACTAAATATTCGCATGGAATAATTGATGCGACTTGGCAAGGTTCCCTAACTACAGCCGATGATGGTGACCAATTCATGTGGTGGGCGCATGAAAAATGCAAAGTAGTTGAAGGAGGTAAAATTAAAGGTCTGACCATTGTAACTGGATATTCAAGCTCGCAAAAATTATCCTGGATGAATAATTTAATAATGGCACTTGAGATAGACGCTTCAATCTTTTCTCAAAAATTTAAGGCAATCGGATATGAGTGGATTTGATATAAAGTACCCCTCACGACATGCTGAAAATTTTATTACTCCACCAATATTTCTCGATTCATTTTATGTTCAAAACAGTACTCAATATTGGCGGATTAAATAAAACGTCAAAATAAAAATAGAGAAAAAAATTAATAATTTACTTGCAATACTGTTTAATGTTATCCCTATTTTGCTTCAATTTATCTTCAGTTCAGATTGTGGATATTGCTTATCAGTGATACAAATTTATCTTTCCCTTTTGATATAAGTCGCCATGGTTAAGCGCAAACCAATACTACTTTTAGATGAGTCAGATGATTCTATAAAGGCTATTGATCTTTTCAAGAGATTGGATATTGACTATGTAGAATTTAATATCAAGAAATTTGAAGAAAGCTGTTGCGGTGAGCTACCTACAACCAAAGCTCCATCAGTTTTTGCACCTGAAGGAATCTTTAAGGGTTTAGATGGGATTAGCGAATATATTTCTTTTAAAAGAGAAACTTCTGATACCGATATTGAATCAGAAAGTGCCTATTGGTAACAGTTGACCTCTGTATAACTACTTTAAATGCCATTGTACAAATTATCTAATTGTTGGTGATTAGTGATCGAGCCAATGGGAAGAATTGAATATTTGGATTATATCATTTGGGCGATTGATTGCGATTATTAAAAGAACGTATTACGAACAACAGATACTTTTGTTTTCGCATGTACAAAAATCTGGCTCTTTCAGGCAAGATGGACATATAAGAGCACCACACCCTACGCATGTATTGTCGGATCTATCACATCCCCAATGACTACATTTTTGACTCTTCATTTTTGATATAATATATCACTAGTTATGGTATATTTCTATATTATTATTTTTGAAATTAAAATCTGAATATCCATTATCATCAAGTTTAATGGTTTACTCTTAAATCAAGTACTTTCAAGTCCAACACGGACGATTGTATTGCTTTTATGAAATTATACCATTTAATATTCCAGCGGAAGGAGGATTTGTGTAACAGTATCACATTTTAAAAGAGATTATCTGAATTGTTACATAACTTGGTTTGAAATATCAGATTTTAGTTATGCCAAAACCTTTTTGCTATTTTTTCATTTTTCCTTAATTATTATCATTTGATAATACCGGATAATTTTCAAACCCAATTTTAAGGATAATTTCTTATTAGCAATTCTTTATGACCTGTTCTTTTGGATCCCTTTGAATTGATTGCTCTTAGTGCATTTATTTTAACAGTATAATTTGCATATCCATGATATAATTCTCTTATCAATGGCGTATCGGAGTTGCTAAGCAAAATATTGCATTTCCGATCATGTAATTTGTTGAAAATTTCTGAAAGTTCTATCTGATCCTTCTCTGAAAATTTATTATTCGTGTATGAAGTGAAATTGGAAGTTGAGTTTATCGGATTATACGGGGGATCCAGATAAATAAAATCGCCCTCTCGTGGTTTTGTTTCTAATATTGTTTTGTAGTCAATTGATGCAAAATGAATATCATTATTCTGAAGGACCATACTAATATTTGTCAAATTTGAGTGGTCACAAATGAGTGGGTTTTTGTATCGTCCCATAGGAACGTTAAATATTCCTCCCGTGTTAACTCGATAAAGTCCATTATAACATGTCTTGTTAAGTGCAACAAATCGACCTGCACTTTCTATCTTATTTAATGATTTTGTAACTGCTCGTAACTCGTAGTAGTATTCTCTTGGAGATTGATTATATTTTCTCTGGTGAGCTTCCAAATCTTTTATCAATTCTTCCACATTGTTCTTTACAATATCAAATGAATTTATCAACTCCTCATTGATATCGGAAAGAAATGCTTTGAATCTAGTATTTTTTTTAGAAAGTAAATAGAAAAATACTGCCCCACCCCCCAAAAATGGTTCAAAATACCGCGAAAAATTCTTTGGTATTAGATCATCCAAATGAGATAATAATTGGCTTTTTCCACCGGCCCATTTCACAAAAGGATAGCATTTTGGTAATCCGTCGCTAAGCCGGTGAGCATTATTGCTTTGATATAAAACTTGACCGGGCATAATGTACAATTTCAATCACTCAGATATAATCTTTGTATTATCCGTGTAGCCATCGCACTTAATGCAAATAACATTGACCTAATAATGCAATGTATTTATAACTTATGTGAAGGCGGCAGATTACCCCAGATCGATAACATGAGATAGGGGTATCTAATCTAAATAAATTAAAGTAAGATAATATTTACCTACTTAGTATGATATTACTACTCTATTTATATATTTTGAAACGTATATAATAGCATGTCAAAAATAAATAATGATAAAAAAGAGAAAAAAGTACAACAACGCACAATATCATTAGATACGGATAAAGTTACAAAAAATAACAATTCTACAATTCGTTCAGTTTCCAAAATTATAAAAAGTCAAACAACACAGGATGGTGAAGGTGTAACATTAAATCGATCGTTTCCAAATAGTTTTGTTTCAGACTTTGATCCATTTCTTCTATTAGATGAATTAGGACCGATGGATGTAAAGCCAGGAAAGCAGAAAGGATTTCCTAATCATCCGCATAGAGGGTTTGAAACGGTTACATATTTATTAGAAGGAAAGTTCGAACACAAAGATTCGCAAGGTCATGCTGGAACCATTGGTGCAGGAGATGTACAATGGATGACTGCAGGGTCCGGAGTTATTCATTCAGAAATGCCTGAAAAAGAGTTTAGTAAAAGTGGAGGTAAATTACATGGATTTCAATTATGGGTCAATCTTCCTAAAACTAATAAAATGATGAAACCAAGGTACCAAGAAATACCTCTGTCAGAAATTCCAACTGAAACTATAGAAAATGGTAATGTTACTGTCAAAATCATAGCAGGAGAATCTCTATCTGCAAAGGCAGTAATTGATACAATAACTCCTATTATGTATTTGCATTTTAAACTAAAACCTGGTTCTAGTATATTACAGCCAGTTCCAGAAAAATACAATGTATTTGCGTATATAATAAAAGGAAAAGGTGTATTTGAACAAATAAATAATAGTGATAAAAAAATTGGCAGAGGAAACTTGGTGCTATTTGATAATAATGGCAAATCCATTTATATTCAGGCTGCTATAGACTCAGATCCGCTTGAATTATTACTAATTGGAGGAATTCCATTAAGAGAGCCAATAGCAAGATATGGTCCATTTGTAATGAATAGTCAACAAGAAATCTATCAAGCCATAGAAGATTACAGAGTAGGAAGATTAGGGTAAGTTTAGTGGGGAATTATCTTAATTTTCCATCTGAAGGAAAAATGATTTTTTGATGCTTTTCTTACAGCATTATATTTGTTCGCTTGCTAAACGTAAGTACCATCGAGTTCAGTATATTCCTTTACGGAAGTTGTTACTTCTGCATTATTGTCTTAGTATGAATTCATTTGCTGTTACTATAATATAATATATATACTTGATAAAGAATATCGCATTGTAGATTCATTTTCTAAAAGCGATTTCCAGATATTTGAATAATGGAAAGAACAAAAACTAGCCTGCCCCTGATACTAAAAATACATCCTGTTCTAATCTGGGGAGAGTATTGAACAGGGCAGAGTCTGAATTGAAAACAGCTGCTAGTACTTCATTGGAATAAGAACTGAGCGCTCCTGAAATACCAGTATCTTCTGGTCTCTCATGATTGAAAAAGACAGCAAAATGTGTGGTATTGACTGGATCGGTATTTTCTATGTAATGGAAATACGCAGGTGGAATAAACACAATTTGGCCAGGTCCAACTTCAAATGTATTTCCTGTCCCGTCGGGACTGAAGATTGTCATTCGTGCTTTGCCGTCAATAACATAATCTAGTTCTGCCGCGTTAGGATGCCAATGAGGCTCCCTTATCCCACTTGGTTTAAATCGCAAGGAGTACAATGCCAGTCCATTAAGTATTGGAAAGCTATTTGCGTTTCCTAAAGCGACGCTGCCTCCTGCAGTTTGAATTTGGGGTGGTATTCCTTCCAAGTTAAACTTGTGGGCATTTGGTATACTTACAGCATAGTTACCAGCTGATACTGCAGCCGGCTTGGGTGATATTACTACATCCTGTTGACCTTTAAAATTAAGCCTATCAAAAAATCCTGGTGGTTTAATTCCAAACGTTGCATCCATAACACGATTGGTCATCCAGCCTACAGACCCAGATATCCCCAAATCCTGTGGTCGTTCGTTGTTGAATGCAATTACAAATTTGGCTTCTTCATTTCCTACATTTTGAATGTCATGAATATAGCCTTTTGGAACATAAGTCATTTCTCCTGGATTAATAGTAAACGTATCATGATTATTTCCTGGACTGAATATGGTCATAGTTGCCTGCCCCTTTATGCAGTAACTTAGCTCAGAAGCATTAGGATGCCAGTGGGGTTCGCGAACACCACCTTTTTCAAGACGGAGAAGTAGCACACCCATTCCAGAAAGTATAGGAAAGTTATCCGCGTTTGCAGTAGTCCTGCTTCCAAATGAGTTAGATATCTGTGGGACTGTCCCATCCAAATTAAATGTATATACAGAATTCATATTCGCCCCGAGTTTAGGACTTGTACTGTTTAACGGAATACTCGCATTACTGCTATTACCCGTAGTACTAACACCAAAAGCTCTTCCTAAGGGTATAATGGACGGTAAAGCAATTACTGCCCCTGCTGCTCCTAAATATTTTAAGAAACTGCGTCGCGACACTTTTTGATTTTGCTCGTTACTGGAATCAGTGTCTAAGGATTTCTCTGACATATGTGGTAGTCATATAAGATATTATTAAAGTTTTAAATTTCAATATAGCTCGTTCTCTACCTTCTATTTATGAATGCATTTTGCATATTATTTATAAATATATGAATTAATACAAGCAAGGCTTTATTGCTTTTTAATATTGTCAGAATGCATACGCCGACATGGATCTTGATTTCTATGGGCTGAATAACGAATCTCTGATAGGGTCATAAGTAGGATCAATTCATAAACGGGTTTAACTGGAGAATTTGATTTAGATCAAGATTGCTGATCTAATTTTGTGTTCTATAAAAGTGATAATTCTTTTTTTCAAAAGTATCTCAATCAGAGTAAAATGCCATTTTATTTGAGTTTTTTGACCGCCGATTGTACTTTACTAAAGATTCAATTTTTAATTGCTCATACTACAAAATATTTGTCATGATGTTTTTATTTATATAATTCAATAGTGCAAAGTATTCCATTTGTATCGACTAACATTTATTAATCAATAAATAAATATGTATAATTAGTCTTTTCTTTATATACTAATAGACAAGAATTGCCAAAAGTTAGACTTCCTACTGCAACTACCACTGCAGAGACAACAACAGAGACAAAGCCTATAAGGGCAGTTGAGTACATTCAGAATAATAAATTAACCCAGAAATCATACCATAACTTTATCAATTCATTGAACACAGAGAAGACAAAAAGAAACTATCATACTATATTAGTACCATTCCTCTTAAACCACAAATTCAGTATTGAGAGAACAGACGAGTTCCTGAATCTTCCTCCCAAGGAGATTGAAGAGATGATAATACACGAGATAGTAAATTTACAGAAAAAGAAGAAAATGTCCAACAGCTATATCACAGTGTTAACTTCAGCGATTCAACAGCTATGTTCTATGAATGATGTAACACTGAGCTGGAAGAAAATTAGGAAATTTGTAAAGACAGATATTGCCAAACATACAGATGAAGCATATACCCATGAAGATATACGAAAATTAATAGCGATATCAGACGTACGCATGAAGGCAGTATTTCTTATCCTAGCTTCTACAGGTATTCGAATTGGGGCTTTGCGTGACATTAGATTGAGAAATTTAACAAAGTTACAGAATCAAAACAATATCTATAAAATCGTAATTTATGAAGGTTATAAAGAGCAATATTTTGTATTCACGACACCTGAATGTACAGCTGCAATTGATGAATATCTAGAGTACAGAAAGCGGTCCGGAGAGCTATTGAATCCCAACTCCTATCTAATCAGGGAATCTTTTGATAACAGCGATTTCAAGCAGGTAAGGGAAAAATCAAGACAAGTGGCAACCGGAACATTCAGAATTATTATTACCAATCATTTAATTAAAGTCGGAATAAGGGAACGATTAGCCCCTGACGGTTCTCAGTTTAGTGCCAAAGTTAGACATCCCAAAGCCACGATTCATGGCTTCCGTAAATTCACTACTACCCAAATGGTTAATTCGAAGGTTAATCCAGAGATTCGTGAAATACTGTTAGACCATAAGATATGTCTTGCTGCTGCGTATTATAGACCAACCGAAGATGAGATGTTAAATGAATATCTGAAAGCAGTTGATAATCTTACAATCAATGAAGAGAACAGACTAAAGAGAAAGATAGAAGTATTGACTATTGAAAAGTCAAAGGTGGATATAGCTTTAGCATCAATTGAAGAAATGAAAAAGAAAATTGGAATGTCATAATTAACAAAGTGTATACTGTAAATTGGTTATAGTACAACAACAAGTAATAAACTAACGAATGGGACAAATAGCAGCATTTCATAATATGCTTAGAGGTATCACGTGTACATGGTCAAATTCCAAAATTTAATAACAGGTATACTACTAGGATTACGAATAGGACTAATGATTTAACAAGTCCTACACTGACCAGCGAACCTTAATAAAATTTTTATTCTATTTTAATTATTTCTCAAAAAAGCTAGTTAGTTAAGAAGGCTCAAAGGTAGATTATTCCCACCCATCGTATGAGACTACGCTGGCAGCATCAACATCATTTCTACGTGCCTCAAACTCACGGTTTTTGTCGGATTCTTTCATAACCTGTTTTGTTGCTTCATAATAAGATGATAAATACGGCTGTATGTTTGCTATCTTTTCTAAAATTATAGTTTTTTGATATGGATTGGTAGAGGCATTATAATTCTCCCACATCTTTTTTAATATTAATTCCAAGTTATCAATCCTTTCCAGATGCTGCTCTTCAAAACCATACTTGGCAATTTGATACAGTCTTTTCAGTTTCATCTTTTCTAGCTTACTTTTCTCTCGATACAATGTTGTGTCTGATATTTCAAAGTCATTGTCTTTGAGATATTCAAGGGATTCTTTCTCTATTAATCGCATTTTTACTGTATCCAGTACTGCCTTCTGTCTTTCGGTAAGAATATTGTTGTGATGTTTCATATCTAGTGCTCAAATTGAAAGGGTATCTTTCAAATATGTTATCATATTGGGTATTATAGCTATTAAATTTTTTAGTTATTTTTTGAATCATAATGTGTCAAAAAAGATTCAAGGCAGTCTTTCTTCAAGGGAGTATTAGTTTTTGGTCGAAGTAATTGTTTGTAATAAGTGAAGGTATTTTTATTCATTTTATTTGAAATAATACTTTCTTTACAGTTTCTATTAGTGTGGCTATTGTTATAGGTTCAACTAAATAGGTAACATTGTTGTATACTTTTAGTTGTTCCTGGGTTAAGTCGTAACCTGATATTAACAATATTTTAATATTGCCATCAATATCGGAAATCTGTTTTATTATTGTAAAACCATTCATCAATGGCATTCCCCAATCAACTGTTGCGAGGGCTATTTCTGAATGATATAAACTGATATACTCTATTGCATCTTCAGCATCCTCAAAAATACAGGTTTTAAATCCGGCCATCTTCAAACCTTCAGAAAATAATTCTGCTATGTCCGGCTCGTCATCTATAATAGCAATTCTACTTCGCTGGCCAGCCATCTGCAAATTTTGTAGGCATCGTAATATATCAATATTCTAAAAAAAATCGGGATATTAATAAAACTACACTAATAGTACATGTGTAGGTTACTTTAACCATAAGATGGATTTTAATGCCTAAAATTAAAAATAGCCTTAACTATTTTATCGTCCAAAGATAGATATGGGGTGTGTCCAACAGTTGGTGAGTAAAAGGACTCGATGAATTGTAATATTGCATTAGTCGATGACGAGCCAGACTTGGTAGAATTATACTCCTTAGTCCTCAAAAAAGTTGGTTTAAAACCAGTTGGTTATACATCTCCGACTAAAGCGTTCGAAGATATTGAAGCAAAGCCAATGTTCTACGATATGCTGATTACCGATGTCAAGATGCCAACGATGAATGGGTATCAGTTGGTAAAGAAAGTATCAGAATTAAATGATACTATGAAAATAATCATGATGAGTGCCTACGATGATTTGCAATTCGAAGTTGAATATAATGCCAATTATGAGGTATTGAGAAAACCTATATCTAATCATAGATTGATAGATATTGTACAAGATAAATTCCGAAATTAGCAAACTAAGATATCATTAAACCCTCTTGTATGCATTGACGTAAGTAGATTTCTCCTTCTCCCCCCTCTAACTAAAGTGAAACTCTACCTAAACCAATATCAGGTATTCTGATAAATTTGATTGATCTACTAAAATGAACAAAGGAGAGTACGAACTATCGGCAACGACATTTTCGGTAGTGTTCCTATTCTTACTAAGCATAAGTAGAATAGTTGAAACACCTAACACAAAAACAAGAGTAGTCGTAATTATTGCAATTAGTACTATTATGCCTAGTTTCATCATAGTATTTACGTTGTTGTAACTTTAAGATCTAGTAGAAATTAAACATAAATTATTAACAATAATTATGATAAATTCAATTTATTTTTTAATTCAAATGAAGATTAAGACATTAAAATAACCTTAAATTCAGTGTGAAAGTTATCTTCAATCTCTAAGATCAGGGTTAATGACAATTTATTGAATCAAGATTTTTGAATGAAATGCTAATCTGTTTGAAAAATTGTGATGATCGAAATTAAATAAAATGAATAATTTATCGAACTCATATTCTAAAAAAATAATTTCGATCTAGGTCTAAACAGATTAATAAACATGAGGCATAAATTGCTCAAATATTGACCAAGAATCTTGGCTATTAATTCCTTCATTTTCAGTTTCCCCACACAGATATTTCATATTCACATATGCAGAGATAATCGGTTATCTTGGTCTCATTTAGTTCAATCATTGGAAATACATCAGTAATTCCTAAACATATCGGACATACCGATTTTTGATACAAGTCAGAATTCAAGACCGTGACTGTCCAAAAGCAGTTTTTGCATACTGCAAATTCACATATTCTATGAGGACTAGTATAGGACCTCATATTTCATTACGAACTTTGTACTATTTATTATTAAAATATTAAAAAGTTTAAACAAATTGATTAATCAAACCCATGCGACACTTTGAATATTCGAGTAGTAAATCTAGCACTGCTATGCGACTTGGTTCATAAACACACGCTAAACATTTAACAATACCCTCTCGCAGTCTTACAAGCTTATTACATTTTTTAATTGGTATTTCTTATGGTATAAATTATTATTATAATTAATAAACTCGCCTATACTCTCAATTTAGAACGTTTTGTTCTCTATCTTTATTTGCAATTTCCGAATTAAATCAGCATGGCATGGAAACAATAAGTTAAAATATGGTAATCCAAGTATTTCTTGTTGAAAAAATACTATGAGGAGATCCACGCAGAACGCCTCGGATAACCTCATCAACTCGAAAACTAGTTCATTGATGCCGGTATCTTCTGATATGTTAGACTCTGAATGTCCTTCAGTTAAGATGGAGGAATTTTCCGTCAGCCTAGTCAAAGATAAGATGGGTTCATCTGATTCAACTGATAGCGTTAAGGTAAGCAATTCTTCAGAAATTTCGTTTAACAATAGCTCTGAGAACTATTGTGTGAGCATTGTTGATATAGTAGGTTCCACCGCATTGGTATCAACTATTAGAAGCTCGGAAAAAGTAAGGAACTTTTATTCAATTTTTATTAACGTGATGGCTGACGAGATTAAGAAATACAATGGCAGAATAGTCAAGACGCTGGGCGATGGGATTATTTCGTATTTTCCTAAAACTGCCAACAGCACAGATAAAACAGCATTTGAGGATGTGATCGAGTGCTGTTACGCTCAAGTAGCTGTCTGTCCCAAAATTAATTCAAAGCTCCAAATTGAAAAATTACCTACTATTGAATATAGGATTAGTGCAGACTATGGAAGGGTCGAGATAGCCAGATCTGCAACTTCCAGTTTTGAAGATTTATATGGACCTACAATTAATTTTTGCTCAAAAATAAATCCAGAGGCATCACCTAATGGTATTGTCATAGGTAATGATCTCTACAGAGTAATACGGTCATTTCCTGATTTTCCAAGGTTCTGGCATTTTGAAGAACTGC
>Ga0126377_10001855_pt1 | contig 14150 bp, 7 predicted proteins | sample PanSoiMetPlot_22_FD_92647 | JGI IMG/M metagenome (GOLD analysis project Ga0126377, IMG submission 92647) | Tropical forest soil microbial communities from Panama - MetaG Plot_22 | ecosystem: Environmental > Terrestrial > Soil > Tropical forest > Bulk soil | place: Panama | collected 2016-02-17
GCATTCGCGCTGCAAGGGAGAAGGAACATCATGTCCGCCGCCATATCGGTTCACATCATTCGACTGCCGCTCTCCTCCATCCTGTGCGCGACCCTGCTCGCGACCGCAGCCTGCGCGCCCGACGACACGCCGAGCTCCGGCCGGGCGGAGATCGGAGGCAAGACCGATCCCGCAGACGACGAGGTCGACGTCGACGCCGGCCAGCCGGGGTCGAGCTTCATCGACGCCATGAGCTACTTCGAGACCTCCGAGGACATCGACGCCTGGTACGGCCTCATGACCGCGCTGCGCAGCGACTTCGACGACGTGTGCGGCGACACCTTCTGCGAGGGCGACTTCAGCAACCTCCAGTCCCTGCGTATACGCTGCTCGGTCGAGCAGGCGAGCGGCGCGATGGGGGGCTGCGTGTGGATCTTCGGCGCCAGCAACGAGGAGATCGCGCCGGCGAGCGGCGACATCTCCGTCGACGGGCAGATCTTCACCTGCCCGCTGCCGATCGAGCCCGGCACGGACGTGCACGCCTTCGTGCAGGCCCTGTCCGCGCCCGACGTGCGGCCGATCGACGCCCCGCTGCCCGGATCCGGGGCCTCGCTGTACGACGGCCTGGCCGACTGTCTGTGATCGGGGCCCGGCCCGCGGCCGGATGCGACTGACACCGGGGCTCACTTCGGTCGACCTCGCGAGCCCCGGGGTCTGGGTCTACATGGCCGCGCGCCGCGCGCGCCGGTGGCCGGCTGCGAAGAGCGCGACGCCGATCGCCTGGGTCGCCACCAGCACCGCGATGATCTTGATCGAGAACGTCTGCCAGCTCGCGACGTCGATGATCGGGAAGATCGACAGCACGGCGTAGAGGCCGGTCACGGCGAAGCCGGACAGCGCGGCCACGCGCAGCCACAGGGGCGGCCTCACCGCCAGGCGGCGCGCGGCCACGATCGGGATCGCGAACAGCGACAGATAGGTGAAGGCGTAGAGGATGCCGGCCGCGTTCTCCAGCAGCTGAAACGACTCCTGCAGCCCGACGCCGACCTGACCGGCGAGCGACAGCGCGAGGGTGATGACGCCGACGAACACGACCGAGTTGATCGGGGTGCGGAAGCGCGGATGGAGCCGCGTGAACCAGCGGGGCAGGAGCCCGTCCCACCCGGCCACCATCGGCAGGCGCGTGTTGCCGGCGAAGATGAGCGTCACGGTGCCGATCTGGCGCAGGAGCAGGGTCACGATCAGGACCGGAACGATCAGGCTTGCGACGCCGAGCCCCTGGAAGCCGATGCTCAGGGTCTGCGGGATGGGGCTGATGAGATCGATCGTGCCGGCCGGCACCAGCGCCAGGGTGCTGCTGGTGCCGAGGATGAACATGAGCGCGATGATCGGCACGGCGACCACGACCGAGCGGCCGATGGTGCGCGCCGGGCTGCGGCACTCGCCGGCCAGGATGGCCACGTACTCGAAGCCGCTCAGCGCGCCCATCGCCATCTTGCCGAAGATGTTGAGGCTGAGCAGCGAGAGGGCCGGCACCGACGCGGCCAGCGGCTGATAGGAGTCGAGCTTGCCGCGCCCCAGCGCGATGAACGGGACCACGATGAGCGCGGCGAAGGTGAGCACGTGCGCGGCGCCGCCGATGCTCTGCAGCCACTTGCCCACGCGCAGCCCGAGCACCGACACCACGGTGAGGCCGGCGATCGTCGCCGTGCTGACCAGCGGCGTGTACCACCACGTGGCGGTGAGCGCGGCCGCGGCCGGGCCCGCCAGGTACGAGAGGTTGGTCGCGATCACCACGGCGAAGGTCGCCATGATCACCACGGTGTAGGCCCAGAGATTCCACGCCGTGAGAAAGCCGCCGAACTCGCCGAACCCGACCCGCGCCCACTGATACAGCCCGCCCTCGAGCGGCATCTGCCGGTTGAGATAGATGACGACCGCCGCCTGCGGCAGGTAGTAGAGCGCGATCGCCAGCAGCCAGAACGTGACGTGCGCGGTCCCCAGCAGCGCCGCGGTGCCGACCCAGCCGGAGCCCACCACGTAGACGATCTGGGTCAGCACCAGATCGCGCAGCCCGAGCTCCTTGCGGAACTCCGCGCTCCGCGCCTCGACCTCGCGAATCCGCTCCCCCGACGCCTGGCCCTCGCGGTTCATGCGCCGCCGCCGCGGCGGTCGCGCGCGCTCGCATCTCCGGCCGCCGCGGCCGCGCGCTGGCGGCGGACTCGAGCCGACCCGGCCGGGCGCGTGGCCATGGACGCATCCTACTTCGGTTTGCCGCCGCCATTCGACGCCGCACCCGGCTGCGCCCGAACACCGTGCGCACCACGGCGACCACGCGCCTACAGAAGCGCCTCGCCCGCTCGTGCCTCGCGGCCGTCGGCACTGGCCGCGGGAGCTCCGCTTCCGCGGCGGCTCGCCGGCCGCTACGGCGTGAGGCGCTCGAGCATGCGCGGGAAGGGGATGGTCTCGCGGACGTGGTGGCGGCCGCAGATCCAGCCGACCGTGCGCTCGAGGCCGAGGCCGAAGCCGCCGTGGGGCACCGAGCCGTAGCGGCGGAGGTCGAGGTACCACTCGAAGGCCTCGCGGGGCAGGGCGTGGTGGGCGATGGCGGCCTCGAGGACGGCGAGGTCGTGCTCGCGCTGGCCGCCGCCGATGACCTCGCCGGCCTCCTCGGGGGCGATGACGTCGACGCCGAGGGCGAGACGATCGTCGGCCGGGTCGCGCTTCATGTAGAACGCCTTCACCGCGGCCGGGTAGTGGGTGATCATGACCGGGCGATCGAAGGCCTGGGAGATGATGGTCTCGTCCTCGCCGCCGAAGTCCTCGCCGAACGGGACCTGCTTGCCGGCCTTGTGCAGGATGTCGAGCGCCTCGGTGTAGCGGATGCGCGGGAACGGCTTGACCACGCGCTCGAGCGCGCTGGTGTCGCGCTCGAGCACCTGGAGCTCGAGCTTGCGCCGATCGAGCACGCGCGCCATCACGTCGGTGAGCAGGTCCTCGGCGAGGTCCATCACGCCGTCCAGCTCGAGGAACGCCACCTCCGGCTCGCACATCCAGAACTCGGTCAGGTGGCGCCGGGTCTTGGACTTCTCGGCCCGGAAGGTGGGGCCGAAGCAGTAGACCTTGCCCAGCGCCATGGCCCCGGCCTCCATGTAGAGCTGGCCGCTCTGGGTCAGGTAGGCCTTGTCGTCGAAGTAGCCCACCTCGAACAGGTTGCTGGTGCCCTCGCACGCGCTGGGCGTGAAGATGGGCGCGTCGACCAGGATGAAGCCGCGGCGGTCGAAGAAGTCGCGGATCGCCATGATGATCTCGTGGCGCACGCGCAGGATCGCCCACTGCTGGCGCGAGCGCAGCCAGATGTGGCGATGGTCCATGAGGAACGCGGTGCCGTGCTCCTTGGGACCGATCGGATACTCCTGGGTGGGCGGCGCGATGATGGCCAGGTCGCTCACGCCCAGCTCGAACCCGATGGGCGAGCGCTTGTCGCGCCTGACCTGGCCGGTCACCGCGATCGCGCTCTCCTGGGTGAGGTGCCCGGCGCGCTGGAACACCTCCTCGGCCACGTCCTTGAAGAACACCACGCACTGGAGGATGCCGGTGCCGTCGCGCAGCTGCAGGAAGTGGAGCTTGCCGGACGAGCGACTGGCGTACAGCCAGCCGCGCAGGGTCACGGTCTTGCCCTCCCACTCGTCGAGCTGCCGCGCGATGTCCTCGATGTAGAGCAGCTTGTCAGCCATGCGCCGCTCGTATAGCACGAGGCGGCGCCGGCGCGATCACCGCGCGAGCATGACCGGCCGGCCGGCCTTGAGCACCGACTGCACCAGCGCGGAGCCGGCGCCGTAGCTGTACGGGACCTCGGCCGGGCGCTCGAGGTTCCACACCACGAGGTCGGCGATGGCGCCGGGCGCGAGCACACCCAGGTCGGCCCGGCCCAGGGCGCGGGCGGCGTGGCGAGTGACGCCGAGCCACACCTCGTCGACGGTCATGCCGTAGTGGGTGGCGGCCAGCCACATCTGCACCGGCAACGACTCGCACAGCGAGCTGCCCGGGTTGAGATCGCTGGCCACCGCCATGGCCACGCCGGCCTGGCGCATGGACGCCACCGGCGGCGGGTCGAGGCGGAGCTGCACGCAGGCGCCCGGCAGCATGACCGCGACCACGCCGTGGGTCGCCATCGCGCGGATCCCGCCCGGCGACACCTGCTCGAGGTGATCGGCCGACAGCCCGCCCATCTCGGCCACCAGCTCGGCGGCCCCCAGGTCGGCGAACTGGCCGGCGTGGGCGCGCAGGGCCAGCCCGCTCCGCCGCCCGGCCTCGAGCACGCGGCGCGTCTCCTCCAGCGTGAAGGCGCCCTGGTCGCAGTAGGCGTCGACCGCGCGCGCCAGCCCGCCGGCAGCCGCGGCCGGCACCATCTCGTCGATCACCTCGGCCAGGTAGCCGGCGCGATCGCCGTCGCGCTCGGGCGGCAGCGCGTGGGCGCCGAGCAGGGTCGGCTCCAGGTCGACCGGGTGGAGGGCGTCGGCCGCCAGCGCGGCCTCGAGCAGGCGCAGCTCGCCGGCGGCGCTGAGCGCGTAGCCGCTCTTCGCCTCCATCGTGGTGGTGCCGCACGCGACGGCGCGGTCGAGCCGGGCGCAGGCCAGCTCGACGAGGTCGTCGAGCGCCGCCGCGCGCGTGGCGGTCACCGTGCTGGCGATGCCGCCGCCGGCCGCGGCGATGTCGAGATAGGTCTTGCCGGCCGCGCGCTGGGCGAACTCGTCGGCCCGGCTGCCGGCGAAGATGGGGTGAGCGTGGCAGTCGATGAGGCCCGGCGTGACCAGCGCGCCGTCGGCGTCGACCCGGCGGGTGCCGGCGAGCTCGAAGCCGCAGCGGGGCAGATCCTCGCGCCGTCCGACCCACAGCACGCGGCCGCCGCCGCCCATCAGCACCGCGCCGCCGCGCAGGAGCCCGAGCGGCTCGTCGGGCGTGCCCTCGCCGGTCATGAGCAGGCCGGAGGTCTCCAGCACCAGCTCGGGCCGGCGCGCCGCCACCCCGGCCACGTCGGTGGCGTGGAGGCGCTCGGGGTCGCTGCCGTTGATGTCGACCTCGATCTGGCTGCCGCCGTCGGTGACGCGGGCGGCGCGGAAGCGCGAGGCGCGCACGTCGGGCCGCCCCAGCAGGGTCGCGAGATCGATCCAGCGCAGGATGCGGCGCTCGCCCCCGCGCATCGCGACGCGCAGCGCGGCCCCGCTGCGCGCAACCTCCACCGATTCGATCGAGAGAGACATCGCGGCGAGCTTTACATGGATCCACCGGACCCTGCACTCGCCGCGAGCGTGCCAGGCGAGCGGGCGCGGGCCGTGCGACCGGCGCTACTCGCGGCGCCGGCGCGGGATGGGCAGCTGGTGGCGGTCCGCGTGCGCCACCGCCTCGTCGTAGCCGGCGTCGGCGTGGCGCAGGACGCCCATGGCCGGGTCGGAGGTCAGCACGCGCTCGAGGCAGCGCGCCGCGCGCGCGCTGCCGTCGGCCACCACCACCATGCCGGCGTGCAGCGAGTAGCCGATGCCGACCCCGCCGCCGTGGTGGAAGCTGACCCAGGTCGCGCCCGCCGCGGTGTTGACCAGCGCGTTCAGGATGGGCCAGTCGGCGATCGCGTCGGAGCCGTCCTTCATGCCCTCGGTCTCGCGGTAGGGGGACGCGACCGAGCCGCAGTCCAGGTGATCGCGGCCGATCACGATCGGCCCCTTGACCCGGCCGCTGGCCACCAGCTCGTTGAAGCGCAGCCCGACCCGGTGTCGGTCGCCGTAGCCGAGCCAGCAGATGCGCGCCGGCAGCCCCTGGAACGCGATGCGCTCGCCGGCCAGCTCGAGCCAGCTGGCCAGGCCCGGGTCGCCCTTCACCACGTCGAGCACGGCGGCGTCGGTGACGCGGATGTCCTCCGGATCGCCCGACAGCGCGACCCAGCGGAACGGCCCCTTGCCCTCGCAGAACAGCGGACGGATGTAGGCCGGCACGAACCCGGGATAGGTGAACGCCCCATCCAGCCCGCCGAGCTCGGCCTGGCCGCGCAGGTTGTTGCCGTAGTCGAAGACGTGAGTGCCCGCCCTGCGCAGATCGATCATGGCCTGGCAGTGGACCGCCATCGACTCGCGCGCGCGCCGGATGTAGACGTCCGGGTCGCGGCGGCGCAGCTCGTCGGCCCCCTCGAGGGTGACGTCGAGCGGGATGTAGCCGGCCAGCGGATCGTGGGCCGAGGTCTGGTCGGTGCAGAGGTCCGGCACCACGCCGCGGCGGACCAGCTCGGTGAACACCGACGCCGCGTTGCCGACCACCGCGATCGAGCGGGCGACGCCGTCGCGCTTGCACTCTTCGGCGCGCGCCAGCGCGGCGTCGAGGTCGGGCGCCACCTCGTCGAGGTAGCGGGTCTCGATGCGGCGGCGCACGCGTTCCGGATCGATCTCGACCGCCAGGCACACGCCGCCGGCCATGGTCACGGCCAGCGGCTGCGCGCCGCCCATGCCGCCCAGCCCCGCGGTGAGGACCAGGCGGTGGCGCAAGGTGGCGCCCTCGCCCTGACCCTGGCCGAAGTGGATGCGCGCCGCCGACAGGAACGTCTCGTAGGTGCCCTGCAGGATCCCCTGGGTGCCGATGTAGATCCACGAGCCGGCCGTCATCTGGCCGTACATGGTGAGCCCGGCCGCCTCCAGCTCGTGGAACTTCTCCCAGGTGGCCCAGCGCGGGACCAGGTTGGAGTTGGCGATGAGCACGCGCGGCGCCTCCTCGTGGGTGCGCAGGACGCCGACGGCGCGCCCGCTCTGCACCAGGAGGGTCTCGTCGCCGCCGAGCCGCCGCAGCTCCGCGACCAGCACGCGGTAGTCGTCCCACGAGCGCGCCGCCTTGCCGGTCCCGCCGTACACGACGAGCTCCTCGGGGCGCTCGGCGACGTCCGGATCCAGGTTGTTCATCAACATGCGCAGGGCGGCCTCCTGCGGCCAGCCGCGGCAGCTCATCTCCGAACCTCGCGGAGCCCGGACCGATTCGGGGGTCGCATGCAAGCTCATGGTCGTTGTTTTACACCGTCGGCCGGCCCGCCGGAGCCGGGCGCCGCGTGCCTCCTTGGAATCGCCGCCGATTGATGCGAGGAATAGATGTGGGGGCACGGATGAAACAGGTGACGGCCGTCCTGGTGGCTGGGCTGTTCTTCACCCTCGCCCGCGGCGCGAGAGGGGACGGCCCCTCGCCCGGGCAGAGGCTGGCGGTGCAGACCAAGCCGGCGGTGGTCCGCGTGGTCGCCGGCTACCTGGTCGACGTCGACGTCGGCCAGGGCCGCACCGAGCGGCGCTTCGTCGGCGGCCACGGCTCCGGCTTCTTCGTCTCGCCCGACGGCTACATCGTCACCAACGCGCACGTGGTCGAGTTCATCCAGAAGGGCGACGACAAGGCGCACGATCAGATCGTCGCCGACTTCCTGACCCAGGCCGCGCGCCAGAACAACGTCGACATCGCGCAGCTGCCGCCGGCCAAGCGCGACGAGCTGATGCGCATGGTCGGGCAGGCCATCAAGCTGGCCAAGAAGGTCAGCATGGTCATCCTGCCCAACGGCGATCAGCTGGTCTACGACATCAAGGCGTTCGGCACGCCGGTCAGCCTGTCGGGCACCAAGGACGTCGCGGTGCTGAAGGTGCAGACGCGCAACGCGCCGACCCTGATGCTCGGCGACGAGAGCACGGTCGCCATCCAGGACACGGTCTACGCGATCGGCTATCCCGGCGCGGCCGACGACCTGGTCGGCGTGCTCGACGAGAAGGCGATGCTGGAGGCGACCATCACCGACGGGCACGTGTCGGCGCTGAAGAAGGCGTCCGACGGCGTGCCGGTCATCCAGGTGACGACGGTGATCTCGCCCGGCAACTCGGGCGGTCCGGCGCTGAACGAGAAGGGCGAGGTGGTCGGGCTGGCCACGTTCAAGGCGACGCAGGCCGAGGGCTACAACTTCCTGGTCCCGGCCAGCACGGTGAAGGAGTTCCTCAAGCAGGCGGGCGTGCAGAACCAGGACGGGCTGACCAACCAGGCCTTCCGCCGGGGCCTCGAGCTGCACTGGGCGGGGCGCTACACCGACGCGATCAAGGAGTTCGAGGAGGTGCGGCGGCTGTTCCCCGCTCACGTGGAGGCGAGCCGGCTCATCACCGAGGCGCAGGAGTTCAAGAGCGAGGGCAAGGAGAAGGAGCCGGAGAGCGGGAACACCGCGGCCATCGTGTTCGCCGCGGTGGGCGGCGCGGCCGTGCTGGCGCTCATCATCTTCCTGCTGGTGCGGCGCAGGGGTCACTCACCGTCGGTGATGCGGCCGCCGATGCCGGGATGGCAGCCCGGCGTCGCGCCGCACGGCGTCCAGGCGCCCGGGCACGGGCCGCCGATGGGGGCGCAGCACGGGCCGCCGCAGGGGCCGCCGCAGCAGCACGGAGCGCTCCACCCCGGTCACGCGCCGCCCCAGGCGGGTCACGGACCGCCGCCGGGCGCGCCCCAGGGCGCGGCCCGCACCATCGCGGTCGCCCCGGGCGCAGGCGGCGCGGCGCTGGCCGGGCTGGTCTGCGTGCGCGGCCAGCTGCGCGGCCAGCACTTCCAGCTCGGGGCTCACGGCGTCGTCATCGGCCGCGAGGCCGGCACCGCGCAGGTGGTCATCGCCGACGGCCGCGTGTCGAGCAAGCACGTGTGGATCGGCTTCCAGGACGGCGTGCTCATGGCCATCGATCAGGGCTCGACCAACGGCACCTTCGTCAACGACATGGGCCGCGGCCGCATCACCCGCGTCGAGCTCCGCCACGGCGACAGCGTGATCGTGTCGGAGCCGGACGTCCTGACCCTGCAAGTCCTGCTGCAGACGGGCGCCGGCCCGCAGGCCGCGCGGCGCCAGTAGCCGGCCCGATCACTCGCGCGCGGCGTCGACCAGGCTGCCGTCGTCGATGAGCGCGCGCACCGCCGCGATGTCCTCGTAGAGCGGGCGATCGACCATCATCGCCGGTACGACGCGGCGGATGGCCGCGTGCACCGCCTGCAGGGCGCGCGCGGGGCGGAGCGGGCTGCGCAGGTCGAGGCCCTGGGCCGCGGCCAGGAGCTCGATGGCCAGGACGTCGCGCACGTGGTCCTGGATCCGGGCCAGCTTGAGCGCGGCGGTGGCGCCCATGGACACGTGATCCTCGCGGCCGGCCGACGACGGGATCGAATCGACCGACGCCGGATGGGCGAGGATCTTGTTCTCGGACACCAGCGCGGCCGCGGTGACCTGGGCGATCATGAAGCCGGAGTGGAGGCCGCTCTCCGGGGCCAGGAACGGGGGCAGCCCGCTCGACAGGTGCGGGTTGACCAGCTGCTCCACGCGGCGCTCGCTGATGCTGGCCAGCTCGGCCACCGCGGGCGCCGCCGCGTCGAGCGCGAGCGCGACCGGCTGGCCGTGGAAGTTGCCGCCCGACATGATCTCGCCGCCGTGCGGCGCGCCCGGGTCGACGAAGACGAGCGGGTTGTCGGTGGTGGCGTTGGCCTCGCGCTCGAGCACGCCGCGCGCGAAGGTGAGGACGTCGCGAGCCGCGCCGTGCACCTGCGGCATGCAGCGCAGCGAGTAGGGGTCCTGCACCTTGCCGCAGTCCCGGTGCGACTCGGCGATCTCGCTGTCGGCCAGCAGCCGGCGGAGGAGCGCGCCGGACGCCAGCTGGCCCGGCTGCGGGCGCGCCGCCAGGATGCGCTCGTCGAACGCGCGGACCGTCCCCTTGAGCGCCTCGAGCGACATGGCGCCGGCGATGTCGGCGACCAGGCACATGTGCTCGGCGTCGAGCACCGCCAGCCCGCCGACCGCGGTCATGTGCTGGGTGCCGTTGAGCAGGGTCAGGCCCTCCTTGGCCTCCAGCTCCAGCGGGCCCAGCTCGGAGCGCGCCAGGCCGTCGGCCGCCGGCAGGAGCTCGCCGGCCAGCTCGACCCGGCCCTCGCCCATCATGCCGAGCGCCAGGTGGGCCAGCGGGGCGAGATCGCCCGACGCGCCCACCGAGCCGCGCGACGGGATGACCGGGTGAACGCCGGCGGCGAGCATGCGGCAGAGGAGCTCTGCGACCTCGGGGCGCGCGCCGGAGTGGCCGCGGGTCAGCACGGCGGCGCGGAGCAGCATCATGGCGCGCACGGCGTCGCGCGGAAGGGGCGCGCCCACGCCGGCCGAGTGGGAGCGGACCAGGTTCTTCTGCAGCGCGCGGATCTCGTCCGGCGAGATGCGCACCTCGGCGAGGGCGCCGAATCCCGTGTTGACCCCGTAGACCAGCGGCGCGGCCGCGCCGCCGGCCAGCACCGACTCGATGACGGCGCGCGAGGCGGCCATGCGGGCGCGGGCGACGGGGGCGACCCGGACGCGGGCACCCCGGCGAGCCACCGCCGCGATGTGCTCGAGCGTCAGCTCGGCCTCACCCAGCACCACCTCCGAGAGTGCATTGCGTTCGCTCGCCACCGCGCCCCTATACCCGCCGGCTTCCCGGCCGGTCAAGCCGCCCGCGTGTGGGCGGCTCGCTTCGTATTCCGACTGGCTGCGTTGACAGAGGGACCCCTGGCAGTCGATATAATATAGTGCTTTTCGAGCGTTACGAATGGCCTCGGAGATCAGGGACGCGGAGCCCGGGGGGACCGCAGAGGGCGCGCAAGCCAGGGCGTTGCGCGAGAGGGCGGAGGCGGAGAACCGTCCGCCGCGCGAGCGTGCCGATTCCGAGGGCAGCGTCGACGTCGACCTCGACATGGATGACGACGGGAGCGCGCCGGAACCGGGCTCGGCATCGGACGATCCCGACTCTCTCCCGGCCTCGCGCGACCAGCGGAAGCCCGAGGCGGCGGAGGACGCGGCCTCGCGGTCGGTGATCGTCACGGCCGCGGCGATGGAGCCGGAGCCGGGAGTGCGCACCGACGGTGACGGAGGCGGATCGCCGGCCGCGGACGACCCGCCGCGCGCGGCCAGCGCCTCGGCCGGGGACGGCGGCGGCGCGAACGGCGGCGGCGCGGACGGTGACAGCGCGGACGGTGACAGCGCGGACGGTGACGGCGCGGACGGTGACAGCGCGGACGGTGACGGCGACCCGGACGGTGACGGCGACGCCGAGCGTGGCGGTGCCGCGAAGCGCGGTGACAAGAAGCGCGGCGGTGACGCGAAGCGCGGCCGCGACGCGAAGCGCGGCAGCGACCCGAAGCGCGGCAGCGACCCGAAGCGTCGCCGTGCGAAGCGCGCCAGCGAGGTGAAGCTCGGCGGCGACGGGGACGATGACGATGACGTCGACGCGGAGCGCGGCGGCGACGCCGATCGTGGCGCTGGGGCGAAGCGTGGGGGCAACGCGGGCGACGAGCTCGACGCAGGGCGCGGCGGCGACGCGGACGCGGACGGCGACGAGGGGCGCGGCGGCGACGCCGATCGTCGGCGTGACGCGAAGCGCGGCGGCGACGCAGATCGTCGGCGTGACGCGAAGCGCGGCGGCGACGCACGCGGCGACCGCGACGCGGACCGCGCCGGCGAGGCGGACGCCGACGGCCCCGCGGAGCGCGACGGCGGCGAGGATCCTGGCCGTGAGGCGAAGCGCGACCCCGACGCGGCCGGTGACAGCGGCGCGGACCGCGACGACGGCGACGACGACGCTGGCGAATCCATCGACATCGACAACATCGAGCTCATCGACGACCGCGACGATCTCGCGGCCCTCACGTCGGAGCCGGGCGCGGCCGGGCCGTCGGATCCCGACGCCGACGCCCACTGGTCGATCGGCGCGCGGGTGCCGCGCGCGCGCACCGTCACCAGCGCGCCCCCACCGCCGCCGCCCACCGCTCCCCGCAGCCGGCCGCCTACCGGGCAGACCTTCGAGGTCGTCTCGCCCACGGCGGCGGCCGATCCCGGCATCTCGCCCGCCTTCCGCGCCGCATACGAGGCCAGCGCGAGGGCCGACAGCGAGGCGCCGACTCACCCGCCCGATCCGCTGGCCCGCCCGCTCGAGAGCCCGACCGCCCTCGAGCGCCTGATCGCCGAGCTGGAGCAGGGCTCGAGCGAGGCGCGCGCCCAGGCCCTCGCGCTCGAGCTGGCCGCCCCGATCGATGCCGGCGCCGACGCGCCCGAGGCGACCGGCCAGGTCTCGCGCGACAAGCAGCGCATCGCGGCCCTCGCCTACGAGCTGGGCGAGCTGTGCGAGCGCCAGCTCGACGACGAGGCGCGCGCCGTGAAGTCGTTCGGCCGCGCGCTTCAGGCCGATCCGACCCTCCGGCCCAACCTGTGGGCGATCCGGCGCGTCTTCTACCGCCGCGGCCTGTGGCCCAACCTCATCAAGCTCATCGGCGCGGAGACCCGCCTGGCCGCCAGCGGGACCGCGCGCGCCGACCTCCTGGTCGAGAAGGGGCGCATCCTCGAGGACCAGCTGGGCGACGCGGCCGCCGCGCTCGAGTCGTACGAGCAGGCGGTCGAGGCCGACGCCGCATGCCTCCCCGCCCTGACCGGCATCGAGCGCCTCGCGCTCCGCCGCGCCGACGACGCCGCCCTCGAGCGCGTGTGGCCGCTCCTGGCCGAGGCCAGCGAGACGCCCGCGCGCCGGCAGGCCTACTACCTCGACCTGGTCCGCCTGTGCGGCGAGCGCGGCGGCGGCGAGCTCGAGCGCGCGCGCGAGTTCATGGCCCGCGCGGTCGAGCTCGGCGGGCTCGGCGAGCGCGGCGCCCGCCTGCGCGAGTGGCTGGCCGAGAAGAGCGGCGAACCGGCCGAGCTGGTCGGCGCGCTCGACCTGCGCGCGGAGGAGCTCTTGTCGCGCTTCGGACCGGCCGGCCCGCGCGCGGCGACCGAGTCCGGCGTCCCCGCGGCCGACGACGGCGAGACCGAGGCCGCGCTCCGCCTGCGCCGCCAGCTGGTCGCGGTCCGCCGCCGCCAGGCCCGCATCGCCGCGCAGTCGCTCGGCGACCCCGAGCGGGCGTGGGGCTACCTGCAGCAGGCGACCGCGCTCCTGCCCGGCGAGCCGCTCCTCATCGCCGACCTGGCCGACCTGGCCGAAAGGCTCGGCAAGTACGACGAGCTGGCCGAGCTGGTCGAGAGCTGGGAGTCGGAGGAGCCGGATCCGGCGCGCGCGCTCAGCCTGGCCCTGCGCCGGGCCGACGCGCTGTTCCGCGGCGGCCACGGCGAGGCCGCGCGCGCGCTGCTCCACACCCTCGCCGCCAGCCAGCCGCCCTACGTCCCCATCCTCGCGCTGCGCGAGCGAGACGCGCTGTCCCGCGGCGACGTGACCTCGCTGGCCGAGACCTACGTGGCGGCCGGCGAGTCGGCGCACAGCGGCACCGGCTTCGGCCCGGGCGCGCCCGGCGAGCCCGACCCGGCGGCGGCCGCGGCCCACTTCCTGGTCGCCGGCGACCTCTACCTTCACCTCGGCCACACGCCCGACCTCGCCGCCGCGCGCTACGCCCAGGCGCTGACCCTCCAGCCCGACTACGCGCCGGCGCTGCTGGCCCTGGCCGCGCTTCACGAGCGGGCCGGCCGGCTCGACGAGGCCGCCGCGCTCTACGAGCTCCACGTCGACGACGAGGTCGACGGCGAGCGCGGCGCCCTGCGCGCGCACATCCTCGAGCAGCTGGTCGACCTCTATCGCCGCATGGACGGCCCCGGCGGGCGCCAGGACCAGGTCGCGCGCGCCCTGCGCCGCCTGGTCGCGCTCGATCCTGACGACGTCCAGGCGCGCTGGCGCCTCATCGACGCGCTGACCGCCCAGGGTCGCCCCGAGGAGCGCCAGGAGCGGGCCGCGCTCCTGGCCGAGAACGCCATCCGCGTCGATCACCCGGACCAGCGCGCCGCGGCGCTGCTCGAGTGCGCGCGCGCGTGGGACGACGAGCTGGGCGAGATCGAGCGCGCCCTGCCGCTCTATCGCCAGGTGGTGGAGGCGTGGCCGTCCGACCACTACGCGCGCCAGGCCCTGGCCGACGCCCTGCGCCGCGCCGGGCGCTGGGAGGAGCTGGCGGCGGAGCGGCGCGCCGAGGCGGCGGAGCTGGGCGACGGGCCGGCGGCGGCGCGCGCGCTGCGCGAGGCGGCGGCCCTCCTGGCCGAGCGGCTCGACCACCCCGCCGAGGCGGCCGCGGTCTACCGCGAGCTCTGCGATCGCGATCCCGACGACGGCGACGCGCTCGCCGCCCTGGCCGAGGCGCTCTCGCGCGCCGGCGACCGC
>Ga0126377_10001856_pt1 | contig 14150 bp, 10 predicted proteins | sample PanSoiMetPlot_22_FD_92647 | JGI IMG/M metagenome (GOLD analysis project Ga0126377, IMG submission 92647) | Tropical forest soil microbial communities from Panama - MetaG Plot_22 | ecosystem: Environmental > Terrestrial > Soil > Tropical forest > Bulk soil | place: Panama | collected 2016-02-17
CTGGTCCGACATGGAGTCCCCCGCGCTGCCGAGCCCGTCCGCGCATCGAGCCCTCGATGCCACCGTCCCGAGTGACGGTGCCGCGGCGCGTCTCGGCGGCCGCTCCATCATCGCGCCTCGCAGCTAGTCCTCCCCGCTGTGTGGTCGTTCGCTGGCGCCTGTCACGGGACAGGCCGCGAGGTGTCGATGCCCCGATTGCGCGCAGTTCCCAATGCCGTCTCGTTCTCCGCCCTCGAGCTCGAGGTGCTCGAGCGCTGGACGCGCGAGCGCACCTTCGAGCGCTCGCTCGAGCGGCGCGCCCGCGCCGGCGCGCCGCGATTCACCCTGCACGACGGTCCGCCGTTCGCCACCGGCCTGCCTCATCACGGCCACATCCTGACCTCCTTCATCAAGGACGTCGTCCCGCGCTACGCGACGATGCGCGGGTACCACGCTCCGCGCCGCTGGGGCTGGGACTGCCACGGCCTGCCGGCCGAGCTCGAGGTCGAGAAGGCGCTCGGCCTGGGCTCGCGCGCCGCGATCGTCGAGCACGGCGTCGATCGATTCAACGAGGCCTGCCGGGCGCTGGTCATGCGCTACGCGCGCGAGTGGGAGTCGACCATGAACCGGCTCGGCCGCTGGGTCGACTTCGCCGGTGCCTACCGCACGATGGATCCGGACTACATCGAGTCGGTCGTGTGGTGCTTCAAGGCGCTCTGGGAGCGGGGCCTGGTCCACGAGGGGCAGAAGGTGGTCGCCTACTGCGCGCGCTGCCAGACCGCGCTGTCCAGCTTCGAGGCCCGGCTCGACGACGCCTATCGCCCGCGCGACGACATGGCGCTGACCGTGCGCTTCGTCCTCGACGACGCGCCCGACCAGGCCCTGATCGCCTGGACCACGACGCCGTGGACCCTGCCGGCCAACGCCGCGCTCGGCGTCCACCCCGACCTCGAGTACGTGCGCATGCGCCGCGGCGACCGGTCGGTGTGGCTGGCGGCGGCGGCGCGCGAGCGCTACGCGGCCGAGCTCGACGGCTTCGCCCCGGTCGAGGCGCGGCGCGGGCGCGAGCTGGCCGGTGCGCGCTACCGCCCGCCGTTCGACTTCTTCGCCGCGCTGCCGGGCGCCTTCCGCGTGGTGACCGCCGGATTCGTGTCGGCGGCCGACGGCACCGGCGTCGTGCACCTCGCCCCCGCCCACGGCGAGGACGATCAGGCCGCCTGCGCCGAGCACGGGGTACCGGGTCCGAGCCCGGTCGGCGACGACGGCCGCTTCGACGACACGGTCGGCCCGCTCTCGGGCCTGTCGGTGTTCGACGCCGGCGCCCCGGTCGCGCGCGCGCTGGAGGCGGCGGGGCTGCTCGTGCGCCGCGAGACGCACCGGCACAGCGTCCCGCACTGCTGGCGCTGCGACTGGCCGCTCCTCTACCGCGCGATCCCGTCGTGGTTCGTCCGCACGAGCGCGCTGGTCGACCGCATGCTGGCCGCCAACCGGCAGATCCGGTGGGTGCCGGCCCACGTGGGCGAGAAGCGGTTCGCCGACTGGCTGGCCGGCGCGCGCGACTGGGCGGTGTCGCGCAGCCGCTTCTGGGGCGCGCCGATCCCGGTGTGGCGATGCGCGGGCTGCGCCGCGACCGCGGTCGTCGGCAGCCGCGCCGAGCTCGAGGAGCGGTCCGGGCGGCCGCTGGTCGACTGGCACCGCCCGCGCATCGACGAGGTCGTCCTGCCCTGCGATGGCTGCGGCGGGTCGATGCGGCGCGTGTCCGACGTGCTCGACTGCTGGTTCGAGTCGGGCGCGATGCCGTTCGCGCAGCTCCATCATCCGTTCGCGGGCGGCGGCGACGGAGGCGTCACGGCCGAGGGCGCGGGCGGCGCCGACTTCACGGCCGACTTCGTGGTCGAGTACATCGCGCAGACGCGCGGCTGGTTCTACACGATGGTCGCGCTGTCGGCCGCGCTGTTCGACCGGCCGCCCTTCCGCGCCGCGGTCTGTCACGGGGTCCTCCTGGCCGAGGACGGCCGCAAGATGGCCAAGCGCCTGCGCAACTACGCCGACCCGCTCGAGCTGGTCGAGCAGCACGGCGCCGACGCGCTGCGCGCCGCGCTCCTCATGTCGGGCGCCGCGGCCGGGCAGGACATCTCGTTCTCGGGCGCGAGCGTGCAGGACTGCGTGCGCCGCCTGCACCTGCCGCTCTGGAACGCGCTCCACCTCTACACGTCGTACGCGGCCATCGACGGGTTCGAGCCCGCGGGCGCGCTCGGCGGCGCGAGCCGGCTCGACCGCGCGCTCCTGGCCGAGGCCGAGCGCCTGCGCGGCGACCTCGAGGAGGCGATGGAGCGGTACGACTTCGCCGCCGCCTACCGCGCGATCGAGGACTTCGTCACCACCCTCAGCACGTGGCACCTGCGCCTGGTCAAGCCGGCCCTGTGGCGACACGGTCAGGGCGGCGCCAAGCGCGCGGCCTACGAGGCGCTCCACGCGGCCCTCGCGCAGCTGGCCCTGGTCGCGGCGCCGTTCCTGCCGTTCCTCGCCGATTCGCTGCACGCCGCGCTCGGCGCGGACGAGTCGGTGCACCTCGCCGACTGGCCGGCGCCGCGCCCGGAGTGGCGCGACGACCAGCTGGTCGACGAGATGCGCGCGCTGCGCGCGGTGGTGCGCCTGGCCCGGCGGGTGCGCGAGCAGAACGGCGTCAAGCACCGCCATCCGCTGCGGCGCGCGCGCATCGCCGGACTCGCCGCCGGCGCGGTGGCCGACAACCGCGCCGTGCTCGAGGCCGAGCTCAACGTGAAGCGAGTCGACCACATGGCCGACCCGGCGGCGGTGGTGAGCCGCGAGGTCGTGCTCGACTACGCGCGGCTCGGCAAGCGCCTCCGCGGCGAGGTCAAGGCCGTCGCCCGCGAGGTCCGCGAGGGCCGCTTCTCGGTCGACCAGGACGGCCGCCTGCACGCCGCCGGGCAGGTCCTCGAGCCCGACGAGCACGGGGTCCGCTTCGCCGCGCGCGAGGGTCAGCAGGGCGTGGCCGCGCTCGGCGAGCTGGTCGTCGTCCTCGACCTGGCCGTGGACGCCGCGCTCGTGCGCGAGGGGCTTGCCCGCGACCTCAACCGCGCGGTGCAGGATCTGCGCAAGCAGGCCGGCCTGGCCTACGACCAGCGCATCGTCCTCTCGCTGGGCGGTGGCGCCGAGCTGGCGGCGGCGCTGGACGAGCACGGGACCTGGCTGCGCGAGCAGTGTCAGGCCGACTCGGTCGACGCCACGCCGCTCGCCGCCCCGCTGGTCGCCGCCACCGTCGAGGTCGGCGGCGGCCGCGTCGCCATCGCCCTGGCCCGCGCCGCGCCGTGATCGCCGGTCGGCCGGTCGGCGCGGGTGCGCCGCGCGCGGGCCGCGTCTCATGCGTGCGTCGCACTGCGACATCGAGACGCCGCGGGCCGCCGCTGCGCGCGATCTGGTGGGCGCGCTGCCTTCCAGTGCATACTCTCGCGATGGGGTGGGGCGAGGCTGTCCCGGTTCCGGGCCGCGATCGGCGTGGCCGCCGCGGCCGCGCCGCTTCTCTCATCGCGCTCGTCGCGCTCGTCGTCGCCGCCGCCGCCGCGAGCGGGTGCGCGGTGGTGCCGAAGAACCGGCGCCAGTACCTGGCCGACCCGACCATGCAGCCGAACGAGAGCCGGCTGCGCGGCCGCGCATCGGCCAAGATGCACACCGCGCGCGAGGGCGCCGCCGGCGGAGACGGCGAACCGGCCGGGGGCGGCTGTGGCTGCTCGAACTGACCTGGCGAGACTCGCGGCCGCCGCGCTGCCGCTCGCGTCGGGGCTCGCGCTCTGCCTGGCGGCGGCGCCGCGCGATGTGGTGGCATCGCCGTCGGACGAGGAGATCCTGGGCGCCGACGACGGGTGGAAGATCGAGTCGGTCGATCTCCTGACCGCCTTCTTCGATCAGGACGGGCTCGGCTACCAGTCGCAGGCCGGTCCGGTCGGCGGCCCCGGCAGCGAGGAGGCGTGGATCCTCGAGCCCTGGCTCGAGGTGGTCATCCGCCAGAGCGCGCGGGTCAGGCACGAGGTGACCATCCCGGTCGATGTCGTCAGCGCCGCCTCGCCCGACGCGCTCGACGCCGTGTCGACCGCGTCGCGGCTGAACGAGTCGGCCGGCTTCGAGGTGCGCAGCGCGATCGACGTGTCCGAGGCGGACCGGCTCACCACGCGGGCGGCGTTTCACTGGGAGGAGCCGCTGTCGTCGGGCACGCTCGGGGCCGGGTGGCAGCGATCGGTGGCCGACGACAACGCCACCATCGCGGTCACCGGCAACCTGACCGTGGACGGCTTCGACATGCGCGACCAGCAGGGCGACAAGATCCGCCAGAGCGCGCGCGAGACCACCAACGCCAACCTGACGGTGAGCCAGCTCCTGTCACCGACCACGGTGATCGACGGCAGCTACGGGGTGACGTGGCAGCACGGCACCCTGGCCCAGACCTGGAACGCCGTGCCGGTCGCCGGCGCCGGAGCCACCCGCGAGGTGTTTCCGCGCGACCGCCTGCGCCACGCCCTGACCGGCCGCATCGCGCAGCACGTGCCGCCGACCCGCTCGACCATCAAGGTCTGGTACCGCTACTACCGCGACGATTTCGGGCTCTCGGCCCACACCGTCGATGTGACCGGCTACCAGTACCTGGTGCCCTGGCTCTACCTGCGCGGCGGGTACCGCTTCCATCGCCAGAGCGCGGTCGACTTCTACACCGACGCGATGGACCACCTGCCGGTGGTCGGCGAGCCGCGCACCGCCGACTCCGACCTGGCCCGCTTCGACGCGCACGAGCTCAGCCTCGGCGCCGTGCTCCTGCCCGACGGCGCGCCGCGCGCGCTGCGCCGCTTCTCGATCATCGCCGAGGTCGGGCGCTATCACCGGACCAACGATCTCACCATGAACATCGTGACCGTCGGCCTGGGGCGAAGGTTCTGATGGCGCGCCGGTGGCCTGGTGTGGCGAGCGCCCCGCAGATGATCGCGGTGGCCGCGGTGGCCGCACTGGCCGCGTCGCTGGCGGGCGCCCCGGCCTGCGCCCATGCGCCCGCCAGGCGCGCCGCTGCGCGCCTGCCGCCCGGGGCGGTCCTGCGCGATCCGGGCAGCGGGGCCGAGTTCGCCCCCGCCGAGCGCTACCGCGGCCGGGTCGTGGTGCTGGACTTCTGGGCCAGCTGGTGCGCCGAGTGCAAGCGCTCGGTGCCGGCGGTCGGGCGCGTCGCCGCCGCGTTCGCCGGCGACGGACTGGTCGTGGTCGGCGTCAACGCCGGCGACGCCGACGGTGTCGCGCAGAGCGCCGCCGACGCGCTCGGCATCCGCTATCCGATCGCGCTCGACCCGGATCTGGCGTTCGCGGACCGGCTCGGCGCCGCCGAGCTGCCGCTCGTCCTCGTCCTCGACCGGCGGGGCGCGATCGTCCACCGCGCGCGGCGCGTGGACGCGGAGACGCTCGCCGCCATCCGCCGCGCGCTGGCGGAGCGGCCGGCGAGCGCGACCGGCCCCTCGTAGAGCCGCGCGGCGGGGGCCTGGAAACGCCCTGGAAGGGTCGGAATCCGCATCCTCGAGGAGGTCGCTCGAGCCGGCCGCGTCGGCGCCGCGCCCGAGTCATGTTCCACGCGCGGCGTTGACGCGCTCGAGCTTGCCACCTACCCTTTGTCACCATGACAGTGTGCAAGGCAGGGCCATCTCTGTTCTTTTCCCTGGCCGCGACGGCGCTCGCGGCCGGGTGCGGAGGAGGGCGCGGCAAGGGCGACGCCGAGTCGGCGCGCGCACTCCCGCCCGCGGTCCCTGCCAGGCTCGAGGCCCAGAACCTCGCGCCCACGGCGGGCAACGACCCGTCGGCCAAGTCGAAGATCATCGACATCATGGCCGGCGAGAACCAGCGCTGGTTCAACCAGCTCAAGACCGCGCAGCCGGCGCCCGCCCACTTCATCGCCTACCAGATCCACGAGCGGCGATCGGTCACCATCGACGCGGTCGACGGCGTGCTCCTGGCCGATGAAGACGACACCGAGCGCGCGCTCGACGTCGATGTGCGCGTCGGCACCAACGAGATCGACAGCCGCCACCCGCTGCGCGACCCGCGCCTGGCCGCCTTCACCTCGCTCGCGCGCATCGGCCCGGCGCCGTTCGGCGAGGACGACGAGGCGATCCGCCACCAGCTGTGGCTCGAGACCGACCGGCGCTACCGCGAAGGGCTCCTCCTCCTCAACATGGTGATGACCGAGAGGCAGGTGTCGGCGCGCGACGAGAAGCCGAAGTCGGGCGACTTCACGTCGGCGGGGCCGCAGCGCTTCTACCAGAAGAAGGCGACGCTCACCTACGACCGCGCCCTGTGGACCAAGCGCGTGCGCGACTGCTCCAGGCGGGCGGCGAAGGGGGTGGCCACCCGCTCCAACTGCCGCGCCGACTTCGAGCTCAACACCGTCTACTACGTCAACTCCGAGGGCAGCCAGCTGCAGACCTCGTGGACCAACTCGCGCTTCCTGGTCCAGGTCGGCGTCAAGCACGACGACGGGATGCCGCTCTCGCGCGTGGAGCAGGCGTTCGCGCCCACGCCGGGCGAGCTGCCCGACGACGCCCACATCGACAAGCTCATCGACATCGTCAACCGCGACCTCAGCGCGCTGCACAGGGCGCCGCTGGCCGACCCGTTCTACGGGCCGGCCATCCTCGAGGGCCGCGCCGCGGCGGTCTTCTTCCACGAGGTGTTCGGCCACCGCATCGAGGGGCACCGGCAGGAGCTGGATCTCGAGGGGCAGACCTTCACCAAGCAGGTCGGCAACGACATCATGCCGACCTGGCTCACCGTCTACGACGACCCGACCATCCAGCGGCTGAACGGCTTCCCGCTCAACGGCTACTACCGCTTCGACGACGAGGGGGTGGTGGCCCGGCGCGCGCTGCTGGTCGACAAGGGCGTGCTGAAGGGCTTCCTCATGGGGCGAAACCCGATCCCGGGCTTCGACGCGTCCAACGGCCACGGGCGCAAGGAGCCGGGCAACGTGGCGGTGGCGCGCCAGGGCAACCTGGTCGTGGAGACCGAGCGCTCGGTGACCAAGGACGAGCTCTTCCAGCAGCTCCTGGCCGAGATCAAGCGGCAGAAGAAGCCGTTCGGCTACATCTTCACCGACATCGCGGGCGGCTTCACCAACACCACACGCGTGTCGTTCCAGGGCTTCAAGGTCAACCCGGTCATGACCTACCGGGTCTATCCCGACGGGCGCAAGGAGGTCGTGCGCGGCGTGGACATCTCCGGCACCCCGCTCAATGCGCTCGGCAACATCATCAGCGCGGCGCGGCCGGTGGAGACGTTCAACGGCGTGTGCGGCGCCGAGAGCGGCTGGGTCCCGGTGTCGGCTTCGGCGCCGAGCCTGCTCCTGAGCGCGCTCGAGCTCGACCGCAGCTTCACCCCGAACGACCGCGGGCCCGAGCTGCCGCCGCCGTCGATCGCGCGTCATGGTCAAGGAGGTGTAGAGTGACCCGTCTGTGCAAGCCGGGCGTGGCGGTCGCCGCCGCGCTCCTTTCGCTGTGCGGGGCCGCCCGCCTCGCCGCGGCCGCGCCCAGGAGCGAGCAGCCCAAGCCCGACGAGTCGACCCGCTCGCGCGCGATCAACGACGCGGTGCTCGACGCGGTCGCGTCGGAGATGGAGCGGTCGCTGAACGGGCTGAAGATCGAGGGGGCGTTCCGGCCCTACTTCATGCTCTACAAGGTGACCGAGGTCGAGGTCAACGACGCGGTGGCCACGCTGGGCTCGACCACGACCCAGAAGGAGCGGCACTTCGCCAACCTCGAGGCCCACGTCCACGTCGGCGACTACCAGTTCGACAACTCCAACTTCATCGCGCCGCAGCGCGACGAGCTGGACGGCCGCTCCGAGCAGAGCTTGCCGCTCGAGCCCAACCCATCCAGCGCGCGGCGGGCGGCCTGGCTCGCCACCGACGAGGCCTACAAGGAGGCGATCGAGCAGATCCGGGCCAAGCAGGAGGCGCTCAAGAGCGGCGCGGCCGGCGGAGTCAGCAAGGTGCCGAGCTACAGCAAGTTCAAGCCGGCCGCCATGAACGAGCAGGTCCTGGTGCCGAAGCTGGAGACGGTGGAGGAGATGAAGGGGCGGGCCGAGAAGATCTCGGCCGTCCTGCGCAAGCACCAGCACGTGCGCGACTCGCGGGTGGCGTTCACGAGCTTCCTCGAGCGGCGCTGGCTGCTCAACAGCGAGGGCAACGCGGTGCACGACACGCGCCGGGTGAGCGGCGTCCTCATCGTGGCCAGCGCGCAGGCCCAGGACGGGCAGGAGCTCACGCTCTACTACTCGCGCTACGGCCACACCGCGAGCGACCTGCCCCGGGACGAGGAGCTGATGAAGGAGGCCACGCAGCTGGCCGAGCAGCTCGACGGGCTGATCAAGGCGCCGCTGGTCGAGGCCTACACCGGCCCGGTCCTGTTCGAGGGCGACGGGGCGGTCGGCGCGGTGCGCAACCTCCTGGCCCTGCAGCTCTCGGGCACGCCGCTGCCGGTGGGCGTGGGCGGCCGCGACGCGGCGCGCTTCGGCGGCGAGCTGACCGATCGCATCGGCCTGCGCGTGGTGGCGCCGCTCCTGACCCTGGTCGACGACCCGACCGTGGACAGCGCGGACAAGGTGGCGGTCATCGGCGGCTACCGGATCGACGACGAGGGTGTGCCGGGCCAGAAGGTCGAGGTGGTCAAGGACGGCAAGCTCAACACGTTGCTCATGAGCCGCACCCCGTCCAAGCAGATCGCCGAGAGCAACGGCCACGCGCGCCTGGCCATGCCGGGCGGCGTCTACCGCGGCAGCTCCACCAACCTCCTGGTCAGCGCGAAGAACGGCCTCGAGCACAAGGCGCTGGTGCGACGCCTCCTGACCGAGGCGAAGGCCCAGGGTCTGAAGTACGGGATGATCATCCGGCTGATGGACGACTCGGCCATCACCGCCAACTCGGAGATCACCCGGTTCGAGCGCCTGCAGCTCCTGCAATCGGCCGACGAGCAGGCGCCGCCCCTGGCGCTGCTCGCCTACCGCGTCCACCCGGACGGCAAGGAGGAGCTGGTCCGCGGCGTCCAGCTCAAGCCGGTGCCGGTGCGCGCGTGGCGCGACGTCATCGCCGCCGGCCGCCGCCGCTCGGTGCGCAACTACCTGGCGGGGAGCGAGGACCCGCTGCTCCTCCAGGTGAACGGGGCCGGCCCCGGCTACGTGCCGTCGGCCGGCGTGGAGAGCTCGATCGCGGCGCCCGACCTCCTGTTCCGCGAGCTCGACCTCCTGCCGAGCGCCATGGGCCGCCGCATGGCGCCTGCCCTGCCTCCGCCGTAGGGTCGGGCCGGGGCGAGAGTCAGCGCGCGGCGGTCAGCCGGAAGGCGCCGCCGCCGCGCGCGGCCGCGGCGTCCAGGGTCCGCACCAGGTACTGGATGGTGTCGACGTCGCGGACGTCGATCGCGCGGCCGCCCCCGCGAGTCGCGATGCGGTACTCGCGCAGCGGATAGGGATAGGCGTGGCCGCGCACCTGGAGGGCCACCGCCTGGTAGCCGGCCGCGGCCGCCGAGCGCACGGCGTCGCGCAGGTGGCGGACCTCGCTGCGGGGCCGGAGGTGCACGGCGAGCGCCTTGTCGTGGCCGTTGCCGCGGCGGCTCGCGCGCAGCCTCGCGCGCCAGCTGCCCTCGACAGGCTCGCCCATGAACAGCGGTGGATCGGCCACCAGGTCGAGCACCGGGGCGCCGCTCCAGTCGCTGGCGCTGGTGCCGGCCTCGGGCCAGGCGCTGCGCTCGACGCGGCCCTCCTCGGCCTTGGCCAGGTGGATGACGCGGGTCGCGTCCTGCTCGTACTCCTCGAGCAGCGCGGCGAAGGTCGGGTCCTGCTTGCACTGGCGACACTCGCTGTAGGCGTCGCGCGCGCGGTCCTTCATGCGCTTCCACACGCGCGCCGACAGGACGAGCGGCCAGTATTCGGGGACGACGTACTTGCACTCGGCGGACATCGTCGAGCTGCAGGCGCGCTCGAGGTACGCGCGGGCCGCCTCGCTCGCCTGCGGCTCGAGGCGGATGGCGGTCGGCCACACGGTGAGCGCCAGCGCGGCCATCTGCTCCTCGAACGGCCGGTCCAGCTGGGCCGCCATCGGGCCGAGCGCCAGGAACGAGAGCCCGCGCTCGGCCTCGTCGGCCACGTCCTGGTTGAAGGCGGGGCGGATGCGCTCGATCTCGACCGCCATCGCGCGGTAGGCCTCGGGCGAGCGCGGCGCGCCGCGGAACTTCTGCACCGCGGCGCGCAGGGCCTGCCGGCCGTAGTCGCCGGTGCGATCGCCGTTGGTCTTGACCACGTCGATCTGGCGCCGCTGGCAGGCGGTGCTGGCGGCGCCGGTCGCGGCGAGCGCCAGCGCCAGCGCGAGGTTCTTCCCGGTGCGCATGATGGCCGCGTCCACGTCAGCCAGCCAGCCGCGACAGCTTGCGCAGGGTCGGCGGGTCGATGAACACGAACACCGCGTCGCCGAAGCTGACGTACGCCCCGGACCAGACGGCCATGCGCACGCCGGCCACCAGCGGCTCGCCGTTGATGCAGGTGCCGTTGCGCGAGCTCTCGTCGATGATGTAGTAGCCGCCGGTGTTGGGGTCGCAGACCAGCTTGGCGTGTAGCTTGCTCACCGACTCGTTGTCGATCTTCACGTCGCACTGGCGGCTGCGGCCGATCGTGACCGCCGCGCCGGTTCCGGTCATGAGGGTGTTGGGCCCGAGCACCATGTACGGCTCGTTTCCGTACTCGCGCGTGTAGTGGTCGGCCCAGTCGAGCGGCTCGCGCAGGGTCATCGTGCGGTCGAGCGTGCTGTCGCGGTTCTCGCCGGCTCCATCCTGCACGCGGATGAGGACCGGTGCGTGGAGCGCAAAACCCGCCTTGAGCTCCGCCAGGAGCTCGCGAAGCGTGGCAGAGTTCGGTCGATCAATCTGCACAGCAGCGTCGTCCCTGGTCGACGCGCAGCAGCGCGCTTCAACTCTCGTACGGTACCATGGCGGCGCGCAGGCATGCAGCCAGTCGATCCGCGTCGACGCCGAAGCCGAGGGCGACCGCGCGCGCAATCGGTTCGCGCGCCGCTTGCTCCGCCAGCGGCTCCGCCGAGACTCTGGCACCGACCCGGTGAAAAGCAATCAAGGCCGGTTCGCGGGACCCCGTCTGTGGGTCTACCGCCCGGCAGATGCCCTTGATGCGGACGTACTCCGCGGGCAGCGCCTCCAGCTGCGTCGTCAACTCTTCGAAATCCAATGTCCCCTCGATCATGACCGAGACGGAATCGAAACCGTGGGTCGGTTCCCCGACCGGACCGTGTGACGGTGCGTGGTGTGCAGCGACGCCGCCACGCGGGGTGAGGCTGGATGTCTCGATGTGTTGGCTGTGAGCGAGCCCACTTCGGGCGAGAGCCGTGTCGGCCTGAGCATCTGACAGGAGCTGCCACAAGAGCCGCGCGCTGGACGCCGGGCTCGCCCCGGCGACCACCGCGGCGCTCGGGTTGCGCCTGCGCAGCTCGTTCTGCAGCTGCTGCAGCCCGGCGCCGGCACGCTCGGGTGGGAGCGCGTCGCCCTTGCTCACCACCAGGATGTCGGCGTGCTCGACCTGGGCGTCGACCGCCGGGGCCAGCGGGCGATGGCGCTCGTGCTCGAGCGCGTCGACGACGGTGACGACGGCCGCCAGGCGCACGCGCTGGCTCAGCGCCTCGCCGGTCAGCGTCCAGATGATCGGCAGCGGCTCGGCGATGCCGGTGGTCTCGATGATGACCCACGCGATCGCCGGCTCGGCGTCGAGCAGGTCGGTCAGGCTCTGGGCCAGATTTTCGTCGAGCGTGCAGCAGATGCAGCCGCCGGCGAGCTCCACCTGGCGGGCCGCACCGGCCGGCAGGAGCGAGGCGTCGATCCCGACCGATCCGAGCTCGTTGACCAGGACGGCCAGCTTGCCGCCGAGCGCACCCGGCGCCCGGCGCTCGGCCAGGAGCTGGTTGAGCAGGGTGGTCTTTCCGCTGCCGAGGAATCCGGTGAGTAGGACGACGGGAACGAGCACGGGAGGGCCGGGTGCGTCTTTCTGTTCGGTTTCGGTTTCGGTCTTGTGTATCAGTGGAGGAGCCGTCCGATGATGCCGAGCGCGGCGCCGAAGAGATCGATGTGGGGCTCGTGGCCGCCGGTGCCGGACCAGGCCGCGCGCGCGCGCGCCGCCTCCGCGTCGGCCGCGGCCCGGCGCGCCTGCTCGCGCAGCTCGTCGACCTCGCGGCGCTGGCTCTCCTCGACGCCCCCCTTCATCACGAAGTCCACGACGCGCGGCAGCTCGGTCGCGTCGAACCAGGTGCCGTGGCCGCGGCAGACGTCGAGGATGACGCCCGAGTGGCGGGCAAAGTTGACCCGGTTCATGAGCTGGCCGCAGTCGGGGCAGGCGATGTAGAGGCGACCCCGCGGAGGAGCGGTCGCCGCGGCGGGCGGGGAGGATACGGTGGCCGCGGTGGTCCCGGCGGATGGGGTGGCCTCGGCGGGCGAAGTGGAGGACGCGCCGGCCTGGAGGTCCGGCGCCGGCGGCGTCATCTGGCGGAGAGGCGAGAGCGAGCTCGCCTGCCGCTCGCGCACCACGCGGTCGACCGCGGCGGCGTCGAGCCACACGCCGCGGCAGCCGGAGCACTCGTCGAGGAGGACGTCGCCGACGACGCGAGCGATGAGCGGCGGCGAGCCGTCGCAGCGCGGGCAGGCCCGCGCCGTGGTCGAGCCGTCCGGGTTGGCGCGGGCCGGCACGCCCACCACCACGCCGCAGTGGGGACAGTGCGTGTGGCCGTGAAAGATGCGGGCGAAGCAGCGCGGACAGGCGCGCACGAGCAGCTCGGCGCTGCAGTACGCACATCGGCTGGCGCCGGTGGCGACGACCGCGCCGCACCCCGGACAGGACAGCGAGCCCGCCGCGGCCGACGGATCGGGCAGGCGAAACTCGGTGCCGCAGCGGCAGCGCGCCCGCGTCCCGGCCGGGCGGCCGCTGACGTCGTAGCGGCTCTTGCATCCGGGGCACTCGACGATCATCGCTTCCTACTATGTAGCACCTGGTGAGGGCGGGGTCAGAAGCCCGGCCGTGGATGGACCGATGCTGCCGGCCGGGCGACCGGCGACGGGCGACCAGGGCTCGGGCGACAGGCCGGCGGGCGGCGGGCGGCGGGCGAATCAGACTTTCCGCTTCGCCCGGGTCTTCTTCTTCGCGGGCGGCGGCGCCGGCTTCGGCACGCGCGCGGGGGGCTCGCCGGCGCGCAGGACCGGAAGGTCGCCCTGCCTGGGTGGCTTGCCGGGCGGAGTCGCCCGCACCGCGTACCAGGATCCCGGCTCGAGGGGCCAGTGTTCGTCCGCCGACAGGTAGTCGAGCCCTCCGTAGATCGGCGCCTCGCCCGGCAGCACCAGGTACGCGGCCGGAGGACCCTTGGGCTGGTCCGCGATGAGCCAGCCGTCGCCCGGCTTGGCCGGCGCGGCTCGCACGACGAACAGGATGACATCGGCCGCCTGGAGCTGCGATGGCGGCAGCGCCGCCTCGGGCCGCTCGGGCAGCTCGCCGACCAGCTGGGCCGGCAGCGGCACCGCCGGTGACGCACCGGGCCGGGCGCTCTTCTTCGCCGGCAGCGCGACCAGGCGCCCGACCTGCCACACCCAGCCGCGCCGCGCGTCCGCGCTCCACGCGCCCCAGGCCACGGCGCGGCCACCCGCGCGCGGCACGTCCAGCTCGCGCCCGCCGGCTCCGACGAGGCGGATGCCCAGCGCCGCGGCGGTCTCGGTCTCGTCGAGCAGCCACACCTGCCCATCCTCGGCCCGCTTCAGCCGCCCCCACGCCGCGCCGCTGTCGCCGTGCCGCGCGAGCAGCCGCGCGCGCTCGCGCACCGCGCTCCAGGCCGACACGGCGTCGACCGAGCCGAGGAACGCGCGCTCGTCCGCCCCCGCCGGGAGGGCCCCCACACGGATCGGCCCGGCCGCGGGAGCCGCGCCTGCCGCCGCGCTTCCCGCGACCGCGCCACCGCCGCCCGCTCCGCTTCCTGTGGCGCCACCGCCGCCCGCTCCGCTTCCTGTGGCGCCACCGCCGCCCGCTCCGCTTCCTGTGGCGCCACCGCCGCCCGCGCGGCTTCCTGTCGCGCCACCGCCGCCCGCGCCGCTTCCTGTCGC
>Ga0126377_10001857_pt1 | contig 14149 bp, 11 predicted proteins | sample PanSoiMetPlot_22_FD_92647 | JGI IMG/M metagenome (GOLD analysis project Ga0126377, IMG submission 92647) | Tropical forest soil microbial communities from Panama - MetaG Plot_22 | ecosystem: Environmental > Terrestrial > Soil > Tropical forest > Bulk soil | place: Panama | collected 2016-02-17
CGCCCCAGTTCGCGCCCGAAATTGGGAACGAGTGCGTGAGCGCGGCGGAACGCACACCCGGCACGGCGTTCACTCGCTCCAGGCACTCGTCATAAAATACGCGCAACGTCTCTGGATTGTATTTTCCTCCTCTCAGACTGAACCGCATCGTCAACACGTTATCGGCGTTGAAGCCGTACTCGACGTGCAGCAGGTTGTACATCGAACGCACCAGCAGGCCCGCTCCGACCAGCAGGACGAGCGACAAACCGACTTCGGCAATGAGCAGGGCCTTGCGCATTTTTCCGCGAGATGCTCCGGTCGTCGAGCGTCTGCCATCTTTCAGGGTGGTCTGTAAATCCGTCTTCGAGGCCTGGATGGCCGGCAACAAGCCAAACAACAAACTGGTCAGTACCGAGAGGCCGAAGGTAAACAGCAGCACGTAGTTATCCATTCCAACGCGATCGATTTGCGGAATCCCCGGCGGAGCCAGCGACAACAGGCCTTGCAGCATCCAGCTCCCCATTAACAATCCACACGCGCCACCCAACCCGGCTAGCAGCAGGCTTTCGCAGAGCAACTGACGAATGATGCGCCTGCGTCCCGCACCCAGGGCCTGGCGCACTCCCAGCTCTTTTTGTCGTTCCGCCGCGCGGACCAGGAGCAGGTTCGCCACGTTGATGCATGCGATCAGCAGAATGAATCCGACTGCACCCAGCAAAATCCACAGCGATTGCCGCACACTCTCCGACATGACATCCTGCAACTGCTCGGCCTGTGCGCTCAAACCGGCATTGATCTTCGGATATTCCTCCGCCAGTTGTCGGCCGATCGCCGCCATCTCATTGTTCGCCTGCTCCAAAGTCACACCTGGCTTCAAACGCGCAACGGCATAGAAGTTAAAGGCGGTGTTCCCACGACCTGCGAAGGGTGAATCAGGCGCAAGATTAAGACCCAGCGGGGTGTAAAGGTCTGCCGCCCCGAAATATTCAAACCCCGGCGGCAGTACGCCAATTACCGTGTATGTTTCGTTGGTCATCCGCAACGTTTTGCCGAGGACATATGCGTCACCGCCCAGGCGCCCCTCCCAGAAATTGTGACTGACGATGACCGTGCGCGGTGCGCCATAGCGGTCATCGGCTTCGGTAAACAGGCGGCCGCGTTGCGGGTTGATGCCGAGCAACTGAAAGAAATTCCAATTAACCGTTAACCCGGACGTGAGCGTCGCTTTGTCTCCATCGGTCAGGTTAAAAGATTGCGGCCATCCCACCGCCATTCCCACATAGGATTGCGCCCTGGACCGCCAATCGGCGAAGTTCGGGTATGACGCGGAAAGCCGTTCCCCCGACTGAGATTTTCCCGACAACAGCATCAATTGCTCCGCTTCGACGTACGGCAATGGACGCAAGAGCAGGGCATTGACGACACTGAAAATCGCCGTATTGGCGCCAACTCCAAGCGCCAGCATCAGGACTGCGATCAGCGTGAAGCCAGGATTTTTCACCAACAATCGCGCGCCATAGCGCAGGTCCTGCCAGAAATACTTCATAATTTCTCCAGTAGAATAAAAATGAATCGTCACCCTGTAAAAAGTGTGAAACGAATTCATAGATGCTGAAAGTCAAACGCCGTGCCAATATTCTACTTGTACTAAGTGGCTGTTTTCACTTGGCTTAGGTAAGCCTCTTGCTAGTCTAACTGAAACGGGCGTGCGTTTCTGGGATTGTCTAATCCCAAAGATGGGAAATTATTCAGACCTCAAGGTACGGGTTGCCATATTAAACGATTTATCCGCGGTTTCTCGATCCAATGCTTATCAACCACTCGATCATTGACATTCTATCTGTATGCGTCCAATACTGAAGTAGACACCCCACTACAGGTATTATGCGAAACCAAGAAGACAAACAGATCGACATGCTGCAGGGAACGCTTGATCTGCTGATCTTGCGAACCCTTGTTTTCGGACCGATTCACGGCCACGCCATTGCTAAATCCATCGAGCGTACATCGCAGGATGTGCTGCGGGTTGACCACGGTTCACTCTATCCTGCTCTCCAGCGCCTGGAGCGCCGGGGCATGATCACCGCCACCTGGGGAACGTCGGAAAACAACCGCCGCGCGAGGTACTATCGCCTGACTGCGGCAGGCCGCAAGCAATTGACGGCCGAGACCGGCAAGTGGGAACGCCTGACAGAGGCGATTGCCCGTATCCTTAACCCGAATCGGGAGGAGGCCTGATTGAGCGATTACGCTATGTGGTTTCATATACTTTTGCTTTCCATGATACAGGTTTTCCAATCAGAGGCCGCAAACCAGCGTAATTCAGGCCAGGTCAGCGATCCGCGGCCCAACATAGTCTTCATCCTGGTAGACGATCTACGATGGGATGAACTGGGCTGTGCGGGGCATCCGTACATCAAAACACCCAACATTGACCGCATTGCTGCAGAAGGCGCAATGTTCCGCAATGCGTTTATGACTACCCCCCTCTGTTCGCCATCACGCGCGAGCTTTCTGACCGGGCAATATGCTCATACCAACGGAATCACCGATAATGTCGACCGTTCTGCCGCAAGTCATAAGCTGGTGACTTTTCCACTACTCCTGCATCAATCGGGTTACGAAACCGCCTTTATCGGCAAATGGCACATGGGAAACGATGACAGGCCGCGCCCCGGCTTTGATCGCTGGGTGAGTTTCAAGGGGCAGGGCACGTACTTAAATGCGGACATCAATGAAGACGGCAAGGCGGTCAAGCCCGTCGGCTATATCACGGACTTGCTGAACGGCTATGCAGTGGAATTTATCAAGCGGCCTCACAACAAGCCGTTCCTGATCTATCTGGCGCACAAAGCGATCCATCCGGAAGCGACCCAAAATAATGATGGAAGCGTCAATCTTGCCGACTCGGAGCGGTTTATTCCCGCTGAGCGGCACATGAGGCTGTATGAGGGTAGAACAATTCAACGTCGCCCCAATGCGATGCGAGCTCCCGCTGGCAAGCCCGCACTGGAACGAAGGATTGGCGACCTGCCGCCGCTCGGAGAGGGAACCGGCACGCGCGACGATGTGGTACTGGGCAGACAACGCACGCTGATGGCTATCGAAGACGGTGTCGGCGAAATCTTCAGAGCCTTGAAAGAGACCGGTCAACTCGAAAAGACCGTGATCGTCTTCACCAGCGATAACGGCTACTTTTATGGTGAACACGGATTGAGCGTCGAACGGCGGCTGGCCTACGAAGAGTCTATTCGTATGCCGCTGCTCGTGCGCTACCGGCAAATGATAAAAGCGAGAACGGTCCGTGACGAATTTGTCCTGAACATCGACCTCGCACCGACATTGCTTTCCATGGCAGGGGCCACCGTGCCCGGCAATATGCAGGGGCGCTCACTTGTGCCGCTACTCAAAGGCGATAAGGTCAAATGGCGCGACTCGTTTCTGATCGAATACTATTCCGACCGTGTGTTTCCACGGATTGCTCAGATGGGTTACAAGGCAGTGCGCAACGGGCGCTGGAAATACATTCATTATCTGGAGCTGGAAAGAATGGACGAGCTTTACGATCTCAAAACCGATCCCTATGAGATGAAAAATCTGATTAATCAGCCCGGAACAGAAAAAGCTCTCGGCCAGATAAGGTTGGAGATGGAACGATTGCAGAAAGAGACGAATGCCGGAAGTTAAGCGAATTGCCTCCAGATCGCCTTGTGCTTTCACGCGAGTCTTCAGATGTTTAGAGATCTTCAATCACGATCTCTGATTTGAGCGAATTGGCGATAAAGCACTCGTCATGCGCCTGATGATGTAAAGACTGCAACTCCTCGGCAGAAGGTGATCGGTCGCCGGAGAATTCGATCCTGGGGCGCAGCGTGATGCGAGTGATAGCGATCTTTCCTTCCGCATTCTTCTCCATTATTCCAACAGCATTGTCGACATAACTTTCGACAACATAACCGTGCGTGGCGGTGATGGACAAAAACCACAGCATATGGCAACTCGCGGCGGCTGCCACAAGAGCTTCTTCCGGGTCGACTGCTTCGACAACCGAGTAGGGAACTGGGACTGATAACGGCGAAGAGGAAGCCATGATTTTCACTCCGCCATCAAAAGACCATTGATGACCTCGGCTATAACGATTATTGGTGAAACTTTCGCCTTCGCGCCTCCAACTGATTTCAGCTTCGTACTTATGCAAATTAAACTCCTTAGTTTCGAAATGTAGTTTTGGTCATTACGGTCGCCGTCCACGCATCCATTCTTCCGAGACGGCTTGCCCTCGTTCCAGGTCGTCCACTACGAGGATCAGCTGATTATTATGGTCGCTGTATAGAACTTCTATATTAACTCCGACATCTGCCATCCGGCGAGTGATTTTGCCAAGTTGCCCGGGCTCATCCTGGTTCAGTCGCAGAACCACTACTTCCCGTTCTGCAAGAACGCTTATGCCGGCTGCTTCAAGCGCCTGGCGTGCAGCTGCTCCATCCGCGAAGAGGAAGTGGGCGATACCTTTGCCGTTAAAGACGACTGCGCCACCGCCCTCAATGCTCACCCCGGCCCGGCCCAATGCCTCGCCCATCTCTGCTAACGCGCCAGGACGATTCTCCAGTTCAATGGTCAGGTCTTTCATAGATACAGCATTAAATCAGGATATAAATATTTCAGCAATCGAGAGGGAGAGCTTTTTGTTCGCTCTCTGGATGATTACAATCTTTAATCCAGATTCTTATAATCATCGCTTTGGGATGTACTTTCCCCCTAATTTCAGGTTTCGGCTCGGTGCGGTGAAAGCCATGCGCGGACCCTAAGTTAGGTAGATCCAAGCGCTGAGCTGGTCTCTCAAAAACTTTAATTAGCGGTCTCACCTGCATTTTCTTATGGGCCGGGTGAGCTCGATTTAAAGCTGAGAGCACTATACTACCTTAAATAAAAAGAAGGTTTCTTATGAAGACGACCATACTATTTTTTCTCTTAACAGCAGCAATAATAAATGCAGGATGCAGGTCATTATCTAAGAGTAAAATCTATGAAAGTTTCTCCATTCAGACTATCGCAAGTAAGACAGCCTACAAGTATATTGATTGTTCAAAAGGAACCGGTGGAGATGCTTTTGATATAGAGGGATTCGGAGCAGGGAAAGGGGGGACAGGTAGTGTACGACCGAGTACCATACAGTGCGAAGTAATCAAGGTGGGAAATAATGAATTCAACGAAGCTGACTTCTTTGATGCGCTCTTCATTGAAGTGGAAAAAGAAATCAAGGTGAGTGGTGGCACGATCACTCGGAAAAGTCGACCAGGCTTAAACAACATCGTCGTCGAGTATGAAGTGAAAGGAAGAGAAGGGAAAATAAATATCTCGGGAAAACGAAGTGCTACATTATATGATCTAACATCGGAGATAAGCGAGGCGACAAAAAAATAACATGAATTACCGCCAAGGAACCAATCATGAATGACGGCCAGAATATCCTCTCCGGATTGCGTGTGATTGATTGCGGCACTTACATTGCCGGGCCGGCCACTGCGACCATCATGTCCGACTTCGGTGCGGAAGTGATCAAGATCGAACAACCGCCGCATGGCGACCCTTATCGTCGGCTTTCATTTCTTCCGGGCATGCCAGTCTCGGAGCACAACTATTGTTGGATGCTCGACGCCCGCAATAAAAAGAGCCTCGCACTCAACCTGCGGGACGAGGCCGGGTGCGAGGCATTGCGCCGCCTGGTGGCTACCGCAGACGTTTTTATCACTAACTATCCGCCGGAACTCGCCGTCAGGCTGAAAGTAAGCTATGAAGAATTCGCTGAGATTAATCCGCGTCTGATATTCGCGCACATCACCGGCTACGGTGAGGAGGGCGATGACGTTGATCAACCGGGTTATGATACGACGGCATATTGGGCGCGCTCGGGATTGACCAGGATGATCTTCGATCTGGCAACGCAGACCGGTTCGACCCCGAGCGGGTCGGGAGATCATCCGGTCTCGCTTGCGTTGTTTGGCGCAATCATGCTCGCGCTTTTCCGGCGGCAGATTACCGGCCGCGGGGGAAAGGTGACGACCTCTTTGATGGCGACCGGCGCATGGAGCAACAGCTGCCAGATTCAAGCTGCCATGGTCGGCGCGACTTTCCCGGTTCGACGACCGCGCCTGGCTGCCCTTAATCCGCTGGTCAATCAATACCAGACACGTGACAGTAAACGGTTCATGTTCTGTTGCATCGACACCGCCAATGATTGGGGGCGAGTTTGTCGCGCGATCGGGCGCCCGGAGTTGATTGAAGACCCGCGTTACGCCACGGCCGAAGCCCGTTCGCGACACAGCGAAGATGTAGTAGCCCTGCTCGATGAGGCAATCGGCGGCCGGGATATGGCGGAGTGGGACTTGCTCTTCCGCCAGCAGGGTGTGATCTGGGGACCGATTCCGACGATGGAGGAAGTGGCTGTAGATTCACAGATGATGGCCAACGGAGTTTTCGCGGAAATCGAACATGCGCAACTCGGCCGCGTCCCGACCGTCAGCAGCCCGCTCACAGTGCAGGGTGTGACGAAGGAGAAAGCCGGTATGGCGCCTGAGGTCGGTGAGCATACGCGGGAGATTCTGAGTTCTCTCGGTTATGGAGATGCGGCGATTGAAGAGTTGATTTTGCGAGGGTGCTGCTCTGCTTAAAGTCGCCATCACTCAGCCCGGAACTGATCATCGTTCCGTTCGGAAAATCTGTCTGTGACCATTTATTGAAAAATATACCCATTCATCTTTTAGGTTAATGCCGAGGGTAACAATCGCGGATATGCCGAAGCTCTTAAGATATGAAATATCCGATGAGGTTGAGCCACATCCTTGAGACGCAAGTACCGATCCTCCATGTTCTGGATAGGTTTCTTCGCATAGTTTTTTACCATCAGACATTCTACTAAACTGAATCCTGGCTCTTGCCTGACCATTGAAACTGCCCGCCTCAACTAAAGGATCACCAGGTATGATTTCAATCACCTTAATCTGCACTTGACCATTGTCGGAAGCTTCATTTTTTCTGAGCACAAATGTTCTACTTATGATGCCATTTTCCCCTTTGCGCCCCTCCCATCTTGATACGTCCTTCGGATACGTAGGCTCCACACGTTGTTGCCTTAAGCAGCTGCCGAATAGCATAACACTGCATAACCAAACATGAATTTTTAGTATTTTTATCATTTACTCCGGTACAATATGTGTTAAATGGCTTTTCGACGATCATTTTTCTTCCGTTACCCGCGCAAGCATCGGCTTCTCATATTCCTTCAGCAGCCTCCAGGCCAGTATCCAGCTCCCGTCTTCGTCCTTGCGGATCGCTTGGAAGCACACCAGAACATCTGATGTGTCGTAGTTTATCGAACGAAGAAGATAAGTCTTACCGGCAATTACGGGTGCGCGGCTCTTGTAAGTGACTCCGTTTACTATAGTCCCCTCACCGATTCGCCTGTACTCTACGCGTGCATCCGCTATATTCACCGGCGGTTTGTGTGCGGCCAGAAATTGGGCTGCAGGGTGACCGAGCGTCACTGAATCAATCGATGCATCATTCAGTACGGCGATCATTCCGTAGTCTGCGCCGGCAAACCCGACGGAGAACTCGTCACGAGAGAGTTCGAGATCTGAGCCGTACCCGTATTCGTGCTTCAGGCGCGTGAATGAGTAATATGCCCCCCCGCCCCTGATTGTCATCTTTTCGGGCTTGTCGAAGACTTCCCGCGGCAGGAGTCTGATCAACCCGGTCTGCGGTTGACCAAGGAATTCCGCATGAGCTTCCAGGTCCGCTGGAGATGGAGACAGAAGCTGATCCTCATAAGACTTGAGCTCGCTGCGCAAAGCAATGATCTTGCCTTGTAATTGGGAGCGGTCGAGCGTCTGAGCCTGCATTGAGGCGTTAGCGGAAAAAATGAGAAACATTAAAAGGCTCAACAAGCATTTCATATTGTCCATTCCTTTCATTCATCGACGACCATCGAGAACCTTACGAATCGTTTGGATTTTGATTTCTAAGCATTCTACGAGTGGTTTTGACAATCTCTTTCACGGCTCCCCAAGGTACACGATATTTGAGGTTGAGTACGCCAGATGGACAGCTTTTTTAGCATTGACGCGACCGTAGCCGTAGAAGGGGCTGTGGCCACTTTCATCATATTGCCCTTCCTCTCTGTCTATCTGGTCGCACGAGCGTTTGATTATATCCTTCACTTCATACCAGCCCAGGTCAGAATTGCAGGATATAATCAACGCCGCGACGCCGGCGACGCCCGAGCAGGCGCTCGATGTCCAGCCGAAATTGTTTGTGTAGTTGCCCGCCGCGTCTCCCCGACTGGTACCTCCACCCGGGTTGTAACCAACCGGCCCTGAGCGGTCAGTCGTCCAGATACCGCGAGTGATCGTAGGCAATATGTCATTACTGGGAAATGCGCACCAGATAGCCTTGCCAAAATCGCTGTAAGCGGCTCGCTTACCCTTATCATTTGATGCAGCGACGGCGATTACCTTGTCAAAACTGGCATAGCCATCGTTATCCACGCTTTCATTGCCGTTGCCGGCGGCAAAGCAGATCACACAACCCTTACCGTTGCGTCCATTACTGATCGCATATTCCATTGCCAGACGAGTGCTGTCGGGCAGCGGAATGACCCGATTTTTGCCGTCGGTGGGGCCCCAGCTACAGGAGATCACGTCAGCATCATTTTGCGCTGCCCAGACGAAGGCGTCGGCTTCCGCTTGCGATCCCAAACTGAGTACTAACTTGATCGGGATAAGTCTCGCTTTGGGTGCAACGCCTGACGCGCCATAGTTGCCGTCGGCGCAGGCAACGCCTGCACATGCTGTCCCATGATTGTTACCGATCTCCGGTCGCGGATCGTTCGTGCGCAAAGTCACGTTGCGGGGGGCGACGATCTTATTGGGCGAGCGGAATTCCTGGTGATCTATATCCACACCGTTGTCAATGATCGCGATGATGGCGCCTGCCCCATTGCTCAATGTCCATGCAGCTTCGACGCTGGCGTGTTGATCAATCCAGCGGCCATTGATAATCGTTTTTTTGAGGTGCCACTGTTCCTGTGAAGCCACTCGTGGACTTGCCTCGCGAACAAGTTCAGGATGGCACAACTCAACCTTCGGTTCGCGCAGAAGTTGTTCGGCAATTTCGAATATCTTCAGCCCTGTATCTGCAGGCGCGGCGATGAAATAGGCATTGCTTGCATAATCAAGCTCGCGCTTGATGATCAGCCCGTGGCTTTCAATAATTTTCCGGCAGGCGCTGGCGGGCAGTTCGGAGTCAAACTTGACGAAGAGGTTTTTGGTGTAGATGACTGGATTGCCACCTGCCCGGTCGACCAGCACGCGCCCGGCGAATTCGATCTCCGGTTCCTGATTTAATACTGTGCGTGCATCGTCGCGTAAGACCTTGGCTCCCCTGATAGTCTTGGCCTGAAGGATTTCTACGCCTGTATTTTGAAAACGGGTCACCAGTTCAAAGTTGTTTAGGAGAGAGGCGGCCCCGGCGGAAACCGGGGCCGCCTCAAAAGGGCTTTCGGTAAGCAGGGCGTTGCGACTGTTGGTGCGCACTACGAGATGCTTATTGCTGATAGTGAAAGTATACCGCTGACCGGTTTTACCACCGTATCTTATGGAGTACATAAGCTGATCTCCTGTTAGTGGTCTCCCTGGGCGCAAGAATTTATTCTGGACTTTTGCTTCTTATAGTCCTGCGGATGACTGGCGGATACCAGCTTAGGTCATCACCCATAATCCCCGCCAGGTCGCCGGACCATAACATCCAGCTGGAGCCGCGGAAACTATGGATGCAGGTATTTTCAAAATGAACTATTGCAACATAGATGCTAATGTCGGACACATAGACAGCATTCTTTAAAGAATGACTGGAAATGAATTTAGTATCCGAGCCAATCCAAAGGGGAGGGAAGGGCCCGCACCGCCAGAAGTCGCGAGTATAAATTAACGAACCACCTATTATCCACTTCCCCAGGTATGATGGAAGCCTGTAGAGCCAGGTGTTGCCTGTCGAGATCTGATAGAAGAGCATTCGCTGCAGGCCGCATACTTCACCTTCAGCCTGTCTCAAGGCTCCAACCTGATAACTTAAGCGGCGAGGCGACATCCAATCATCATCATCCCAATGGGCGATTAGCTCTCCCCTGGCCTCTTCACATGCCAGGTTGCGCTTTGTCCCGACGGGCTGCTTCCGGGTTAAGCGGAAATAGCGGATGGCCGAGTCAACCGGTATATACTCGGCTATATCATCATCTCCATCATCGATAATTACCAACTCTTTATTTAGGTAGTCTTGTCTTAAGAAATAACGGATAGCATGCGGCACAAATTTATGACGATCGGCGGTCGGCATAATACAAGAAACCAGAGGCTGATCTTCAGGGCGATTCCGGATAGTCATTCTAATTTTCAAGACTATAATGCTTACTAAGCGTCGGAACGCTGCATGGCGGGTTATAAGGAAGAGACCTGACCTCCGCTGCGCTCTCCAACCCGATAATGTCGAATTGAATCTTACTCTTAGGATCAAGAGCTTGATAGAATCGCTCGAAATGACTTTCCGGTAGATGAATACATTCATGAGCAGGCTTACTTTCATGCTCATGCTCGCTACCAACAGGCTCAGGAGCAAATTCGATATAAGCTACATACTGAACTCCTGCCTCAAGGGGAACCGGCAGCAGCAGATTATTTCCGAACGAGTCTTCCAGTTTCAATTGCAGGTGATCTTGTTCAGGTAGATTTATTTGGGCACCTACGAGCGTGGCCTTTTTGAGCAGGACCAGTGGTTCTAAACCGGTCAATCCTTTGTCGGCAGGTTTAATCACGCGTCTTTGGAAGTCATCAAGTTTAGCGGCATAGAATAAGCCTTGAAGGACATTCAGGACTGAAAGGGCTCCTGGAATAATGGTGACTTCATCATCAGGCGGTCCATGCAACTCCTGACCGTCGAAATCCAGGACACGATTGAAGCTTCTTGGATCACTCTGATCTGACGGTTCGAAACGAGCAGCAGAATAAATGTCTTTCTGACGTCCATTCCCAGTGTCAACGTAAAGCCAGAGCGGCGCTGCTTTCTTGATCTCATCGCATGTGAGACGTTTATAGGCTATCGCACCCTTCCGAAAATTTCTCACATCATAGACTACGACTTCGAATCTATGATCCTGATTTTCAGGTCTAGTATAAATTCCTGTCTGACAGCGATTATCTTTAGTGAAGCAAGAAATCATGAGCCCATCAAAAAACAGAGAGACTCTTGTACCAGGACGATGATTGGAGTATTCGTTCATGTATATTCCTTTCCTTACTTGATTTGAAAATCAAAATTCACTGTAACCTCCAGTGATAGTAAAAGGAGCCCAATAGAAAGGGTGCCGGTACTTCTCATCCGGTCCTTTCAGCAAGATGAGCTTGGCTTTTCGCAGCGACTCGACAGTAGAGAGCCCCTCACTTTTGCGTGCTTTGTGAAAATTGATCATTAATTCGGTAGTAGCCCGGGAATCTTCGACCGGCCACAGGCTTGCGATGGTCAGGGGAATGCCTGCGGCTACAAATGGCCGCGAAAGACCGACTGGGCCTTCTCCGTTAAACAAGGTTTCTACGCTGGTTTGACAGCCTGCTAGAACAATGAGCCTGGTTTTGGTAATTTTCTGATTGTAGATTTCATAAACAGTGAGCACTCCGCTATTTTCTCGCGATTTAACGCTGCTGGTTTTATCAGTAGCCAGGGGAATTTGAGACAACATCGGGGCCCGGGGATGAGGCACATAATGGAGAGCTAGATGCACCACATCCGATTTCTTTAGCTCCTGGAGGATTGCTGTTTTTACCGCCCGGTCATTCACATACACGGAGTGTTGCGGATAGTAATCTGCGATTCGCATGGCTTCGGCCGCTGCAGAGGGGAGATCAACCAGCCCGGGGAAGGGCTGGCGGTCAAACCGTGGATTTCCGACGCTCAGCAACTCCTCCGGCCGAGTTCCCGATTTTTGTCGAGCTTTTTCTGAGCAGTAAATAAATAGATTTGAGCTTGGTGCATAGATTATTGAATAATCTTCCAGGAGGTACTTGCGTGATTCCCTGGAAAATATCGTTTCAAAGGGGAGTAAATAAAGAAGCTTATCCGGAACGATACATATCAACTTATCTTTATCGAGCATCCCTTCAACCGGACGTACAAGAATTTCGTAAAGATTAGCGGCAGCTTCTTGAGCCAATGGAGCGAGCTGTTCACGTGGGGTCGAAATCCGCGACAAGTATAGTGTCAGCTTCTCTGTTAATTCTTTTGAACTTATATTGACGACTCGACCTTCCAGTTTTGATTTTGAGATTAGCCAGATAATAAGTTTGTCTTCGAGAATCGCATATTCCAAAATTTGCGATTTATCCGGCAGCCGAGCCTGGATATCGGCCGGAGACATCGGCTGTGATGTTCCTGGGAACTTAACGTCAGGAGTGGCCTCTGTGTCGATTAACTGTCCTCGGATTTTTACTGCATCGAGAAGCGACCGTGCTCTGCTAAGTTCCGAATACTCGAGAGCCTGAAGAGGGTCATTAAGCTGAGAGAAAGTAAAATTTATCGCTACGTCGTAAATAGTTTGTTCTACGTCGAAGAAACTATTTCGATTGCTTTCTTCCAGAATCTTGGCTCGATGTTTCTCGAACAATTTAATGGTTTGGGGGAGCTCTTCTCGGGCTGTCACTACATTCCCTTGCGCAATATGCGTGAGGAGCTTTTCCTTAAGAGCTGTATATAGCAGCGCATCTGTCTTTTTTCGGGCGTAAAACTCCGCCGCTTGACTTAGTACCGTAGTGGATTCGGCAAACAACCCCGCCCTTCGATAAACATGCCCGAGAAAAACCGAGGCAAAGTTGACCATCTCTTGAGCTATCGCCTCGGGTTGCAAACTCTTTCCTATTTCCAGGCCATGCTTAATACTCTTGATCGCATCATCATATTTTTCCAGCTTTGCATAGATCAGCCCTAAATGAACATAACGGCGGGAGGTGACATATGGATTGTTCATCTCATTTCCCAACCGTACTGCTTCATTTTCATAATCTAGAGCGGCCGCATACAGGCCGAGGGCGTTATAAGTCCAGGCGCCAATGGAGTACAGGCTTACCGTTTGACTGGCATCTGCCGAGATTTGGCGGGAGAGGGTAAGCCCTTCCTGAATTACCCTTAATGAATCATTGTATCTACCAAGGGAATTGTATAGACCGGCAAGCTGAACCAGGCTTCGCAGTACACCATTGTCATCATTTACCCGGATAGATAGCTGATGCGCTAATTGACAACTATCCATTGCATTCGAGTATTCATTGAGCCATTGAGATATGTTAGTCAGACCATTCAGCGCGGCAGCATGCAACCAGTGGAAACGGTGTTCTTTTGAGATCGAAGCTACTCGCGTGAAAGCGAGCCGGCTGCGTTTGAGGTCAGGTATTTGGATGTAACAATTGCCAATCCAGAACTCCATAAACAGAGCTTCATCGCTATTACCCGATTGCTCGAATAATAGTTTAGCCTGTGTATACACAGCGATTGCCTGGTCATTTCTGGAATTCAGGTAGAATTCGTACCCTTCGATAGCGTGCTTGCGCGCCTGGTTGAGGAGCAGAATCTGATGCTCTGTCGCCTTAGCATAAAAACGAGCTATATTCTCGATAAAGGAGTCATCCCCATTCCTTTTTACCAAGTATCCGGCATAGCTAAGGGCTTGAAGATTGTTGCTTGCTTCGATCAGGTTTCCTTTAAGAGATAATTCGAGAAAGCTATTGGCCAGATGATCGCTAATATAATTTCCATCACGAAAAAAGCATCGCCTTAATGCTTCCCACGCCTTTTCCTCGTTTTTAGCTCTCCATGAATCAAGGAAAACCTGGTAGAGTTCTTCTTTATTTGTTGAGATTTTTTTATTTTGCTGTTCCAGGGTTTTCAAGTTCCCCCTTGCCTCTTCCGCCCAACGAGAGCTTGTATCTTTCTCCAAATATTTCTTCCAATCTGCGATTGCCTGTTGCGGTAATCCCATACTTTGAAATAAGAGTGCCCGATTAAAACGCGCTTCAAGCAGCGAACCATCCAGCTCGAGTGCCTTGTTGAGGTAGTTAAGACTCTGAGC
>Ga0126377_10001858_pt1 | contig 14146 bp, 12 predicted proteins | sample PanSoiMetPlot_22_FD_92647 | JGI IMG/M metagenome (GOLD analysis project Ga0126377, IMG submission 92647) | Tropical forest soil microbial communities from Panama - MetaG Plot_22 | ecosystem: Environmental > Terrestrial > Soil > Tropical forest > Bulk soil | place: Panama | collected 2016-02-17
CATGGCTGGCAATCTTGCGGCTGACATCCTGCAGCGGCTGAATAACCCGCGATTGCGAAACGGTTGATTGCGGATTGCGGATTCACAGCCATCAAATTACCAGATGAAGCTAATGACACTGAATGAGATTGAAGATCAAGACCGGATAGCGCCGGGCGAAAATCAATCCGCAATCCACAATCCGAAATCCGCAATCCGCAATTGGCTGCGTGGCCGTGGGGCGCTGTTGGTCGGGGCAGGCGTGGTCATGCTCTTTTGCCTGATCGCCGTCTTCGCCGATCTGCTCGCGCCCTACGATTACAGTTCGTTATCGCGCATGGAACCATTCGCGCCGCCGACCACAATACGTTTCCGCGACGCCCGAGGGCGATGGCATGCGCGGCCATTCATTTATGCGCGGCGGATGGTCGATCCCGAGACGCAACGCTACGAGGAGATCGTAGATCGCGACTACCAGCTCGAGCTCTTCACTCGCGGCTATACTTACAAACTTCTCTGGCTCATCCCGACCGATCTGCATCTGTTCGGCGCGCGGGATGAGGCGGGAGTCGAAGCGCCACGAGTCTACCTGCTGGGGTCAGATAAATTCGGACGCGACTCTTTATCGCGCTTGCTGATGGCCACTCGCTATTCGCTGCTTATAGGGCCGATCGGCGCGCTGCTTGCGAGCGCGCTCGGCGTTCTGATTGGGGGCGCGGCCGGTTATGTCGGAGGTTGGACGGATGCAGTGTTGATGCGCGCGGCGGACGTGATGCTGGCGCTCCCGACCTTAGTGTTGATTCTGGCCGTGCGCGCAACTTTCCCCCCGGGACTCCCGCCTGCTGACGCGATCAGATTGCTATTAACCGTGTTCGTCTTGATGGGCTGGGCCGAGATGGCGCGACTCGCGCGCGGCTTAACCATGGAACTGCGCCAGCGCGAATACGTGACGGCCGCTGTGAGTCTTGGCTGTTCGCCGGCCCGCGTCATTGTTCGGCACATATTGCCAGGCGCGGCGATGTCTCTCGCGGCGCAAGCGTTCATCATTCTCCCCGCCTTCCTGCTCGCTGAGTCCGCGCTCTCATTTCTGGGCGTCGGCCTGCAGGAGCCTGAGGCCAGTTGGGGCAGCCTGCTGACCTCTGTGGAAGGCAATCTGTTCAAGCGCGGCCACGCTTTGGTAGAGCTTTCTCCGGCGCTGGCTATCACGCTCTTCGTTCTCGGCGCGCGGCTGTTCGCCGATGGATTGGGTAAGGAGGGAAGGGAGAGAGAGAAAATTTCTGACGTCGCCGACCGTAAGAGCGACTGATCTCTGTCACGCTGTGACGCCGGTCAGGAGCCGCTACGTAGCGAACCTCTGGGGAAGGTTTATTCCATAGAAGCCTGATCATTAACGTGGTTGAAATCGCCGCCGCCTGAGTCTATACTTCCGGTCCATCCTCCCACGTTATCTGGTCTGAAGCATCTGCCAAGATTCCCCTCCCCGTAGACGAACAAGCGAGCCGAATTTATGCTAGATCAAACATGTGTCCCGTTTGACGCGGAGCGGCTTCAGCGTGAATTTTTGGTCGCTCCGGTAAAGAAAGAGCCGGCCCGAGTCCTCGCCTTTGTCAATCAGAAAGGCGGCACCGGTAAAACCACCATTGCGCAAAATCTGGCTGTCTGTTTCGGGTTACGCCACAATAAGCGTTTGCTGTGCATCGATCTCGACCCACAGGGCAACCTGGGTCATGGGCTGGTCTACGACCAGATCAATAATCCGAAAACCGCCGACCGCCTGCTGGTCGTCCCCAAGGTCGACATCGACGAGTACATCATCAGTGTACGTCCCAATATCGACCTCATTCACAATAAGTTTCAGAAAGATCTGCGTGAAGCGGTAGATCGGCTACCGCTCTCCCCTGACTTATTAAGAAATCAACTCGGCTCGGCGTTGAGGCGTTATGACTACGTCATCATTGACACGCCGGCCGGGCTGTGCCGGTCAACTCAGGTCGGCGTTGACGCGGCCGATCAGGTCATCCTGGTCGTCTCCTGCGGGATGTACGGACTGAAGGGAATGATCGCCGTGGTTGACTGGATGGCCGGGATTCAAAAGCGGCTTGTCAAGCCGATGCCCTCAATCAAGGTTGTTCTCAATAATTACGACGAGCGCCGGCGGTTCGACCGTGAGTTCATACAGGAGATCCAGCGCATTTTCGGCGACAACCTCTTCCAAACACATATCCGGACCAGCACGAGGATTATTGAAGCCTCGGCGCGGGGGGTCGCTGTAATCGAGTACGATAACTCATGCGGCGCCGCACAGGACTTCGAATGGCTGAGCCGGGAATTCCTCGGCCAGGTCAGCGCAGAAGAACATAAACATGCCGCTGAAGGATGTTGGGGCTAAAATCGCGTCCGGGCGGGGAAAACCCGCCCCTACACTTTGTCCCGATCATGCCAGTTTATCGCGAACGGCGGGCCACGTTCGCCCTGGCGTCAGCAGGAATTGCGGCGGGCTTGTCAGAGCTACCGTCCTTCTCACCACAATTTCTTTGTTTTCGAGACGGTCTATGGCCGCCCGCACATGGTCGACGCCGCCTATTTCAACAGCGCCGGCCAACGAACCTTCGTTTATGCCTCGCTCTTCAAATTCGGCGCGGTTGTCGGCCAACCAGCTCATAACCCGATTTGCGTCCTGTTCTATCTTTACTTTTTTACGATCTGGCATCGTGGACTCCTTTCTATGCGCATAGGTGGATTGGCGCAAGCCATTTGGTTGCGATTATGAATCAGTCCTCAATACCTAGTAATTCCATTGATCTACTCGCCAATTCCAGCGCGTCGCTCACTTTCATCCTGTAGGCGCGATGAAAGACCTCCTGCATCTCCTTATATCTTATTGTTGAAGGACCCCCCAATTGAAGAAAGGTTCCGGCCTGGTTTTTCTCTTGCTCGGCGCTACGCCGCTGCGCCTCCGCCGCCAATTCCTCCGCGCTCAGTTGAGCCTTTTTCGGATAGAGCTTCTGCTCAGTTAAAGCCATTATTACTTCTGCCCGCTCTCTCAACGTCAGCCGGACACCACTTTCCTTCAGCTTATTGATCGACGTCTTAACATCCGCGCGTTCTTCAGTGGTCAACAAAGAAAATTCGCTGAACTCTTTCTGCATAATAAGAAAGCGTGTGACATAGACGGCCTCCAGTGGAGACATGAGTGGATCAACGGTATAAGTGAGTCCAACCGGCGATTCTTCTCCCGCGCCGAGTGGCCGGTGGGGGATAAAATTGGGCATCATCTGAGAGATATCCAGACGCATGTATCTCACTTCATCCTCATCTGTTCTCGCGTAACTTGGAGCGCCGAGCTTTACAGCAAGATGATCGATGACGCGAACGATGTTGGCCTCCGGGATTCCTGCTTTTCGTCCGCTCCGATAGTTGAGTTCAGCTTGCGCCACCCTTTCCAGGAAAGGGCTCACGATCGCGCCTGGCAGGCCATCGCCGGTGATCAACTGCAAAACGGCGTCAGCCAATTCCCGGATCGCCTTCTGGTCCGCGCCCTTTGCGGCGCCGGCCTTCTCATTCACTCGTTTGTAAGGCTCAGGGAGGTAGAGGCTGATATCCATTCCATCTTGGGCCTCATTGATGGCGGATACAATTTCCACGCGCGCAGCGGGAAGCATGGAGTTTGTTCTTTCTTTCGACTGGCCGTATGCAAGCCAGTTACGGGCCACGATCAGCCAAAAAGCCACAACGCCGACGATAAACAGCGCCAGGCTCATGAATATAATCCATACGCGCTTGTTCATTGATTCGCCTCCCATTCACCGGTTCTGTCCGGATCTGATCCGCTCGGCTTTCTGTTCCAGTTCTTCAGCTTCTTTTTTCAGCCTCTCCACTCGAACAACCATCTCATTCCTTTTGATTGTGATGGTGTCGGTCGGCTCATCGCTCAGCAACAACTCCGCGCGTTCTCGCATCGCTTCCAGAATCTCGGCCCTTTTAAGCTCCATTTGCGCGGCGAGTGAATAATACTCTGCGGGCGCCCCTCCCAGTTTCAATTTGCTTAGACGCTCGGCTTTCAGCGCGGCGTCGCGGAGCGCGGACGCGCCTGCTTTGAGCGCCTCTATCTGCTCACGCGCGATTGCGGCCACGACGGCTTTCTCTTTGACGAAATCTTTTCCGTTCAACTCCGCTTCTTTAGCGTAGAAGCGCAGCGTAGACTCGTTGGCCTTCTCCCTGAGCGCATTGATCTCCCCCGCCACCGCGTTGACATCCCTCGCCTCGTTGACTCCCTTCGGTTCCAGAGTGTGATCATAAGCCTCATATCTCGGGTCTTCGTTCAACTCACGCGCCTTGAGGAAGTCCCAGGCGTCGCGGTTGATTTGCGGCGCGAGGTCGTAATACCAGTGGTCGTGCCCTTTCATGACCTTTACATCGATGGCGAAGCCTCGTTCCTTCAGCGCGGCCTCCGTCGCCTTGACCGACGGCAGGGGGAAGGACGCGTCCCTGTCTCCGACGATGATCGCGAGCGGAGTTTTGCGTTTCGCGTAGTCCCTGGCGGAAAGCTCCCTCTCAGTCCGCCACGAGCCGGCGTGAACCGCCGTCGCGGCGAAATACTCCGATTCCATCATCGATAAGTTGAGGGCGAAAACGGCCCCTGCCGAGTGCCCGAAGAGGTAAATGCGGCGTGGATTAATAGGATATTTCGCTCTGAGCTCCTCGACCAGGTCGTGGATGAAGCCGGGGCCGTCACCTGGGATTTGCCACTCCTGCGAGTCGCGCGAGTCAGGCCCGGCGATGATGATTCCTTCCCGGCTCGCAATCTCTTTCCACTTCTCCATCAATGAGAGTCCGTTGCGTCCTGACCCGTGGAGCAGCACGATCAGTGGAACGGAAGCGGGCGATTTCGCCGAATCGGGAATCATCAGATAGTAAATCCGTTTTTTACCTTGCGATTCCAGAGTCTCCTTGGTAATTCTATCGGCGGCGCGCGCTTGAAAAAGTAACATCGGCAGCGCGAGCAAGGCCCAGCCCAGATTTTTGCTGATCATCAAGCGCCTCCATTTTACTTGGTCATCCAGTAACCATTTTTGTATGAAAGCTTCAACCTCCCCAGTTGCTTTGGCGCTTTGATTTGCACGTGTAACTTATGCCATGCGGTTCCGCTTGTCAGATTGCTTGGGTAAAAGCCGATGACATATTGCCGACGGAGCATCAATGCCAGCCGTGTGTAAACCACCTCGGCGGAGGCATAGTCTAACGGAAATAACGCCTGACCTCCGGTCGGTTCGGCTATGAATTTCAGCGTGCCGGCGCCGTTGGAAAATTCGCTCATGCCTATGGCGTAAATCTGGACGTCTGTTTCCCTGAGCAGATTTTGCAACTCCCTGCCAGAATACCGGCTGCTGTTTTCCTCGCCGTCGGAGAAGATCAGGATCACCTTCTTGTGGCGCCGCCCCTCGCGAACCTTCTCGACGGCCGCGTATGTCGCGTCGAACAGAGCTGTGCTTCCCCCTGATTTGATATATGTCACATGGCTCATGATCGCCTCCGGCAGCGATGTGAAATCCTGAACCAGTTGAACGCGGTTGTTAAACGCGTAGATGTAAAACTCGTCTTCAGGATGCGAATTATCAAAGAAGGATCTGAGCATGGACTGGGCGCGGGAGCTGAAGGTCCCCATCGAGCCTGACACGTCGTAGACGATTCCCAGTGATATAGGAGCGTCGTCGTCGGAAAAGAACGCGATGTCCTGCTTGATGTTATCATCGTAAATCTCGAAATCTTCTTTTGACATGCCGGCGACGAACCTTCCTAGTTTATCGTTAACCGAAACTGTCAAATTCACCAGCTTAGTGTTTATGACAAGCTTGTCCTGAGGGTTTTTTTGCGCTTGTTTTGAGTCAGGTCCTTGACGCGGAGTGAGCGCCGTCGAGGGGTTTCGGCGCCCCAATTTAGCCTGCAACGTCGCGGTAGGATGGATTGAGACCACTGCTATTACGGTCGCAATGATGTAGCCGACTGTCCGTGACATGGCGCCTCCTTAGCGACAGCGACTGCGCTAAAGAAAATGAGAGTCGCAGCGACTTATCAAATCAAAAATGACAGGGATGTCGCGAGTATATGACCGGCCCGGCGTGTATGCAAGGAATCACACTTCCTCGTCGAGCGCCTTTTGAGCCTTTGATCTGAGCCGAAAATGGGATTCCCAAATCCCAGAATCGCACACTGCGGCGCGACTCTTTCCTCGTGCGGCGCGCGTCGACCTAAGTGAAATAAGGATTTATCCCTTCAATCCGAATGGCACGCTGTTTGGCTATACGAGCGATAAGGCAAATTGTGGCCTTCCGATGCTCGCATTAGGTTGTGACTGAGACCGCAAAAGGAGAGTCCAAAATGCAGATTCAATCTCGGCAATTTTTATCAATCGTGTTGTTGCTTGTGACGATGTTCGCTATGACGTTCGAAGCGCAAGCGCAGCAATCGTCGCCGGAAGCAGCGGCGAAACCGGCCGGCGTTTCCGAAGCCGATCTGGCCGCGATCAAACAGACGGCGCTCGATTACATCGAAGGGTACTATGAAGGCAACGGTGAACGGATGGAGCGCGCGCTGCACCCCGAACTGGCCAAGCGAATTGTCATCACCGACCCGAAATCGGGACGCAGCCGGCTGGACCAGATGAGCGCGATGACGCTGGCGCTGGGCACGCGGGCGCGTGTTTCAAGTCCCACTCCGAAAGAGAAGCGGCAGAGTGATGTCACTATACTCGACGTCTTTGAAAACGCCGCGAGCGTGAAGATCGTGGCGACGGATTGGATTGATTATTTGCACGTCGCGAAATTCAATGGGCGTTGGGTGATCGTCAACGTGCTATGGGAGTTGAAACCGCAGCGGAAGTAAAGTTTGTAGTCCCGCTTTCAGGCGGGACTACAAACTCTTTTCCTAAGGAGGCGACTATGGAGACATTATGGCAGGACCTGCGCCAGGGCGCGCGTTCATTATTCAAACACCCGACATTCATGATTGTAGCCGTGATCACGCTGGCGCTCGGCATCGGCGCGAACACGGCGATCTTCAGCGTGGTCCATGCCGTGTTGTTGCAATCGCTGCCTTACCGAGACGCCGACCGGCTGGTTACGGTGTGGGAGCACAATCGCCGGCGCGGCAACGCCCAGAACGTGATCAACATGGGCAACTTCTTCGACTGGAAGGAGCAGAATCGCGTCTTCGAGGATATGGCGGCTTTCTTCGACACAACCGCCAACCTGACGAGCGGCGGAGATCCGGAAGAGATCCCGTCACAGATCGCTACCACCAACCTTTTCAACATACTCGGTGTGAACCCCATACTCGGGCGAACCTTCACGCCGGACGACGGCAAGCCCGGGCAGCCGCGCGCGGTTGTGCTCAGCTTCGGGTTATGGCAGCGGCGATTCGGCGGCGACCCGCAGATTATCGGGCGCAAGCTGAGCTTGAATATGTTTAGCGGTAGTGAGGCCACTGTGATCGGCGTGATGCCGGCGGACTTCAACTGGCACGTTAAGGCAGGCTCAATGACCCGCAAAGTCGCCGAGCTGTGGGCGCCGTGGCGAGTGGATGAGTCATTGAGACGGCGAACCGGCCGGTTCGCCATGGCTGCGGCTCGGCTCAAACCCGGGGTCACCTTCGAGCAGGCGCAAGCCGAGATGAACGCCATCGGCGGGCGGTTGGAGCGGCAGTACAACGAATTCAACGCCGACTGGGGCGTGAACGTGGTTCCGCTGCGCACGCAGTTCACCGGCGAGATTCGATTGGCGCTGCTGGTGCTGTTCGGCGCGGTCGGAATGGTTTTGTTGATCGCGTGCGCGAATGTGGCGAACCTGCTTTTGGCGCGCGCCGCAGGGCGACAGCGGGAAGTAGCCGTGCGCGCGGCGTTAGGCGCGGGCCGTGGTCGCATAATCAGGCAATTACTGACGGAGAGCTTGTTGATTGCGGTACTGGGCGGCGTGGCCGGTTTGACGCTGGCGTGGTGGGGCGTTGACCTGCTTGTCTCGCTCGCCCCGCCCGACCTGCTCAATCTGCCGCATGTCAAGCTCAACGCGGTTGCGCTCGGATTCACGCTCGGGGTTTCGCTGTTGACAGGCGTCATCTTCGGTCTCGCGCCGGCGTTCGAGGCCACGCGGCTCAATCTGGGTGAATCGCTCAAAGAAGGCGGCAAGAGCGTCGGCGGCGGCGTTCGCAGCCAGCGTTTGCGTAACTCCCTGGTCATCCTCGAAATCGCGATAGCGCTCGTTCTGCTCATCGGCGCCGGGCTGCTCATTCGCAGCTTCGCGCGGCTGCAAGGAGTCGATCCGGGCTTCAACGCGCACAACGTGTTGACGATGAAGGTGAGCTTGCCGGGGCGGAAGTATGGTGAGGACCGCAAAGTGATGGACTTTTTCCGGCGTGCCATCGCGCAGATACAATCGCTGCCGGGCGTAGAGTCGGTCGGCGCGGCCAACTATCTGCCCTTCGCCTCGCCGCACGCTGGCACAGGCGTTGAAATCGAGGGCCGGCCAAAACTGCCGCCGGGACAGGGGTTGGTCACCGGCGTGATAGTTACCGATGGGAACTACTTCGGAGCGATGCAGATTCCGCTCAAACGCGGGAGGCTCTTCACCGATCAGGAAGCGGCGGAGATGCGCCACGTCGTCGTCATCAACGAGGCATTCGCGCGACAGCACTTTCCGAACGAAGACCCGCTGGGCAAACGAGTCGTGATCGATATGAAAGACGACAACCAGCCTTGCGAGATCATCGGCGTCGTCGGCGACTCGAAGCACATGACCCTGGACGCCGAGGTCAAGCCGATGTCTTATTGGCCGCAACCGGAGCTTACCTATCCGGGCATGACGATTGTCATCCGCGCGCGAGGCGACGCCGCGAATGTCGCCTCCGCAGCGCGCAACGTCATCCGCGAGCTCGACCCGGAGCAGCCCGTCGCCGATGCGCGAACGATGGAGAGCCTGATCGGGGCCTCGGTGTCGCGGGCGCGCTTCAACACGCTGCTGCTGACGATCTTCGCAGTGGTGGCGTTGTCGCTCGCCGGCGTGGGAATTTACGGCGTGATGGCTTATTCGGTCGCGCAGCGCACGCAGGAGATCGGGGTGCGAATTGCGCTCGGCGCGCGGGCGACCGACGTGTTGCGTCTGGTTGTCGGAAGAGGTATGACGTTGACGCTCGCGGGCGTGGCGATAGGCGTGGTCGCGTCTTTCGTGTTGACGCGGTTGATGAAGACTCTGCTGTTCAACGTGAGCGCGACTGATCCAATGACTTTCGCCGGCATACCGCTGTTATTGGCGCTTGTGGCGCTGCTGGCGTGTTTGATCCCCGCGCGGCGCGCGTCGAAAGTGGATCCGATGATCGCGCTTCGGTGTGAGTAATTTTCTCCACAAAGCCGCACGAAGGATCACGAAGATGAACGCCGCCTTCGCGCTTCTTTGTGTGACCTTGTGGAGAAATCTTTACGGAGGAATTCCGGGCGATGGGATTGCTGGATGTTTATCAAGGACATCAGACGTGGAAGGATTTCCTCGGCGGCCAGGCGTCGTTTACCGCCCTTGAGGAATTATCGCCGCGTCGAACCGGCGCCGCTTCGACCGATGATAAGTCCAGGGCTTTGCCGGTCGGGATGACGGCGCACGATCATCAGGTCGCGGTCAAGTCTGGGTTTGGCGCTTTGAATCCGGAGAGCCTGCGCCGAGCGAGCGAGAACGCCATGAGGATGGCGTTGGGGATTGAAAAGCTGGCGGGCGGCTTGGAGAGTCTCAAGGCCGATTTCAATTTGCTATTGGGCGACCTCGTCTGGCGTACCGAGATGCAACAGGAATCGCTCACGAGCATCCTCGAAGAAATCCGCCTGGCCGAGTTTGAGCGCGAGGCCAGGGCTTATCGCACGCGCGCCGAGAGGGCATATCTGAACGGCTGGTATGAAGAGGCGCTCGACGATTTTCTGGAAGCCGAAAAACGCAACTATCCCGATTACACGGTTCATCGTTCGATAGCGCAGATCTACCTTTACCACATAATCAATCTCCCGAAGGCGCTGGAGTATTTCCTCAAGGCCGCCAAATACGCCTCGCCCAGCGATCTAAAGCAGGCGGCCGAGGCTCATTACTTCGCCGGCATAGTTTGCGTGATCGAACGCCGGTTGGAGCCGGCCCTGGGGCATTTGCGGCAGGCCACGCAACTCAACCCCGAACTGGCCGAGGCGCATTACGAGCAATCGCGCGTCGCTTCGTTGCTCTCGCATGGCGAACAGGCCGTCTCCAGTCTGGCCCACGCCATCAAAGGCGATGCGCGGTATTACGAGCGCGCCAAGAGCGACGCGGCCTTTGACTCGATCCGCCCGCAGGTTCAGATTCTACTCGAGCAGCTGATGCGCCCTGTCAGGGAGAAGATCGTCGAGGTCAAAAAGGATGCGGCGCAATTTGACGGCTATCTGATCGCCAGGTCCATGGAAGAGGAGATCGCCAATGCGTTTAATCAAGTCAAGCTCAAGGCCGCCGAATCGCCGACCTACCAAACCGGATTGCAATTGCTCGATGCGCTTTCGCTGATTCAACAGGATCTGCGCGAACTGCGGGACCGCTACTATAAGCAATTCGAGATTGACCCGCGTGATTATGTGAGATCGGTAGCCTTCAGCAACGACGGGCGGTTGCTGGCTCTCGGTTTTTTGCATGGCGCCATGCAGGTTTGGGAGGTCGGCTCCGGCGTGATGCTCTACTCTCATGTGGCGCATCAAGCCAGCGTCACCTCAGTCGCCTTCAGCCCCAACAACATGTGGTTGGCTACGGGCAGCCGCGACAACACGGTCAAATTGTGGGAAGCGGACACCGGGCATGAGCTTCAGGTCCTGCGTGGGCATAAAGGCGAAGTGAGCGCCGTGGCGTTCAGTCCCGACGGGCAATGGCTAGTGTCTTCCAGCCACGACCGGCTGATCAAAATCTGGCGTGTGGTTACCGGCCGTGAGGCGCAAACTCTTGAAGGCCACACGATGCAGGTGACGGCGGCCATTTTCACGCCGGACGGACAGACGATTGTCTCGGCGAGTTGGGACAAAACCATCAGGTTGTGGAGTATCGCGACAGGATTGACGACTCGGATCCTGACGGGCCACTCGAAAGGCGTCGGCTCGCTGGCCGTAAGTCCCGGCGCCGGCCCTAATGGACGCTGGCTGGCTTCCGGCGGCGAAGACGCGACAGTAAAGCTCTGGGACCTGACGACTGGACGCGAGGTGCGGACATTCAGCGGGCATCGCAACAGCGTGATCTCGGTCGCGTTCAGCCCCGACGGCGAATTATTGGCGGCCGGGTGTCTGGGGCAGGTCGTGATTGTCTGGAAGAGAGAGACCGGCGCGGTCGTCAAACGGCTGAGATACGAGGATATCAGCTACAACTCCGTCGCCTTCAGCCCGAGAGGAGAGTGGCTGGCCCTGGGCAGCCGCGAATTGCAACTTTGGCTGAAGGCGATTTTGACTGAAGAAGAATACGCCGCCGTGAGGGCGAACGAAAATGTCGCGTATCGGGCCTGTCAATTGTCATTGGAAAAGATTGGTCCGAGGCAATGACAGGCCTGGTCTTGCGCTCGCTTGCGGCCCCGGAGGAATGTTTGTCCACGAGTCATAGAATGGGACCATGACCCGGAAATTGAGAAAATTCCTCGGCGCCTCATGTGTGACCACAACCGCCATGCCGGGGGCCAATTGCACGGAGAGCATCAGATCGTAGATCGGAAACTCGAGGTGGTTTCTGACCACGCGCTTGAGCTGGCGCACCCTGTGGGTAGGGTCGTCCAGGCAGTTTCTGAGCAGAAATGTTTTCGCCTCCTCCTCGATCTTGAAGCCGATGCCCGATGCGGCCAGCTTCTGATCAAACTCGGTCAGCGAGCGTTCCAGCAACGTGATGACATTCTGCTCGTTGAGCCGATCGAAGATCACTATCTCATCGATTCGGTTGACGAGGGCGCCGCCCAGCAGATTGTCGATCTCTTCCAGCACGACCAGGTTTTGGCGCGGCGCCTCCTGGTCGGTCTCCTCGTCGCTGAAGCCAATGTTCCTGCCGGCCAGTTGATCGGTCTGCTTCTTCGACAGGTCGCTGGTCAGGATGATGAAAGTGTCGCGAAGCGAGAACATGCAGCCGAGCGCGCAGAGGACGCCGCGGTCAATCGCCTCGGCCAGGTAATCGCGGAAGACCGGAGGCGCCATCTCGATCTTTTCGAAGACCACTATGGAAAAAGGCGCGTGAGTAAACGGAGGCGTCATTTGAGACAGAGCGCTTCCGGCCATCAACTGTTCGTATAAGCTCGACTGAGTGTATGGGTTCGGCTGTTGACTCAGAATTTGACAGTTAACGAAGATGGACTTGCACTCGTTGCCGAGCAGAATGCGGGCGAGCGCCTGCGCGACGTGCATTTTTCCGGACCCCGTCGGTCCCGCGAACAAGAGCGTCGCGAGCGGGCGACTCGAATCGGAGTAGCGGCGGCTGGCCAGAGCAAGTGTGACTGCGCGCACGAGCGCCGCGACGGCATACTCTCGCCCCACCACCTGCCCCTGAAGGGCATGCATTAGGTAGCTAGAAAAGACCATTTCATATGTCATATTTCATATGTCATATTTCATATGCCATATGAAATGTTCAGCGCAATACCGCGTATATAGAGACGCAAGATCTTGCGTCTCTACTTGTTTCAATGCAACGCCGCGCGCGCGCCGCAAGCGGCGCCTCTCACGGAACCACTTGCTGACACGCGCGGCGCTGTTATCTGAAATCGCCGACCGCGCCTAACAAGGGATTCCAGCGGTTACCGTATAAGGGACGCCAACCTGCGACGACCCGATCGGAGACAGATAAAGCGGCGATCTCATGGCTGGCGAAACCGGGCTGACAGCCATAGACGGCGTCAGACAGGCCTGGGCCATGACCGAATAAGGATCGACCACCTGAGGAGTCATCATTCCGCACATTGCGGCCATCTGGACCGGATCCGGTTGGGCCGTGATAAGCGGCCTGATCGGAAGCAGACCCTGCGCCGCCGGATAAGGATGTGGAATGACCGCTCCTGTTACCGGGTCGATGCAAGTTACCGGAGAGCTGAAGGCCGCCGGGGCCATGCCTGCGAAAGCTGGATGAATAGCCGGATATGCTGTCGTCGGCTGCGCGAGAGCGTAGGGACTCCAACTGATCGGACTATACCATGGGCTGACTCCCGCGCCGATCGGCGCAGGCGGGCATGGAATTACAGGTTGAACGGCGTACGGATTCGGTCCGATCACCGGATACGGGATCGGCGAACCGCTGCTTACATATGGATTCGCCATGTAGGGAACCATCGGATTGATTCCTCCAAAACCCACCCCCGCGCCATATTGGGGGGGACAATAGGCGAACGATGGAAGAGGAGTCGTGATGTTCATTCTCGGGAACATAAAAAATGCCTCCTAAGTTGCATGAGTGTCTCAAAGACCTCGGTTGACAATTGTCAGGAGGCGCTTTTGCGCTCTCACGCAAAAGACACACCTCCCCTTCTCACTTCTCCAAAGCGATTGTCGAAGCGAGACTCGATACTGAAGAGAGACAGGATAACGCTATCCTGCCAAACTCTGGCGCCAATGCGTCGTTCGAGGGGTTTATGAGGAATTAGGTGTTCGTCTGTTTTATTCCTGTATTAGGGCGCCGGGAATGGTAGCGACCGAATGCATTCTGGTGAGCCTTCACCGCCGCCCAGTCGCTGTCGTTCCCGGCGCTTACCTGAAGGCTCAAAAGCCTGGCATTCTCAAATAGGGCGACATCCCCCATGCGTATTGGAACATTGAATGCGCATAGGCCGTAGGCGGCATTGCGCGCATCATCCCCGGAGTCATGCCCGGAGTCATCCCCGGAGTCATGCTGGGAGTCATGCCTGGAGTCAGATAAGATGGAGTCGCGCCTTGCGGCAGTCTGGATGTCATCTCAGCAAACAGCAGGTTGATCAATTCATGTATCTCCTGAAGCTTCTCCATTTCTTCAGGTGAGATCTGCGAGCTGTTCATCTCGCTGGGATTATTGATTTGGTTTTGCGCCGGAGCAGCCCAAGCCATTGATTTGCCTCCTTTCGGACAAAGAAACTGGACTAATCTTCCGATCTCCCTGACAAGTCAGCCTTGGTCTTCGGAATAGTGATCTGA
>Ga0126377_10001860_pt1 | contig 14138 bp, 13 predicted proteins | sample PanSoiMetPlot_22_FD_92647 | JGI IMG/M metagenome (GOLD analysis project Ga0126377, IMG submission 92647) | Tropical forest soil microbial communities from Panama - MetaG Plot_22 | ecosystem: Environmental > Terrestrial > Soil > Tropical forest > Bulk soil | place: Panama | collected 2016-02-17
AGAACTTGCGAAAGGTTTCGGCGAGCTGCGGGAATTTGGGTAGCACCTTCCCGTCGAATACCGCGACGGCGCACAACGGCAGCAGCCCGACCATCGATCTGACCTTGAGCTGGTGAGCGGAGCCATCCGGCAACCGCAGCACGTCGTAGAAGAAGCCGTCTTCCTCGTCCCACATCCCGGTGTCATCGCCTGCGCGCATCATTGCCGAGGCGATCCACATGAAGTGCGAGGCGAACTTGAGTGCCATCCATGCGGCCGAGGGACGATGCAACGCGAGCTGCCCGCCCATCTCGAGCATGCTGAGACAGAAGAACGCCATCCATGCCGTGCCGTCCGCCTGCTCCAGGTGGCCGCCCGTTGGCAGCGGCGCGCTGCGGTCGAAAACGCCGATATTGTCGAGCCCGAGGAAACCGCCTTCGAAAGCATTGTTGCCGGTCGGGTCTTTGCGATTCACCCACCACGTGAAGTTGAGCGATAGCTTGTTGAATGCGCCCTCGAGCCAGTCGACATCCTCTTCATTGCGCATCGCGTCGAGGCGATACGTGAAGTTCGTCGCCCACGCGTGCACGGGCGGGTTGACGTCGCCGAAGTTCCATTCGTAGGCGGGCATCTGGCCGTTGGGATGCAGATAGTTCTCGCGCAGCATCAAGTCGAGCTGCTCCCTGCCGAAGTCCCGGTCCACCAGCGTGAGCGCGAGGACGTGGAAGGCGAGGTCCCAGGCTGCGTACCAGGGGTACTCCCACTTGTCCGGCATCGAAATGACGTCGGAGTTCTGCATGTGATGCCAATGCTCGTTGCGCCGCGCTCGGCGCCGCGACTTGAACGGATCGTCGCCTCGTTCCTTGAGCCACGCATCCACGTCGTAGTTGTAGAACTGCTTGCTCCACAGCATGCCGGCGAGCGCCTGTCGCATGACGCGCGCCTGGTCTTCGTTCAACGAGGCGGGAGTCAACGCCTGATAGAACTGATCCGCCTCCTGCTGACGCGCGTTGAAGGCCGCATCGAACGCGCTGCCGAACGCGCTGGTTTGGCTTTGCCGCGCCCAGATCGCGCCGGGGGCCGTATCGGTCAGTCGGAGGCGAAGGACCTGCGATCCCCGCCCGGGAACTCTCAGCGTGTAATGCGCCGCGGCCTTCGTGCCCTTTCTCTGGGGATTCACCGCCTCCTGGCGGCCGTGAACGAGGTAATTGTCGATGCCATCTTTGACGTAGGGTGAAGCGTTCGGTCGGCCGAAGAGCCGCTCGGTGTTGGTCTCGTTCTCCGTGAACAGAAAGATCGGGTCTCCATCCGCGTAGAGGAAGCGTTCGCCGAGGACGGGATGCGTGGTTGCGATCGTGCCGTTGCCTTGCTGGCGGAGCTCTGGGCGTATGGACTCATCACCCCAGGACCACACGTTGCGGAACCAAACCGTCGGCAGCACGTGAAGCGTTGCCTCCTCAGATCCACGGTTGCACACCGTGATGCGCACGAGGATGTCTTCCGCGGAGGCCTTCGCGTATTCGACGAACACGTCGAAATAGCGGTCGTCCTCGAAGACACCCGTGTCGAGAAGCTCGTACTCGAGCTCCTGGCGTGAGCGCGCACGGTTCGCGTAGACGAGTTGGTCGTACGGGTAGGCCGCCTGCGGGTATTTGTACAGGTACTTCATGTACGAGTGCGTGGGCGTCGAATCGATATAGAAGTAGTACTCCTTGACGTCCTCGCCGTGATTTCCCTCGCTGTTGGTCAGGCCGAAGAGTCGCTCCTTGATGATCGGGTCCTTCCCGTTCCACAAGGCGAGGGCGAAGCACAGCTGCTGGTGGTCGTCGGAAATACCGGCGATGCCGTCTTCACCCCAACGATACGCACGAGACCGAGCTTGGTCGTGGTTGAAGTAGTCCCAGGCGTTGCCGTCGTCGCTGTAGTCCTCCCGAACGGTGCCCCATTGACGCTCGCTCAAGTACGGGCCCCACTTCCTCCACGGGACCTTCTTGGCTCGAGTTTCCTGAAGGCGTGTCTCCTCGGCGTTCATGGGGGTTACCTCGTGCAGGGAGGCTTGAGCTGTGCGCTACGCGTTCGCAATTCCGCTCGTCGAACCTACGCGCTGCACGGTCACGGTGCTGCTGTCCTTTGGTCCTCTTGTGGAAACGGTGATGACGGCATGTGCCTTGACAGATATATACGCCGACAGGTATATAAGAACCGTGGAATCCGCATTCACCATCATTGCCGAGCCGAGCCGCCGCGCCATCTTGAGTCTGCTCGCCTCCTCGGAGCGATCCGTAGGCGACATCGAAGCGGAGCTGCGGCTGTCGCAACCCTCGGTGTCCAAACACCTGCGCGTGCTGCGCGAGGCCGGCTTCGTTGAGTCGCGTGTCGATGCGCAGCGGCGTCTCTACCGGATCAGGCCGGAGCCGCTCATGGAGGTCGATGCCTGGCTCACTCAGTTCCGCCGTTACTGGTCGGCGCACGTCGACGCGCTCGAGCGTCACCTCGATCGCATGGATCAAGCACCCCGTCGTAAAAAGGGAAAGAAGCGATGAACAGCCGTGAAAACTACCTGCCGGGCCCGGCCGCGGGCGCCGAAGTTCGCAAGGATGGCGAGAACTGGACGCTGGTTCTCGTCAGGCAACTGCGCCACTCGCCCGAAAAGGTCTGGCAGGCGCTGACCGACCCCGCGCATCTGCGCGAATGGGCGCCCTTCGACACCGATGGGAGCCTCGGTAAAGCGGGAGCAACGGTAACACTCACGTGGGTGGGAACGCCGCAGCCGTTGGAGACGAAGGTCACGCGCGCGGAAGCTCCCAAGGTGCTCGAGTACAGCGATATCCGATGGGAGCTCGAGGCCTCCGGTGGCGGCACGCGCCTGACGCTGTGGCACAGCATTGATCGGCGCTTCATCTCGTGGGGCGCCGCGGGTTGGCACATCTGCATCGATGTGCTCGATCGGGCGCTCGCCGGTCAGCCCATTGGGCGCATCGCGGGCCCCGATGCCATGAAGTTCGAGGGCTGGCAGCGATTGAGTGCCGAGTACGCAAAACAGTTCGGCGTTGAAAGAGCCGGTCGGAGTTGATTCATGCCGCGCTCAAGAACACTCGTCATCGCCTTCTGGTTCGTCACCATGCTCTTCTGCCTGCAGATTAGCTTCACAGCCTACGCGCAATTACGCCTGCCACAGGTCGCGGATGCATTCGCGCACCTCGGCTTCCCGGCCTATTTCCGCGTGGAGCTCGCGTGGGCCAAGCTCATCGGTGTCGTGCTGCTGCTTGCCCCGGTGGCGGCGCGGCTCAAGGAGTGGGCTTACGCCGGATTCGCCATCAACATCGGCTCCGCCGTCATCGCGCACCTCGCGGTGGGCGATGGTCCGGAAGCGTGGAGCTGGTCGGCGGGCACTGCTGCCCTGTGGGGCCTCTCTTATTTCTTGTGGCGCCGCCTGCACGCCGGGCCTGCTTCCCCAAGAGAAAGGCAGCCGAACGTCCTGAAGGCCGTATAAAAAGGAGCGCAGCGAAGCGCTGTTAGACGATGGCCAGCAAGACATCCAGGAACTCGACGAAGGTCGCAAGGAAGCTCGCCGCCAAGCGAGTCGCCGGAAAGCCAACGCTTCTGTCCGGCGGCAACCCGCAGATCGCGAAGGCAGAGGGTGATGCGCCCGTGCAGGCCTACCTCACAGCCATGCCCGGCTGGAAGCGCGACGTTGGGCGCCGTGTCGACGCGGTCATCGTGCGCACCGTCCCTGGTGTACACAAGGCAGTGAAATGGAACTCGCCCTTCTACGGCATCGAGGGCCAAGGCTGGTTCCTCAGCTTCCATTGCTTCGCGAACTACGTCAAAGTGGCTTTCTTCCGCGGCACGTCGCTGCGTCCTCTTCCGCCCGGGGAGTCCAAGCAGAAGGAAGTGCGCTACCTCGATATCCGCGAGGGCGATCTCGACGAAGCTCAGCTAGCCGCCTGGGTGAAGCAGGCCAGCCAATTGCCCGGCCAACGAATGTGAGAGCCACGAAGAAAGCGAGAACCCCCATGAAAAAGAGTCAGAGCGGCTCGCAAGCAAAGGGACGAGAAGGGAAGGGCGAAGAATCAGCCTCTCGCCTGATCGACGCGAGAATCAAGGAGCTCGGCGACTGGCGGGGCAAGACGCTCTCTCATCTCCGCGCGCTCATCAGGCAGGCGGATCCCGACGTGGTCGAGGAGTGGAAGTGGAGCGTTCCGGTGTGGTCACACGATGGACTGATCTGCACCGGCGAGACGTACAAGAGCCACGTGAAGGTCACGTTCGCCAAGGGCGCCAAGCTGAAGGACCCTTCGCGCCTCTTCAACTCCAGCCTCGAGGGCAACATCCGGCGCGCCATCGATCTCCACGAGGGTGACGACATCGATGGCGATGCTTTCAAGACACTCATACGCGCGGCTGTCGCGTTGAATCGGGCCTGACGGCGAATACGGGTCACGCTCACGGTGAGCGTATCGCCTCGGCCAGAAATCGATACGGCGCCTGATGCTGATCGTCGAGTGGCTGCCACTGACCGTCGCGCTCGGTCTTGACGATGAAGGCCATTGACAGCGCATACACCGCTGGGTCGCCCAAGCGGAAGCGCCGGCAGATATCCTTCATTCGCCTGGCCAGGCCCTGTCCTTCTTTCGAGGCCGGCAAGAGCTTGCGTCGGATGAGGTCCCTGGCCTCGAGCAGGATGGGCTTCAGCGCCTGCCCAGGTTTGGAAGCTTGCGCTGCCGCGACGAAGAAGCGGTAGAACTCGGAGCCGAACGAGCCGGGTGCTCCCGACTCACGGGAAAGGGTCTGACTGCGAAAGCGCTCGCCGACGTCCATCCACTTGCGCGTGAGGCCGGGGTTCCATTCCATGAGCGCGACCGTCTGCTCGAGCACGCCGTGCTGGATCATCAGCGCGCGGTGGCGGCCGAGGAGGGCCTGCACGTTGGGTGCGGTGGGCTCCGCGCCTTCCGCGCGAAGGTTCTCCAGTTCGCGAAGCAAGGGGCGCTGCGCCTCACCGAACTCTCGTATCGATCTTGCCACCTCGATCGGCCGCCCTGCCCACCAGCCGAGGTACTCCGCCCGCTCTTCGGGCTTCATGACCTCATTGGCCATCTCACGAAGCGTTTTCACAGGCTGGCTCATGTCGCTCGTCCTCACCAGCTCGCAGAGCTCATCGATCGACAAGGCATCGTTCGCGGCGAGGCGCGCCAAGGCTGCGCGCACGAGCTTGATCGCTTGTTCGGTGGCGGCCTGACGAGCGAGCCAGGCTTTCAGCTGCAGCTGCAGAACGTTGAGGAGCGAGGGCGGGTTGGCTGCTGAAAGGACGGCACGAATCTCGCGCAGGCTCAGGCCGAGCGTCTTCAGCGTGATGATGTCGTTCATGCGCTGGACCTCGCGCTCGCCGTAGACCCGCCAGCCGTTGGCGCTGCGCTGGGGCTTGATGAGACCTTCGCGCTCGTACACGCGCAGAGTGCGCACGGTGACGCCGGTGCGACGGGCGCACTCCGCACTGCTCAGGACCCGCGGCGACGGGGTGCCGGGAATGGGCTTGGGCTTTTTCGGCTTCACAGGGTCTACTGTGACGTATGACCCAAGGTAGGGGTCAAGGAAAACAGCGTCGGCTGCCGCCGCGGCCTGAGGCAAACGACCAACCGGTCTACGCTGGAGTTTCAGCTGTGCCTGTCGAACCCGAGGCCGGATGCGCTTGCGAAGCACCCGCCCCACGTCCCGCAAGCGGACGAGTGGGCAGCCCGCAGGCCCGCGCTTGAAGAAGGCTCTCTGGAGCGGCAGCCGTGAGCTTTGCATCTGCGAGGCTCGAAACAACGGGATGGCGAAAAGTACGTTCGCGCTCATCCAATCGAAGGATTCGCCCGTATCTCATCTCGTGGTGCTGGACGATTGCAGCAGCGAGATCCGATACGAATGTTTCGGCAAAGAGCACAAAATCCTTGGCGACGCGGTGAGGCCCGCAGCTTCGCGTATTCCGATCAGGCGCTGGATCCGCAGAGCGAGCCGCCTCTCGGCGCGCACCTGGTCACGCCGCGTTTTGGGTTTACACACCATGGCATCTATGTGGGCCGAGCACGTGTCGTCCAGTACCGTGGCCTGTCTCTCGTGCTCCGCCGGGGTCCCGTTGAAGAGGTCACCCTGTCCCAATTTGCGCAGGGACACACTATCTATATTCGCCGGGGCCGATCCGGCGGGCTTGATCCTGAGGAAACCGTGCGTCGCGCCCGCCTCCGCCTCGGCGAAGATCGCTATCGCGTACTGACCAACAATTGCGAGCATTTTTGCGAATGGTGTGCTCACGGTGAGCACCGCAGCTATCAGGTCGATCGGTGGAGTGCTCGCTGGGAGAGCGTCTATCAGAGGCTCACTCTGGCGCTCGGCCGGTTGCTGTTCCTGCGGCAAAGGGCGGTCAGTCAAAGCGGCTAGGCAGTGGCGGCCCGCCCCTCTGTGATGGACAGCAGCCGCGACCGTCTAGATGATGTAGCGCCCCTGTTCAGTGAGCGCCAAGACGTGAATTTATTGCGACCTGCACGCGCAGGTGTCCTCGCGATTCTTCTTTCGCTGACGGCCTTCGCAGAAGAGCCATCGGCAATTCTTTCGGCTGTGGATGCACGAGACGTCGGAGCGCTCGAGCGTGCGCTCGGGTCCAGATCGGCGGCACCCGATGAGCTGGCGCTTGCCTCTGGCGTATTGCTTGCCCTTCGGGGACGCGACGACGAGGCCGCGACCGCCTTGTCCCGCTCGGCTCATCGCACAAGCTCGGCCGATGCCGTTCGCCGCCGTGCGTTTGCGGCCCTAGTGGATGTACGGCTGCGGCAGGGACGATACGCGCAAGCCGCAACGGCCGGTAACGAAGCGATCAAGTTGGGCGACACCAGCACGGACATCGCGATGAATCGTGACTTCGCCGCGGCTCTCCGGTCGGTCATACCCATGACGGGAGGTGCCACACGGCGCGAAGAAATCGAAACCAAACGAGATGCCGCGGGCCTGCCACGCGCCTCGCTCACAGTGAACGGCGAGACCGTGCAGGCGATTGTGGATACGGGCGCTTCGTTCTCGACGCTGAACGCCTCAACGGCTGTGCGACTGCACGCGCGCCTCGTCGGTCCCGGGGTTACGGTGAAGAGCTCCAGCTCTGATGCCGTGACCGCGCGTCTCGCCGTGGCGGCAAAGCTGAACATCGGCAGCGTGCAGTTCGAGAACGTCGTCTTCATCGTGTTCCCCGACGCGGCATTGTCCTTCGCGGACGGGGCCTACACGATCGACGCCATTGTCGGGTTGCCCATTCTGCGAGGCCTGAGACGCCTCGAGTTTGCGGACGGTGAGAAGGATCGTGGCCATCTTCGTCTCGGCCCCGCGCCGCAGGCGGTGAAGGCCGACGCGAACCTGATGCTGGACGGTCTGCAGCCGATTGCGCTCGTGGGCGTGGACGGAACCGATCTCCCGCTGCGAATGCTGGTCGATACGGGGGCGGACAAGACTCAGCTGAAACAGCTCGCCGTGCGGGATTTTCCCAAGCTGGGTCCATCAGGCACGCTCGACTCATTGCGTATCGGGGGCGCGGGGGCCGTCGCGGTTCAGCAGGCCGCTCCAGCTATTTCGAAGCTGACCCTCAGCGTGTCCGGCGCTGCAGTGAGTCTTTCCGATGTGCCGGTATTGGCGAGCACCAGCCCGGTACTGCACGGCGTACTTGGCCAGGATCTGCTCAACTCGCAGCACGGATACACGGTCGACTTCGATGCCATGCGGATCACTCTCGGGAACGCGCCCTGATCTTTAAGTAGCTGCGGTCGACGACGTCCCAGCTAAGCCGCGCTTGCGTGCCTCGGGCTTGCGGGTTCTACTATTTGTGCTCGCCTAGTGTGTAAGGCAAGCAGAGCTCGCCCGCGCATTATCACATGCTGGAGGAGGAGCACGCTTTGATCCTCGAAGGGCAGGTGACGCTGCTGCTCGGCGATGAGCGGCACGAAATGAAAGCCGGCGACTATGTCTGCTTCCCCGCCGGGCGAAAAGTCGCCCACTCGTTCCTGAACAGGGGCACGGGGCCGTGCCGCTACCTGATGATCGGTGAAAACAATCCGAACGATGTTTGCGTGTATCCCGACTCGAACAAGATGGCCGTTCGCGCGCTGCAAGCGCAGGACAGCATCTTCGACATGTCGGGCGTCAAGCGCTATTGGGACGGTGAGAAGACGAGCTGAGGGCGATAGCCGTTACGCACTCACTGGAGTGCGAGGACCGTCGTCGTTTCATCGAGCGTCAGGCTGGTCATGTTCGCCGGATTCGACATCAGGTCGATCAGCCGCGTGCCTGAAGACAGCATGCAACTGCAGCCTGCGCGAGACTTGGCGGCCGCCTTCGTACGGCGCAGATCATCGGCAATCGATTCCGCGGTCACGCCAGGTCCAGCGGCGACTTCCACCGCGGCGACCGACACGCTCAGCAAAGGGAATTCCGTGAGACTCCCGTCTCGGCCTTGCGCCATGATGAACCCCGCGGAACGGTGCTCGGCGGAGTGAAAGCTCACCAGCGAGACGGCGAGGTCTTCGATGAGCGACATCAGGCGCAATGACCAGTCCTGACTTCGCAACAGCAGCACGAAGTCATCCCCGCCAATGTGCCCGACGAAGTCGACACGCGGACGCATGTGACGTGTGAGCGTGCCCGCGACGTGCATCAACACTTGATCGCCGCATTGATACCCGTAGGTGTCGTTGAATGGCTTGAAGTTGTCGAGGTCCACGTGGCAGGCGACGAAGCTGCGGCGACGATTGATGAGCTGCCCGAGCTGGGTCTGGACCTCGCGGTTGCCGGGCAGGCCGGTGAGCGGATTCGACTGCTTGGCCGTCTGGATCTGCTGTGCAGTAATGTGTCGTAGCAGGTCGATCGTGCGTCCGAGGCCGAGGTAATCGCTGGCCCGCGTGACGATGAAATCATCCTGATGCCGCGCTTCGAGCTGACCGGTGACGAGCCGGCTCACCTGGTCGAGCCGCGTGCGCGCATCGATGAGCACCGCCTCCTCATCCATCACGGCCGTCACGGGCTTGCGACTGAACAGCTCCGGCTGGAGCGGGCGACTCAGCCGGATGAGCAGCTCATCGCGTCGCACGAGTCCCAGTGGCCGCGTTTCATCGACGACAGCGAGCGCGCGCCATTCCGGATGCTGCCGGAAAATCTCGACGACACTCTTTACCGACGCATCGGCGGGGACTGGGGGAATCTGCAGCGCGAGGTGCTCGGCACAGTCGGCGACGCTCGGGGACGCGGCAAGGTCGAGTGCGAGAGCGTTCGTGTCGATGCGTGGCACGGACTGCGGCTTGCCAAAGAGGTAGCCCTGCACGTAGTCCACGCCGAGCTCCATGACGAGCGCGTGCTGCTCGCGATTCTCGATGCCCTCGGCGACGACGTGCGAGCCCGTCGCGCGCGCCATGTCGACGACGGAGCGCAGAATCTCCGCCCGTACCGGATCGCGTTCGATGCCGGCCACGAAGTAGCGATCCACTTTCACGAACTCGGGACGAATCTCCGACCAGGTCTTCAGCCCCGAGGAGCCTGCGCCCAGATCATCGATGGCCACGTCGCAACCGAGACGGCGCAGCGGGCGAATCGCGCGGGCGAGGGAGGTCTCGTGCGACATCCCGCCGTGCTCCGTCAGCTCGACGATCACGTTGTGCGGATCGACGCCGTGCGTGTCGAGAGCGTCGGCGAACCAGGTCACGAACCCCGGCCACGACAGGAGCGTATCGGGCAGAACGTTGAGGAAGAGACGGCGGTCGCTCTCGAGCGCCGCAAAGTGCCGAATCGCGCTCGCGATGCAGGCGCGCTCGAGGTCCTGCGACAGTCCGACCTGCGCGGCGGCCGCAAAGAGCTGCAGCGGCGAATGAAGATCGGAGCCCGCGGGGCCGCGCGAGAGCGCTTCGAGCCCAAAAGGCTCGCCCGAGGCAACCGGCAGAATCGGGTGAAACAGCGTGTGAATTTGCTCACACGCCAGCACGTCCTTGATGTTGTTCGGCATTGTTTGCCGACATTAGTCGCGCGCGCGCGCGAAGGGCTGTGACCCACTCGTGAATGGGGTGAAACACGTATGGCACTTCGGTGTCAGCGGCCGCAGGCGTGACCGCCTCGCGCTCGCGGGCGGGCCGCCAGACGGTGGTTCATACCATAACGTGTCGTCGTCGCGGGGCCGCTACGACCCTGGTGGGGGTACGGGCAGAGATCGCGGAGGGCCGCTGCTCAAGGATCGATAGCGCGCTTGAGCCGCAGCGGACTCGTCGCACATTCGTGGCGACGGGCGTCCATTGGGCCTTGGGCCAATGGAAGCGAAGATTTTCCTTACCCAACCTGACAGGTCCTCATGACTCCAGGGAGCGCTCGGCGAGTGCGAAGCGCTCGTGACAAAGTGGCCTGCAGTGGCGTGATCGTGGATCGGTGCTGAGGTAGGCGAGTGCGCGGTTCGCGGTCCGCGGGTTCGGGGCGTCTGGCCCACGCCGAGTCGTTCGATGTCTTTGATTCGATACTGGTGGAATTCTCGGACGCTTTCGCCCGCGCATCCGCCTCGGGCGCTTCCGCCCTTATCGATAAATGGCTCGCGCGGTTGGCAGCGCTCGTAGACGTCGAGCGAATCACACTGTGGGAATTGTCGGCGGACGGAAAAACCTTGTTCCGTCGTCATTCGTACGTGGGCGCGGGGTACGAGGCGGCGCCAGCATTTGCCTCAACGGAACAATTCTCCTGGCTCATGGAGCAGAGCCTCTCCAGACAAATCGTCGCGTGGTCGCGGATCCCGGTCGACATTCCCACATCGGCAGTCAATGAGCGCCGGTACGCGCTCGAGAGCGGTGCGAAGTCTCTGCTCAGCATTCCTGTCGCGACCGACTCGTCGATTTGCCTGGTCGCATTCGTAGCGTTGCGTCATTTCCGCAAGTGGTCGCTGCCTCTGGTCAACCGTTTACGCTTGGCCGCCGGGGTGCTGGCGGGAGCCGTTGTGCGGGAGCGCGCTGCCCTCGAGCAACTCGCGACGGAGGCGCGCAATCGAGCGCTCCTCACGGCGCTGCCGGATCTCATGCTCGTCATCAGCGCGACAGGCGTCTATCTGGACGTTCATTGCCGGGATGAATCGGAACTGATGCTGCCTCCCGAGAAGCTCGTCGGACTGCGGCTCGAGGAGACGATGCCGCCGCAGACTGCGCGGCTCTTTCGCGAATCACAGGCGACGCTCGTGCAACCCGGCGAGACGAGGCAAATCGAGTATGCGATGCCGATCCGCGGCGAGCGGCGCGAGTATGAGGCGCGCATGGTTCTTCGTGATGACGGAGCCGTCGTCTGCATCATCCGCAACATCACAGACCGCAATCGCGCGCTGCGCTCGCTGAGGGAAAGCGAGGAGCGGTTTCGTGGCGCATTCGAACACTCGGCGATCGGCATTGCGCTCGTCGCGCTGGATGGGCGCTGGCTGAAAACCAACGATGCGATCAGCCGGATACTCGGCTATTCGGAGGGGGAGCTTCGAGCGCTCAACTTCCAGGTGCTCACGCATCCGGACGATCTCGAGCCGGATATGAAGCTGCTTCGGCAGGTGCTGCGTGGCGAGCTCGACCACTATGAGATGGAGAAGCGGTACATCCACAAGGAGGGTCGCACGATACCGGCTTTCCTCACCGTCTCGGTCGTGCGGGACGAGGAGCGCCGTCCTCTGTACTTCGTCTCACAGGTGCAGGACCTCTCGGAGCGGCACCGGGCTCAGTTGGAGAACGAGCGGCTGCGAATCGAGCTCAATCACTTCGGGCGACTCACGCTCATCGGCGAGCTCACCGCCTCGCTGGCGCACGAGGTCATGCAGCCCATTGCCGCGGCACGGGCCAATGCACGGGCGTGCCAAAGTCTGCTCGAGTCCGCGACTCAACCGCTGCCCGAGGTGCGGGATGGACTCGAGGATATCGTGGCGAACTGTGCGCGGGCCGCGGATATCGTGAATCACGTTCGCAGCCTGTTGCGCAAGGAGGTGAAGCCGCGCAGGCCGGTGGATCTCAATCAGCTCGTCAAGGAAGTGAGCGGCGTGATGCGGCATGAGCTTCTGCTGCGAAAGGTACGCCTGGTCCTCAATCTTCAGATGGAATTGCCCGAGATCATCGGTAACTCGATCGAGCTGCAGCAGGTGATTCTCAATTTGCTCCTGAATGCGGCCGATGCGCTCGAACAGTCGGCTCGAAGCCGGGTGATCTTGCTGGAAACCGCTACGCGGGAGGACTACGTGGAACTGGCCATTCACGATTCCGGGACGGGGGCGCAGCCGGCGGCTCTCAAGAAGATGTTCGACCCGTTCTTCACCACGAAGCCAGAGGGCATGGGAATGGGGCTCGCGATTTGCGCGGACATCGTGCGCTCGCATGGCGGCACGATTCGGCCTGAGCTGAACCCGGCTGGTGGGCTCACGATGCGCTGTTGCTTTCCGACGGTGCGAACCTCTTAGCGCATGAGTCATGCGGCTGTTCCCGTCTCAGCGGTCGCTACTTTGAAGGCGAGGCGTTCGATGCAGTGGGGTAGGGGTCCCGCAGAACGGTGGAGCCCGTCTCCAGCAGGGACTTCAGGTTGGAAACGATCTTCGGCCAGCCGCCCGACACCGCCTCGATGAATTTCGAGGGTTCGCGCTCGATCGTGTGGGTGATGGTGAGCTTGACCGCCGGTCCGCTGGGTTCCAGTTCGATCGTGCAGCGGGATTCGCCTTCGGCTTTGAGCTCGGGCTTGTTCTGATTCTGCCAGCGGATCACCAGGCGCCGCGGTGGCTCGGCCTCGATGATCGCGCCGCTGTCGGAGATGCGGCCATCCGGGTGCACCATCTTCCATGAGGACCCCGCCTTCCACTCGCTTTCGCAGTGCACGCCGAACCAGTACTGCTTCATGAATTCCGCGTCCTCAGTCAGCGCCGACCACAGCTTCTCCTGGGTGGTGCGTATGTAGGTCACGTAGAAAAACGTCGATTTAGCCATTGGGTTTCTCCAGTCGTTTCTTCAAGTCCGAAAGCGCTTTGAGGCGCGGCTTTTCGAACTTCGCGATCCAGCGCTCGTAGATCTCCTGCAGCGGTACCGGATTGAGGAAGTGGAGCTTCTCGCGGCCACGCCAGACGGTGGCGACCAGGTTTGCCGCCTCGAGTAAGTCCAGGTGCTGCGTCACGCCCTGCCGCGTCATGTCCAGGTGTTCGCAAAGCTCGTTGAGTGTGCGGCCGTCGTGTGCATGCAGCAGGTCCAGGAGCTTGCGCCGGCTGGGATCGGCCAGGGCCTTGAACAGCACGTCGTCGTCACGCTCTGCCATAAGCTATACGCAAGTAATCACTTGCCTGAATGATAGGCAAGTAGGCGCTTGCATGTCAAGCAACGGTTGATGATCGTTGAGCTGAGCTGGAGGGTGGGTGCGCGCTCGTGGAGTAGTGTTTAGCTCCGGTAGAGGGTGGTGGCGATGACGGACCGGATTCGAACAAGGAAAGGCCACCGCCGACAGATCATCGCTGCGCGTGCTCGGGGAGTGACTCTCACGGCGTTCGCGCGGCCGCCTCCTCATCAGTGTTCAGTTCCGCACAGTTCGGCCGGCACCGTCGTGCCCAGCATGATCGAACTGCCGGATCGCCAATGGTTTTTCGCGCCCGCGTCGCCAGTCTATAGTGCGGCATGCTTGGAAACTGGCTCGCCGCCGCCCTTCGCGACCTCGCGCGCAATCGGCTGTACGCTGCCATTAGCGTCTTCGGGCTATCGTTGGGGCTGTCAGCGGCACTGCTGGTCGCACTGGTCGCGCGGGATCAATACAGCTACGAGCACTTCATCGCTGGCTACGACCACGTGTACCTCGCCGTCTCGACACTCGTTCCCAGCCAGCGAGAGCCGAGCTACAACGCGACCAGCTTCAGTGAAATCGCCTCTCACCTGAAGCTTCGGTTTCGTGAGATCGAGTCCATCGCGAGGATCACGGACGCAACCCTGCAATTTCGCCGCGGCGACATCCGCTCGCCAGAGCTCATGTATTGGGCGGATCCGGATGTTTTCGCCGTCATGCCAATGCCCGTCCTAGCCGGTGACCTCGCGACTGCGCTTCACCACCCCGACAGCATCGTCCTTCCGCGCTCCATCGCACGAAAGTACTTTGGCCGCGACGTGCCGATCGGCGAGACGATC
>Ga0126377_10001861_pt1 | contig 14137 bp, 9 predicted proteins | sample PanSoiMetPlot_22_FD_92647 | JGI IMG/M metagenome (GOLD analysis project Ga0126377, IMG submission 92647) | Tropical forest soil microbial communities from Panama - MetaG Plot_22 | ecosystem: Environmental > Terrestrial > Soil > Tropical forest > Bulk soil | place: Panama | collected 2016-02-17
ACTCTCTCCCAGCTCACGCCGGCGTTGGTGGTTCTTAGGACCGTTCCCTTTTCGCCGACGATCCAGGCGTTCTCCTTGCCTCGCGTCTCGATGTGGTAGAGATGGTTCGCCGTCCCGCTGATTTGGCGCTCCCAGGTGCGACCTCCGTCGTCGGTGTAAAGGATGTTTCCCTTTCCCCCGACGACCCAACCGCGTTTGTCGTTGATGAACCTGACGTGAACCAGTTCGTCCTGCGTTCCACTTTCCTGACGCCGCCATGTTTTCCCGCCGTCTTCGGTATGCAGAATTCTGCCAGAGTCGCCGACGACCCAGCCCTGCTTTTTATTCGGGAAGGCCAGGCTGTAAAGGATCGGCACATCGCTGCTTCTGGTCCCGGGATCGACCACCAACTGGTGGACCAATTCCCAATTCTCTCCGCCGTCCACCGACTTCAAAATACGCGACCCGGTCGCGCTTGTTGTGACCAGCCATCCCTCATCGCGAGTTCGAAAGAAGATGTCGCTGATGTTGTCACTGAGTTTCGGGTCTTGCGGCAGCCATTCGCCTCCGCTGTCCTGCGTGGTGTGGATGATTCCACGGTCTCCGATCACCCATCCGTACCTTCCGTCCATGAAAAACACCCCGTTCAGATCGCGCTTGGACTTATCCTGGAAGGCGACGACCCATTGCGCCTGCGCCGCTGCTGAGACAATGAGCAGCAACGCCGCCGTCATCAAAGTTTGCAGTAAACGATTCATAGCTTTCTCCTGCCATTACTGAGACAGAGAGATGGAGAGACGGAAAGACAATAGGCGCTCAAAATCCCTTTGTCTCTTCCTATCTCTGTCTTTCCGTCTATACATCTGTCTCTCCGTCTCTCCGTCTCCCTGTCTCCCTGTCTCTCCGTCTCTCCGTCGAAATTATTTAGCGCCTCGACTGTGACGCGTCCGAACCGCGAGTTGGGAGGCGTGGACCGATTTTCGGGACATTCAACTTGAATTCGATTCCGGCGCTGCTCGCTCCAAATGCAATTGTGCGCCCCATCTGGTTAAGGGCCATTTCGAGGGCGCCGTCGCGACCCGCAAGCAGGTCGACGACGCGCGTTTCGAACCACAGGTCGGGCTTGATCCCGGAGCCTTCGATGCGTCGCCCCGTGGCCGTGCGATAGTCCGTGTCGCTGATGTTGAGTTTGCCTCCGTCGGGAAGCTTTAAGGTCCGGCTGACGCCGAGCAGACAGCCGCAGGTCGTGGGGCTTGAGCCGACAATCGCGGCCCGCCTCCGCTCCTGCATGGCGGCGGCGAAGATCTCCGAGCCGCTGGCCGAACGCGCGCTGACCAGCACGATGAGCGGCTCGCGATAATTTATCCGCGTCCTCTGAGTAAGACGTGACGTGACGCGCCCCTGGCGGGTGATGAATTCTCCCAGGTTGGTGTCTTCGGGAAGGAAGTAGCTCGCGACCTGCGCGACGGTGGTCACGAATCCGCCGCCATTGTTCCTCAAATCCAGAATGAGCCCTCGCGTCCCCTGGACCTCCAGCATAGCGGCTTCGAAATCTTTTTCAATTTCGGGGCCGAACCCCGTGATCTCGATGTAGCCGATTTTGTGTGGCAGCTTCCGGACGGTCACGCGCCGCTGGAATTCGACGAAACGACGGATCAGCGTCACCGGGCGCAGCCGCTCCTCGTTATCAATAAAAGTAACTGACACCGGCGTGTCACGCGGCCCCTGGAAAAGCTTATCGTAGGTTTGCAGTTCAAGCGCCGTTTGAGTCGAACTTTCAATGATCTCGTCTCGGATGCGCTCCAGCGCCTTCTCCACTGGCATCCCGTCAATTCGCGAGACGGTGAAGCCGGGGCGGATGCCCTGGCGCGCCGCCTCAGAGCTCGGGTCGACCCAGGCCACGACGGGTCTGCCTTCGAGGCGGCGCACGACCACGCCGACAGTGGTGCCTGACGGGCGGTTGCGATCGAAGCCGTCTTCGGGCGCATATATCCGCGTATGGGCGTCCCCCAGTTTGCTGATCATCTGCCGCAGCACTCGGTAAAGCTCAGAGGTGTTGCGAGCCGTCTCGGCCTGCGGGCGGAAAATCTCGCGCTGCAACCGCCAGTCGACTCCGCCGTAGCGCTTGTCGTAATAATTATCAAAAATCGATCGCCAGACCTGATCGAAAACCCTAAGCCGGTCTTCTCGGGTATTGGCCACGCCGGCGCTCGGCGTGCGGACCTCGGCCTGCGGGCTGGCCAGGGACTGCGAGCGCGCCGCCGGCGCCAACAGACTGAGCGGCGGACCGAAAAGCAGGAGGAGCGAAAGTAAGGCATGTAATGATCTACGCGCCATGGATATTAGAGTTTACGGAGTACGGAACTCGGAGGTTTCGGCGCCAGGCCAACGCTCGATCCGCGATTCAGGTCAGAAGTTCGGGCGTTTTACCGGCGATTGTTTTGGAATCAGGATTTCACGCAAGCTGCCCCGGAGCCGTTCTATTTCTTCTGGGCTTGCAACCCTGGGAGCGGCGACTTGCGGAAGGGGGCGCCGGAAATTATATCTCACAAGCGCTCGAATTGTTACACCCTTTCCGTCGCGCCGCGCGGGTTTGAAACTTAACCGGCGAACCGTGGCCAGGGCCGACTCATCCAGCCCGAAACCCGCCCAGCGCGTGACCTCTATCTCGCCGACCTTGCCGTCGGCGCCGAACACGGCCTCGAGCTCGACCGTGGCCGTGATTCCCATCAGATCGGCCTCCTCGGTGTAATCGGGTTTGAGCCTTTGATAAAAGACGGGACGCTCCATTCCCTGATCGCTGGGATCATCCGGAAAAACTTCAATCAGCGTCCCCCGCGTTTGCGCCACGCTCTCGATCTCGGCGGCCTGCGTCTTCCGAGCCCCAACAATAGCGCTCTCACAACGGGGCCATTCCTGTCTGATCCGGGCTTCGAGCCGGCGCCAAGCCTCCTCTTCATCCCCCGCCTGCTCTCGACCGAAGACGAAATGAGTCAGAGCGCCCGTCCTGGCTCCGACCACGAACAATCCGGCCAGCGCCTCGAAGTAAAACTTATCCGCCGAAACCGCTCGCCGCGCGACCTGTACTTTACCAAGAATGTAAAAATCACAACCCAGACTCTGCCCCAACGCGCGGGCCTCCTCACGGCTCAGATTCAAACTCCCGTCGTAGCCCGCGCCGCGGGCCGCCAATCGCGCCAGACCTTCGTCAAGCGATTCGAACCGATCAGAAGATCGGGCGAGCGATCTAAGCAAGGCGGCGCCCATCGCCCGCTCGTCCCCGCCAAAATCGAGAACGGCCAGACGGATCGGCTCTTGCGCTGAAATATTACGATAGCAACAGAGACACAGAGCTATAAAGAGGAGAAGACAAGGGGACAGGGAGACAAGGAGACAAGGAGAAACACCCCTTGTCTCCCCCTCTCCTTGTCCCCCCCTCTCTTTGTCTCTTTGTCTCTTCATTTCCATCAAACCGTTTGCATCAATCTCGTCAGCAGAGCCGCGCGGCGGGGGATGTCGTCAATGACGATGTGTTCGTGTTCGGCGTGCGCGCCGGCGCCATCGACACCGAGGCCGTCGAGGGTGGGGACGCCCATCGCCGCCGTGAAGTTGCCGTCGGAACCTCCTCCGACCACCGTGTCTATGAGGTCGAATCCGAGCTCGGCCGCCAAAGCGCGCGCATGTTCATAGAGCGCGATGTTCTTCTCCGAACGCGGCATCGGCGGACGGTTTATTCCACCCCCCACCTCGATCCGCGCGCCGGCGGTGGCGGGGGTGAGTCCGCGAATCGCGGCGACGACTCTCTCGCCGTCTTCGGGCGTCCAGAATCTCACATCGACCTTCGCTGAAGCCTGCGCCGGGACGACGTTCAAAGCGCTGCCGCCTTCGATCAGCCCGACGCTGACGGTGATCCCGCGCTCGTAATCGTTGAGGCCGGCGAGCCGCAGTGTCTGATGCGCCAGTTCCACAATCGCATTGACCCCTTTCTCGGGATCGAGTCCGGCGTGCGCGGCGCGACCCCACGCCTGAACGCTGAAAGTTCCGATCCCTTTGCGTCCCGTCTTGACTACGCCACCGGAAATCGGCGGTTCGAGAACCAGGGCGGCGGCGGCGTTCCTCGCCTCTTCCTCGACGAGCGATCGCGAAGTCTTGCTGCCGATCTCTTCGTCGCAGGTGAGTAACAGCGTGACCGGACGCTTTGTCGCCAGCCCCTGCGAGACTATCGTTCGGAGCGATTCGACGGCGATGGCGACACCGGATTTCATATCGAATATCCCTGGACCGTGAGCATGACCCTCAGGAGTGACGCGGAAAGGCAGACGTTCGAGCGTGCCGACCGGCCAAACGGTGTCCAGATGTCCCACCACCAGGAGGTTCCGTTCGGCGCCCGCGTGTTCGAAACCGAATCTGGCGAGCAGGTGAGTTCCGTAACCTGATTGTGGGATCAATTCGACCTGGCCGCCGATTTCTCGCAACTGAACGGCTACGAAGCCCGCAATTTCGTTGAGTCGGGACTCTTCGCGCGATTTGGTCTCGCGTTCGACCAGCTCCCGAATTGATTTGAGGATTGACTGCCGGCGCGCGGCGTAGTGATTGAGCAAATCAGACATATTCCGATTGCGGATAGCGGATTGCGGATTGTGGATTGCGTTGGGCCACCATCCACGGGAAGGATGAGCAGACCAGTGAAGATCATTACAGCGCCGCCTTTTCAATTCGCAATCCGCATTCCGCAACCAGGAGTGGTTTGACAAGGCATCCGAATCATGCACAATACCGTTCCATCTGACAAGTTCTTGGTAGGACGGTTAGCATAGCATCATCAGATTTCCGGGTCGTGTTGTCGTCGCGACTCATCCAACTGCCTGATTTCTGATTTGAGACCTGGGAAGATCCCGAGAAAGAAGACCGTGGAGGAAAAAGTTCATTATGAAGAAGTTTAGCCTATTGATCGCCTTGACGCTGCTGGCAGGAGGCGTCACTCCCTGCCCCTCGATCGCCAACGCGCAGGATGACGCTATGGCTGAGTTTGAACGAGTTTGGTACGACACATGTTATACCAAGAAAGACAAAGAGAAATGCTATCAGCAATCCAAAGAACTAGTGGATAAATTCCCCAAGAGCACATACGGGGATAGCGCGAAGAAGAACATCAAGGGGTACGAGAGGGACAAGACCCTGGAGAAGTTCGAGACCGCGCTGACGGCTTATACCACCTCCAATCCGCCGGACGCCGCGAAACTCGACCTACTCTTCGCCGCTGGTGATGAAGGCATAAAGGGGGGTAAAGTCGAGCCGGCGGTCCAGCAGTTTTTCCTCGGGCGAATGGCGCTTGCCGGAGCCAGCGCCGCGATGGGAGAGATATACAAGAATCTCGATAAGGCTAAAGGCTATGCCGAAACCGCGCTGAAAACGTTTGAGTCCTCCGCGCCGCCGGAAGGTTGGAAGAAGGAAGAGTGGGACCCGTTGCGCGAGCTCGTGATGACTCAGATGAATCAATATCTGGGCTGGTACTTCACCGAGGGAACGAAAAGCGATCCGAACCGGGGACTTGAATTTTTGTCCAAAGCGATTCAGATAAGGGGCAAAGAGGGCTCCGGCTGGAAAGACGCGAACAATTATTACCTTCGCTCACTCGTGTATAGCAGTCAATACACCGATTTGAGAAAACAGTATGACTCCTTGCCGACCGACGCCGACAAGACCGGAGACCCTGGCAAAGAGATTCTCAAGAAGATCAACGAGCTGCTCGACACCAAGTTGATACCTGAGTACGCCCGTATTCTCGCGACGGCGACCAAGCCTGAGAATAAAGGGGTATATGACTTCGCCAGATCCCAGTTCGACTCATTATGGGAATACCGAACCGGCGCCAAAGAGAAGGCCGCCGATTACATCAAAAACTACACGGCCGACCCGAGCATCCCGCCGGCGGCTGTTCCCGCAAAGGCTGAGGACACGAGCAATTTGAACGCTCCCGCCGCCCCGGTAGTCGGACCCGGCAACCTCAAATTATCAACAAGCCCAACTCCGACGGCTCCTGGCGGCAAGGGCGCCGCAAACGGCAATGGCGGCAAAGCGGCGCCTGCCAAAGGCAAGGCCAAAAGCACTCCGAAAAGCAAGAAGCGTGGTAGAGGCTAAGCGACACTTCGAGCCTCGCAGACATGGCTGACTTCAAATTCCCGTCCTTCGACATCGACGGGATTAACAATTCGGCGGCAGTTCCGAAAGCCAGCGCTTCAGCGATGAACGCTGGCTTTTGTCGCGCAAAGAGCCGATGTGCATAATAGATGATTGTCGTGAATGACACAGCGACCGAAAATCTGGCTTCCAACGCGGCCGAGACCGCTTCCTCATTCGAAGAGATGCTCACACAACTCGAGGAGGAAATCAGCTACTTCTTCCGCGATCGCAATCTGCTGCGCCGCGCGCTGACCCACCGCTCATACGCCAATGAACAGGCAGATCCTCGCCCGCCCCACAACGAAGCCCTGGAGTTTCTGGGCGACGCCGTGCTCGAATTCCTGATCAGCGCCTGGCTTCTCGAACTCTATCCGACCCAGACAGAAGGCGCGCTCTCGAAGATGCGCGCCTACACCGTCAGCGCAGTCAACTTGCAAAAGCAGGCCGCGCGGCTGCGGCTCGGCAATTATCTGCTGCTCAACCGCGGCGAGGAGAAGACAGGGGGCAGAAACAAAATGGCGCTCCTGGTAGACTCATACGAGGCTTTGCTGGCGGCTATCTATCTCGACCGGGGAATCGAGGCCGCGAAGGATTTCGTGCGCCGGGAATTCGCCGAGACGCTCGCCGAAATCGATCCCCATAACCTGACGGCCACCGATTACAAGACCGCCCTGCAGGAGCGGCTGCAATCAGTCGGGCTGCCGACGCCTCATTACGCGATCATCGAAAGCCTCGGTCCCGACCACCGCCGCCTCTTTCGGGTCGAGTTGCGCGTCAACGGGCAATGCTTCGCGACCGGCGAGGGCGCGACCATCAAAAGCGCTCATCAGGCAGCCGCGCGCGCAGCTCTCGATATTTTCGAGACCGAGATCGAGAAGCTCAAAGAGACACATTCCCCCAACGGGGACTCAGCGAATGAACCGACTTCAGCCGAATCGCCCCCTGCGCGAATTCCGATCACTGACACAATCTTCTGAGCGGGAATGGGGAGTGGGGAATCGGGAATGGGATGTGACTATGTAAGAACAGACATGTCGCATTATTCCCGATTTCCCATTCTCGATTCCCATTCCCGATTCCCCACTCCCAAAATTTGACAAGGCGCCCGAATCATGCACAATACCGCCCATCTAGCAAGTTCCTGGTAGGACCGTTAGCGCAGCGCCATCTAAATCAAGCTCCGTCAAGATTCCCTATCCTGTCAGTCTTTGTTGCTGGCTTCGCTGATAGTGGCGCCGGAGCCCATCCCCACGCCGGCGGTCTTGCAGGCGCCGGTTGTTTAAACGTCGTTTGTCGCGCAATGTAAAAAATGCGTCGCCCTGAAACTTTCAGAGGGTTCGCGGCGTCAATAGCGCAGATAGACGGCGCTTCTACAGAAGGCGACCGAGAAACTGGTTAGATTTCCGAGTCGCGCTGTCGCCGCGACTCAGCCAACCCCTGAGTTGAGGATTCGAGACCTGGGAAGATTCTGAAAAGAAAACCGAAGACTGTGGAGGATAAAGTTCATATGAAGAAGTTTAGCCTATCGATCACTCTGACACTGTTGGCAGGAGCCGTTATGTTGTCGCCTTCTACCGCGTCCGCGCAGGATGAAAAGATGGCGGAATTCGAGCGCACGTGGTACGCGACCTGCTATACGGAAAAGCCAATAAATGAAGAGAAGTGCTACCAGCAATCCAAGGAACTACTTGCAAAATACCCTGGCAGCACATTCGCCAAGCACGCCACGGGCATCATTAAGGACAAAGATTTGAACGCCGCCTGGCAGAAATTCCGGGCCGCGCTTGACACTTACTACAAGCCGCCTCAAGACGCCGCCAAACTGGAATCCCTATTCGCATCGGGTGACGCGTTTATACAGATCGAGCCTGATCAACAAAACCCCTTCCACCTTTTCACGCTGGGACAGATGGCGATAGCCGGCAACCAGGCCGCCGCGCTGGCTCAGTTTTATAAGAACACGGACACTGTCAAAGGCTACGTGGAGCGGGCCATGAGGGCGTTCGAAACCGCCCAGGCTTCGGAGAAAACCAAACAGAATTTTGATCTCTACGTGGTACCGCTGAAAGACCTCGTGATGGCCAACGGCAACCAGTTTCTCGGTTTCCGTCTTCTCGAGAACGATCGGCAGCAGTCTTTAGATTACCTGACCAAAGCGATACAGGTGAGGAGCAAGGATGGCGTCGGATGGAAGGACCCGTTCACTTACTGGTTGCGTTCGACCATCTACGTCAACCAGTACGCTGAAACGAGAAGGCCGTATGATGCGATGACGGATGAGCAGAAGGGCAGCGACGAGGGCAAGGAAATTGTCAAAAAGGTCAACACGTTGCTCGACACCAAGCTGATCCCCGAATACGCTCGCGTACTCGCGACGGCGACCAAACCCGGGGCAGAGGAATTGTACGCCAACGCCAAACGCGAATTTGACAATTTATGGAAATATCGGACTGAAGCGCCGGAAAAGGCCGCCGACTACGTCAAGAATTACGTGAACGACCCGACCATCTCATCCGTGGTGGTCCCGGCGAAGCCTGAAGACTCTGGCAGTTTGACATCCCCCGCGCCGACGACCGGCCCGACAAATGTCAAAATTGCGGGCGGGACCGCGCCAGCCCCCGGCGCCAAGGCGAACGGCGGCGCCGTCAAACCCACGACGGCCAAAGGCAAGACTACCGCAAAGCCGAAAGGCAGAAAGCGTTGAGGCCAGGCGACACTCCAGGCCTTGCCAACGCGCCTGATCAGAACCGCAGGTTTTTGCGGATCCGGTAGGGGTCGACAATTCAGCGGCGCCTGAGGGAAGCCAGCGCTTCAGCGATGAACGCTGGCTTTCGTCGCGCAAAGAGCCGAAACGTATGCGGACGGCCATCTTAAAACTCACACCATATATCCCTCACGCGTTATTGTTCGGCGGCTCTTTCGTCGTTTACTACTATTCCAATTCACATTCAGGCGCTTACTACGATTACACATTCCGAATTGCAGAGGCGCTGCTCCACGGCAAACTGGGTCTGACAGAGCAACCACCCGGTTGGTTGAACGAGATGGTTCCACTCGACGGGGAGTATTATTCGGTCTTCCCGCTGGGCAGCGTCCTGGCTATGCTGCCGCTGGCCGCCCTCAAGCGGCTTGGCGTCATCGAATCTTTCCCCGGAACTTTCCTTGCCGCGCTGCTCGCCGGAGCGGCTTCCTTGCTCTTCTATCTGCTCTCTGCGAGATACGGCCACGACATCAAGCGGAGACTGGCGCTGACGCTTTTCCCGGTCTTCGGGACCTGGATGTGGGCGAATCTGGCTTTCGCGGGCGCGTGGCAGATCGCGTTGGGGTTCGCGGTCGTGGGGCAACTCGGCGCGCTCTATTTCATTTTGGTCGATTACCGCCCGACTCTCGCCGGCGCCTGCTTCGCTCTGGCATTCGGCAATCGCACGGAGATCATTCTGCTGGCGCCCGTTTTCATTTACCTGATCCATAAACACGCGCCTGTAAGCGACCCGAAGGACAGCGCGAGCCGATGGGAGAAGATTGACCGTTTCGTCGCAATTTCAATCGCCCTGGGACTTCTGACGCTCGGCTATAATTACGCGCGATTCTCTTCGATCTTCGATTTCGGCTACGCGAGGATTCCGGGAGTGCTCGACGAGCCGTGGTACAGTCACGGCATCTTCTCGATTCACGCGATCCCTTTGAACGCCGAGGCGATGCTGTTTGAAAGCTGGCGTCGCGTCGAACAATTCCCTTACCTCACTCCGACGGGATTCGGCGGATCGATCTTTCTGAGCTGTCCGTTTTTGATCTATCTTTTCAGAATCGGGGCGCGCGACGCCACGTTGAAGACGCTGGCGTGGATTTCCGTCGCGGTCCTGACGTTCACGCTGTGGTTACACGGCAATCCGGGGGGATGGCAGATATCTTATCGCTACGCGATTGTGTTGCTGCCGTGGATGTTTCTGATTTTGCTCGAAAGCAGTCCTAGGAGAGTCAGCCTGACGGAGATGGCGTTACTCGCCGTTTCGATGGCGATCAACGCTTATTCGGCCTGGCTGTTTTTATGGACGCAATACATCAGCGTTTGACAGGTTCAAACTTCCTCGAAGCGTCACTTTCGCTCGTAGATCACCTTTCCATCGAGGATCGTCATCACGACCTTTGTCCTCTCGATCTCGACCGGATCGATATTGAAGATGTCGGCTGAAAGCGCGGCCAGATCCGCCAGTTTGCCGACTTCAATTGAGCCTTTAGCCCTTTCATCGAAGCTGGCGTAGGCCGAACCGAGCGTGTAGGCGCGAACGGCTTCGGCGACGGTGATCTTTTGTTCCGGAACCCAGCCCCGCGGGCGTTTGCCGTCGAGCGTCCGGCGAGTCACGGCGGCGTAGATTCCCATCATCGGCTCCATCGGCGCGACGAACCAGTCGGAGCCGAAAGCCAGCGTGGCCCCGGCGTCGAGCAGCGAACGAAAAGCGTAGGTTCCCTTAGCGCGATCGGGCCCGATGCGGTTCTCGGCCCAGCGCCCGTCGTCAATCGCGTGATAGGGCTGCATCGAAGCGATCACGCGCCCGGCGCCGAAACGCTTGATTTCTTCGGGACGGAGATGCTGCGCGTGTTCGATCCGAAGCCGGCGGTCGCGCGGGCCGTTCTGTTTTTCGACTTCGGCGAACATGTCCAGGATGGTCTTGTTCGCCTTATCGCCGATGGCGTGAACCGCGATCTGCAACCCGGCCCTGTCCGCGCCGAGGATGTTGTTGAGCATCTTGCTTTCAGGGAACATTTCGTCGCTAGGCAGCCCTGAAGTCTTCGGGTCGTCAAGGTAAGGCTCGAAAAACAACGCGGTGGTCGAGCCGAGCGAGCCGTCGGCGAAGCCCTTCAGCCCGCCGATCTTGAGTTTGTCATTGCCAAACCCGGCGCGGACGCCCGCGCGCGCCAATCGCTCCCATTCCGACAGTGGCTGAAGGCCGTAGATGCGCACGTTCAATTCGCCGTTCGCGAGCAGCTTCTGGTAGACGGCGAAAACATCCGGCGAGGCCGACATGTCCTGCACACTGGTGACGCCGTTTTCCGCCGCATATCGCATCGCGGCCCGAATCGCTTCGGCCATCACTTCCTCGCTCGGCTTCGGAATTACCTTGTAGACGTAATTCATCGCCGCGTCTTTCAACACGCCGGTCGGCTCGCCATTCGAATCGCGCACGATGGTCCCGCCCGGCGGGTCGGGCGTTTCGCGCGTCACTCCCGCCAGCTTCAACGCCAGCGAGTTGGCCAGGCACATATGCCCGTCGAGCCGATTGATGAAGACAGGGTTGTCGGGCGTGACCGAGTCGATCAGACGCCGCGTGGGCAGCAGTGGCCTTGCCCATTTCTCGTGATCCCAGTTACCGTTCAATATCCATCGGCCTTTCGGCGACTTCGCCGCGAAATCGCGAATGCGGTCGCGGAACTCTTCGGGAGTTTGCGCGTCGCGCAATTGCACGCTGGCCAACCCCAGCCCGCCGTCGAGGAAATGCGCGTGCGAATCGTTGAATCCCGGCGTAACGCGCTTGCCTTGGAGATCAATGACCTTCGTATTCTCGCCGACCCATTTGCGAATCTCTTCGGTCGAACCGACCGCGGCTATGCGGTTGCCCAGAACCGCGACGGCTTCGACTTCGGGTTGTTTGTCATTCACGGTCCGGATTTTTCCGTTGACCAGAACCAGATCTGCGGGAGCCTGCGCCGGAATGAATGTGGAAAACATAAGCGCTATAAAGAGGGCGAACAAGTGTTTCATAACAGTTAAGCGCGAGGCCACCCAATCATTTCGCCGGATTGAGTTTGATATTGGCGATTATTTCAATCGCGTCGTCTTTTGCGCCGACGCGCATGTCGGAAAGCGAGTAGCCCAGATTCCGTCTTGCGGTTATGTGCAGGTTGCCGCCGGCGTCGACCTCCATTCTGCGCGGCAGCGAAATCTCGCGGTCGAAAAATGACGGCAGCTCAATTCGGTTCAGCCACTTATCCGCCTGCGCCACCGACTGGCGGTCGAACGACAGGTCCTGACCCGCGAGCTTCAAATTGAATCGGACGTTGATCGGCAGCGTGGAGCCGGGCGCGGCGCGAAGAAAAATCTTCTTCTCTTCGCTGACGAATTCGAGCGGCAGGGGCTGATCCTTGATCGAGAAGGTCATGCGAGGCGAGATGGTGTAAGGCACGCCGTATTCGCGCCCGCGCAGCCGCGCGTCAACTTCGCCCTGCCCGCTCAGCTTCACGTTGATCTTTCCATCCGCGATCCGTTCGATGTTGAGCTGCGTCAAGTCGGCCCGCCCTTCGCCGCTCTCGACGTCGGTGAAATTCTTGACGTTGACGATCACGTTGACCTCTTCCGAGCGGATGCGCCCCTGCTTGAGGCGGATGTTGAAATCGTCGTTGTGGGCGGCGGTCATCTGCGTGAGTAGCGCGTTGATCAGTCGGCGGCTCAACAGCGCGCGAAAGTCGCCGCCCGCGTTCAATCCTTCGCTCAACCGCGCGATCTCGCTTTCGATTGCAAACGGATCGCTGTCGTTGGGCGGTGAAAATGAAGCCGGAATCGCCTTCGCCTGGGCGTCTTGATCGAGCCGCAGCGAGACGACGACGCGTTTATCGAGCGCGAGCAGAGACGTGACGGCGAATTTCAACGGCGTCTGGTATTCGGGCGTCGAAATCTCCATCGGCAAGTCGCCCGCGACTTCGAAGCGCCCCGCCGGAACCCGCATCGTTTCTGCGATCTCCATCGGGATTTCAATCGAGGGCAGTTCCTTGTTCCACTTCGACGGATTGAGCCATTCGCCGAAAAGCGTCTTCAGAAAAAGCGATGAGAGTCCCCCGTTCATCAGCTTCACGTCGGTGACTTTGAGCGGCAATCGAAGCGAGCCTTTTTCATGCTCGCCGCTGTTGATCCGCGCGGTCAATTGCAGATTGACCGTCACGGACGATTTCGCCTGAATCCCGATTTTGAAGATCGCCGCGGCGGTTTTCAGCTCGCTCACGACCGAGGTCAACTTCAACATATTTCCGTTCGACAACTGAAATTCAAGCCCTACGAGTTGCTGCGCCGCTTCCGAGATCGCGCGCTCACTTAATATCACTACGACATCATCGTCGCGCAGCGGGTCCACAAGCTGGAGCTGGTCGCGCAGCCTGCGGAGTTCATACAATCGTGCGGCGTCGCTGATCTGTTGGCCGAAGGCGGATTGCGCTTCGATTAATAAACAGAAGGTCGCAGAGAAAATGGCAAACGCCAGTCGCATTCTTTTAGAGGTCGGATTACGCATAATCATTTCAGGAAATACTGGAGGCCGCGACATTATAACCGCTGAGGCTACTCAGCCGCGACGGGGTTGTGTTATATAGCGTTTAAGAAAGAGAATTTCAGCCACTAATGAACACGAGTATTTCACGAATAGCGCGGGAAAGAGATTCGCGTTCATTAGTGTTCATTCGTGGCTGAGGCTTTCAGCAATCCCGAGGCTTTCAGCAATCCCGAGGCTTTCGGCAATGCTGAGGCTTTCGGCAATATTGACTTCACCGAAAAAGTAACAATGAGAGGACTATCAAAACTCGATCTGGCGGTCGTCATCGCGTATCTCGCCGGAATTACGGCCTTCGGGCTGTACGTGTCGCGCCGCGTCAAAGACACTGAAGGTTTTTTCATGGGCAATCGGCGATTCGGCAAATTGCTGATGGTCGCGCAGGCGCTGACAACGGGCACGCGCGCCGATTACGCCATCGGCGTGGTCGGCGCGTCTTACGAAATAGGGATGGCGGGGATATGGTACCAGTGGATGTATATTTTCTCGACCCCCTTCTTCTGGCTTCTTTCGCCGATCTTCCGCCGGATGCGCTACACCACGACGGCCGATTTTTTTGAAGAGCGATTCAGCAAATCTCTGGGCGTCGGCTATTCGTTCTTCGCGCTCTACCTGTTCATGTTGTGGCAAGGGACGATCATTAAAGGCGCGGCGCTGAC
>Ga0126377_10001862_pt1 | contig 14135 bp, 12 predicted proteins | sample PanSoiMetPlot_22_FD_92647 | JGI IMG/M metagenome (GOLD analysis project Ga0126377, IMG submission 92647) | Tropical forest soil microbial communities from Panama - MetaG Plot_22 | ecosystem: Environmental > Terrestrial > Soil > Tropical forest > Bulk soil | place: Panama | collected 2016-02-17
AGCGCGGCGCAGAGCGCGAGCGTGGCCGAGAACCCGAGCGCCGGGATGAGCAGAAAGGTGGTGACTAGCGTCCCGCCGACCGCGCCCAGCGTATTGGCGGCATAGATTGGTCCGACCGCGGCTCGCACGCGCAGGTGCGGTGCGAGCACCGCCTCGAGCGCCGGCAGGGTCGCGCCCATGGCGACCGTTGCCGGCAACAGCAGGAGAAACGGCAGCGCAAAGGCAACGAGCCATTGCCGCAGCGACGAAGCGTCGATCGGAATGAGCGTTGGAACGAGATCGCCCACGAATGGGAAAAGCAGGATGAGGACCAGAGCCCAGGCCCCGATCGCGATCTCAAGCCCGGCATAGCCGAGAGCCGGACTTGCGCTCGCAGCAATCCTTTGGCCGGGCACGAGGCTCCCAAGCGCGAGGCCGGCGAACAGCGCGGAAATGACGCCGAGCACCGCGACAAGCTCGTGCCCGAGCGCATTCGCGAGCATGCGCGTCCAGATGATCTCATAGCCGAGCCCGGCGAAGCCGGAGAGGCCGGCGATCCCGATGATCGGCCAAGTGCGCGGAAAGGTGCCTGGCAAATGATCGCTCATGGACGCGCTCATGGAGCTGACCACAGCAGCAATTGCGCGCCTGTCTCTATCGCCATCACCAGCGGCACTCGACGCATCCTCTTCCGCGCACCATCACGCACAAAATCAACTGGGGGCCGTCGATCGGCCCCCAGTCGCAAACGCTGTTGTCAAAGCGCCCGCCGTCAGCGACGCAGCGAGGCCGCCAAATCCGCGTTGGTCTCGACCAGAAGCTTGGGCTGATCCATAACCCGGATGAAGATCGGGTTGAGGTAGAACCACAGGTCTGACCAGGCGGCGACATCGAAGCTGGAGACTTTCGCGCCGTTCTTCGTGGCCATGTGTGCCGGACAAGCCGCGTCTGTGCACGGGACGAAGTCTGGCGGCGTGGCGCCCCCAGGCGGTGTCACGTCCGGATCGCCCAGAGGGTCGCCCTGCAAGTTCGTTTCGAACGGTGTTGCTGGCGGCAGATTGGTTCCACGTACCCGCACATACTGGTTGGTCTGAACGTTGGGGATGGTGAAGGTCATCGTCCACTTTTGACCCGTCCAAGCCGACTGGTTGAACGAAGCGACAATCTGGGCCGACGGGTTGGTGCCGTTGGTGTAGCTCGGGCTTGCAGACGGAATCACTCCCGTGATGTTACCGCGAATGAAGTCGACGTGCCTCAGCACCGGCCTGTTCAGCGGCTCCGCAATGCCGATCTGGGCGAGCGACGGGTTGTTGAAGCTGTAGGGAGAATTATTGGGGCCGGCCGGACGGTTGACTTCGAGGGTGATGCGAACCGTGCGTCCGCGCGGCACCACCAGCGTCTCGCCCATGTGGGCTTTGGGAAGCCCGGATAGGCCAATAACCTCGGCCGTGTAGGTCAGTTCGCCCGTGATCAGGTCGCCCATGACTGAATAAGAGTTGCCCTTACGGACGGCGTCGACCACGACCTGCGGCCGCAGGGTCACGCCGGCAGCCGGCCGCGGGATGTAAAGCTTCTGGTATTCGCCGGGATAAAAATCGTTCGTTGATCCCCGCAAGTCGGTGGTGACGAATTGCCCCCGGTTGTGCCAGTCCGAGCTGGCGAAGAAGAACCAGTTGCGGCCTTCGCCCAGCAGCGCATCCCAAACGCCACCAATCGTCGCCCCATAAACTCCGGTGCCGCCGAAGGTCGTTTTGCCGACCGAGTCAATTCCCGGTCCGCCGAAATTCACCCGGTACTCGCCGCGGTTGTTGCTGGCCTGGTGACCCGGCTGCGTCTCGAAGCCGAAGGCAACAGTTGGACCCGCATTGTTGAAGTCCCGGAGATGCTCGATATTGTAGCCGCGATTGGCGTTAGGGTCGAAGACGCCGGCGCGTTCGAGGTGGGCGGGGAGATAGTAGCTGTCCAGGGGGAAATTCGTCTGCATCCACTGGACGCTGCTAAGGGCCTTGGCGTGGCCGGCGATGCCGCTGCCCGCCCCGCCAGGAACAACGACCTTGCCCTTCCAGATTCCGCTTTCAGGAGTGCCGGGGGTGCCACCCTTTCCGCTTCTGTCGGTATCACTGCGGTCGAAGCGGTATTCGAATTCCGCCAATGCGCTCGCGTTATTGTTGGGGTTAACGTCGATCACAGGGACGTTGTCGTTAAAATTTTGCGGCTTCTGTGCACCGAGAACCGTCGTGCTGGTATGCTCGTGACCCGGCACATTCGTTTCAAGCCCGGCATAGATCATCGGGTTCGGGTTCGGCAGAGACCGCGCCATGCGGGCCACTTCAGGGAAAACGAATTCTTCAATACTCTGCCAGCGCCACATGACGCGATGCTGCGCGCCGTCTGGCGAGGCGGAATTACTGGTAGCGACGTCTCCCTTTAGCTTGGCAATGGTGATAGTCGTTTCCCAAAGTGTCCCGTGGGCGGTGGTTGGGTCGAAGTTATAGGTTGGATCTTCGAAGCGACAATCACGGATTCCGTTTCCACCATGGTCGGCTGATGCCATCCATTCCAAGTGGAAAACGTTGATTGACTGCTTGATCAGCGTTTCGACGGACACTGAGCCGTCGGTGCAGGTGGTGTGGTTATGGAAGTCACCAGCCATGTAGCTGTCGGCGACTGCCGGCGTCGTCGGCGTTGCCAGGAAACCAGTGACCATCGCGATGACGGATGCACTAGCGAGCAACCGGCGCGACAGAACTCCGCACGTCATTGACTAACCCCCTCTGTGGGAAAACGGAAAGCTGGACTCAAAAGAGGCTGGCACTTTGTCGGTGCTCTGTGACTGTAGCCTCAATGAAGGGTTAAGTTTTGATGACGGCTAAATGACACGGCTTTGGTGTTGCCGAAAAACCAGACTGCCCAACAGCGTCGTAGCTGTCATAAACACGACACCACCGCGCAGCTACAAGGCTCTGTTTTGCGGTGCCCGGGCGCGGTGGACGCGCGGCATTTCACGACTGCCGCGGTGCTGCAGGACTGCAGCCGTAAACTACAGCACGTCAGTGGAATTGGGGGCTTGTTTTGTCATCGCAGAGTCATCAGTCGACCGCTGCTGCGGGCGATGCGCCACTATCGAGTACCAACTTATCGGGCGTTTCAAGCGCCAATCGATGGAGCGGTCTCTGCAGCGGCTTGCTACGCGAGCCGCTGTTGCATTTTCTCATCCTCGGAGCGCTCATCTTTGCGATCCACGCCGCGGTTACTCCGTCTGTCAGCAAAGAGCGGCTGATCGAGGTAACCCCGGAGGTGCGACAATCGATCATCGATCTGTTCAAGATCAACCGTGAAGGACGCGAGCCCAATCCTGACGAGCTCGCGCCACTGATCGATCTCTGGATTCTCAACGAGATCACCTACAGGGAGGCGCTGGCGCTGGGCCTCGACAAGGGTGACGACATGATCCGCGAACGGATCGCGACCAAGATGCGTCTCTTGATTTTCGGGAACCTGAAGGTGCCTGATCCGACCGAGGACGAGCTGCGACAATGGTATGAGGCGCGCCGCATCCAGTACGACATTCCCGACCTCATCAGCTTCTATGAGCTCCCGATAGGCGGGGCTGAGGCCGAAGAGGAAGCGCGGGCGGTCCTGCAGCAGATCGAGACCGGGAACGAGCCCGAGGCGGTGCGCTTGCGCGCGCACATCTTTCCCAATCGGCCGCGCCACAGTCTCGAGCCCGCCTTTGGAAAGACATTTGTCGATGCGCTTGCGGCTCTGCCCGTCGGCAAATGGGAAACGCTGCAGTCGCAGGCCGGTTGGCACATCGTCCGCGTCGATTCGTCCCGGCCTGGGCGGAAAGTAGATCTGCGTGAGGTTCAGACGCAGGTCATCGCCCAATGGAAGGACGAGCGCGGGCGCGTGCTGGGTACCGCCGCCGTCCGTGACCTGGGCAAATCCTATGTGATACGGCGCGGCGAGCCATGATCGCCCGCATGTTACGGGGCTTCGGCCGCCGCCCTCACGTTTTGCTGGTCTTGACCATTCTGCTCGGCCCTTTGTTCTTGCCGGCGAAATTTGCATCGGCGCACGAGGCGACGATGGCGGTGATATCATTGCGCGAGATCGGACCGGGCCGCTATGTCGGCTCGTGGTTGATGCCGCCAGCGGATGAGAGTCTACGTCCGATTTTTCCAGAGCATTGCCGGTGGGAAGCGCCCGAGCTCGATTGCGGCGACCGCGGCCTCATCGGACGCTTGAGCTTCATGGGGCTCGGCAGCAAGCAATCGGTCGCGACCATTCGTGTGATTCCCCGTGATGGTGCGGTACAAGTTTACACGGTCAGCGTCGCCCATCCGGTAGCCATGGCGGCGCGCGATCCGGGTCGCGATCTCGCGGTCTGGCTCGATCTCGCCGACACCTATGTCAATCTCGGCATCGACCACATCCTGCGCGGAATCGACCATCTTCTGTTCGTGCTTGGCCTGATCTGGCTCGTTCGCCGCGGCTGGCTGCTGGTGCACACCATCACCGCCTTTACGGTGGGGCACAGCCTCTCGCTTGCGTCCGCGACCTTCGGCTGGGTCGGCGTACCCGAGCGCCCGCTCAACGCTGCGATCGCGCTCAGCATCGTCTTCGTTGGGGTCGAGATCGTAAAGCTTCAGCGCGGGCAGGTAGGCCTGACAGCACGCTATCCCTGGGTGGTCGCGTTTGCATTCGGTCTCCTGCACGGGCTCGGTTTCGCAACAGCGCTGACGACGCTCGGCATCCCGCAAGCGACGCTGCCGATCGCGCTCTTGTTCTTCAACGTGGGCGTTGAAATCGGCCAGCTTATCTTTGTGTTTGCCGTGCTGCTGCTGATCTGGGCACATCGGCAAGCCGAAGCCGTCTTGCCGCGCTGGGGTGCGGCCCTGCCTGCCTATGCGATCGGAAGTGTCGCAGCATTCTGGTTCTTGAGCCGCATCGTGTGAGACAGCTGCATCTGTGTGGCTCAAGGCTTTAGTCGAGAAGAGGACTGCATGAAAAACAATCCGCTTCGGTTGAGCCTGCCCATCGCTGCGTTATTGACGCTCATTCCGCTTACATCCGCGCTGGCGCACACAGGAACCGGCGTGGCGAGCGGTCTCCAAAGTGGTTTTCTGCATCCGATCACGGGATTCGACCACCTGGTTGCGATGGTGGCCGTTGGTCTCTGGGGCGCGCAGCTTGGCAATCCGGCGATCTGGGTGCTGCCGATTACATTTCCGCTGGTCATGGCGGTCGGCGGATTGTTGGGCGTGAGCGGCGTGCCGTTGCCCCTAACTGAACCGGTGGTCGCGCTGTCGGGCATTGCACTTGGCCTGCTGATAGCGTTGCACGTGCGGCTGCCGATCGTCATCGCGATGCTTGTGGTTGGGATCTTTGCGGTCTTTCACGGTTATGCCCATGGCCGCGAGCTGCCGGAGGCCGCTGACCCGACCGCTTATGCGGTCGGATTTGTGGTTGCCACCGGGCTTCTGCACCTGTGCGGCATCGTGATCGGGCTCCTGGTCACCTGGCCGGTGGGCGCGCGCGCGGTGCGCGCCTGCGGCGCCGCCATAGGCTGCGTCGGAGCCTACTTCCTGCTCGCATCGCTTGGAGTGGTTCAATGAAGGCGCTGTATCGGCTCGCACCGGCGGCGGCTCTGCTCTTCGTTCCATCGGTGGCGCAGGCGCATCTCGTCAACACCCGGCTTGGCGATTTCTATGGCGGGGTGCTGCATCCGCTGACCGCGTTCGAGGAGGTTCTGCCCTGGCTCGCGCTCGCTGCGCTGGCGGCCTTCCAGGGCGCCGCTCGCGCTCGCTGGCTGGTGGTCGTGTTCCCGCTCAGTCTCCTCGCTGGCTGCGCTTTGTCGCAACTGCTGCCTGTTCCGTCATTTGTCCCCGCCGTCGCGGTCGCGCTGATTGCGATCACGGGCCTGTCCGTCGCAGCAGCTGTCAGGCTGCCATTGCCGGTGCTGATTGGCTTGGCCGCTGTCATGGGTTTTGTGCACGGCCTGCAGAACGGGCAGGCGATGACGACGACGACCGACCAGCTGCTGTTCGTTTTAGGGGTGAGCGCAATCGGCTATGGCGTGATGACGATTGCCACAGGCGCGGCCATCGCATTCCTGCGCGGCGTCGGGAGTTGGCGCCCGATCGCACTGCGCGCAAGCGGAAGCTGGGTCGCGGCCGTGGGCATCATGGTGCTGGGGCTGCAGTTCCTCACGCCAGTTACGAACTGAGCACGAACTGACCACAATCCCACCAAGACAGCAAAAAGCCCCAGGAACTAAGCCCTGGGGCTTTTTGTGACTTGGTTTACTTCGGCTGCGAGCGCAGCGCGAACTGTCAATAGCCGAGCCGATAGTTCAAGCCGAACTTGACCACGTGCATGGTCTGCCGAAGGTCGCCACTGGCCGCGAAGGTTTGCGATGGCGTGAATGTAAAATTCACACGGTCCTTGCCGAAATCGAGATAGTTGTACTCGATCTTCGTCGACCAATTGGGCGCGAACGCGTATTCGACGCCGCCGCCAATGGTCCAGCCCCATCGCGTCTCCGAGGTGGTGCCACTCCACCGGAAATCTGGATCGGGGTCGGAGTGCGAACCCGTGGTGTGCTTTTCGTGCACCCAGGCTGCGCCGCCCTTGACGTAAAGCAGCGAACGCTCAACGGCGACACCGAGACGGGCGGCGATTGTGCCCAACGCTCGGATCTTGGTCTCGCAGCCATCATCCTGCTGGAGGCAGCTACCGCCGAGTGCGGGGCCTTTTCCATGGCCGTCGATATCGGCCCAGCTTGCGTCGGCTTCGACGCCGTACACGGTCCAGCCCGATTGCCAATTGTAGCCAACCTGGCCGCCGGCCAGGAAACCGTTGACATGATAGCGCGTATCTGGCCCGGGGACCGAGACATGGTTAGCTGGTGTTGGATCGATGAAATCGCTCCACTCCTTTGTTCCCCAGCCGTAGCCGCCATGGCCGCCGATGTAGAAACCTGTCCAGCTAAACGGCGCCGCACCCGGTACCTTGTATACTGGAGCCTTGGTCGGCAAGTCTGCCGCCTGAGCAGCGCCGGCGACCATCACGGTCGCAAGCGCCGACGCTACTAACAAACGCATACGCATAACTACCCCCAACCCTGTGATCACTTAATCCTCTAAAAGCAGGATTGCGATTTTCTAACCGAGCCTGCCTTCAGAGTCTGTCGCTGTGGAGCAACACCAACTTTGAAAAGCGCTGTCATCTAAATGACATAGAAGACATTGCGAAGATGTTGCCCCACGATCTACTGATTTGAACAGACATTTTCTATTGCGTGATGACGCCTCGATGTCGATCACACGACAACATCGTTCGATCGGGTGACGGCCAAATCGTTTTCTCTCGAACAAATCGCGCGCGATCTTATTGGATTTATTGCCGGAACAGGTTCCCCGTCGCCGCCGCAGAGCAAGATTCCTGACTCACTGAACGTTGTGCGTGTCTTGCACGCGTCACATCAGCGTCAGGCAAGGTCGATAGCTGAGCGCTCGTCTTGAAATTGATCCGCGCCCGCGGATCGCATGGGAGATTTTCAATGTTGAGTCACAGAGGGACGTTGCTCAAACTGATATCGGCGACAGCACTGACATTGCCGCTGTTTGCGGTCAGCCTGTCGCCCACGCTTGCGCACGACGACAATCACGACGACAAGCACGGCCGCAAATCGCCGAAGATTGTGTTGATCTCGCTCGATGGCGCCAAGCCGGATCTCATCCGCAAGTATCTGGATGAGGGCGTGCTGCCGAGGGATGGTGGCCTCGCCAAGCTGAGCCGCGGTGTTGTTGCGCGCCAGAACGTGACCGCGACGCCGTCGCTCACGGCGGTGTCACATATTGCCATCGCCACCGGATCGACTTCGGTTCATAACGACATTCCGTCCAATACCTTCCACAACGTGGCGGCGCCGATCACCGCCAGCGCCAGCGGATTTGCGGCGGCGATCGGTGGCTACAAGATCAATCCGCTTGGTCCGTCTGCTGATCCGAGCGCCGAGCCGCTGTGGGTGAAGCTGCGCGCGCGCGGCAAGAAGGTGGTCACCGCCACCTGGCCCGGAGGTGATGGCGCCGATATCCGGATCAACAATGTCGTTGTGCAGGCGGCGCAGCCGACCCGCGTCACCGACTATACCGTGCCGTTCGGTGCGTTCGGCGGCATTGGAGCCATTGGATTCTCTCTCACTGCCGGCAATTTCGCTGCCGATCCGGTCGTGACCGCGCAGCTGCAGGCGGCCGGGCATTTCTCCTTCAGCCCCGTGCTGGTGACGCCAGCACCGATCGAGACGTTCTTTTGCGCCTCGGCGGCGACAGCGACCTGCGCCGGTGCAGGCTCTGCAACATTCGATCTCAAGTATGAGATCAGGGTCGCTGCGCTCGACACCACCAATGACGGTGTCGTGAACTACGACACGCTCGTGATCTTCGAAAAGACCAGGGGCGTCGAGGCCGGACCCTTCCAGCTTCCCGCGACCGGGCCTGCCTATGTGAAGCGTGGTGGCCGCTCGGCGCCCTTCTTCTTCGAAGGCTCCGGCAGCAAGGTCGGCGCCGCTTATTACGTGTCGGCGCTGGCGCCGGATCTGTCCACCGTCCGCCTCGCTCGTTATGGCGCCAACTTCATTCCGCGCAATGCGCCCGTGCTCGCTGACGTGGATGACATCAACACCCATGTCGGCTTCTGGCGGCCGCAGGCCGACTTCCGCATCCCGGAGCGGCTCGGCACACCGAGCTTCAACACCTTCCCGGATCTCGAGCTCGAGGCGATCTACGAGGACCAGGTCAGGACCTTCGTGCGCTATCAGACCCGGATTGCCGAGCGGGCAATTCACAAGAATCGCGATGCCGATCTGGTGATGGTCTATATCGAGCAGCCCGATGGCTCCGGCCACCAGTTCACGCTGACCGATCGCCGGCAGGCGACCGATCCGCGCAATCCGGCCTCCATCCTGGACAACCAGGATCAGGCCAAGATCGCCCGCTACGATTCCTATCTGAAGTTCGCCTATCGGACGGCTGACCGGGCGGTGCAAAGGATCGCAGACGCAGCAGGAGAGGACGCCAATGTGTTCGTGGTCTCCGACCACGGCATGGCGCCATTCCACACCGCGGTGAGCTTGCTCAACCTTCTGCGCAATGCGGGCGTCGACACCAGTGGGCTTGGGATTCGGACCTCAGGGCCGGCGGCCAATATCTATGTCAACCTGCAGGGTCGGGAAGCCCCCGGCACGGTTCCTCAGGTTGATGCGGCGACCTACGCCAGCCTGGTGACGCAGATCACTGCCGTCCTCAAGAACGCCATGGACCCCAACCCGACCTTCAACGGCTCGCTGAAGAACAAGCTGCTCTTCACCGACGTGGAGAGCCGGCCGCTGAGTTGCGCACAAGGCGTTGGACTCTGCACCAGCGCGAAGATCGGACAGGACTTTGGTGACGTGTTCGCATTGATGGCCGAAGGCTATAACTTCGACGGCCTGCAATCCCCGGGCGTGGCGCGCCAGGGCGATCCGGCGTTCAACGGCACCACGAGTGTGTTCTCGGTGCCGAACTTCTATGGCGCCCATGGCCACAATTCGAATCTGACGTCGATGAGCGCGACCTTCCTGGCTGCTGGACCGCGGATCGAGAAGCACAAGACCATCGGCCAGGTCCGTAATATCGATGTGGCCCCGACCATCATGCATCTGCTCGGCGTCGCGCCCGGAGAAGATGTTGACGGACGGGTGCTGGCCGAGATCCTGCGCTGATTGGACTTTTGTTCGAACGAGCGATGGGCGCGGTCTCGGCGCCCATCGTCATTTCTGGCGACGCCAAGCGCCTAGGCTGCCTTGGTCTGTCTACGCCGAAGGAAAAACCCGAGCAGAAAACCGACAGTCGCGCCCAGGACGGTGCTGATGGCCGCGAACGTCATCGTATTCCGCTCGATGGCATTGATGACCGGGTTGTCCAGAAAATTGGTGCCGGCGTGGATCGCGAGCACCTTCCATTGCCCGTTCTGCTTGATGGCGGTGGCGGTCCAGCGGCCGTCGAAGTCGAAGCCGCGGCCGTCGGCGAGCTCATAGCGCTCCTTGGTGGAGCCGCGCGCGACCGCGAAGGTGCCGGTATAGATCTGCGCCATCTCGTCGGCCTCGGCCTGGATGCGAAAGTGTCTCAGGCGCAGCAGCGGCCGCGAGAAGAGATCGTCGAACCAGCCCCGCAGCTTGCCGGTCTCGTTGAAGCTCTCCTGCGTGATCACGGTGGAGAGGAAAGGTTTGTGCAGCATGCCATCCACGGCCGCGAGATTGCGGTTGTTGATGGCGAGCACGACGTCGTCCTTGAGCTTGCGGAGTGCCGCGTGGTCAGCATCCTGGGGGCTCTGCTGCGCAGTCGCAGCTGTGACGGTGAGCAGCAACGCTGCGACAGCCAAAGCGATCGAATTCATTGGGCCACTCCGATATAGGAAGACGACGTCGAGGACGGTGCAGCGCGTCGCAAGCGCACGCGCCGGATCGCAAGCGTGATGGCGATGCCGCTGGCGACATCGAGCAGATGATGCCGGTGGGTGAGGACAGTCGAAGCGCAGATGACGACGAGCCAGATCGCGTAGAAGATGCGGAGCCGCGGCGTAGTCACGTCCATGAGCGCGAGCAGGATCGTGCTGGTGTAGATGACATGGAACGACGGCACCGCGTTGGCGCGGGCGTCAACGCTGTAGACCAGATCGTAGAGCGGCTGCCAGCGGCCGGCGTCGGAATGCTCGGTGAAGCCGATCTCGGATGGGAAGAGAAGGAACGCGACGCCGCCCAGGATGCTGGCGACGACCAGCCGCCAAACCAGGGCCCAGAGCTCGCGCTCGGCGAGCTGAAAGGCCGGCACCAGGAACAGCACGAACATCGAGAGATAGGCGACGATCATCGCCGGCCAGAACGGAAACGCAGGCTCAAAGGCGGCGTAGAGATGCAGCCGCTGGCCGAGAACACCCGTGCTCAGGCCCCCGCCGACATAGATCGGAAAGAACACAAGCGACACGACGAGCGCGCCCAAGATGCCGGTGCAAAGCCGCGACCAGGTCGGAAAGCTCAGCGGCCGTCCGCTCATGTTCGCGGCTCCAGCACGGGCGACCTCGCCGGCTCAGGCGCCGGCCGGGCGCCGAGCCAGAGTGAGCCGTAGATCGACCAGAACGACGGATTGGGATCTTCGGGCCGCACGCGTCCCGGCAGCTGCGTCCATGGAATGTCAGGCTCGCGATGGTGCGCGAGGTGGAGATTGTAATTGAGAAATATCGCCTGGGTGATCGGCCAGAAGCGCAGGTTCCAGGCGCCCTCGCGCACGTCGCGGATGCTCCAGGCATGGTCGGTATATTGCAGCGAGCTCCAGTTGAGCCCGAACGCCCAGTAGCAGATGAGCCAAGTGAGCGCATCGAGGCCGAGCGCGTACCACAGCGCGAGCTGGAGCACGAACGTAAACAGCGCCTGCGGCCAGACCCGGCCGATCGGCTCGGCCGCGATGTCGCGCACGAATTCTTGAAAGCCCCACCACTTCGCTGGTCCATTCTGGAACGCCCTGGCGCGAAACAGGAACGGGCAGGCGAGATAGACCAGGACCGCGGTCGGGATGATCGCCCAATAGGAGCCGGTGAGCAGGCAATAGATCCAATAGGTCTTCAGCCAGCGCGACTGATGCGGCAGGTAGTAGTCGTAGAGCTCGAGATCACTGCGATTGCGGCGATGATGGCCGAAGTGGCTCACACGCTGGATCGCGAAGGCGGTCGGGAAGAAGGCGGCGAACAGCACGCCAGCGAGCTCGTTGACGCGGCGGTTGGGGTGGAACGTGCCATGCACGCACTCGTGCTGCAGCGAGAAGATCGTGTTGTTGGCGAACGAGAACACGAAGGCCGCAAGCGCCAGGATGCTCCAGTGCGGCGCATGTGCAGCCGACCAGAGGCACGTCACCGCGACCGTGATGGCGGCGACCGCAATGACGAGATTCAGTCGTGACGGAATCGGCGTAGCTGCGGCCGCATCAGGCATCGTCGCCTCCGGCGCCGAGCGCATGCTTGGACTTGCCGTCCCACCGGGTAAACGGCTTGATCATGCGGCCGGCGGGCAGCATCTGGCCGCTCGCGAGCTCGCCGGCCGAAAGGCCGGAGCGCACGCCCATGATGGCGCCGCGGCCGATATGCGCGGTGCCGATATCGATGCGGAACGAGCCGTCGGGCGCGAGCGTGCCGGAATGGCCCGAGAGCCCAGCGCCTGCGCCGATGACTGCGCCACGCTCGACCACCAGCAACGGCCGATCGACGACCAGCGCGCCCGGCGCCCAATAGACCAGCGGACTGGCGCGTCCGCCCCAGAGGAAGATCCACAGCGCATAGAGGCCGGGCACGAGACGGAGGATCTCGTCGAGCCAAGGGAGACGATTGAACAGGATCTGCCACTGATAGGTGAACCACCACACCTTGTAGGCGCGATCGTGCTGGGTGAGCGCGCGGCCGTGCGGCGTGCCGAACAGGAGCAGCGCCAGCCGGCAGACCAGCGGCGGCAACAGATAGATCCAGGCGATCGCGCCGATGATGAATGCAGCGGGCGAAGTTGCTTGTGTGGTGACGATGGCTGCGCCAGTGATGAGCTGCACCAGCGGCAGATAGTTGAGCGCGAGCGTATAGACGGTGAGCGGCGGAACGCCCCGGTCAGCGGCGGTCATAGCCCACCATCCGCTTTGCAAGCGTTGCGAGCTCAGGCGCAGCATCGAACACGCCGAAGGTGAGCGGCATTGCGGCGCGACTAAAGAGACTGCGCTGAAAGGCGTCGTCGTGCCGCAGCGCCAGCACGGCGCGCACCATCTCCTCCTGGCGCCATGACAGCTCTGGCATCTGACGGATGAGCTCGTGGATGACCTTGACGCCCGAGCCTGCACGCGTCGGCCGGGTGACGATACCGAGCATCGCCTTGAACAGCGTCGCGTTGAGCGCGCGCGTGGCGCGCCCGGCGCGGGCGAGGCAAAGATCGGTGAGGATGCCGTCGACCTGCAGATGGCGCAATTCGTCCTTCATGTGCTCGCGGTGGAGCGCCGCAAATGAAGGCTCGATCTCGCCGAGCGTCTCGGTTGTGGGATTCCGAGCTAGATCGCGGGCAAGCGCGGTCGAGGATTCCTCCATCGCCATCAGGTACCAGAGCGCGAAGGCGAGCCGACCCGTCAGCCATCCGACGGTGGCAAACAGCGCGCGCGGCAGAAGCGGCAGATCGGAAAAGTAGCGGTCGTGATCGGCGTAGAGCGCCGGAAAGCAGGCGCGGTTGAGCGCCGCGAAGCACTGAAAATGATGCTTCTCCTCCTCGATCATGGTGTCGATGCAGCGCAGCAGCGCGGGCTCGCGTGCGACGTCGCGGCGCCGCCGCAATGGCAGCAGAAGGCGCTCGACCAGGTCGGCTTCGAGCATCATGATGTATTCGTTGATGCGTACGCCGAAGAGCTGATTGTAGCGCAGGCGATGCTCGCGATGCAGGCTGTGGTACACTGGCGTGTAATAGAGCTGCGTATATTCTTCCGGCACGAACGGCTTGCTCAGATCAATGGTGCCGAGCGGACGCATCTGCATGCGGCGTGCCGGATCGGCCGCGAGGCGCTCGATGGCTTCGGGATCGAGCCAGCGGGTCATGACGGTTCCTCGCGCATGATGGGACGGCAGCCATGATGGCCGTGCCGCGCATAGGACTGGATCACGTAGCCGAGCGTCGGTAGCGTCAGAGTGGCGGCGAGAATGGCTAGCCCGACCGCGACGGCGTGGCTCGTTTCCGGCTCCGCAAGCAAGGCGTCTTCAGCGAGCTTCAGGCCTGCGGCGTAGATCAGGCCGAAGCCGCCGAAGAACCAGGGCGCATAGTCGCTCGCGATCGTCCAGGCATCGCGCCCGTCGGCCCAGGGCTGGTTATAGACTTTGAGGAAGCCAGCTCTGATGGCGAGCGCGTCATAGAGCCAGTTCAAGACGCCGAGAATGACAGCCACGGCCATGCCGCGCGCCAGTACGTCGAGCATCGTCGGATTGGGAGTTGGCGCGCCGATCACGGGCAGCACCAACATGGCGGTAGCGCTGCCGAACACGAAGCCATGATGCGGTCGGAAGCGGCCGAGCCGCAGCCGCGTGTCGAACTCCCAGACCTGCAG
>Ga0126377_10001863_pt1 | contig 14134 bp, 14 predicted proteins | sample PanSoiMetPlot_22_FD_92647 | JGI IMG/M metagenome (GOLD analysis project Ga0126377, IMG submission 92647) | Tropical forest soil microbial communities from Panama - MetaG Plot_22 | ecosystem: Environmental > Terrestrial > Soil > Tropical forest > Bulk soil | place: Panama | collected 2016-02-17
CACCGGCAGCGCCGGCGGCGGCATCGTGGCGGGAATCGTGTTTGCGTTCCTGCCATACCGAATCGATCACTTTCCGCACGTCCAGCTTCAGCAGACGCAGTGCCTGCCGTTCATTTTCTGGTCGTTCCACCGGCTGCTGAAGACGAATCGCGTGCGCGACGGGCTGATCTTCGGGGCGTTCTCCGCCGGCCAGGTTCTGTCGTGCATGTACTACGGCATCTTTCTCGTGCCCTACATGGCCATCGTCTGCGGGGCCTTGCTGCTCGACGACGGAGGGCTGACGAAGCAGCGCATTCTCGCGTTGCTTGCGGCAGCGGCCGTCGCAATCGTCGCGGTGGCGCCGGTGGGCATCGTGTACTTCGGGGCCAGGCAGGTCGTCGGCGAGCGGTCGCCGGAGGAGGCCGCCAACGGCAGCGCGAAGCCGCTCAACTACCTCGGTCCGCCCGAATCCAACTTGCTGTACGGAAACGTGCTCAAGCGCTTCGCCAACGGCGAGCGGCGTCTCTTTCTCGGGTTCGTCACGCTGGCGCTGGGCGTGGTCGCCCTCTGGCCGGAACGAGGCAGGAGGCCCGATCGACGGTGGGCCTACGCGTTCGGACTGGTTCTCGCATTCGATCTGTCGCTCGGCTTCAATGGTGTTTCGTACCGGCTTCTCTACGACTACGTCGTCCCGTTCCGGGGGCTGCGCGTACCTGCGCGCATGGGCATCATCACCGGATTTTCACTGGCCGTGCTGGTCGGATATGGTGCGGCGCGTCTCGCGCGGGGACGAACGTGGGCGTTCGCAGCGCTCGCCGGCCTGATCCTGCTCGAATATGCGTCGAAGCCGCTGGACCTTCGCCAGATGCCGACCGAGCCGCCCCAAAGCTACGCCGACATGATGAACGATCGTGGGAGCACGCCGACGACGGCGATTTTCGAATTTCCACCGTCAGCGTTTGATGACCCGACCTACATGTATTACTCGACGTTTCACTGGCAGCATCTCGTCAACGGCTATAGCGGCTTCTTCCCGCCCTCCTACAACCGTGTCCTGAATGCCATGCTCAACTTTCCGGACGAGGCGTCGTTCAACGCGATGAAATCGCGCGGCGCGCACTATCTGTTCGTTCACGGAGAGCGACTCTACGGAGCGCGATACGAGCAGCTGATTCCGGAGCTCGAAAAACGGCGGGATCTGCAGCTGATCTCCCGTCGTCCCGCCGTTGGACCCAACGGACACCAGGAAATCAGTCTGTACAGGATCGTTTACTAGCCACGAAGGTGCGAAGACACGAAGAGATTCTATTCGTCTGATCTTCTTCGTGCCCTTCGTGTCTTCGTGGCCATTCTGCTTCGTGCCTCGACGCGGACGGCTATGCAGCCGTCCCCGTGCCGCTCTTCAGCATCTCCTCGATCGCGTCGCTGAACGTATCGAGCTCCTGAAGCGTCGTGTAGATGTTCGGCGTGATGCGGAGGCCCTGATACTCCGCGTGCTTGATCGATGCCGTGATGATCCGGTACTTGGACCACAGCGTCTCGTACGCCTTCTGCGAGTCGACGCCCTGGAGGCTGATGTTCGCCAGGCCCCACGACTGGTTCGGCAGACGGCTCGTGAGGATCTTCACGCGCGGATGCTTTTCGAGGCGCGTCGCCCAGTGGTCGGTCAGGTAGCGCATGCGCGCGGCGCGGCGTTCGATGCCGATGCCCTGGTGGAAGGCCAGCGCTTCCGCGATCGCGTTGTGGTTCGCGGCCGGGTGCGTGCCCACTTCCTCGAACTTCCGGATGTCCTTCGTCTTCGAAGCGTTGGCCGGCGTCAGCGGCCAGATCTTCTCGATGTTCTCGCGGCGCATGTAGAGGAATCCCGTGCCGACGGGCGCGAGCAGCCACTTGTGCAGCGACGTGCCGTAGCAGTCGCACTCGAGATCGCGGAGCGCGAAGGGGAAGTGCGCGAAGGCGTGCGCGCCGTCCACGATCGTCATGATGCCCTTGCTGCGGGCCATCCGCGCGATATCGCGGACGGGGAACAGCTGGCCCGTCAGGTTGGTGACGTGGCAGATGTGGATCACCTTCGTGCGTGGCGTCACCGCCTGCTCGATCCGCGTCGTCAGCTCGCTGATGTTCGTCGTGGGAACGGGGAACGAGATCTTCGTGACCTTGATGTTGTCGCGGCGAGCGCGCTGGTCCCACGTGTCGAGCATGCGCCCGTAATCCTGGTTCGTCGTGACGACCTCGTCGCCGGCTTTCAGGTCGATGCCGAGCTGACAGATCTGCAGGCCTTCGCTGGCGTTGCGCGTGATGGCCAGCTCCTCGGGGTCGCAGCCGGCTTCGGCGGCAAGCTTCCGCCGGACCTGTTCGACGTTCGGCTCGAGCGTGTTCCACATGAACTGAATCGGCGCCTGGTTCGAGAAATCCAGATACCGTTTCAGCGCTTCGTGCACGACGCGCGGGCTCGGGCACGTATAGCCGTTGTTCAAGTTGATGATTGTTCGATCGAGCGTGAACGCCTGCTGGATTTCGCGCCAGTAGTTTTCGTCCGACGCCACGTCGGCGGGACTGCGGTCCGCGACGGCCGCCGTCGCGGCCATGACGCGATCGAGCCAGTCGCTCTTCAGCGCCGTCAGTCCTACAACGCCCGCCGGAACGACCTGCCGCAGAAAGTCACGTCGTCGCTGCATATGGCCTCCGCCTTCTTCTTATCGGCACATTATCCACGTAAACGCGGCCCGGGCTCCATCTGGTCCGTCAGTCGCGCGCACGAGCCAGGTTGAAGAGAACCGTGGCGATTGCCGCGTAATCGAGGTCGCCGCCGCCGTCCGCGACGAGGGCGTTCACGTGCTGGGTGACAATCGCGGTGCCCGGCATCGCGACGCTGTGCGCGGCAGCTGCCTCGCCGGCGAGCCGCAAATCCTTCTGATACAGCCTCGTGCGGAAGCCGGGCTTATAGTTGCCGGTCAGCATGCGCTCGCCGTGCACCTCGAGCACCCGGCTTGCGGCGAATCCGCCGAGAAGGGCCGTCCGGACGCGCGACGGATCCACGCCGGCCTTCCGTGCCAGCGCAAAGGCTTCGCTGACACCGGACAGTGCGCCGCCAATCGCGATCTGATTGCAGATCTTGCAGACCTGTCCGGCGCCGGATCTGCCGATGTGCACGATGCGTTCTTTGTTGCCCATGGCTTCGAATACCGGCTTCGCGCGTTCAAACGCCGCGGCGTCGCCGCCAACCATGATGGACAGCGTCGCATTGACGGCGCCAATCTCTCCGCCGCTCACGGGCGCATCGAGCATCGAGGCGCCCTTCGACGCCACCATCTGTGCAAGCCGTTCTGTCGCAGTGGGCGAGATGCTGCTCATGTCGATGACGATCGCGCCAGCTTTCACGCCTGCCAGGACGCCGTCGGCGCCCGTGACGGCGCGCTCGACGTCAGGTGTGTCCGGCAGCATCGTGATGACGATATTCGCCTGCGCGGCAACCTCGGCCGGCGACGTCGCCGCGCGAGCCCCCTCGGCGGCCAGCTCGTTGACTGCGCCGCGGCTCCGGTTGTGAACGACGAGCGGGAAGCCGGCCTTGATGAGATTTCTCGCCATGGGTTTTCCCATGACGCCGAGCCCGATGAATCCAATCGTGTCAGCCATAGGCCGTATAATCTCTCACGATCTCGCGCAAGTGTTGACTCACCTGACCTACTCGACCCACCTGACCCACGCGACCGACCCGACCATCCATGCTTTTGACAGATAAGGTCGCGCTGATCACCGGCGGAAAGCGTATCGGCCTCGTCGTCGCCCGCGAGCTGGCGTCGCGCGGAGTCGACGTCGCCCTGTGCTACGCGCGCTCGAAGGCAGAAGCCGAGGAGGCCGCGGGACTCGTGAGAGCGGCCGGCCGCAGGGCCGCCGTCATTCAGGCGAACCTCGCCGACCCTCCAGAATGCGCGGCGCTAGTTCAGCGCGCGGTTTCCGAGCTCGGGCGCCTGGACATCCTGATCAACATGGCGTCCGTCTACAAGGCGACGCCGTTTGCCGATCTCACCCTGGCCGACTGGAATGCGTCGATGGACGTGGATCTCCGCTCCGCGTTTCTCTGCGCGCATGCCTCGGCGCCGCATATGCGCGCGCAGGGCGGTGGACACATCATCAATTTCGGCGACTGGCTCGCCCGCAGCGGGCGCCCAAGGTATCCCGGCTACCTGTCGTACTACGTCGCCAAGGCCGGGGCGATGGCGTTGACCGAAGCGCTCGCGCTCGAACTTGCGGGCGACAACATCCTGGTCAACTGCATCGCGCCAGGACCCATCCTGGCGCCACCCGGAACATCGGACGAGGAACTAGGGAAAGTAGGGCAGGCGACGCCCCTGGGACGATGGGGCGGGGAAATCGAGATCGCGAAAGCGGTGCTCGGCCTGCTCGACAGCGATTTCATCACCGGCGAGACGATTCGCGTCGACGGAGGAAGGCATGTGCGGTAGTGACGTTGCCGCGAAGACACGAAAACGCGAAGACTAGTTTTCTTCGTGTCTTCGTGCCTTCGTGGCTGAACTGAGTGAGAGTTCGTTTCCGCGCGCGAACAGGTCTTCCATCGACTGCAGCGCTCCCGACAATTCCTTCCGATCCCGCGCGAAACAGAAGCGGACGTAGCCTTCGCCGTTCGCGCCGAAATCCACGCCCGGCACCGACCCGATGCGGCCGTTCTTGATCAGGTACTCGGTCATCCGCCACGAAATCGAGGGCGTGGACGCGTTGCCGTCCGTCCAGCGCGGATCGATTTTCAGAAACGCGTAGAACGCGCCTGCGGGCGGCATGCCAGAGAAAGGACCGTGCTCCATGCGGCCGATGCCGGCATAAAAGAGGTCGCGCCGCGCGCGCAGCTCGGTCCGGAATTGCTCGATGCAGTCCTGCGGCCCTGCCAGCGCGCCGATGCCGCCGAACTGCACGACCGATGCGATGTTGCTCGCGGTGTAGAACAGCACCTTCTTTGCGCGGTCGCGGATCCGTGGATCGTGAATCGCGATGTATCCGAGGCGCAGGCCCGTCATCGCGTAGGACTTGCTGAACGTGTACATCGGGATCGTGCGCTCGTACATCCCGGGCAGCGATGCGATGCTCACCTGCTCACCCTCGAACAGGACGTCTTCGTATGCCTCGTCTGAAAACACCCAGAGATCGTGCTCGCGCGCGATCGCGGCGATGCGAACCAGGTCATCGCGCGTAAGGACGCCGCCCGTCGGATTCTGGGGCGAGTTGACGTAAATCGCGCGGGTCTTCGGGCCAATCTTCGACTCGAGTTCGTCGAGATCCCACCGCCACGCGCTCGACTCGCGAAGCGAACACGGGACCGGAACGGCTCTCGCCGTCAGGATGTTGCCGGTCGCCGGCGGCCACAGCGGATCGGGGACGATGACCTCGTCGCCGGACTCGAGCACGGAGTGGCACGCCAGGTAGACGCCGTGAATGCCGCCGTTCGTGACCAGGACCTGCTCGCTGTCGTCGACAGGAATGCCGTTTTTGTCGCGAAGCTTCGCGGCGAGCAGCTCCCGCAGGCGCGGCACACCCGTCGTCTGCAGGTAGTGCGTCTTGTTCTCGTCGATGGCGCGTCGCATTGCGGACTTCACCGAGTCCGGCGCGTCGAAGCTCAGATCGCCCTGGTCGAGTCTGTAAGGATCCGCGATCGAGTACATGAGATCGCGGATGCGGATGATGCCGGAGAAGGGTACCGAGTCGAGATAGGCGGCCACGCTTTTAGCGTAGCATCACTGTCTGTACGTGAAGTAGTCCGCGACCGATTTCGAAACCAGTCCAATCGAGTTTTCGAGCATCTCGCCGGATCCGTAGTGGTCGTTCGTGTAGATGCTCAGGATGATCGTCCGCCCGTCTGCTTCGAGCATCCCCACATCGTCCGCGACGTGCGGGAGGAAGTCGCCGGTCTTGTGCGGAATCCGGTAGCCGGTGACGTAGCGGGGAATGCGCGTCCGGTACAACTGGCCGCGCATGATTTGCAGCATCAGATCTGATGACGACTTGTCGACGAGCGTGCCGCGCTCCATCATTTCGAGCAGGCGGCCCATTTCGCGCGCGGTCGTAAAACCAAACGGGAACTTGCCGTCGCGATAAAACTGTTCGGGTGAAGCGGCCGAGCGAAGCTGAGGGAACCATTTCGACGGGACGTTCATCGCGCGCGTCGTCTTCAGCCCCATCGCCGCCATCCGCTTGTTCACCGCATCGGGGCCGCCGACCATCCTGTACAGCACTTCGGTCGCGGTGTTATCCGACACGATGATCATCATCGTGATCAGATCCTTCACCGTCATGACCGCGCCCGGATCGAGACGCTGGATGGTGCCGGTTCCCGGCTGCGAGTCGGCCTGGACGAAAGTGTACTTGTCGGTCAGCTTGAACTTCCCGGCCTTCACCTGCTCCAGTGCTTCGACCATCAGCGGAATCTTGATCGTGCTCATCGTTTCCATCTGACGGTCGGCGTTGACGGCCACTTCCTCGCCTGTCTCGAGCGACTTCACGTAGATCCCCCACGTCGCGTTGACGCTCCGGGTCGTCGTCTCGATGGACGCTTGCAGGCGTTGAAGCGGCGTCGGCGCCGCGTGCAGCACGAGCAGCCCGGACACGATCCAGGCGAGGAGCAACTTCATGCCGTCACCTCGACGCGCTGCATGATGCTGGCGAGAACCTGCCGGGCGCGCGCGATCGGGAGGTTGCTGATGTAAAAGTGCCTGGCGCCGGCCTGGATCAGCGCGCGGATCGTCCGGGCGCAGACGTCCTCGGGCTGCGCGCCCTCGTTGAACTCGCGGGTCAGGCCCTCGACCGGCACCGGCAGGAAACCGTCGAGCGCCGCCAGCGTCTTCGCATTCGCGCTCCGGTAGTAGAAGACGCCGAAGACGCCAGGCAGGGATAACCTCCGGCGCGACGCCGTTGCGAGGAATTTCTCGACGGGCGCGATCCGGTGGTGGCTGACGACCTGCGTGAGGTAGAACTCCGCGTTGAACTCGGCGTCGGACAGGTAGTCGACCTGTTTCTCCGGATCTGCGTGCGGATTTGCCCAGCCGCCGAGGCCCAGCGTCCGGTCGCGCTCGCGCAGAAGCCGCCGCAGCTGCCAGGCGTGCTCGACCACGCGCGCGGTCCCCACGCTCTTGTCGCCGCCGAGAACCACGAGCGCCGGAAATCCATGCTGGTGTGCGCGATCCGCGTACGAGTAGCAGTAATCGAGCGAGTGCTTCGACGTCAGAAACGGCACGATGCGGTTTCGGGGGACGTCGTGACCTAGATTCGTGACGAGATGCCGGAGGTTGTCTTCCTCTTCGGCGCCGACGGCGCTATCTGTGAGGAAGACATACGTCCCCTGGCGCGTGAGGCGCTGGACGGCGTGGTAGGTATCGATCCACGCGTCCATGCCTTCGTGAAGCGCAAGCTCGGCGCGCGGCGGCCGCAGTTCGGCGGCGATGACCGATCCGCCCGACCGCAGCGCCGTCAACAGGTCCATGGGTCGACGTACTATACCTCGCGTGACTCCTGACGAATTGCGCGCGCGGGTTGCGGGCCTCCCGATTCTGCCGCTCGTTGGCGCTTCGACACCAGTCGAGCCATTGGCCACGCTCTCGGCAGCGATCGGCGGCAGCTGCAGGTTGTTCGTCAAGCGAGACGATGCGATCCCGTTCGGCTTTGGTGGAAACAAGGTGCGGAAGCTCGCGCTGGTTGCCGCGCGGGCGAAGGCAGACGGAGCCGACACGCTGATCACCGCGGGCGGCGTGCAGTCGAACCACGCGCGCGCGACTGCTGCAACCGCGGCGAAGCTTGGCATGCGAGCCATTCTGGTTGCGAACGGAGTGGCGCAGGCGAAACCGAGCGCGAACGCGCTGCTCGACCGGCTGCTCGGCGCCGAGGTCGTGCACGTTCAGACGCGCGAAGAGCGCGGGCCGAAAATGAACGAGATCGCGGAGCGCCTGCGCGCGGACGGCCGGAGGCCGTTCGTGATTCCGATTGGCGCGTCCACGTCGCTCGGGGCCATTGGCTTCGCTCTCGCTGTTCCGGAACTGGTGGATCAGATCAAGGCGCCCGATGTCATCGTCCACTCCACGTCCTCGGGCGGGACACAGGCCGGACTCGTCGCGGGCTGCCGCCTGCTCGGGCTGAAGACCCGCGTCGTCGGCGTCAGCGCCGACGATTCGTCAGCGTCACTTCAGAAAGCAGTGGAGACGATCGTCGACGGAATGGCCGACGTCCTGGGCGTCGATCGAAAACTTCTCGCCGCGGGCACCGCGATCGAAGTGGACGACTCGTTCGTGGGCGGTGGCTACGGAGTGCCGACGGACGCGTCAACCGAGGCGATTGAGCTGTGCGCGCGGTCGGAAGCGCTGTTCCTCGATCCGACGTACACCGCCAAAGCGATGGCCGGTCTCATCGCATACGTGCGGGAGGGACGCTTCGCGAAGGATCAGACGGTGTTGTTCTGGCACACCGGCGGACAGGTTGGGCTCTTCGCGTGATCGCTCGGCTAAAGCCTCGCGCCCCGACCAGACTCACGCGACCTATTCGCGGCCTATCGAGGCCAGAGCCACCCGAACGTTCCCGCAGTCAGGCACGCGTAGATCAACCCGTCCACCGTCGCCTTGACCGTCGTCGTCCACGAGCGTCGATACCAGATCGACATCTGCCACAGCGCAACCGCGTATCCGATGAACGCCGTGGCGCCGACGATCTGGAAGACTCTCGGGTACGGAGTGCCGGAGGGCAGCGTTCGTCCGCCGACGTACGCGGCGAAGACGCCCACGATGACGAGATAGACGAACCATAGGCCAAGGTTCCGGCCCATCGACATGGGCCCGTTCGGCAGGACCGTCACGACCATCACCGGCCCTTTTTCGATCCTGGCCTTGAATTCAGGCGTTCCCAGCTCCGCGCGCGTCGTTGGGCGCGGCACCATGTAGTCGCCCGGCGGAATCGCCAGCGGCCGCAGCGCATCCAGCACCTGCTGCTCGCGCGGCATCTGCGGGTAGTCGCTCTTGTGCCACGGCGACGCCATGTGAATCACGGAGCTGGCGACAAACACGAGAACGGCAGAGACCAGAATCGGCAACCAGAGCGCAGACAATCCAACCATGTCTACCTCCCGATTGGTGATTGGTTGTTGGTTGTTCGAGCAACAGCCAACCACCGACAACCAGCAACTAGTACTTCCAGCTCTTGATATCAGCCGCTGACGGCGCCGTCCTTGTCATCCACGCAGCCATGGCGGGCATGTAGCGCTGGTGCACGGTACGGGTGCCGACATTGTTCGGGTTCTGCGTGTCGCCGGTGAAACAGTGCTCGCGGCGTTCGCCGTAGACGATGTCGACGTCGGCGAGAGGATTCTTCGCCGCCTTGAAGAAATCCTCCGCCTGGTACACGGCGTTGTTCAGATACCCGTTGTCCATCGTGCCGCTGGTCAGGTGAATCTTCCCGCGAAGCCTGGGACCGAGCGTCGCCCAGTCGCGCTCCATGATGAAGCGCAGGTCGTAGTGATCCCGCCAGTACCTGGCGACAGCCGGATCGATGACGCCCGTCAGCTTGTCGTAGAGCGGCTTGTAGTAGCCGTTGTCCCCGACCGGACCGAAGACGGACGCCCAGGCATCCTGCTGTCCGGCAGAACGGCCGTTCGTGCCGAGCGCGAGCTCGACGAGGTTGCGGTCCTCGAACGTCGAGTACAGATGATCGCGATAGTCGCGGTACCCGGGTTTCGGCGTTTTCTTCCACGGATTGTCTTCGTAGTAGTACGCGTTCTTCTCGTCGTAGATGTTGACGGATCGATACGATCGAAAATCGATCGGGTCGGGGCAGAGCGCCCACGCGCCGTTGTACTGATCCGGATAGAACACCTGCACGCCGAGCGCTTCCCACCCGCCGGTCGATCCGCCGACCAGCACGCGCGCCCACGGCTGGCCGATGCCACGGAACTGCTTCTCGATGTACGGCAGCAGGTCGTACGTGATGGCGTCGCCGTACGGACCATTGTTGGCGGAGTTGACCGCGTACGAATCGTCGAAGTATGGCGTCGGGTGCTGGACGAGCACGTGCAGCATTCGTGGAAAACCCGGCGCATTCCAGTCCTTGAAGAAGCGATACGCGGCCTCCTGCGACTCGCGCTGGCTGTCTTCGGCATCGGCGTCCGGCAGCGTCTCGCGCCAGCCATCGTTCGCCATCGACGCCGGAAAGTGCCCGTGATGAATCACGACTGGATACCGCGCATCAGGATGTGTATCCCAGCCAGCCGGGAGCAGGACGATCGCGCCGAGCGATATCGGCCGGCCCCAGAACTTCGTCAGGCGTTCGTTCAGCAGGCGGATGTACTTGACTTGCGCCGTGTCCTTCGGCGGTTCAATCGGCGGAATCTTCTGGTCCAGCGAGATCCGGATCTCGCCGCTGGTCGCCGGATTGATCGCGATTCGGACCGGCTTGCTGAAGAAGTTTCCGGGCTTCGTGTCCCAGTGCTGGCCTTCGCCCTGGTCCATCGGCATCTTCACGGTGTGTCCGTCGGCGCGGCGGAACGTCTCGTAACGGTTGAAGAGCGCCTGCACCCAGTACTCGCCGGGCGGAATGTCTTTCAGGCTGCGCGCCGGCCACCCGAACGTCCGTTCGTCGATGATGGCGGCTTGACCGGGCTTCAACCCGTCCACGTCCATGCCAAAGATCGGCCGGGTGCTGTTCGCGCGGTATTGATCGCTCTGCTTGCGCGGCTCGCTCTTCCCGTCGTCCGAGACGAACAGGAGAACGCGGCCGTCCAGCGGCTGTTCGCTCATGTTCGCCGGGAACGAAATCGCGAAGCGCAGTGGCCCTGGCGCCTGCGCACCGAACCCGGGCGTGAACGTCAGCGCGAACACGAGCGCGACGATGAATCCGGTCAGCAATCGAATGCTGCGCGTGTTCATCGTCTTGCTTTCGGTCGGCGCGGCCGCTTCGCCGGCCGCGCACGTTTTGCCGCCTGGCGGCGCTTCGGTGGCCGCCCGCGACGGGTCTTCGGCGTCTTCGCGACGCTCGCCCTGACCGCGCCCTGCCACGCAAGCGTCATCGCTTCGCCGAGCACGTTCTCGTCCACCTGCGCGAGGGTCACCAGCGTGCATCCCTGCCGTCCCCACGCGCCGGCGGCCGGGACGAAGGTTGCCGGTTCGCTGCGCATGAACTCGGCCTGCTCGTCGGGCGACAGCTTCACCATGCCCCTGACTTCATCGTGGTCGAGGGTCGCGAAAATTCGTCCGTTGACCCGGAAGTCGGGATGGTCCATGTGCGAGGCTTCGATCGCACCATCCATCCCCAACGCGACGCGCCGGAAATCGTTCCCGTCCATTGGAGCTCCGTGACTTATTTCGAGGGGAGCGAGTAGTCGAACTCGTACAGGTGCTTGCCGTCCTTGATGATGATGTTCAGCGTGCCGGTCAGGCCGGTCAGCTGCTCGGTGCCGGAATCGGGCACGACCGTGACCGTCAGCTTCTGTGCGCCGCGATCCATGACGCCCGTGTGGTGGAGGACGAAACTGCCCTGGCGTCCGGAGAGCGTGCCCGTGAATCGCTCGACCGCGACGTAAACGGCCGAATCCTTCACGCTCGTCATGGCGCTCAGCATCTCGCCTTTCGCGGTGCCTTCGAGGTCGCCGTGGTACTGCTTGTCGACCGACATTCGTCCGAGCGTCGAGCCTTCCGTCGTGTCGTAGGCTGGCAGCGGCGCCATTTTTACGTCGAATGTTCCAGTCGCGCGTGTCATCGGTGCTTTCCGCTTCGATTCCGTTGTCGATTGGGTGGCCTGCGCATGCACGACGAGCGTCGCTGTCGTCAGGACGAGAATCAGCGTGCCGACCACGCTACGTGACCCACGCGACCGACCAGGCCCACGCGACATATCCGGCCCTTAACGGCCTTTCAGGACTTCGTCGATGAGGAACAGGTCGGTCAGGAGCGCGCGGACGTGGATGTTCGCGTTGAAGTTGTCGATGGTCTGCGATGCGATGGCCGGTTGGGCGAGCACCATCTGCGCGGCGGCCTGCGCATCGCGTGCATCGCGATCGAGGACGCCAATGAACCCCTTGAACGGCGCAGGGTCCAGGCCGAGCGTCGCCACGTAGTCGGTCAGGAACGGACCGAGGCCGTCGACGGCGCGATCGAACTTGGTGAGGTAATCGCGGACCTGGGAATTCGAATCGCTCTGGAGACCCTGCGCAGCGTACGCGAGGAAGAACTCGTACGCTTCTTCGATGTGATCGCTGCGCGCCGAGAGCTCGCGCGCAGCGATGGTCTTGCTGTCGTTGTCGCTCACGCCTGACGGCCGACGCGCCACCGCGACGGCTCGTGGTGCTCGAGGTACTGGCGCCGCGTGATCCACCCGAGGATCATCGCCTTCGTGATCCACCATTTCTCCGGCCGGACCGCGAAATACACGTGCGCGATGACCAGGCCCACGAGACCGACGCCTGCGAGTCCGTGCAGCACGTACGTCACGCCCCACGCCGAGTCGCCCATGATGTACGGATCGCGCAGGAAGAACGGCGTCCGCACGCGCTTCAGCATGAAAAGGCCCGTCGCCGTGACACCGATGCCGGTGACGACGATCGCCAGGTGATAGAGACGGTTGCCGAGCGGATACTTGCCCGGCTTGGGACCTCCCGTTTCGTGTCCGAAGTCGCGGAGGATCTCGGCCTTGAATTCGGGAATGTCTTTCGGCCCCACCCAGATCGACCAGAAGTCGAGGAAGAACGACGCGTGGATGATGTGGAACACGATCGACGCCGTCAGGACGATGCCGGCGATCCAGTGCCATTGGACCCACGCGAACTTCACGCCCACGACGGGCAGGAACGCCGTGAACAGGAGCACGAACATCGACGCCGCCATCACCCAGTGGAACAGGCGCGCGGTGAGGCCGTGCCGTTCGATTTTGACGGGCAGGTCCTTGTTCGCCGCTTCCAGCCGATCGGTTTCCGCCTCAGGGCGCTTGTGATGCGCCGAGAGCAGCATGTAGGTCGCGTGCGCGAGGAAGAACAGGATTCCCGCGAACAGCGACGCCCAGAACAGGTTCCATGAGACGTGCGTGAGGATCGTCTCGCCCCATGGACTCCGTCCGTATCTTAGGAGGTCCATGCCGCGCCCTCCGAGCCGCGCACTGCGCGCTTCACGAGGTTACGCATGAGCGGAACTTTGTACCCGTTGTGCTTCAGCGTCTGCGCGCCCTCGACCGCCATCTGGCCGGCTGCGGCCGCCGTCTCCTCGTTTCGCGGCTTGCCGACGACGAAGGCTTCGACGTTCTTCAGCCGCCGCGGCGTGGCCGCCACGGCGTTGACGACGAGGCGCGCTTCGCCGATGTTGCTGCCGTTCGGCTTGAACGCCGCCGCCACGTTGACGAGCGGGAAGTCCCACACCTGGCGGTCCCGCACCTTCTCGAAGTAGAACTGCGCGCCCGCCATCGTCGCCGGGATGCGGATGGCGACGAGCAGCTCGTTCGGCTGCAGCACGTTCATGCGCGTGATGTCGACGCCGGGGCCGATCCAGTAGTTCTCGGCGCTGACGATCCGCTCGCCGCGTGCGCTCTTGATGACCATCTGCGCGTCGAGCGCGAGCAGCGCCGGCGCCGTGTCCGACGGGTTGACGGCGACGCAGCGATCGGCGTCGAAAATCGCGTGCTCGCGATTGATGGCCGTCGGAGTGTCGGCGTAGCAGATGTTGCCGCCCGCGCGGTAACACGTCCAGCCGCCGCGGTAGTACCAGCAGCGCGTGTCCTGCGAGACGTTGCCGCCGATCGTCCCCTGATTGCGAATCTGGGGCGAGGCGACGAGTTCGGCGGCCTGCATCAGCAGGCTGAACTTGTCGCGGACCATCGGATGCTTGACGACCTCGGTCAACGGCGTCATCGCGCCGATCTCGAGCCCGCCGTTGATCTCGTGGACACCCCTGAGCTCCTTGATCTGCCCAAGGTCCACGACGGCGCGCGGCTTCTTGAGACGGTCCTTCAGCCAGTCCATGCTGTCGAGGCCGCCGGCGAGGACGAGGGCGTCCGCGCCATGCTGGTCGAGAAGCCGAACCGCATCATCGATGGTGGTCGGCTGGAAGAGCTCGAACACCGGCAATACGTCGCGAATAACAGCCATATTTGCCCCTCAGGCGTGCGCGGTCAGCGCATCGTGAGTCCG
>Ga0126377_10001864_pt1 | contig 14131 bp, 14 predicted proteins | sample PanSoiMetPlot_22_FD_92647 | JGI IMG/M metagenome (GOLD analysis project Ga0126377, IMG submission 92647) | Tropical forest soil microbial communities from Panama - MetaG Plot_22 | ecosystem: Environmental > Terrestrial > Soil > Tropical forest > Bulk soil | place: Panama | collected 2016-02-17
CAAGATCGTTCGTTCACGCTTGGCGATTTCTTCGACGTTTGGGGGCAACCGCTGACTCGCACCACTGCAGCAGCGATGCAAGCACCCAAAGGATCGAAGCTGAGAGTCTGGGTCGACGGAAAGCCGTTCGCGGGCGACCCGCGAACTATTGCATTGAAGGCTCATTCCGACATCGTGATCCAAGCGGGACCGCCGTTCTCCGCTCCGCCGAAGTTCACCAACTGGGGTCGGCTCTAGGGTCGAGGGTCGAGGGTCGAGGGTCGCGAGATAGGTGATAAGGTTGGGGGGAAGAGAAACGGCGGCGAGCAGCGCAACCTCCGCCACTCGTCGCCGTTTTCCCTAAACCCTGAACTCTAATCCTTAAACCCTATACCCTATCCCTAGACCCTATACCCTACTTCCTAGTCACGAGGAGCGCCACGCGCCCATTCCCCGCCTGTCCTGCCATCGCCGACGTGTCCGTAATCGGCTGCGTCGTGCTGTACCCCTCGGCCGACATATGCGACGCCACCACGCCCTTCGCGATCAGGGCCCTGCGCAGGGCCTCGGCGCGAGCGAGCGCGAGCTTCTTGTTCACCCCGGCCATACCCGTCGTGTCCGCGTACCCGGCGATCTTCACCGACGCGTTCGGGAACGACTTGAGAATCAACGCAACATTGCTGATCTGCGCGTCCGCCTCCGGACGTAGCGTCGCCGAACCCTGATCGAACTGCGCTTGATCGAGGTTGAACCACGTGGTCTTGTCAGGACGGCGCGCGGGGTCACGGAGGAACAGCACCAAACGTGACTCCGGACTGTTCGCGCTCACGTTGATCGAATCGCCGCTCGGCAGAATGACCCTCGTGACCGCCATTGCGCCCGGCGCTGCGGACGGCATCGACGGCGCGACTTCACCACCCGCGACCGCGTGCGACGTATCCGTCACTGCGACGTTCGGCTCGCGATGACGCGGCCACATGCCCCAGAGCAGCGCCAGCGCCGCAATCGTCGCCGCCACCGGCCAGAACCAACTGCGCTTCTGCGGCTCGGGCTCTCGCGCGTACGAGCTCCGCGGCTGCGCCTCGACACGTCCTCTCTCATACGTCCGCTCGTACTCGGGCTCATGCGCCCGCTGCTCGAGCCCGAGTGCGTTGTAGACCTCAGGCGGCGCCGCGCGCTGGATGCTGTCGCGTTCGTCGTTGAGCAATCTCGTAAACGATCCGAGGTTCAAACCACTGTTGCGGATCCGTTTACCCAACACGCCCATGACGAGCGGCCCGGCCGTCTGAAGGAGCGACGAGATCGAGCCGATCCGCAGACCACTCGACTTCGCCAGCGCGTCGTTCACCGCCGATGCATGCGTCCCGAAGATCGTCGAGTTGAACCGGCTCGCGAGCATCGCCAGCGCGGAACCACCCGCGCCGCCGACGAGCGCGCTCGGATTGTCCAGCACGCGGCTGTCGTTTGCGCTGTCCGTGAGCATTCCGAAAATGCTCTGCATCGCCGACGTGTCACCCATCTTGCCGAGCAGGCCGACGAGCGACCCGGCCATACTGCCCGTCAGTCCGCGCGACACGTTTTGCTCGGGCTCGCCCAGACTGGACGCGATCCGCGTCACCAGGTCCGGGGTGGCCACCTGATTGAGGCTATCTATCAAAGACGTCGTCATGCCAACACCCGCTCCGAGAGAAATCAATGCCCGTGTCGCAATTCATCGCGCCACGGGTCGCGAATTTTCGCCGTCCTTCCCACGTCTATTGAGCAAGACAGGGGCACCTGCGGCCCAGCATCGCGCGATCGGGAGTTGGCCTTTGGGCGACGACGGGCTCAGCGCCGCATGAAAAACGCATGCCGCGCGACGGCGAGGAGACAGGCCGCACTAGATTTTCCGCTATGACCAGCCTCGACTTTGGCAGCAGCACGACGGCTCTCGTGCTCATCGATCTGCAAAAAGGAATTGTCTCACGCACGCTCGCTCCACACTCGGCCGCCAACGTCCTCGAACGCTCGGTGCAGCTTGCGCGTGCGTGTCGTGCGAAGGGAGGCCCGATCGTGGCGGTGCACGTCACGTTTTCGCCGGACGGCGCCGATCGCCTTCGGCAGCCCGTCGACGAAGCGATGGTCGTGCCGCCGGGTGGAATTCCGGCCGACTGGTCCGAGTTCGTTCCAGAGATCGCCGCACTCCATCCCGAGGTGACGATCACGAAACGCCAATGGGGCGCGTTCCACGGCACCGAGCTCGATCTGCAGCTCCGGCGTCGGGGCGTGAGCACGATCGTGCTGTGCGGCATCGCGACGAACTTCGGTGTGGAGATGACCGGGCGCGAAGCGTGGCAGCACGGCTACAACGTCGTGGTCGCGGAGGACGCGTGCAGCAGCATGGATCTCGAGCTACACCGCTTCGCGATCGGCCGCATCCTTCCGCGCATCGCGCGCGTGCGATCGACGGCGGAAGTCGTCGCTGCACTAGGCACTAGGCACTAGGCACTAGGCACTAGGCACTAGGCAAACGTGTAGCACCACGCCTCGCCCTCGAGCACGACGTCGCCCGTCTGACGGGTGACACGCACTGCCAGCTGCGTCACCGGCTTCGTCGCATGCACACTCAGCACCTCGGCTGACGCCGTGATCGTGTCGTCGATGTACACCGGCGCCGTGAACTTCCAGTTCTGGCTCAGGAACACCGTCCCCGGTCCGGGCATGTCCATCGCCACGAGCGCGTGAAGCAAACCGGTCGTGAGCCCGCCCTGCACGACGAGTCGGCCGAACTTCGTGCGCGACACGAACGCTTCGTCGAAGTGCAGCGGGTTGTAGTCCCCTGACAGCTCGGCGAAGGTTTTCACGTGCGCCGCGGTGAGCGTCAAGCTCCGCTCGGCGCGTTGTCCGATGGTGAGAGACATAGTCGCGAGAACCTACGAATCGGCACGCGCCCCGGCCAGACCAACGACCTCTGTATGTCGGGGGTCGAGCCTAGCGCCAAGTGCCGAGCGCCTAGTACCTAGTGCCTAATGCCTAGTGCCTAATGCCTAGTGCCTAGTGCCTAGTGCCTAGGCTACTCCGTCGTGAGCGACGAACGCAACTCGAGGAGGACCTCCCGATTCGGCTGAAGGAGCCCGCTGAGTGGACGGTCCAGGTCAGCGATGAGAAAGATGACAATGCAAAACGCCAACGCGAGCGGAACCATCCCGATCGAGCGCGTTTGACTCGACATGCCACCGTCGTAGCCCATCAGCCCCATCGCGAGCATTGTCAGCCCGGCGAGCGCCAACCAAATCGCCCAGGGGATGCGCTCGAGCTCGAAGATGTGACGACGTCGCTCCGACAGATCGATCGCCTCGTTCAGCGATTGGACGAGCAGCGCGGCAAACTCCGGTTCAGCGCTCGTTGCGGCCGCCCCCGTCGCTTGACGCCACAGTGTGTCGCCAATGAACTCGATGCCCTTGTGCGACGCCCGCATGGATGCGTCGTCGTGTTCGGCGATGTACGAGTCCAGTTCGGAGAGTAGCAACCGCTTGATCTCGTTCTGATACGGCTGGCCGACGAACGAGGCCCGCAGGTACGCCGTGCCAAGCGCATTCGCCAAATCGAACTGCACGCGACGGCGATCCTGATACCGCTCCTGCGCCAGACTGAAAGTGAACGCAAGCATGAACGCGAGAAGTCCGAGGGCGGGCGCAACCAGCGTCGAGACGGCATGCTCGGTCTCGTGTCGAGGCCGATGCTCAACGTACCGGCCGAGTCGGAAGCCGACTTCGGCTGGGACCACGACGATCGCCAGCGAGATGATGAAGACCGCCCACAGCGGAAGCCGGTCGATCCAAGCGGGTTCGTTCACGAAGCGAGCGTCACGCGGATAACATGCCGAATCGGCTGAGGGGTCGACGCTCACACCTCACCCTAAACCCTCGACCCTCGACCCCAACCGACCTTCGACGCCCGACCCTAGCCCTTCCCCTAGCCGATGGGCACCTTTCTGTTCTCGCTCTCCAGCCCGGAAGGGTCCCCCCATGAAGCGGCTACTCCTCCCCGTCGCAACCGTCGTCGCGCTCGCACCACTCGGCGCCCAACAGTCGCACAGCGCTCTCACCACCGCCGACTACGATCGCGCGGTGAAGATGCTCGCCCCGTCGCTCACCGGTCTCGTCGTCGGTGGCAGCGTCTCGGCGAACTGGCTGCCCGATGGCCGGATGTGGTATCGCACCGGCGCGGGCAACGCCGAGCTCGTGCTCGTCGATCCCGCGAAGAAAACGCGCACCGTGTGCGACGCGAATCGCTCGAACTGCCCCGGCGTTCCGGCGCCGACGGAAGCCGATGCCGCCGGCCGAGGTGGTCGTGGCGGCGGGCGCGGCGGGCGGGGTGGCGGCAGTGGGCGAGGCGGCGCGAACAACGCCGTGACGTCGCCCGACGGCACGAGGGCCGCCTTCATCAGGGACTGGAATCTCTGGGTGCGCGACGTCGCGACCGGTCAGGAGCGCCAGGTCACGACGGACGGCGAAAAGGACTTCGGCTACGCGACCGACAACGCCGGTTGGGCCGGCAGCGAACGCGCGATTCTCCTTTGGTCGCCCGACTCGAAGAAGATCGCCACACAGCAGCAGGACGAGCGCAACGTCGGCGAGATGTATCTCGTCGAGACGAAAGTCGGACATCCGACGCTGAAAGCGTGGAAGTATCCGCTCCCCGGCGACTCGGTCGTCGCGATGGTACAGCGCGTGATCATCGACGTCGACAGGGGCACCGTCACCCGTCTCCAGCTCCCACCCGAGTATCACCGCGCGACGCTCGGCGACAACCTCTCGATGAACGACTACAACTGGAGCCCTGACGGGTCGAAGTTGGCGCTCGTGTCGACGGGACGCGATCACAAGAACGCAATCCTCCGCGTCGCCGACGCGGCGACCGGTGCGGTGCGCACCGTCTTCGAGGAGAAGGTGCCGACACACTTCGAGTCGCGCACCGGCTGGCGCGTTCTCTGGTCGACGAACGAGGTGATCTGGTACTCGCAGCGCGACGACTGGGGTCAGCTTTACTTGTACGACCTCAACACCGGACACCTGAAGCGCAAGATCACGACCGGCGAAGGCCCCGTGACGTCGATCTCGCGCATCGATGAGAAAACTCGTACGATCTGGTACGCGGCGAACGGGCGCGAGAAGGGTCAGGATCCGTATTTCACTCACTACTATAGAATAGGCCTCGACGCCGGAACGCAGGTCTCGCTGACGCCGGACGATGGCACGCACGACATCCAGCTGTCGCCCGACAACAAGTATCTCGTCGATACGTACTCGAAGCCGGACGTTCCGCCGACCATTGGCCTTCGGAACGCGAAAGACGGCAAACTCGTCGTCGCGCTCGAGCAGGCCGACATCACGAAGCTCGTCGCGAGTGGATGGAAGCCGCCGATTCCGATCAAGGTCAAAGCTGCCGACGGCGCGACCGATCTCTACGGAATGATGTTCCGTCCGACGAACTACGACGTGAGCAAGAAGTATCCGATCATCAACAACGCCTACCCCGGCCCGCAGAGCGGCAGCGTTGGCTCGCGCGCATTCACGGCTGCGCGCGGCGACAAGCAAGCGTTGGCGGAACTTGGTTTTGTCGTCGTCTCGATCGACGGGCGCGGAACGCCTGGGAGATCGAAGTCGTTCCACGATTACTACTATGGAAAGATGGGCCGCGACAATACGGTGCCGGATCAGGTGGCGGGCATGAAAGATCTCGCAAAGCAGTATCCGTTCATCGACATCGACAAGGCGGCGATGTGGGGCCACTCGGGCGGGGGCTTCATCACTGCCGACGCGCTGTTCCGGTTCCCCGACTTCTTCAAGGTCGGCATCGCCGAGTCGGGCAATCACGACCAGCGTCAGTATGAGGACGACTGGGGCGAGCGCTATCAAGGGTTGCTCGCGCGCGATGGGGACGGCACGGACAATTACGACGCCGAGGCGAACCAGTCGATGGCGAAGAATCTGAAGGGCCATCTCTTGCTCGCGCACGGAACGATGGACAACAACGTGCCGCCGTACAACACGCTGCTCGTGGCGGATGCGTTGATCAAGGCGAACAAGGATTTCGATTTACTGATGCTGCCGAATCAGCCGCACGGGTACGGCAACATGTCGAACTATATGATGCGGCGGCGGTGGGACTATTTCGTGAAGTATCTCCTCGGCGCCGAGCCGCCGAAGGAGTATGAGATCAAGGATCCGCCGCGGCCGGGGACGACGACGCCGTAAAGGGGAGTCGAGGGAACTGTCATCCTCCGGCGTCAGCCGGACGATCTAGCCGTCATCCTCCGGCGTTAGCCGGAGGATCTATCTGCCTTGGTTGGTGGCCGGACGTCGAGGGTCGCGTGTTGAGGGTTACCGAAACCCTAAACCCCTATCCTGCGCTCCCGTCGCGCCAGCGAGGATCGGCCCGGCAGGCACGAGTTGTTTGCGCTGCGCATCGACGCGGACGTTCAACCCCTCGAGCGTTCGTGCGCCGATCAAAACCATGTCGCCTGGCTCCGCGAAAACCACAAAGTCCGGCGCCAGCGTTCCGGCCGCATGCACGATTGCGACGCCGATTGGACGCTCGAGCTGACGGCCATCGGCGACGATAAAGCGCTGCGTTCGCTCCGGGCGAATGCCCAGATCGTCGAGCACATCGCGTGGTATCCACGTGTACTCGCTGCCCGTGTCGACAAGCGCGTTCTCGACGGTGCGCGTCTCGCCGCGGTGCTCAGCACTCTCGACGAGGATTGTCGTGCGAAAAGTTCCCATATCGTCAACCATATCAACCTCCCCGACTCGGCCCACCATCATTCGCTTGCGATAGTATACAGGGCAGCGCGACAGAGCGGCCGCGTTCGGCGGCGGGATCATACTCGCTCACGCGGCCGCCCCGGCGGCTGGCGCCGGCCCAGCGTCGACGAGGCGTTTGTTCGCGGGCTCGACGCGCAGATTGAGGCCCTCGAGCGATCGCGCGCCGAGGAGGACGAGATCGCCCGGCTCGCCAAACACGACGTCGTCGGCTGTCCGTCGTCCATTGACATACACGAATGCGGATCCTGTCCAGCGCTCGAGCGGTGTGCCGTCCGCCTGCCTGAAGCGCCATTGCGTGTAGCGCTCGATCCCGAGCGACTCGAGGATCTCCGCGGGGAGCCACGTCAACTCGGCGCCAGTGTCGACAAGAGCGTTTCTCACCACGCGGCGAGCGCCCGGGTTTACAGGATTCTCGATTTCGATGTCCACGCGAAAAGTGCCCATCTCCGACATGGTAGCTCCGGAGGCAACACCGATTACTACCATGCGAATGCGGTCGGTGTCAATCGGTCGCGCCGAGGTAGAGGCAGCTTCTAGTGCCCAGTGCCTAGAGGTGTAATCCAAGCCCGCACGGGGTTATGCCGCTTCCGTTCTATTCCCGTTTCTGTTGCTCCGTCCACTCCCGTTGCCCGACCGGTTTTCTGTCCGCCGATCATTTTCCTATCGGACAGCGTTGGACGCAAACCGGTTGGGTGAACGGAGGACCAAAACGGAACGCAACGGAACGCGCGGAAAAACCCGTCCGTGTCCGACCCAAGGTTATTTCGGCAGGAACGCGAGTGCCGCTTCGGCCAATAGGCCGGCGAGATCCTTCTGAAATTTGTGCTGGAGCTCATTCAGGTTCTCTTGGCGTACCTTCGCGTCTTGCGCTGCAAAATGTCGCGCGTCGTTTTTGCGTCGCTGCACGTTTGCTTCCGCAGCTTTGGGTATGGCCTTACTGTTCTCGCGTTGCATGGATGCTTCCGACGACGAGACCTTCTCTACTGCGGCCCGATGGAACTTGAGGGCCGCCAGTGGATTGAACGCAGCCTTGACCTTCGCCAGTTCGTTGAACAGGAACTCCTGCTCTTTCGAGAATTTGGTCAGGATCGTCAGCACCTGTGGGCTGCTCGCAAAAAAACCGATCGATGAGCTCATCGGACCTTTGAGCTCGTCAAAGGAGACGTAGTCGCCGCGCATCCCTTTGCCCTTCGTCTCCGAGATATAGATGTTCGTCAGAACGACGGCCAGGAACTCCTCCCCGTCTTGATAACCGGCGAGCCCACGATCCAGCGAGTCGTGCATCGGCGTCAGATGCGCCGCCGACCGGTGCGCGTGAATCAGCTCGTGGAAGAGCACCTGATCCGGTGCATGCCCAAAAGAACGACGCCGACGTTTGTAGCACCGGCTGCCGTCCATGAACACATCGGGGTTGTAGCTGAGATGTCCCCCATACCATCGGCCGTTGGCATCTACTGTGTGCGGCACGAAATACCCGTGCGCGTTGCACTCGTCCTTCTTCAAGGGATAGACGACGATCCACCGTCCCGTCTTCTTCTGCGATTGAAGAAGCGCATAGCCTGCCGCGCTTCGAGAGAGGATTCGTAGTTGTTCCACCACTGACTGCTTCCATTTCCCAGGATCGTTGAAGGGCACGTGGTTGTCCCAAATATCCGGGGCTTTTTTGATGTCCAGATTGTACTGCTCCCAAAACGCGACGGTTGCACTCGTAACATCTTGAACGCCTCGTTGCGGGAGTGAACCGAGTGGTACAGTCATGTTTCCTCCGCTGATGGTCCTGCTTTCAGACGAATGCCTCGATTCCGTCTGGCAGAGCGCTCCCCGTCGCAAGCGCCTGCTTGAGACCGCGCGCGTGCGCACACGCCCCGCGATACTCGAAACCCGGGCAATCGCACGTGACGTCTCCGCCATCGACGTCGAGCGTGTAGAACGTCCCAGGCTTCGAGCTACTCGCGGCACGATACCGCTTCAACGTCGGACCACTCAACACACGCGCCAACGTGAGAATCGCCTCCGCCGGCAGTTGTCGCAGGACAGCGCGCCGCCGCCTCTCTGCTTCCGGAAGATTCTTTGCATCCATCGCGCGCACAGCTTCTCGCAGTACGCGATCGACGTGGTCTTCCCCGCTCTCGCCGTCGCCGAGCGTCGCGATCGACGGAGACAAGCTGCCGATGAGCGACTCGAGCTCGGAGAGCAGATCGCCATCGATCGGCAAGCTCGTATCTCCCTCCACCACCGCCTCGATCAACGACGCCTTCGCCTCCAGCGCACTGCGCACGAACTCGTCCACCGTCCGCTCAGCCACGAAGTACGTGACGTTCACCGTGTTCGTCTGACCGATGCGATAGGCGCGATCTTCGGCTTGCCAGTGGTTCGCCGGCACCCAATCGAGATCGTTGAACACGACCTGCCTCGCCGCGGTGAGATTGAGTCCCACGCCGCCGGCGACGAGATTCGCGACGAACACACGCACATTGTCGTCGTGTTGAAAGCGATCGACGATGCCCTGTCGCTGAGACGACGGCGTTTCACCCGTCAGCGAGACTGCCTTATCGCCAAAGTACTTGGCGATCGCTTCGACGGGATCGCTGAACGAGCTGAAGACGATCACCTTCTCGCCCTGCGCGACGACGCCGTCCACGAACTCGATCGTGTTCGCGGCCTTCGCGCGTGCGATCATGCGACGCGCTCGCGAGAGATCGGCAAGCAGACGAAAGCGGTCCTGTCCCGCGAGCTCGCGTGTATCGATCGGCTTCTTCCCCAGACTCGACTCGGCCCTCTTGCGTTCGAGAACTCCGGCGATCAGTCGCTCGAGAACTTTGCGCGTCTCCTTTCGTCCGGTTTCTTCCGGGACGGTGATCGGCACCCATGTGCGAAGCTTCGGGGGCAGATCGAGCACTTCGTCCTTCGTCCGTCGTAACATCACGCCGTGCAGCTGCACGCGAAGCTCGTCGAGATTGCTCGCGCCGTCCGCCACCCAGCCAAACCCGTTGTGCACCGCGTCGCAGTATCGTTTCGCGAATGAGAGAAAGCTCTTTCCCATCGGATGGCCGACCAGCTGCAGCAACGGGAAGAGATCGCGCGGACGATTGGTGAGCGGCGTTCCGGTGAGCGCGTGCAGCGGCGCGTTCGGCGAAGCGGCGACGATCTCGCGACCGAGCTTCGAGCGTTGGCTTTTATGGTTCTTCAAATAGTGCGCTTCGTCGAACACCATGCCCGTCCACGGCAGGGCGACGAGTGCATCGCGATGGCGGCCGAGGATGTCGTAGTTGACGATGACCCAGCCGTCGAACTTCCCTGACGCGGCCGGCGGCGCATCTGGGCCGACGATGTGCACGGCGTCATTCGAGCGAACCGCGGCGATCTCACGTGCCCAATTGCGCTTCACCGAGGCAGGTGAGACGACGAGCCACGGCCCGCTCGGCGCGGCCTCCGTGAGCGCGACGATCGACTGCCTGGTTTTGCCGAGTCCCATGTCGTCGGCGAGAATCGCGCGTCGCCGGCCGAGGAGGAATGCAACGCCCTCGACCTGATGCGGAAACAATCCCGCCGCCAACGCCTCCGCGCGCGCGAGCGCCTCGGCGCGGACCTCGGCCGAGGGAGGAAGGAGAGTTGGAACTAGGGGACGATCCTGCATACAAGTGGCAGAGTATATGAGGATTAGACGTTTCAAATAGGCATTCAGCCTGGCGTGCTTCGCCGCGCGTATTATGTTGTCGACGCTGGGTCCTTCCGTCTCCGTCCACACACAAGACTGAGTGACAAATGATTATGACGCGCCTCAGCCGCCTAGTCACTTCGCTCATTGGTACGATTGTTCTCGGTGCGTGTTATGGCAACCACCCAAACCAGCCTGATCCCAAGACGTTCCAGTCGCCACGATCAACCGCGTCGCTGTCGGTCGTCGAAGTAAATGACCGAGGAAACTTCTGGTACGCAAATCAAGCGATCAGCGCCATCGACACTGTGCTGGATCGAGCGCAAAAGGGAAACACGGTTGTCGTGTTATTCGTTCACGGCTGGGGACACGCTGCCCGCACACGTGATCAGAACCTTGTCTGCTTCAGCCATACGCTAGAAAGCCTCTCGCAGCGGCTGAACAAACCGCGGGGCGGTGTCGCTTTGAGCGGCGGTCCCACTCCAAGCACCAACTTCAGCGTCGTCGGCATTTATGTCGGTTGGCGCGGAAAATCACTCCCAGAGGGCCCCTGGATAACGTCGGTTCTCACTCGTTTTCCGACGTTTTGGGCGCGCAAGGGCATTGCCGGCAAAGTGGGTCGCGGTGATCTCCGCGCCTTCGTCGAGCGCTTGGGTGGCATCTACGACTCGATCAACTACGGTCCAGTCAGGCCGACGGCGACGACGAGGTTCAGCCTTGTGACCGTCGGACACAGTTTTGGCGGTCAAGCGCTGTTTCCTGCAGTCGCGAGCCGCATCGAGGATCAACTCCAAGCGGATGCCGGAGACGCGGCGTGGTACGCTCTCCGCAATCAGCCACAGCCGAATCCGAAAAAGGCATTCATTGCCGGCCTGGGCGATCTCGTCGTTCTGGTCAACCCGGCGATGGAGGCACTCGCCTATGAGCGCATGAATCGCTTATCAAAGAGCTTGCAGTTCGACAGTGCGCAGACACCTGCTTTAGTCGTGTTCGACGCGCAGAACGACTTTCCTCGGAGATGGTTCTTTCCACTTGGCCGCTATATAACCACAGCCTTCTCTCCGGGAGCCGAGCCTCACGATCGGGAGCGCGATCGCGTCGTTCTTGGACGGTATTCGCCGCAAATCACACATCGCTTGAGCCTCGACCCCAATCCTGGATTTGCAGCCGACACATTTCCACGCCCGAAAGGATCCGAGGACAACCCATTCGATCTCGAGAGCGGTGACTGCGGGCGGGGATTTGTCGAGGACAGCGGGCAGACGGACCAGCTCTCCAACGCCGTTGAAACAAACCCCCTAGCGACGGACGTGACTGCCGAGTGGCACATCGCTGGAAAACACATCGCGCCCATCAGCGACACGCCACAGCGTTATGCGCCTGTGATTGTCGTACGGTCCACCGAAAAACATATCATCAACGGGCACAACGGATTCTTCCAGCCACACTTCGTGGATTTTCTCATCCGGTACGTGTCCGACATCCAGGATAAGCGATTCGCCAGCCGCGATGAGCGACGCAAGTACGTGAACGAGGCTAAGTCTCCTAAAAGCCCTAAGTAGGGACATCAATGATGCCGCACTCTGGGCCTGACGAGCCCAACGTGCGACGTGCCGAGTTGCGCGTCGAATCTTACGCGGAGCAGATTGTGTTCATGCCAGCTCTTCGCCGACACCGCTGGACGGCCGACGAAGTTCGTCGTCTCATCGACGAACGCCCGGGCATGTCGCCGCGGTACGAGCTCGTCGACGGCGAGCTGCTCGTGACTCCAGCGCCGAGCAAAAGGCATCAGCGAATCATCGCACGACTCGCTCTCGTCATCTGGCAACCGCACGGGGCGACGTCCGGGTTCGAGCTCGACGTCCGAGCGCTCTTCGCCGCCGTTGCGACGGCGCGCCGCTCCAGTCGCTAGTGTCATCCCGAGCGCAGCGAGGGATCTCGGCCCACCGTCGAGATCCCTCGCCTGCGCTCTGGATGACAGTGGCGCTCGGCATAGGACGAAGGAATCTCATTCCTCATCCGAGAAATCCGCGGAATCCGTAGCCTTTCTTATGGTCTTCCTCCGCGATCCTCCGCGGCCTCTGCGGTGAACGCTTTTGTTTTGAACCGCGAAAAACGCGGAGGAACACAGAGAACCTCGGAATTTGAAAAGCAAAAGGGCTGCGGATTGCGCGGATTTCGCGGAGACAACCAGAGGTCGGGTTAGAGAATTCTGTCCACTCGCCTGAGGTCCGTCGCAGCCTAACGAGAGTGCGAGAGACGCAGTGCTCGAGGACTGAATGCCGTCTTGACAGAATATACGCTGCTGTGTATATACACCTTTATGGATATCGACGCCTTCGAAGTCCTGGCCGACCCCATCCGCCGCCAAATCGTCGAGAGCCTGCGAACCGGCGAGCGCGCGGTGAACGACATCGTCGCTCGCGTCGAGATCCAGCAATCCGGCGTCTCGAGACACCTCCGCATCCTCAACGAAGCCGGCTTCGTGCAAGTGCGGGCGGACGGAACGAAGCGTCTTTACTCCCTCCGCCCTGAGCGGTTCCGTGAGCTCGACAACTGGATCTCGCGCTATCGAGCACTCTGGGAAGCACGACTCGACCGACTCGGCGCCGCGCTCGAGCAGCGGAAGAAGGCTCGTGCGACCACCGCCAAAGAGAATCGCAAATGACCACCAAGAAGACTGCGATCTCCGGACGACGCGAGCGCGTCACCATCGAGCGCACCTATGAGGGTGTATCCCTCGCCGACGTGTGGGAGATGTGGACGACCAAGGACGGGATCGAGGCATGGTGGGGCCCCGAGGGAGTCGCCGTCACCGTGCGGTCGATCGATCTGCGCGCCGGCGGCGTGCTCGATTACACGATGCGTGCGACCGACGCGGCCCACGTCGAATTCATGAAACAGTCCGGCATGCCCGTCGCGATCGATCACCGAGTGATCTACACCGACGTATCTCCACCGCGACGACTCGCATTCTCACACTACGCCGACTTCATCCCCGGCGTCGAGCCGTACGAGGTCCTTCACGTCATCGACTTCATCGAGGTGCCTGGTGGCGTCCGCGTCGCCCTCGCCATCGAACGGATGCACGACGACCACTGGACGGAGATGGCGGTCAAGGGCTGGACGAACGAGCTAGAGAAGCTCGCGAAGGCCCTCGCCGCCTAACGCCACGATCCTTTTACCGGAGAAGACTCATGCAGACCAAAATCGCGCCCTTTCTGTGGTTCAACGGCAACGCCGAAGAGGCGATGCACTTCTACGTCTCGATCTTTCCGAACTCGCGCGTCGGCACGGTGAGCCGCTACCCCGATACTGGTCCGGCTCCCGCGGGATCGGTCATGACCGCACAGTGTGAGCTCAACGGCCAGGAGTTCGTGCTCTTGAACGGCGGGCCGCATTTCAAGTTCACTGAAGCGGTATCGTTCCTCATTCGCTGCGACGATCAGAAGGAGCTCGACTACTACTGGGACAAGCTCATCGCCGGCGGCGGGGCACCGTCGATCGGCGGGTGGCTCAAGGACAAGTTCGGACTCTCGTGGCAGGTCGTCCCGCGGCATCTCACTGACTTAGTCGGCGGCAAGGATACGAAGCGAGCCGGCCTCGTGATGCAGGCCTTGCTCAAGATGCAGAAGATCGATATCGCCGCGCTCGAGCAAGCAGCCGCCTGAGGTTGTCATCCCGA
>Ga0126377_10001865_pt1 | contig 14131 bp, 10 predicted proteins | sample PanSoiMetPlot_22_FD_92647 | JGI IMG/M metagenome (GOLD analysis project Ga0126377, IMG submission 92647) | Tropical forest soil microbial communities from Panama - MetaG Plot_22 | ecosystem: Environmental > Terrestrial > Soil > Tropical forest > Bulk soil | place: Panama | collected 2016-02-17
GGAAGCCCGCCGCGAGCGCGGCGCACTCGGCCGGCGCGAGCAGCGCGCGCACCTTCGCGACGCCGCGGCGCCGGAGCGCGCGCTCGACACGAAGCCAGTCCACGGCCGCGAGGCGCGCGGCGAGCGTCTGCGTCGCGCGCCGTCCGCCGCGCGGCGGCGCAGGCGGCGCCATCGCCGGCGCATCGAGCGGCACGAAGCCGCGAGCCCGCGCCGTGACGAGGCTCGGCAGCGCCTCGATCGCGTCGGGCGGCCACGCGTCCGCGCGCGCGTCGCCGCGCGGCAGCGCGACGCGGCGGGCGACGTGCCCCACCCACGGCGCACGGCGGCGCGCGGCCCAGGACGCGACCGTCTCGCCGCTCCGCGGCCGGGCGCCCTCGGCGCGGAGGCGCGCGAGCTGTGCGGCTCCGATCCGGCCGCTCGCCGACACGATGCGGTGCCACGGCGCGCCGCCGGCCGCCGCGCGCTCGCGCACGACCCGGCCGGCCACGCGCGCGGCGCCCGGCCGCCCCGCGGCGGCCGCCAGTTCCGCGAAGGTCGCGGTCTGGCCTCGCGGCACGGCCGCGACGGCGCGCTGCCAGGGATCCCGGGAAGCGGAACGCATCAACGCGAGCCTAATAATCCCGGCGCTCGCCCGTCTTGGGGCCCCGCGCTGGCGAGCGGCAGTGCGCGTGGCGATGATGCCCCGCGCCCGCACGCTCGCGACGAACGTCTCACGGAGCCTTTCCATGACCTGCGTCTCTCGAGTTCGGCTGCTTCCCGCCCTCCTGCTCGTCGCGTGCACCTCGCACGCCGCGGCCTCGCCGCCCCCGCCGGCGGCTCGGGCGCCAGCCGGGGCCGCCGCGGCCGCGCCGGCGCCTCAGCCCGGGCCAAAGTCAGCGCCGAAGCCGGCGCCAGCGCCCGCGCAGCAGGCGCCCGCCGCGCAGGGCGCGCCGCAGGTCGCCGCCGGCTCGCAGCCCGCGCTCACCATCTACAACCAGGACTTCGCGGTGGTGCGCGAGACGCTGCCGCTGTCGCTCGGTGCGGGCGTCAACGACGTCAGCGTGACCGGCATGACCACCAGCCTCGAGCCGGACTCGGTCATCCTGCGCGACCCGACGGGCCGGCGCGTGCTGCAGGTGCTCGAGCAGAACTACCGCGCGGACCCGGTCTCGGAGGCGCTGCTGCTCTCGCTGTTCGAGGGGCAGACGATCGACTTCCTGGTCACGCGCGGCGACGTCCAGGAGACGGTGCGCGGGAAGATCGTGCGCAGCGGCTACGTGCCGCGCTACGCCGGCAACCCCTACAACCCCTACCAGCAGCCCGTCATCAGCGAGCCCATCATCGAGGTGAACGGCAGGCTGCGCTTCTCGCTGCCGGGACAGCCGCTGTTCCCGTCGCTCGCGGACGACACGGTGCTCAAGCCCACGCTGCGCTGGCTGCTGGCCTCGCAGGACGCCGGCGCGCTGGACGCCGAGCTCGCCTACGTGACCGGCGGCCTCTCCTGGCACGCGGACTACAACATCGTGGCGCCGGCGGAGGGCGACGGCCTCTCGGTCGTGGGCTGGATCACGATGGAGAACCGCAGCGGCAAGGTCTTCGAGGACGCGAGCATCAAGCTGCTGGCCGGCGACGTGAACAAGGTCCGCCGCGACGAGGGCCTGATGAAGATGGGCTACGCCGCGCGGGCCGCCGAGTCCGACATGTCGCGGCCGGTCACCGAGCGCACCTTCGACGAGTACCACATGTACACGCTCGCGCGGACCACCACGCTGCACGACAGCGAGACCAAGCAGGTGGAGTTCGTGCGCGCGGAGGGCGTGAAGTCGCAGCGCCTCTACGTCTACGACGGCGCCACCCTCGAGCCGAACCAGTGGGCGAGCTGGGCCGGCATCGACATGCGCAACCAGCCCGAGTACGGCGCCAACGCGCAGCCCAAGGTCTGGGTCATGCAGGAGTTCAAGAACAGCGAGGAGAACGGGCTCGGGATGCCGCTGCCCGCCGGCCGCGTGCGCTTCTACAAGCAGGACACCGACGGCCGCCTCGAGTTCACCGGCGAGAACACGATCGACCACACGCCGAGGGACGAGACCCTGCGCATCTACACCGGCAACAGCTTCGACCTGGTCGGCGAGCGCACGCGCACGGACTTCCGCGTGGACAACGACAAGGACTGGGCCGAGGAAGCCTTCGAGATCAAGCTGCGCAACCACAAGAAGGAGCCCGTCGAGATCCGCGTGGTCGAGCACCTCTTCCGCTGGACCAACTGGGAGATCACCCAGAGCAGCCAGCCCTTCACCAAGAAGGACGCCCAGACGATCGAGTTCCGCGCCACCGTCCCGCCCGACGGTGAACAAGTCATCACCTACCGGGTGCACTACTCCTGGTAAGTGCTCGCGCCGCCGAGGCGCGCCACGTGCAGCCCCGTCTGCCGCAGCAGGTCAGACAGCATTGCCATGGGCTGGCTGCTTCGAGCGGGGCAGGCGGAAGAAGACGACGGCAGCGAACGCCACGGCCGCGACCAGGGACAGGCAGCTGAAGAGCGTGGACACCGCCTCATGTGGCTCTGCGAGCCTGGAGGAACCAGCGCAGACCAGATAGCTGCCCAGGGCGCAACCAATGAGCACCCGCTGCTGGCTGACGTGGCTCCGCGGCTTGAAGACCGCCGCCGCAACGAGGCTCGCCAGGCCGAGCAGCACCGGCACGACTCCGCCGAACACGATGCCGTCCATGATGAACCCTCCTGTCCTGCTACTGCTCGAACGGATAACCAGCGCCGTGCACGAGTTGGCCGCCGAAGTGGCCGGTGAGGCCCACGATCAGCGCGGCCAGCACGAGCCCCCACGTGAAGGCGCGCGCCGCCCCCGAGCCCGCCCCTGACCGCCGCGCGCGCCAGCCGATGATCGCGAGCACGACCGCCAGCGCCGCCGTCGTGATCCCGCCGTAGCGGTGCCACTCCAGCGTCTGCTCGAGGCCCGGCAGCGGCGAGTAGCCCTCGGCGCGCTCGATGCCGGAGAGCGCCGTGATCGGCGCCATGAGGGCCGCGATATTGACGCAGTAGTGGGCCGCCGCCGCGAGGCCCGTGCTGCGCCGCGCCGCGCCGAGCAGCGCCGCGAGCGCGCCGGCCAGCAGCAGCGCGATCGGGAAGTGCACGATCAGGACGTGGAAGCGCCCGAAGAGCTCCTCGAGCGAGCCCTCCGCGTGCTCGCCCTCGTGCGGCGCGGGCGACGCCGGGGCCGCCGCCGCCGCGCCCGTCGGCGCCATGGCGGCGGCCGGCTGCGCAGCCGCGGGCAGCGGCGGCAGGTGCGCCAGGTAGGCCGTCGGGTTCGCGAGGAACTTCTTCTGGCACTTGGCGCAGCACAGGCCGATGTTCACGCCGCGCCAGCTCACCGTGTACTTCGGCACGGACTCCTCGTCCGTGAGGATGGGGCACATCGTGTTGATGGGCTTGGCGCCGGGCGCGGGCACCGGCTTCTCGTCCGCGCCGGGCGTGGCGGCCGGCGTGGACGTCGCGCCCTGCGTGGGCTGCGCGGACGGCGCCCCGGGCGACGCGGCGCCCGCGGGTGACGACTGCTGCGCGTGCGCAGCGCCGCCGGGCACGAGCAACGCCAGCGCGAGGACCGGCGCGAGGAGTGACGAGACTCGCATCAGGGAAGTCCCAGGCGGCGAGAGCGGCGGTCAGCCGCCGGAGCCCGCGCCGTGGCCGCCCTTGTCGTCCTTCTCCTTCTCCTTGTTCTTGTCCTTGTCCTTGGCGGCCTTGTCCTTGTCCTTGCCGCCGCCGTCCTGCGCGACGCGCGCCGCCTCGAGCGTGGGCAGGAACTTGCCCGGGTCCTGCAGGAACTCCTTCTTGCAGTCCTTGCAGCAGAACTCGACCAGCGTGGTGCCGTAGAGCAGCTTCTCCGGGTCGTCCATGTCCTCGCCGCTGACGACGCACTTCTTCAGCGGGTACGCTTGGCTCTGCTGCTCGATGAGCGCCGTGTCCACCTTCGCGAGGTAGGGCTTGGGGTCGTCGAGCAGCTTCTTGCGGCAGTTGTTGCAGCAGACCTCGGCGAGGCGCGTGCCGATGACCACGTCGCGCGTCTTGGCCTCGGTGAGCGTGTCGCCGCGCACGACGCAGGTCTTCAGCGGGTAAGTCGGCTTCTGCGCCGCGACCACCGCCTTCTCGATCTTCTGGAAGTAGGTGCCCTTGCCAGCCACGAACTTCTTGGCGCACTCGTCGGTGCAGACCGCCGCGTAGCGGCCGTCGACCACGACGTCGACGGGCTGGGCGCCGAGCTCCGCCTCGCAGACCACGCAGGTCTTCAGCGGGTAGCTGGGCTTCTGGCTGGCGATGACCTCGGCGTCGCCGCCGGCCGCGGGCGCCGCGGGCGCAGCCTTGGCGGGCTCGTCCTTGCCGGCGCCGGCGGGGGCGGGAGCGCCGCCGTCCTGCGCGAGGGCGGACACGGACAGCGCGGAGAGCGCGGCCAGTGCGAGCGCGGGGAGCAGGGCCTTGGAACGGATCATGGGAACCTCCTGGAAGTCACTCGGGCGGGGATCACTCGGGGAGCTCGACGCCCACGGCGGCGAGGGCGGCCGCCTTGGCGGGGCCGTCCATAGCCTCGAAGTCCGGGACGCAGGCGTCGGAGCAGAAAGCTATGGCCTTCCCACGGAAGGTGACGCGCTGGCCGTTGGCGAGAACATCCTTCCCGGGATGGACGGGGCAGCGCGCGTTGGCCGGCGGGTCCTGCTGCGTGGGCGCCGGGGGCGCGACGTCCATGTCGTAGATGAAGGTGGAGTCCCCGCACGCCGCGAGCGCGAGCAGCGCCGCGCCGAGCGCGAGGGCCGGCGGCCGCTTGCACATCCACGCGTTCCACGCGCTCATCACGGGCCTCCGTGCGCGTCGCGGCGAGCCGCGGCGCAGGCTGGACCCGCAGCATAAGCGATTTGGTACACCCTCGTGCCCGCCGTCTGTCGCGGCGGAGGCTCACGGCTATAGTGGTCGGGCACCCCGGAAGGAGCAGGCAGCTTTGAAGTGCGCGGTCGTCACCTCCACGGCGCCCGACGTGGTCGCGGCGCTCGACGGCCTGTGCGACCAGCTCTCCCAGGCGCTCGACAACCGGCGTCCGGACCTGCTCGTCGCCTACTTCACGCCGCATCACGCGGGCGAGGTGGGCGTGCTGCGCAAGAAGCTGCTCGAGCGCCTCAAGCCGCGCGTGCTGATGGGCTGCCCGGCCGCGGGCGTGATCGGCGGCGAGGTCGAGGTCGAGGAGCAGGCCGGCCTCGCGCTCTGGGGCGCGAGCTGGCCCGGCAGCCGGCTCTCGGCGTTCCGGCTCGAGCTGGAGGAGAAGGACGGCGAGCCGGTGCTCTCCGGCTGGCCCGAGGAGCTGCCCGCGGGCACGGGCTTCATGGTGCTGGCGGACCCCTACACCACGCCGGGCGACACTCTGCTGGAGGGCTTCGCGCAGCGCTTCCCCGGCGCTCCGGTCGTGGGCGGCATGGCCAGCGGCACCCACGGCGCGGGCCAGGCGCAGTTCATCACCAACGACGGCGTGCACGACGACGGCTGCTGCTGCGTGGCGGTCGGCGGCACCGTGCGCATCGACCCCGTCGTGAGCCAGGGCTGCCGGCCGGTCGGGCGCCACCTCGTGATCACCAAGGCGCGGCAGAACGTGATCCTCGGCCTCGGCGGCAAGCCCGCGCTGACGCAGCTCCGCGCCATCTTCAACGAGGTCGAGCCGCGCGACCGCGAGCTCATGCAGACCGCGCTGCAGGTCGGGCGCGTGGTCGACGAGCGCAAGAGCGCCTTCGGCCGGCGCGACCTGCTGGTGCGCAACGTGCTCGGCTTCGACGCGCAGAACGAGGCGCTGGCCATCAACGACTTCGTGCGCCCGGGCCAGACCATTCAGTTCATGGTGCGCGACAGCGCGGCCGCGACCGAGGACCTCGCCGCGCTGCTGGGCGAGGAGAGCCGGCGCGGCCCGACGCTGGGCGCGATGATCTTCTCCTGCAACGGCCGCGGGCAGAGCTTCTTCGGCGAGCCCAACCACGACATCGGCGGCCTGCACCGCGGCATCGGCGACGTGCCCGCCGCCGGCTTCTTCGCCAACGGCGAGATCGGGCCCGTCGGCGGCCAGCCGTTCCTCCACGGGTTCACGGCCAGCATCGCGCTGTTCCGGGAGCAGAAGAGCTGAGCGAGCGAGCGCGGCGCCCGAGCCGCGCTCGACCGCCCCAGCGGTGTCGCGCTACGGCGCCACGACTCGCACGCCGCTCGAGCTCGCCACGTTCTGCACCGCACCGGCATCCGGAAACAGGGACTGTACGTAGAACGTGAAGCCGCTGGGCACGCCTGGTGGCCACGGCGCAGCCAGCGTCGTTGCGCCGGTGGCGTCGGCCTGGAGCGGCGCGAACACCACATCCGCCGACGGGACGAGGACGCCGCCCTTGAACGGCGCGTCCAGCTCGCTGAAGCCCAGCACGAGCGAGGTGTTCACGAGTGGAAGCGCGTTGGCGAGCGCGAAGCTCACCGGCTCGCTGATCTGCAGCGAACCCCCGGCGAGCAGGATCGGGTAGCCGTTCGTGCCGGGCTTGCTGTGGCCCAGGTCGGTGAAGGGTGAACCCGCCGCGTAGGTCGCGTTGCGCATCACGGAGACCTTCCCCGTGAACGAACCGCCCGACTGGCCGACGGCCGCATCGGGCGCGCCATCCTCGTCCAGGTCCGCCACCGCGCTGCCGCGAGGAACGTCGACGTGGCTCACGGCGGTCACGAAGCCGAAGGTCCCGTCGCCGGCGCCGCGCAGCACGGCGACGTCGCCCGCGTCGCGGCTGACCAGGAGGTCGAGGTGCCCGTCGTCGTCCAGGTCGCCGGTCGAGAGGTTCCTGGGAGCGCCGGGCACCGGGAGCGCCTGTTGCGTCGAGAAGTGGCCTTGGCCGTCGCCGAGCAGCGTGACCACGCGTCCGAGGAAGGCATTCGACACGACGACGTCGAGCTGGCCATCGCCGTCGAGGTCGCGCAGCAGCATCCCGTCACAGTGGCCGGCCACGATCTGCGTCGCGGCAGCGCCGAAGCCTCCACCCATGACGCCCAGGGCCACGCTGAGGGTTCCGCTGAGGTGAGCGACCACGGCGTCCGGCAGCGAGTCGCCGTTGACGTCGCCGATCGCGAGACGACTGGCCGCGCTGCTGACGGCCGGCCCGCCGATGTTCGTGTACTCACCCGTGCCGTCAGCCAGGAACGTGACGATGCTGCCGTTGGTGAAGATCGTGAGGCTGGCGTCGAGGGCGACGAGGTCGAGCAGGCCGTCGCCGGTGAGATCCATGGGCACCACGTCGACGTAGTTCTTCGTCGAGCTCGCGCCGACCAACTTGTGGGTCGGGAAGGTGCCGTCGCCGGCGCCGAAAAAGAGGTCGAGGAACGAGTTGAAGAATGGGCTGGTGAAGTGCATCACGAACACGAGGTCCGGGAGGGCGTCGGCGTTCAGGAACGCCGCGTCGCCCAGGCCCGCGTCGTTCCCGCCGATCTCCTTCAGGATTGGCGCGTCGAACGAGCCGTCGCCGTGGCCGAGCAGCACGGAGAACTTGGACGGCTCGAAGACGGTGTTGAAGGTGGGCACGGTGATCAGGTCCAGGTGCCCGTCGAGGTCGACGTCGGCGGCGATGACTCCCTGCGTCGAGTGCAGGACCGAGGCGGCCACCACCGGCGGCTCGAACACGATCTGAGCCGTCGCCGTCGCCGACGCGCCGAGGCAGGCGGCGAGCAGCCGCGGAACGAGCCGACGGAGCTCGGATGCGCGAGGCATGGAGCTCACCCCGCGAGGATCATTACGGCGCGACCACGCGCACGCCGGTCGAGCTGGCGGCGTGCGTCGGCGCGGCGGGGTCCTTGAACCAGAACTGCGTGTAGAAGGTGAAGCCGGACGGCACTCCCGGCGGCCACGGGCCGGCCAGGGTCGTGGCGCCGCTGGCGTCGAGCAGCAGCCCGTCGATCAGCACGCTGGGCGCCGGGACCATGACCCCGCCCTTGAACGGCAGATTGGCCTGCGAGAGGCCCAGGACCAGCGTTGCCGCGGCGAGCGGCAGCCCGTTGGCCAACGCGATGGACACCGGAGTGCCCACCTGCAGCGCGCCGTCCGCGAGCTGGATCGGGTAGCCCTTGCTGCCCGGCAGAGCGTTCCCGAGATCCGAGAACGGCGAGCCGGGCGGGTACGTCGCGTTGTGGATCACGCCGATCTTGTGGATGACGCCGCTGCTCTGGACCATCGCCGCGTCGTCGAATCCGTCATTGTCGAAGTCCGCCAGCGCCGCTCCGCCAAAGGTGCCGACGGTCACGCCCGTCACGAAGCTGAACGTGCCGTCGCCCGCGCCGCGCAGCACCCGCAGGGCGTCCTGGCCCTTGACCAGCAGGTCGAGGTTGCCGTCGGCATCGAGCTGTCCGGCCGCGATGGAGCCGTTCTGGCCAGGCAGCGCTTGCAGCAGCACGAAGTGGCCGAGGCCATCGCCGAGGAACGTGTCCAGCCGGCCACCCGAGGTGGATTCCGAGACGACCATGTCGAGCGAGCCGTCGCCGTCGAGATCGTGGAGGACCACGGAGCCGAATGTGCCGCTCACGCCGAGCGCCAGCGCATGCGGCGCGCCGAAATGGCCATCGGGCTGGCCTGGCGCGAGGTCAATGCCGGACGACGGTTTCGTCATCACGAAGTCCGGCAGCGTGTCGCCGTTCACGTCCCCGAGCGCGTAGCCGGACGGTATGCCGTTCAATGTCGGACCGTCGACATGGGTGTATTCGCCGTTCGCGTCGACGATGAAGCTGTGGAGCTTGGCCGAGAAGAACGGGACGGACAGCACGACGAGGTCGACCTTGCCGTCGCCCGTGAGGTCGATGGGCACGACCCCGCCGTAATACTCCGTCTGGCTGCCCCCGATGCTCTTCAAGGCCGGGAACGTGCCGTCACCCGCGCCGTAGCGGAGCTGGACCGAGTGGTATGGGATCGGCATGCCGTCCGTGTGCACGACGTACACGAAGTCCGGATACGGGTCGCCGTTGAGGTCTGCCACCACGCCGCTGCCGGCGTAATCCCAGACGAGCTCGTAGTCGGCCGGCGCGCCGAACGTGCCGTCGCCCTGACCGAGCATCACCGAGAATTCGGGCAGGTAGTAGGGGTACCCGGCTCCGCTGGGCGCGGTGATCAGGTCAACGTTCCCATCGAGGTCGAGGTCGGCGGCGCACACACCGTTCAGCGGGTGATCGAGCGACGTGACCACCGGCGGCTCGAACACGATCTGCGCCGCCGGCGTCGCGGCGAGGCCGAGCGCAACGGCGAGCACGCGCGAAACCGGGGCGCAGGCGATGAACGGTCGAAGCATGGTTGACCCTCCGCGACGAGGACGGGCGGCCCGAGACGAGCAGCCTACCCGAGTCCGCCGGATCCGTCTGTCGTGAGGCGCGCCGAGGCGGCGAGTCGCGGGCGCTACGGCGTCACCACGCGCAGCCCGCTCGAGCCGGCCTCGTTCAACGTGGCGCCCGCGTCCTTGAACCAGAACTGCAAATAGAAGGTGAAGCCGGCCGGGATCGCCGACGGCCACAGCGCGACCAGCGTCACGCTGCCCGTCGCGTCCATCGGCAGCGGCGTGATGAGCAGGTCCACCGCCGGGATCATCGTGCCGCCCTTGAACGGCACGTTCACCTGGCTGAAGCCCAGCACCAGCGACGCGTTGTGCAGCGGCAGGCCGTTGGTCAGTGCGATGGACATGGGATCGCCGGGCTGCAGCGTGCCGTCGGCGAGCAGGATCGGGTAACCGTTCGTGCCGGGCTTGCTGTGGCCGAGGTCCGTGAACGGCGAGCTCGCCGGGTAGGTCTGGTTGCGGATGACCGACAGCTTGCCCGGCGGCGGGGTGGCCTGCCCGATGGCCGCGTCGAGCCGGTTGTCCTCGTCGAAGTCCGCGATCGCGGCGGTGCCGGCGTTGGGGATGTTGCTCACGCCGGCCACGAAGCTGAACGTGCCGTCGCCCGCGCCGCGCAGCAGCGCGACGTCGCTGGCGCCCGGCCGGCTCACGAGCAGGTCCAGCTCGCTGTCGTTGTCGAGCTGCCCGGCGGCCACGTCGTTGGGCGTGCCGGGGAGCGCGAGCGTCTGCAGCGTCGCGAAGTGACCCTCGCCGTCGCCGAGCATCGTGACCAGCCGCTCCTGCAGGCTGTCCGCGTACGCGATGTCGAGCGGGCCGTCGCCGTCCAGGTCGTGCAGCACGATGCCGTCGGGGCGGCCGCCCACGTTCAGCGTGGCGGGCGCGCCGAAGCCGCCGCCGGGCGTGCCGATCAGGACCGCGAGCGTGCCGGAGAAGTGGTTCGCGACCACCGCGTCCAGCACCGCGTCGCCGTCGATGTCGCCGAGCGCGAAGTGCTGCGAGCCGGCGCCGACCGTCTGGCTCGCGAGCTGCGTGTAGCCGCCCTGCGCGTTGGACACCAGCGTGTGGAGCTTGCCGTTCGCGAAGACGAAGATGCCGTCGTCGAGCACGACGAAGTCGGGCTTGCCGTCGCCGTTGAGCTCCACCACCGCGACGTCCATGAGATGGCTCGTCCCGTTGAGGCTGATGTTCTGCGTGGTCGGGAACGTGCCGTCGCCCGCGCCGAAGTAGAGGGTCAGCATCGAGAGGCTGCCGATGTTCACGGTGAGCGCGAAGTCGGGGAAGGCGTCCGCGTTCAGCAGGGCCACGGCGCCGCGGCTCGCGTCCTGGTTGCTCACGGTCTTGGTGATGGGCGCGCCGAAGCCGCCGTCGCCGTCGCCGAGCAGCACGGAGAACTTGGGCGGGACGAAGACGTCCTCGAAGGTCGGCAGCGTGACGAGGTCGAGGTGCCCGTCGAGGTTGATGTCGGCGGCGACCACGCCCTGCGTCCTGTGCGTGAGCGTCGTGGACACCGGCGGCAGGAAGACGATCTGCGGCAGCGCGGGCGCCGCAAGGACAAGCGAAGCGACCAGCGGACGGAGCAGGGAGAGGCGGGCGTGACGCATGGGAGATCCTTCCGCAACGTGGGTGATCGAAAGGGCGGGGCCAGTCCCGACGACAACCCCGAACCGGAACCCTACCCGAGCCCGTCACATCCGTCTGCCGCGCGGCGGTGCACGTCGGCGGCCGGTGCGGGGGCTGGTAGACTGCGCCGACTCCGGACCCTCCTGTCCGCTCCGTCCCCTCGCCCCACCCCCGCCCCACTCCCGGGAGACCCGACCATGGCACGCCTCTCTCCGCGCTCCGGCCTGCTGTCCGCCGCGGCCCTCGCCATCGTGATCGCCGCCGCGCCGCACGCGCGGGCCCAGTCGCCCTGCTGCGACCCGTGGACGGACCTCGGCCAGGGGCTGGCGGGCGCGCACGGCGTGCCGGCCTTCGAGGCCATCGGCTCGCTCGCGGACAACACGCACGTCACGTTCGCGCTCAGCGGCGCGCTCGAGAACTCGCAGTGCTGGCTGGTCTTCGGCCTCACGCAGCTTGGCGCGCCGTTCAAGGGCGGCACGCTCGTGCCCAGCCCCGACGTCGTGCTGCCGCTGGGCACCGACGGCGTGGGCGGCTTCGAGCTGGGCGTCACGTGGCCCGCGGGCCTGCCGGTCGGCACGAACGTGCTGCTGCAGACGTGGATCAAGGACGCGGCCGGCGTCGTGGGCTTCTCGGCCAGCAACGCGATGAAGGGCGTCACGCCCCCGTCCCCGCCCGCCGGCCTGTTCCCCGCCGACTGGATCAACGGCAGCGCCTGTGCAACAGACCCGAAGATCCAGGTGCACCAGTACGACACGAACACCTGGATCCTGCGCCAGAGCAAGTGCGTGAACTTCGAGGGCCCGTTCGTGTTCCTGCTCTTCGGGCAGAACCAGGTGCTGCTGCTCGACACCGGCGCCGCGGGCAACCCGCCCATGTACACGACGGTGATGAGCGTGATCGCCCAGTGGGCGGCGGCGCACGGCGTGCCCGCGCCGCCGCTGATCGTCGGCCACACGCACAGCCACGGCGACCACATCGCGAACGACAGCCAGTTCATCGGCAAGCCGGGCGTGCAGGCGGTTGCCGGCACCACCCTCGCCGGCGTGCAGAGCTTCTGGGGCTTCTCGAGCCAGTTGTGGCCCAACCAGGTGGTGCAGCACGACCTCGGCGGCCGCGTGCTCGACGTCCTCGCGATCCCCGGCCACCACCCCACCCACATCGCGATCTACGACCACGAGACCGCCCTGCTGCTCACGGGCGACACGCTCTACCCGGGTCACCTCTTCATCAGCGACCTGGCCGCGTACAAGCTCAGCGCGAAGCGGCTCTCGGACTTCATGGAGGACAAGCCGATCTCCTGGGTCTGGGGCAACCACGTCGAGATGACGAGCACGCCGTTCGTGGCGTACCCGTACCCGAGCTCGAGCCAGCCGAACGAGCGCGACCCGCAGCTCACGCGCAGCATCTTCCTCGAGTGGAAGACGGCCGTGGCGCTGAAGGTCGGGACGGCCGACGAGGTGCACGCCGACTTCATCCTGGAGCCGTAGCGAGCGGCGCCGTAGCGAGCGGCGCCGTAGCGAGCGCGCGGCGCCGGCTCGCGGCGGGCGCGACGTCCGGGGCCCGTCGCCGGGGCCGGGACAGCGCGCACGGGCGGACGGGAGCGGGCTGAAAAGAGGCGTGAAGCGGGTCCGTTGAGGACTGCATTTCGGTCGCCTTCCCGATGCCGCTAGCGCAGTGATGAGCGCCCGCTTCCCGTATGATGCGACCGTGTCCGAAGCCCAGAGCTCAAAGGCGGCGCCGGACTCGCTGGGCAGCATCACCGTCATCGAGGCCGGCGCGCGTTTCGGCGACCTGACCCTGCTGCGGCCGCTCGGCCGCGGCAACCAGGGCGTGGTCTGGGAAGCGCACCAGACGTCCGTCGGCCGCAAGGTCGCGGTCAAGATCCTGGCCGGTGACTCGCACGGCAACGAGGAGCTGGCGCAGCGCTTCCACCGCGAGGCCGAGGCCGCCGGCCGCCTCTCGCACTCCAGCATCGTGGCCGTCTACGGCTTCGTGGAGCTGGGCGGGCACCGGCTCATCCTGCAGGAGCTGGTGCCGGGCGGCAGCCTGGAGAAGGTGATCGACGAGCGGCACGCCAGCCGCGCGCAGACGGACGCCGAGGACTGCCGCTGGGCCGCCGAGATCTGCCGGCAGCTCGCCGACGCGCTGCACCACGCGCACGAGCGCAACGTCATCCACCGCGACATCAAGCCGGGCAACGTGCTGCTCTCCGAGGACGGCGTGCCCAAGATCGCGGACTTCGGGCTGGCCAAGGTGCAGGACCTGTTCGACCTGTCGCAGACCGGCTCGCTGATGGGCACGCCGCACTACATGAGCCCCGAGCAGGTGGCGGGCCGGCACCAGGGCATCGACGCGCGCACCGACGTCTACAGCCTGGGCGCGCTGCTCTACCGCATGGTGGCGCGCCAGGTGCCGTTCACCGGCGAGACGCTGCAGAAGATCTTCATGGACATCCTGACGCGGCAGCCCAAGCCGCTGCGCGCGCTGCAGCCGGGCGTGGACGCCGACCTCGAGGCCGTGTGCCTCAAGGCGCTCGAGAAGGCGCCCGAGCGGCGCTACGACTCGGCCCGCGCGCTCGCCGAGGACCTGCAGCGCTTCCTGAAGGGCGAATCCACGCTGGCGCGGCCGGTCGGGCCGGTCGGGCGCGTGGCCCGCTCGCTCGGGCACCTGGCCACGTCCACGCTCGCGGTCATCGCGCTGCTCGTGCCCACGGCGTGGATCGCGGTGGACCTCCTGCTCAAGGCGCAGGCCCGCGAGGACGTGCGCCGCCACGACTGGCGCCTCGCGCTCGTTGCGCTCGCGACCGTGGCGCTGGCCTGGCCGCTCGCGCTCATCGCGCGCCGCCTCGCGCACGGCCGGCGCTGGGCCGTCGCGCCGGCCCTCGCGCTGGCGCTGCTGCTCGGCGCCGCGGCGGGCTGGAGGGTGCTCGACCAGAAGGCGGACCAGCTCCACCTCATCGACCGGCGCACGCTCGGCGACAAGCTGCGCATCGAGGAGGTCGGCACGGTCAAGAGCCTCGCGGACATCGATGGGTACATCGCGGCCTGGGAGCCGCGCTTCGACGACACGGACTACATCCTCGTGGCACGCGGCTTCCTCAAGCGCGAGCGGCCTGTGCGCGCGGGCGAGTGGACCGACCGGCTGCTCGCGCGCGACC
>Ga0126377_10001866_pt1 | contig 14126 bp, 9 predicted proteins | sample PanSoiMetPlot_22_FD_92647 | JGI IMG/M metagenome (GOLD analysis project Ga0126377, IMG submission 92647) | Tropical forest soil microbial communities from Panama - MetaG Plot_22 | ecosystem: Environmental > Terrestrial > Soil > Tropical forest > Bulk soil | place: Panama | collected 2016-02-17
GGCGCTGGCGGTCGAACTGGTTCTGGCGCTGGCGGTCGAACTGGTTCTGGCGCTGGCGGTCGAACTGGTTCTGGCGCTGGCGGTCGAACTGGTTCTGTCGCTGTCGCTCGGCCTGCTGCTGGCGCTGGCGGTCGAACTGGTTCTGTCGCTGGCGCTCGGCCTGCCGCTGGCGCTCTCGCTCGAACTGGTTCTGTCGCTGTCGCTCGGCCTGCTGCTGGCGCTGGCTCTCGAACTGTCGGCGCTCGAACCGCTGGCGGTGGCGGATCGGGTCGAGGCGCGAGCGGTCGCCCTGGATGCGGAGGCGGGCGAGCACGCCGGCTCTCGGTGGGACGATGTGGACCCGCGGGACTCGCGTCCGCGTCACCCGCTCGATCTGCTCGGGGCGCGGTCCGCCGAACCATCGCGCGCGCCCGTGGCGGACCGGGCTGTGAGCCCATGCCGTCCTGTGCCAGATGCGCGGGCTCGATCGCACCCAGTAGCGCTGGATGTGCGGGCGGCCGATGTCGCGATACGAGCAGAAGTACCAGTTGCGGTGATCCCGCCTGGTCACCCGGTACCCGCGCGGCGGCAGCGGGGCCCAGCCGATGAAGCCGTCGCCGTACCGCCAGTCGACCCACGCCGGGGCCCAGACGTTCCCGGGCACCCACACCCACCCGTACGGATACTGCCGGTACCAGCGCCCGTAGTGGAAGGGGGCCCAGCCCCAGTCCCAGTCGCTGGCGAACAGCCATCCGGCGTCGCTGTACCTCCACGATCCGCCCGTCCCGTAGGGGACGAAGTCGGAGCCCACGATCGAGCGCGACGGGACCCATACCAGCCCGAACTCGGCCGTGCGAACCCACCGTCCGTAGGGCGCGAGCGTGTCGTGGAAGGCGTCGGTCGGCGCCGGCGGCGCCGACTCGCCGCTCGAGTCGTCGGCGTAGCTCTCGTCCACCGACCCCGCGACACCCTCGTCGATCGCCTCGTCGGGGGCCGTGTCGTCGTAGGCAGGCTCGTCGTACCCCGGATCGTCGTATTGCGCGTCATCGCCCAGGTCCGCCTCGGCGCCGCCCACCGGCGCGCTGTCCGGCGGGGGCGAGTCCGCCGGGGGCGAGTCCGACGGGGGAAGCGAACCGTCGTCGTCGGTCTGAGCCGCCGCCTGACGGCCGGCAGCGCTCGCCATCGCGAGGATCGCAAGGGACAGGATCGTGCGTCGCATGAGAGAACCTCCAGCTCTTCGGAGTAGCGCCCCCTCGCCGCTCGTGCGTGTCCAAAAAGCCGGGTCCCTGCCCAAAGACGCGGCACCGTCTGCAAAGAACTCGCCCCGCCATGAATCTTCCCGCGCCGCGCGGGGACCCGGCTCCGGGCCTCAGGGTCCGCGGTCGGAACCGGGCGGCTCGGTGAGGTCTGCGACGCGCGCGCCGGTCAGGGACTCGAGCTGCGCGAGGGTCATCGGCACCCCGGAGCCGTCGGTCCCCGCCGCCGGGTAGATCGTCGACCAGCGCGCCAGGTGCTGGTCGATGAGGACATCCACCCCCTCCACGCCGAACGGGCACACGCCGCCCGGCGAGAAGCCGGTGACCGCGAGCGTCTCCTCCGCCGACGCCATGCGCGTCTTGACCCCGAGGGCCGCCTTGAGCTTGGCGTTGGTGACCCGGCGGTCCCCGGGGCACAGCACCATGTAGAAGCGCTCGTCCTTGCCCTTGAACAGCAGGCTCTTGGCGATCTGGCCCACCTCGACGCCGAGGGCGGCGGCGGCCATCGGCGCCGTCGGAGTGGTTCCCTCGGCGAACTCCACGGCCTCGAGGCCCGCCCGACCGAGCACGCGCTTGACCTTCTCCGGGATCATCCTTCCTCCCTGCCCGCCAGTCGCAAGAGGCGCCATCGTACGAGACGCCCGGGCGCCGCGCAAAGCCGGCCGCTCGGCGAGGAGCCTACCCCGCGGCGACCAGCGCGCACCCGGCGGCCAGGGCGACGCACAGCGGCGTGAAGAGTCGGCTGTCGCGGCGCGCGAACTCGGTCCCGCGCACTCGCTTGAACAGACCGAAGAGCCGGAAGTCGCCGACCGCGCGCGCGGCCAGGACCGCGGCGACGCCCCACGTGCCGAGCCGCGGGAGCCATCCTGGCACCATCGGCAGCGTCCACAGCTCCGCGCAGCACGTCACCAGCGCCGCCGCGAGGAGGAGCAGCGCCGCGACCGCGATGGTCGGGCCGGGCCCCGGCTCGAACGCTGCCCTGCCGTCGACCTCGGGCACCGCCGCGGAGCGCCCCCACTGCCCGCCGGCCACCCAGTAGAGGTGGATGGCCGCGAGCAGGGCGAGGACGAGACCGACCGCCGCTCCCACGACGATGCGCATGCTTCGATCATACGCGTTCGGGTCCGTCACCACCGTCCGGGTCGAGAGGCGCGCCGCGTGGCGGAGATCCGCGGCCACCGCGTGCGGTCGACCGCAACTGGGTGGGTGCAGGGGGTGGACTGCCCTACTCACCCAGGCGGCGGACATTGCAAGAGCAGACGGATCATCGGCCACAACAGCGCGGAAGCGGGTGGATGTGGCGCGCGGCACTTTGCTTGCACCGAGGCGCGGCGCTGTCTTCCCCCTTCAAGGAGTCGTCATGCGCCGCGCTCTGTCCGTCCTCCCTCTGTCTCTGATGGCCGCCGCGGGATGCGCGACCGCGACCATCGGGGACGGTGCCGGCGAGGTCGAGACCTCGTCCGAGGTCAGGCTCATGGAGAACCACCCGAACTGCGAGGACGTGGAGGTCGAGCCGGATCGACTGACGTTCGTGTGGCGGACGGACCCGAGCGCGGTCGACATCGGCGTGGGAAACGTGGTGGTCGGTGAGAAGGGCGGAGGCTACGTCCGCCGGGTCACCTCGGTCGCGAAGGAGGGACACCGCATCGCCGTCACCACGGAGCCGGCGTCGCTGGCCGACGCGGTGCTCTCGGGCGACATCTCGATGCCGCTGGTGCAGGAGGGCGGGTGGACGCAGTGTCCCGAGGGCGTGGCGTGCGCCGGATTCGGCAGCATCGATCTCTCCGGCCTCGTGCTGTTCGACGGCGACGTCGACGGCGTGCCGCTGTCGGTGGTCATCCCGCGCGGCGAGCTCCAGTTCTCGCCGGGGGTCGACTTCGACATGTCCATCGGCTTTCCCGCCACGGTCGAGCACCTGAGCGGCACCGTGAGCGGCACCTTCCTCGCCGACATCGACGTCGAGGCCAGCACGGGAGGCGCCGTCTCGTTCCAGCAGGAGGTCGACGTGTCGGGGCCCGACGCGCCGCTCTACAGCATTCCGTTCAGCTTCGTGGCGCCGACGCCGCTCGGCCCGCTGCCGATCGTCGGGACCGCGAACCTCGACGTCTTCGTCGGCTTCCGCGCGGGCGCCAGCGCGGTCGCCACCGTGTCGACCGGCGTGCACGCCACTGCGGAGGTCGAGGTCGGCGCCAGCTACGACGACGGCGAGTGGAGCGCGAGCGCGGAGCCGAGCTTCGACGCGGTGGCCGATCCGATCGAGCTCAGCAGCGACGTGGCCACCACGGTCGAGGCCTACGCGCGGCCGGAGGTCAACGTCGTCTTCTACGGCGTGGCCGGGCCGCGGATCTCGGTCGAGCCGCTCCTCCGCTTCACCAGCGAGCTCGCTCCGCCCGATCCGCTGCGCAGCCAGCTCGACGCCTGCCTGCGCGGCGAGCTCGGCTTCTCGGTCCAGATCCTCAGCTTCTCGGTCGCCGACTTCTCTCGCTCGCTCGAGCGCTGCCTGACCCTGTTCGACAGCGACCAGGGATAGGGCGGGAGCGCGGGCAGGCCCGGGAGAGGGCAGGGCGGCGGTCCTACTCCCAGCGCCGGGCCCAGTGCTCGGTGTAGAGATAGTGCAGGAGCTGCGGCCGCAGCGAGGACAGCTCCGGGCTCTCGCCGTCGAACATCTGCTCGAGGGCCCGGCGGTCGAGCAGCCCGCGCGCGACCAGGAGGCCTCCTTCCAGGTGGCGCCGCGCGGTCGTGTAGTGGTCGCGCGCGGTCTCGCCGTGGTGGAGGTCTCCGCTCCCCTTGGCGTTCCTGGCGAGCACCTCGGGCGCCACCAGGCCGGCGAAGGCGGCGCGGGCGAGCCCTCGATTGCGCCCGTCGATGCTGAGGAGATAGATCGGGGTGCGCAGGCAGAGCTCGACCAGCGGCTGCGAGTGGAACGGGTGCACCTGGTCGAGCCAGTCGGGCCCCGCCGCCAGCGTCGCGTCGTTGTGGGGCGTCTGGGTCAAGAACACGTGGATGAGCTTGCCGGGCGGCAGGCGGGCGCCGGCCAGGCTCGGGTGCTCGACGTCGTCCACGCGCAGCGAGTCGCGAAGACGAGGGGCCAGCGCGTCGCTCATGGGCACCGCCAGCCGCGCACGGACATCGCAGGCCCGCCCGAGCACGCCGTGGCGCAGGGCGAGCGCCAGCACCGACCACAGCGAGGTACGGCTGAGCAGCGCCGCATCCAGGGCGGTGCGAACCAGCGCCCGATCGAGCCCGCGCCGGCGCACGTAGTCGACGACGCCGAGCGGGTGGTGGGTCGCCCCGAGCACCTCGTCGCCGCCGTGGCCGGTGGTGAAGCCGTCCGCCCCCAGCTCGCGGCTCAGGCGCGCCTCGAACGGCGCCGCCGACAGGCCGTAGTGGTAGCTCGTCGGCCTGGCGGTCGGCGGCATGGCGGCGAGCGCGCCGTCGTCGACCGTGGGCCGGCAGACCGGGCGCTCGAGCAGCCGCACGCCGGCGTGGGCGGCGGCGCGGCGCGCGTGGCCGCGCTCGTCGCTGTCGGCGTGCTCGCTCGTGTAGTGGAGGGCGGTGACCTTGCTGCGGTCGACCGCGGCCAGGCAGCCGAGGATGATGGCGGAGTCGAGGCCGCCCGACAGGCGGTGGACGATGTGATCGAAGCGGGAGGCCCACGCCGCCATGCAGGCGCGGCCGGTGCGCGCGAGCAGGCGGGTCGCCTCGTCGAGATCGTCGACCACGCCGGAGCCGGCGACGTCGACCGGGTCCCACGCCTGCGACAGGTGCGCGCCCTCTCGTGTCGTCACGCGTCGCTGGCCGGGGAGCAGCGCCCGGACCCGGTCGAGCCCCGACGCGCCGGTCTGGTCGAGCTCGAAGTGGAGATGGCGGCCGACGTGGCGCCAGTCGATCGCGAAGGGGGGCAGGTCGAGCCCGAGGACGTCGTCGATGTCGGAGAAGTGGATGCCGGCGCCGCGGTGGTCGGTGTAGTAGCAGGACAGCGCGCCGGACGGATCGCGGAGGACGGTGCGCGCGCCGGACGTCGGGTCGAACAGCAGGGCCACGTAGCGCCCCCAGTAGTGATCGATCAGGTGGCGGCCCCGCGTCTCCGCGATGGCTCGAGCATCGGTGGCGGTCAGGACCGGCTCGGCCGGCGGTCCGTCGCCGGCCTCGAAGCGGTCGACCGCGCGCCGCGCGAACAGCGTGCCCAGGATGACGCCGTGCTCGACCGGCCCGCCCTCGCCTGACAGCCGGTAGACGCGGGTCGCCCCGCTGTCCGCGGGGGTCGCGAAGACCAGCATGCCGGGCCTGTCGGCGAGGAGCTGCCAGCGCGGGCGTCCCTCCAGCCGCCGTCGGAGGTCCCGCACCACGTCCTGGTCGGCGCCCGCCGGAGGCCAGGTGAGCGCGACGAAGCGGCGCACGTCAGACCGTCATGATCGGTGTGAAGCGGGCCGCGTTCGCGACCACGTCGTTCAGGACCACGCTCTCGTCCTGGACCCAGCTGTGCGCCGAGAACGGGCCCATGCGCACCCCGATGACCCAGAGCGGAAACAGGCCGTGCGCGGCCAGGAACTCGACGAGGACGAGCGAGTCGTGGAGGCAGCGATCGCGCGAGGTGAACAGCAGCGGCCGGAGGCGCTTGTAGATCTCCACGAGCTCGCGAAGCCGCGCCTGCCGCTCCGCCGGGCCATCGGTGGGCCGCCCGTCGCCGCCGCGCCGCCGCTTTCGGTCGCGCACCCGCGCGACGACATCGACCAGCGAGCGCCAGCGCAGGCGGGCGGCCGTGGTCGACGCGGCGGCGGCGAAGCGCGCGACGTGGCTCGCGCGGATCCGGGGCGCTCGGCCCACCGGGTACCCCATCAGGTCACCGGTGAGGGCCAGCGGCGGCGGGGCGGAGAGCGGCCTCCCCTTGCTCGGATCCGGCGTGAGCATGTCGGCCGCGGCCAGCGCGTCGGCGATCTGGTCGACGCTCTGGTCCGGCGCGAGACACGAGTACCGATCTGCGCGCAGGTCGAGGAACACGAGCTGCCCCTCGACCTGCGCACAATGCACGTGATGCGCCAGGTAGAGCCGACCGCGCAGGGAGCGATTCTCGGAGATCACCTGGTCTCCTCGGTCGCGGCTCGGAGACGCACCGGGCGAACGTCCAGCGATCTGGCCGTCCGCCGGCTTACCCCAGGTACGGGCCCTTCTTGTGCAGGAGCACGTTGTCCAGGCGCTCCGGCGGCGCACCGGACTGGGTCTTCTCGGTGGCCTTGCCCAGATCCCGCAAGACCTTCCGCGTCGTCGATGCCGGGTCCGGTTTCGAGGTCGACATGTGTCCTCCGTGGCTGTGGGTTGCGGTCGCTGTCGAGGTGCGAGGATAGGACGAACGGGGGGCGGAACGATCGGAACAGGCGTGGCAAACGTTCTGGCAGCTGTCTCGACCGCTCGCCGGCGCGATCGAAACAGCAGGAACCGATGCGGAACAGCCGGGGAGCCCGGCGCGCGTTTTCGTGTGTAGCCATTTCAGTTCGTTCCGCGCGTGAGTGTCCCGGCACACTGCTTGCTCAGCGCGGCAGTCGGCCATGGTTGTTCCCGGTGGGCTCGGTCGCACGAAGTCGGTGGTCCCGGACCCGACCCGCACCCTGGCCAGTCGCGAGCCGGAGGGCACGCGGTTCCGGAGCGACGACCGGTTGCCGGCTCCTCTGCAGCCGCGCGACCCCGCTCGCTATCAGATCCTCGCCGAGCACGGCCGCGGCGGCCTGGGCCGCGTCTATCGCGCGCGAGACCGGGAGCTCGGCCGCGAGGTCGCCATCAAGGAGCTCCTCGACCCCCCGCACCGCTCCGAGCTGCGCTTCTTCCGCGAGGCGCTGATCACCGCGCGCCTCGATCACCCCGGCATCGTCCCGGTCCACGAGGCCGGCCGCTGGCCCGACGGCTCCCCGTTCTACACCATGAAGCTGGTCGCCGGCCGGCCCCTCGCCGAGATCCTGGCCGCGACCGAGACCTTCGACCAGCGCCTCGCCCTGGTGCCTCACCTCATCGCGGTCGCCGACGCGATCGCGTACGCCCACGACCGCCAGATCATCCACCGCGACCTCAAGCCATCGAACGTCATCATCGGAGACTTCGGCGAGACGTTCGTCATCGACTGGGGGCTGGCCAAGGAGCTCACCGAGGCCGGGGACGAGGACGCGTTCGAGGGGCCGTATCGCACGCCCGCGGCGCCCGAGGTGACCGTCGCCGGCAGCGTGCTCGGCACCCCCGCGTACATGTCGCCCGAGCAGGCGCGAGGTGACGAGGTCGACAAGCGGAGCGACGTCTACGCCCTCGGCGCCATGCTCCACCAGCTCTGCACCGGCGCGCGGCGCGGCGATGACTCGACCGGCGATGCCCTCGCCCGCGAGCTGCGCGCCGTGCCCCGCGATCTGGCCGCCATCATCCTCAAGTGCCTCGCCGCCGGGCCCGAGGACCGCTACGCCGACGCCTCCGACCTGGCCGCCGATCTTCGCTGCTTCATGAGCGGGCGGCTGGTCAGCGCCCATCGCTACTCCGCGCCGGCCAGGCTCGGCAAGTGGGTGGCGCGGCATCGCTCCCTGGTGACGGCGGCGGCGATCGCGGCGCTCATCCTGGTCGCGGTGAGCACCGCGAGCATCCTGCGCATCGTGCGCGAGCGGGACATCGCCGACCTGGAGCGGCGGCGGGCACAGCGGGAGCGCAACGCCGTGGTCCTGACCCACGCGCGCGAGTCGCTGGCCGCGGACCCCACGACGGCGGTCGCCTGGCTGAAGAAGCTGCCCGAGGGCACCGATCTCGACGGCGTGGTGGGGAGCGTCGCGATGGACGCCGGCAGCCGCGGCGTGGCGCGCAAGGTGCTGCGCTTCTCCTCCTCGGTCGAAGAGGTCGCCGCCAGCGACGACGGACAGACGCTGGTGGTGGCGACTCGCGACGGCACCTTCCGCCGCTACCAGATGCCGGGGCCGACGCTCGTGGCCGAGGCCCACGCGAGCGTCGGATGCGAGATCTCCATGACCGCCGGCGGCGGCATCGTCGCGCTGACCCAGGAGAACGGCGACATCGCGCTCTGGTACCGGAGCGGTGCGGTGGCCGAGGTCCCCGGCCACACCAGGGCGCCGTTCGTGACCGCGTTCGCGCCGGGCGGCGGCGCGCTCTACAGCGCCGGGCCCGACGGCCAGGTGCGGGTCGTCGACGTGGCGGCCAGGCGCTCCTCGCTCCTCTATCGCCAGGCGGACGTCATCACGGGGATCGCCGTGTCGGCCCGCGGCGAGCGCATCGCGACCGCGAGCGCCGACGGGAGCGTGGTCCTGTTCGATCTCGCGACGGCGCGGGCGCGGCGCCTCGATCCGTTCCCCGGCCAGCACGTGGCCGCGGTCGACGTGCACTTCCTCGGCGACGGCCGGCTGGTCTCCGGGCACTCGAACGGGGAGCTGCTGCTGTGGACCGCCGACGGACGCATCGGCAGGCACGTCAAGGTCCACAACGGCGGCGTGGACCACCTCCGGGTCGCCCGCGACTCCAGCACCGTCCTCAGCGTCGGGACCGATCGCACGATCGCGCGCGTCGCCATGGCCGACCTCTCGGTCGAGACCCTCGGGACCGACGCCAGCCCCATCACCAACAGCGTCCTCGGCCACATCGCCGGCCGCTCGCTGTTCGTGGTGACCTTCGCCGACGGCTCGCTGCGCTACTGGGACCTCGAGGCGCACCTGTCCCGCGAGCTCGAGGGACACGACCGGCTGGTGCCGGCGGCGGCGCTCGTGGCCGGGGAGGGCGGCCAGCCGCTCATCGCCAGCGCCGGTCACGACCGGACGCTGCGGCTATGGCCGGTTCCCCCGCCGATCTCTCGCGTCCTCCACGCGCACACGGGCGGGGTCCTGGCGGTCAGGGCGTCGCCGGACGGCGTGCACGTCGCCACCGCCGGCCGCGACGGGCGCATCGTCGTGGCGTCCCTCTCCGGTGTGGACGCCGATCTGCGGGGCGATCGCGACGCCGTGTACGACCTCTCGTTCTCGACCGACGGCCGGCTGATCGCCTCCGCCGGCTGGTCGCGGACGGTGACCGTGTGGGACGTGGCGCGGCGGCTGCCGATCGCGGCGCGCTCGATACCGGGCGATCTCCCGGGCAACCTCGTCTTTCTCGAGAGCGGCCGGCTGCTGCTCGTCGCCTCCGCCTCCGTGTTCGAGTGGGACCACGTGAAGGACGAGCTTCGCGTCCTGCGCACCTTCGATGAGCCCGTGGATCAGATGGCGCTGCGACGGCGCGCCGGACCGCTGCTGGTTCTCACGCGTTCGGGCCGGCTTCATCGCCTCGACCTCGACACCTCTCGCTGGACCGAGGAGGCCACGCGCGCCGTCAGGCTGCTCGGCCGCGGCCACGTGCTGGAGGTTCCTCATGCCGGGGAGCGCGGGGTGGTGCGCGTGGTCGACCCGGTCGCGGGCGTGGCCTACGGGCCCGTCCGACTGCCCTTCGAGGTCGAGGCGTCGCTCCTCGACGCGGACCGCCGGGTGCTGTTCGCGTTCGACCACGCCGGGCGCGGCCTCGCGTGGTACCTGGTCGGCGGCGAGGTGGTCCAGATGCGAAGCGTCAACGACGCCACCCGGGGCCTGGCCCAGCTGCCCGGCGGCGCGGTCCTGCGCCTGGTCGAGGATGGCGCGCTCGAGCGCTGGGACTTCCATGACCGGACGCTCGCCGTGGTCAGGGACCACGACGAGAGCTCGACCGGCGCGCTCGCCGTCCTGCCGGTCGGCAGCGGTGTGGTCACGGCCGCCATGGACGGGAGAGTCTTCGGCTGGCACCTCGATCTCCTCGACCGGCGGTGGGCGCGGCTCCGCTCCACGTCGCTCGAGTCTCTCACCGACCTCACGGTCGACGACATCGTCCCGTAGGACCCGTGGCACCCGTGCATTGCAAAGGAGAATGACCTTGAGAAAGTTGCTCGCCAAGAACCGCCGGCGTCTCGCGCTCAACGCCGAGACGGTGCGCACACTCACCACCTCGAACATGGCCCAGGTCATCGGCGGCGCGGTGCCGTCCCATGATGCGGGTGTCTGCACCGAGTCCTGTCGCTCCTGCACCTGTCCCCCCCCATGACGTCGATCGACGCCGCGCGCCGCATTCTCGGACTCGCAGCTGGCCTGGCTGGGGCCGTCGCATGCGGCGGCGCCTCCGGACCGGCCGCGGAGGGGACGGCGCGCGGCGCCGATGGCCGGTCATCCGGCGACAACGTCGACGCGATGAGGTTGCCGGAACGATCGACCCCCGCCCTCGTCATCGCCGGTGCGGTGCGCGATCCGGCGGGACGACCGGTGCCGGACGCGGTCGTCGCGGCGTTTCCGCTCGAGGCGTCCCTCCTGGAGGCGAAGCCGCGGGCGATCGCCCGGTCCGGCGCGCGCGGCGAGTGGGCTCTCTCCGTCGACGGCGGACAGGACTACTCCATCACCGTCGCGGCCGCCGGGCGATCGCCCGCCTATCTCCCGTGGTCCGCCGCGCAGAGACGGGGAGCGGCGGAGCGGGCGCTGGTGACGGTCGGCGCGCAGGATGCCCGCGAGCTGCGCGGCCGGCTCATCACTCACGACGGCCGACCGGCCGCGTCGGGCATGGTCCGCGTCTTTCCGCCCCTTCCCGGTCGCAAGCAGCAGGAGATCTACCTGGCCCTCCCGGGGGAGGATGGGCAGTTCCGGGTCAGCCTTCCGCGCGGCGAGTACCTCCTCATCGGTGACGCACCCGGCGCGACCTTCTCGGTCGCGCGCGTCCAGCCCGACCAGCCGGAGCGCGCCGTCGAGCTGCGGCTGAGGCCGCCGGCGCGGGCGATGCCGAGGACGGCGGTCGACGACCTTCGAAGGAGCGCCGTGCCGGTGGACATCGCGGCCTACGGCGGCGGGCAGCCGCACGGTGAACGCCTGCGGGCCAGCCTGTGCGGCGCGCGGGTCGTCGGGATCGGCGAGTCCACGCACGGCTCGTCGGAGTTCACGCGCTTCAGGGGCCAGGTGCTCCTGCACCTCGCGGCCGGGTGCGGGTTCAATGCGCTGCTCATCGAGTCCGACATGTCGGTCGCGGCGGAGATCGACGACTTCGTCCTGACGGGCAGAGGAGACCCGGCCGCGCTCGCCAGCCGGCTGGGCAGCTGGCCTTACGCCCACCAGGAGTTCCTCGCCCTGGTGCGGGAGGTGCGCGCGCACAACGCCCGCTCGGGGACGCCGGTCCACATCCTCGGGATCGATCCCTACTACCCGCAGCTGCCGGCGCGGAAGCTCCTGGCCTACCTGAAGAGGCACGGCCGGCGCCTTCACGACCGGGTCGTCGCGCGGCTCGGCGTCATGGAGCGAGTCGACTTCCGCGAGTGGTACGGCGGCGCGGGCGAGGGCGAGCACGCGGCGCTGCGGGCGTCGCTGGGAGAGGTCGACGCGTTCCTCGAGGCCCAGGAGCGGCGGCGCGGCGGCGCGGACGGGCGCGCGCGCGCGGCCCTGCATCTGCGCGCCATGCAGTCGATCGAGCGCGAGGTGTCGGGGATGGACCGCGGGCAGACCATGGCGGACAACGCGCGCTGGCTGCTCGACCGCTACGTGCCGGGCGGCAAGGCCGTCCTGGCGGCGCACAACGGCCACGTGCTCCTGGCCGACCCGGTCTGGAAGGTGAAGGAGACGGGAGACTGGCTGGCCGAGGCCTTCGGCGACCGATATGTGTCGGTCGGCGTCCTGTTCGGCAAGGGATCCTTCCGCGCGCTGTTCGCGGAGCGCGGCAAGCCGCCCGAGCTGAGGATTTTCTCCCTCGGTGAGCCGGCGCCGGAGAGCCTGGAGTCGGTGCTCGGCCGCGTGGGCCCGCGCGCCTTCTACGTCGACCTGCGCGGCCTCGAGGGAGCGACCCGGTCGTGGCTCGAGAGCGAGCTCCCCTGCCGAGAGGTCGGTTCGATGTACTCGTCCGAGGACCAGGCCGCCCAGCGGGTCGCGCCGGCGCTGAGCTTTCACGCGCTCGCCTACATCGGCGAGCTGACCGCCATCGACACGCTGCCATAGAGCAACGCATGCAACCTGTCGCCAGAGACGAGAACGGGGCCGCCTGGACGCCGATCCTCTCCGGTCGCGAGGGGGCGGCGGCGCGCGAGGTCGTGCACGAGATCGCGGCGTTCGCGCGGCGCGTGGAGCCCGAGCACGCCGGGCTGGCCAGCGGGGCGGCCGGGATCGCGGTCTTCCTCGCCTACTACGCCGCGGCGTTCGGCGACGAGGCCGCCGCCGACCGAGCGTCCGAGCTGCTCGATCGGGCGGCCGACCGGGTCGCCGACACACCGATGACGTCGTCTCTGTACGCGGGCTTCACCGGGATCGCCTGGGCGGTCCAGCATCTCACCGGCGCCGTCGGCGACGGCGGCGACGACGGCGACGGCGACGGCGACGGCGGCGGCGACGGCGGCGGCGACGACGGCGATGGCGAGCATGATCCGGGCGCGGAGATCGACGAGCTCATCGGCCAGCTGCTCGCGCGCGACGAATGGCTCGGGCCATACGACCTGATGTCGGGGCTGGTCGGGCTCGCGGTCCATGCGCTCGAGCGAATGCCGCGGCCCGGCGCCAGGTCGCGCCTCCAGCGGATCGCCTGGCATCTCGATCGACTGGCGCGGCCGGTCGCGCCCGGTGTGGCATGGCACACGGCCCCGGAGCTCCTGCCCGTCTGGCAGCGCGAGGCGTCGCCGGCGGGCCACATCGATCTCGGAGTCGCCCACGGCAACCCCGGCGTCCTGGCCGTCCTCGCCAAGATCGCGGCGCAAGGTGTCGCGCCGGACCGCACGGCCGCGCTGTTCGAGGCCGGCGTGGCCTCGCTGCTGTCGCGGTGGATCGCCGGCCATCCGGGCGGGTGCTTCGCGAGCTGGATCGCGGGCACCGGCGGCGACGCCACGCCCTCGCGCCTCGCCTGGTGCTACGGCGATCTCGGGCTGGCCGCGGCTCTCCTGGTCGGTGCCCGCGCGGTCGGCTGCGCGCGCACCGAGCGGGCCGCGCTGGAGCTGGCGCGGCTGGCCGCCGCGCGGGCGGACGATGCCGCCGGTGTGGTCGACGCCGGCCTGTGCCACGGCGCGCTCGGCAACGCCCACGTCTTCAACCGCATGTACCAGGCGACGGGAGACCATCGACTGCTCGAGGCGGCGCGCTCCTGGGCGCGGTGCGGCCTCGGCTTCCGCAGGCCCGGGGAGGGAGCGGCCGGCTTCAGCGCGCGCAGGTCGCTGGCAGACGGATCGCTGTGCTGGGAGGCCGATCCTGGCCTCCTGAGCGGCGCCGCCGGGATCGGGCTCGCGCTCATGGCCGCCTGCACCGACCTCACCCCGGCCTGGGACTGCCTGTTCCTGGTCGATGCGGCGCCCCGCGCCCATCGCCCGCCATCCGGCGCCGCCGGAGGGAGCCGATCGTGAGCGCCGAGCAGTCGACGGTGTCCTTCGAAGAAGGCGGGCTCGAGCAGGCCGCCGGCTCGGTCGGCGCGCCCCGTCTGGTGGTCGCGCTGTCGTGGGAGAGGCCGCTGGTGCCCGGGTGGCGCATCTCGCTCGGCTCCGCCGGCGAGGTGTTCCTCGGGCGCGGCACGCGGCGCGAGCTCAGGCGCTCGCCCGGTCGGCTCGACGTCATGCTCGACGACGACGCGCTGTCGCGGCAGCACGCGGTGCTGCGCCGCGTGTCGGGAGGATGGGAGCTGGAGGACCTGGGCTCCAAGAACGGCACCATGGTGGGCGGCGACTACTACATGCGGACCACCCTGGCCGACGGCGACGTCGTGGAGATCGGCACGACCGTGCTGGTCTTTCGCGACACCTGTCCGTGCAAGGACGACGCGCCGGAGCTGGCGGATCGCGATCTCGAGCTCGAGGGTGACTCTCGCCTCCCGGGGGTGTTTCGCACGCTGGACGTCGATCTCGAGCGCCGGCTCGCCGAC
>Ga0126377_10001867_pt1 | contig 14113 bp, 15 predicted proteins | sample PanSoiMetPlot_22_FD_92647 | JGI IMG/M metagenome (GOLD analysis project Ga0126377, IMG submission 92647) | Tropical forest soil microbial communities from Panama - MetaG Plot_22 | ecosystem: Environmental > Terrestrial > Soil > Tropical forest > Bulk soil | place: Panama | collected 2016-02-17
GTCCTCGATGATGGTGTCGGTGGAGATCTCCTCGCCCTCGAGGTAGCGCTCCATGAGCGTCTCGTCCTCGCTCTCCGCGATGATCCCTTCGAGCAGGTCGCCGCGGGAGCCGTCGATTGCCGTACGGTGCTCGGGATCCGGATCGCGCACCTGTGCCGGATGGCCGTCCGTGTAGTCGAACACGCGCTCGGTGATGAGCCCGATCAGGCCGGCCACCGTCTCGCCGTCGTCGGCGAGCAACGGAAGGTAGAGCGGCAGCACGTTGTCGCCGAACGCGGACTTGCATTGGGTCAGCGTGTCGTCGAAGTTGGCTCGCGGATGGTCGAGGCGGGTGACGGCGACGGCGCGAGGCATGCCGACCGCGGCGCACTCCTCCCACAGCGACACGGTCGCCGCGTCGATGCCGTCGGCCGCGGAGACCACGAACAACACGCCGTCGGCGGCCCGTAGGCCGGCGCGCAGCTCGCCCACGAAATCGGCGTACCCGGGAGTGTCGAGAAGGTTGACCTTGACCGCCGGCGCATCGCCGACCGAATACATGAGCGGGGCACAGGCGAGGCTCACCGAGCGCTGTTGGCGGACGGCGGCCGCGTCGTAGTCGGAGACCGTGGTCCCCTCGGTCACATCGCCGGCGCGGCTGATCGTGCCGGTCGCGGCTAGCAGCGCCTCGACGAGAGTCGTCTTGCCGGCGCCCGAGTGCCCGACGAGCACCACGTTGCGTACCCTGCCGGGTTGATCCACCACCGGCGCGGGGCCGGTGACTCCCTTCTCCTGCGTCTTCTGCGCCATCGACGCACCTCCACGAATCGTGGCCGCTGGCGCCCGAATCCGCGGGCGGTGGCAGCCTAGCGAGAGTCTTGGGACGATTACTGCTGATCCCACACCCGTGAGGCAGGCCACACAAGCCCGTCGGCGAATCTCCCGCCGGTTGACGGACACGTTCGCGCCACCCTGGCGTCACGCGATGGTCATCGGGCCTTGCCGCGCCACAGCGTGCCGGGACCTGCCTGCTAGCCTGCCCATCCGAGCGGCCGCATCGGCCCGATCGGTAGGGTGGAGCGGCCATGGCAAAGATCTTCAACGTCTCCGCACGAGCGGTGGTGGCCCGGATCTGCGATCCGCCGGCGCGGGCGTTGTTGCGGGCCGGGGTCTCGCCGGACGCGGTCACCGTGGTCGGCACGCTCGGCGTCCTGGCCGGTGCCGCGCTCTTCGCGGTCACCGGCGACTACCTGGCCGGTACGATCATCGTGACGCTCAGCGCCTTCACCGACCTGATCGACGGCGCGATGGCACGCGCTCGCGGACGGTCCGGCAAGTTCGGGGCGCTGCTCGACTCGACGTGCGACCGGATCGCAGATGGTGCGGTGTTCGGCGCGGTGGCCTTTTGGCTCGGCGCCCACGGCCGGCAGTGGGGCGCCGCGGCCGCGCTGGTCAGCCTGGTGGCCGGGCAGGTCGTCTCGTACGTGAAGGCCCGCGCGGACAGCCTCGGCATGGACGCGAACGTCGGCCTGATCGAGCGCGCCGAGCGGCTGATCCTGCTCGGCATCGGCGGCCTGCTTTCCGCGTTCGGCGTGAAATACGGCCTCGATGTGCTCCTCAGCATCCTCGCCGTATTGTCGATCGTGACGGTCGCGCAGCGGCTCGTCGCCGCCTACCGTCAGGACCGAGCGGCGCATCCAGTGCCGCCGCCGGACAGCCCGGCCAAGGTCGATGTCCCGTGAGCGAGGTGGCGTGAACGCCAAGGATCGGTGCCTCGACTGGGCATACGCCGCCGCGTGGCGGTTGATCCGCGTCATGCCGGAACGAGCCGCCGCCGCTGTGTTCCGGATGGCCGCCGACGCTGTGTCGCGGCGCAACGGCAAGGGCGTCACGCGACTCGCGGCCAACCTGCGCGTAGTAGTCGGGCCGTCGATGCCGGACGAGGAGTTCGCCGTACTGGTACGCGATGCGATGCGGTCGTACGCGCGCTACTGGCTCGAGGCGTTCCGGCTACCGTCACTGAACCAGCAGCAGCGCATCGACAAGTACGGCTTCGTCGGCACCGAGACACTGCTCGCGAACGCGGTGCCCGGCCGCGGATGCATCCTCGTGTTGCCGCACTCCGGCAACTGGGATGCGGCGGGCGCGTTTGTCACCGCGAACGGGATGGCGCTGACCACGGTGGCCGAGCGGCTCAAGCCGGAAGTGCTCTACCGGCGTTTCGTGGCGTACCGCGCGACGCTGGGCATGGAGATCGTGCCGCTGACCGGCGGCGACCGCGCGACACTCGACCTGCTCGCCGAGCGGCTGCGGGCCGGCGTGGTCGTCCCGTTGCTCGCCGACCGCGATCTGTCCGCGCGCGGCGTCCGGGTCACGTTCTTCGGCCACCAGACGAAGATGCCGGCCGGCCCGGCGATCCTCGCGTTGCGTACCGGTGCGCCGATCTACGTGGTGCACAACTGGTACGAGCCGCACCGCCCGAAAGGGTTGCTGTCGCACGAGATCGTGCTCACCGACACCAGCGGTACGTTCGGCGACCGGGTGCGCCGGCTGACGCAGCTGTTGGCCGACGAGTTGGCCCGCGGGATCGCGCGCCACCCTGCGGACTGGCACATGTTGGGCAAGATGTTCATCGACGACGAAGCGGAGGCCACGCCGACGGCACAAGGTAGCGCCGCGCCGGCGGCGGGTACGCCGACCGAGAGGGCCGCCGACACGCGGCCGGCCGCGTCGACCGTCGCGTCGCCCGGGTCGGGTTGACCTGATGCGGATCGGGATCGTTTCGCCCTACTCGCTGGACACCCCCGGCGGTGTGCAGAACCACGTGCACGACCTCGCCGAAACGCTGATCAGCCTCGGCCACTACGTGAACGTGCTGGCACCCGCGGCGGAAGAGGACGAGCTGCCGCGCTACGTGACCCCGGCCGGTCGCGCGGTGCCGGTGCGCTACAACGGTTCGGTTGCCCGCTTGTCGTTCGGGCCGATCTCCGCGACGCGCGTGCGCCGTTGGATCACCACCGGTCGGTTCGACGTACTGCACGTGCATGAACCGATCACGCCGAGCCTGTCGATGCTCGCGGTGCTGTCCGCGCAGGGACCGGTGGTGGCCACGTTCCATACCGCGATGACGCGCTCCCGCACGATGGCCGCCGCGCAGGGCCTGTTGCAGATCGTGCTGGAGAAGATCACCGCTCGGATCGCGGTGAGCGCGCTCGCCCGACGCGTACAGGTCGAGCACCTCGGCGGTGGCGCGTGGGAGATCCCCAACGGCGTCTCGGTCGAGCGCTTCGCGACCGCCGAGCCGCTGCCTGGCTGGCCGGGATCGGAACCGGAGACCGGCGGCGGAGCGATCGGCTTCCTTGGCCGCTTCACCGAGGAACGCAAGGGATTCCCGATCCTCGCCGAGGCCTACGCGAAGCTGGCCGAGACGCGGCCGGGTCTGCGCCTACTCGTCGCAGGTCCCGGAGACCCGGACGAACTCTTCGCCGCGCTGCCCGAGTCGGTGCACGACCGGGTCACGTACCTCGGCAAGGTGTCCGAGGCGGACAAGGCGCGGATGCTTCGCAGCGTCGACGTCTACGTGGCGCCGAACACCGGCGGCGAGTCGTTCGGCATGATCCTCACCGAGGCGCTCGCGGCCGGTGCCCCGATCGTGGCGAGCGACATTGTCGCGTTCCGGCGAGTGCTCGACGACGGGCGGGCCGGCGTGCTGTTCCCGGTCGGCGATGCCAGCGTCCTGGCGGACGTGCTCGGCGACCTCCTCGACAGTCCGGACCAACGCGCGGCATATCGCGCGGCTGCCGAGGTGCTGGTCGCCGCGTACGACTGGCCGGTGGTCGCCCAGCGGGTGCTGGAGGTCTACGCGCTGGCCATCGAGGCCACCACGGGCGAGCCGGTGCACGTGGACGCGGCCACACCGGTCTGACCGGGCGCACTACCATCGACGGCCATGTGGTGGATCGTCGGCGTGGTCGGGGTGGTCGTGGTCGTCGCGACCTACCTGACGTGGATCGCCGGTCGGGTCGACCGTACCCATGAGCGCGCCGCCGCGTCCGCGTCCGCGCTCGACTCAGCGCTGCTACGCCGCGCCGTGGCCGCCTTGGACGCAGCCGCTGAGATGCGTCGACCGGATCTCGGCACGCTGGCGCGCACCGCGCTCGCTCGCGACGCCGGCACCGCCACCGACCGTGAGAGTGCCGAGAACGCGCTGACCAAGGGGCTGCGCGATCTGCCGTACGGCATCGACGCACCCGAGATGGCCGGCATCGTGGCGGCGAGCCGGCGCGTGTCGCTAGCCCGTCACATTCACAGCGATCTCGTCCGCGACGCGTTGGCGATGCGGCGGCGACGGCTCGTACGGCTGCTGCGCTTCGGCCACCGTCACCCGGTGCCGCGCTATTTCGACATCGAGGATCCGATCCTCGGCCCGGTGTCCGCGTGACGCGGCGCTGAGTGGCTGCCCGGGCCGTTGCGAGGTCGCTACAAGGATCCGAAGTACGCGACCATCACGACGATGGCGATGGCTAGGCTGGCGGCGGCGTACACCAATTCGCGGGTACGCGCGTCGAAGCCGTGCACCACCATCCGCTCCGGCCGTCGCGCCGCGTAGCTCACCCGTACCATCGTGCCGATCTCGATCGGCGATCTGGCACGGAACACCACCGGCATGGCGGTCACCGAGGCGCCGGTCTGTGTCGTGTACCGCACCCGCGGGCGGCGCAGCACCTCGCCGTTGGATGCCGTGACGATTTCCAACGAGTCCACGACCCCGGACGTGGCCACGCCCGCCATGCGGAGCATCCACAGCCGTACGTTGCGCAGGCTAACGATGGTCCCGAACAGACAGAGCAGTAACACACCGAGCATGATCATCTGCATGGCTGGCTGATGCAGCAGATCGATGTTGTCCTCAGCCCCCGTGGTCGGCATACCGTGAGTGTGAGGATGTCGGTCAATGTCCGCAACGACTGCGTCGCAATCCGGCATGCGCCCGCCCGGCGGCGCCTCGTCACGCGAGTCGCGGCGTTTTGCGGTACCCGCGCAGTTCGTGCCGTGACCTGGCCCACGGCGCAGGCCAAGCGCGGCTGATTGGCGCTGAACCCGGCCGGGTGGCCCGCGTAAAATTCGCTTCGGAACCCACTGATATCCGACAGGAGCATCGTCACCGTGTCTGACCTCAGCGCCACCCCAACCGCCACCGGTACGAGTCGCGTCAAGCGCGGCATGGCCGAAATGCTCAAGGGCGGCGTGATCATGGACGTCGTCACGCCCGAGCAGGCGAAGATCGCCGAGGACGCGGGCGCGGTCGCCGTGATGGCGTTGGAGCGGGTCCCGGCGGACATCCGCGCGCAGGGCGGCGTGTCGCGGATGAGCGATCCGGACATGATCGACGGGATCATCGGTACGGTGTCGATCCCAGTTATGGCGAAGGCGCGCATCGGCCATTTCGTCGAGGCCCAGGTGCTGCAGTCGCTCGGCGTCGACTACATCGACGAGTCCGAAGTGCTGACGCCCGCGGACTACGAAAACCACATCGATAAGTGGGCGTTCACCGTCCCGTTCGTCTGCGGTGCCACAAATCTCGGCGAGGCGCTGCGCCGCATCACCGAGGGTGCCGCGATGATCCGGTCCAAGGGCGAGGCCGGCACCGGCGACGTATCCAACGCCACGACGCACATGCGCAAGATCCGCGGGGAGATCCGCCGCCTCACGTCGTTGCCGGCCGACGAGCTCTACGTCGCGGCGAAGGAGTTGCAGGCGCCGTATGAGCTGGTCAAGGAGATCGCGCAGACCGGCAAGCTCCCGGTCGTGCTGTTCACCGCGGGCGGCATCGCGACGCCGGCCGACGCCGCGATGATGATGCAGCTCGGCGCGGAGGGCGTGTTCGTCGGCTCCGGCATCTTCAAGTCGGGCAACCCGGCGCAGCGCGCCGCAGCGATCGTCAAGGCAACGACCTTCCACGACGACCCGGACGTGATCGCGAAGGTGTCGCGCGGCCTCGGCGAGGCGATGGTCGGCATCAACGTCGACGACATACCGCAGCCGCACCGGCTCGCCGAACGCGGCTGGTGACGCGAAACCCGTGTCCGATCTGACCATCGGCGTCTTCGCCCTGCAGGGCGACGTACGCGAGCATCTTGCCGCGCTGGCCGCGTGCGACGTGATCGCGCGTCCGGTCCGCCGGCCGGCTGAGCTGGACGATGTCGATGCGCTGGTCATCCCCGGTGGTGAATCGACGACCATGAGCAAGCTCGCCATCGAGTTCGAGTTGTTCGACCCGATCGCCATGCGGCTCGCGGACGGGATGCCGGCGTACGGCTCGTGTGCCGGCATGATCATGCTGGCGCGTGACGTCCTCGACGGGCGTCCGGATCAGCGCAGCTTCGGTGGCATCGCGATGACGGTGCGCCGCAACGCGTTCGGTCGCCAGGTCGACTCGTTCGAGTCGTCGGTCGTCCTCGACGGACTCGGCGAGGAGCCGTTCCACGCGGTGTTCATCCGGGCGCCGTGGGTGGAGCAGGTGGACGAGGGCGTCATGGTGCTCGGCCGCGTCGGTGGCGGCGGCGTCACAGGTGACGTGCCGCCCGCGGCAGCCGGTAGGATTGTCGCCGTCCGGCAGGGAAATCTGCTCGCCACCTCCTTCCACCCGGAGATCACCGGGGACCTGCGCGTGCACCGCTACTTCGTCGAGCTGGTGCGTGCCGCGGTAGAGGACCGGGCGTAGCCGGGCCGGGACCAGACGTGAAGGGCGCGGCGCGCGGACGGCGATAAGCCGGCCGGCGCGATGAGCGCGGGTAGGACGACGGAGGCGTGATGTCCGGCCATTCGAAATGGGCGACGACCAAGCACAAGAAGGCGGTCGTGGACGCCAAGCGCGGCAAGATGTTCGCGAAGCTGATCAAGAACGTTGAGGTCGCGGCGCGCACCGGTGGCGGCGATCCGGCCGGCAACCCGACCCTCTACGACGCGATCCAGAAGGCCAAGAAGAGTTCGGTCCCGAACGACAACATCGACCGGGCGGTCAAGCGCGGATCGGGCCTCGAGGCCGGTGGCGCCGACTGGCAGACGATCATGTACGAGGGGTACGGGCCGAACGGCGTCGCGCTGCTGATCGAGTGCCTGACCGACAACCGGAACCGGGCCGCGACCGAGGTGCGGGTCGCGCTGACCCGCAACGGCGGCACGCTCGCGGACGCGGGCAGCGTGGCCTACATGTTCAGCCGCAAGGGCGTTGTGCTCGTGCCCAGCGCCGCGACCTCGGAGGACGCGATCCTGGACGCGGTGCTCGACGCCGGAGCCGAGGAGGTCAACGACCTCGGTGAGGCGTTCGAGGTGGTATCCGAGCCGACCGACCTGGTCGCCGTACGCTCCGCGTTGCAGGGCGCCGGCATCGACTACGAGTCCGCCGAGTCCTCGTTCGTACCGAGCGTGAACGTGCCGCTCGACGAGGACGGCGCGCGCAAGGTGTTCAAGCTTGTCGATGCGCTCGAGGATTGCGACGACGTACAGAACGTCTACGCGAACTTCGACGTCTCCGACGAGATCATGGAAGCCGTGGAGGCGTAGCCGCTCCGCCGGCCGACGCTCCGACGGCCGAGGCCCCGCCGGCAGACGACTCGCTGGCCGACGACTCGCTGGTCGACGCCCCGCCGATCTCGGACCGGCCGGCGGCCACCTCACATTGGGCGCCGTCCGGCCAGGCGGCGACGCATACCCGGTTGCCGGCATGGTCGGCGAGGATCCAGCCGGCCGGGGCGCCGGATCCGTCGACGATGCGCCCGCCGGCAGCGAGCGCGTTGGCCACGCGATGCTCGGCCTGCTCCCGCGCGACCGAGACGTCGACGTGCATCGCGTGCCGCAACGGCTTGGCGGGATCGAGGTCCTGCATCCAGACGGTCGATCCGTGTCCGAGCGGGTCGACGGCGTTGTCGTCGGCCAACTCGGCGTATCCGAGAACGGCGCGCCAGAAGCCGACATCGATCGCGTCGGGCCGGGCCGAGATCGCAAAACTGACCTCCTGCACCCGCGTCCGGTCGGATGTCGCATTGTGCTCGCGCACCACCGCCGACACCGCGCGAGCCAGCCGCACGTGGCGCTCCTCGAGCCGGAAGACGCCGCGGGCCAACCGTACGGTGAGCTGACCGTCGGCGATGGTCATCAGCACGCCGGTGCCGGCGAGCCCGGGAACCTGCGCGATGGCTTCGGCCAGCCGTGCCGCTTCGACCATCGACGGGACGCGAAACACCGCAGTCGCGCCACCGTGCAGCACGACCCAGTCCGAACCACCGTGTGCGGCGAGGAACTCGCGCCAACCCTGCTCGCTGATGTCGACCTCCGCGGTGAAGCTATCGCAGCGTGCCGACAGCGGGTTCGCACGTGCGCCGCGTCGCGATGCCGTGCGACTGTCGCCCAGCTCACAGATATTTAGTTACGGAACCGTTCCGTATCAGATTCATCGCGAGTAACGTTGCCGGCAATACGAGTCATATGCGTATCGATTCAAGACCGTATCGAAACGTGAGGAACCCGCATGTCGGTCACGTCAACTTCGTCAGCCGCGTCAGCGCCGACGCCCCTTGCTTTATCTGGTCACCCGCGTCGATGGACGATCCTCGGCGTCCTGGTGGTCAGCCTGCTCGTCGTCGTTCTCGACAACACCGTGCTCAACGTGGCACTGCGTACCATCGCCGATCCGGTACGAGGCCTTGGCGCGAGCCAGAGCGACCTGGAGTGGGCGATCAACTCGTACACGCTGGTCTTTGCTGGATTGCTGTTCACCTGGGGCGTGCTCGGTGACCGCGTCGGTCGCCGGCGCATGCTGCTCGCCGGACTCGTCATGTTCGGCCTCGCCTCGCTCGCGTCCGCGTACGCACAGAACTCCGGCCAGCTGATCGGCGCGCGTGCGCTGATGGGCATCGGCGGTGCTGCCGTGCTGCCCGCGACACTCTCGATCATCTCGAACGTCTTCGATCCGCGTGAGCGCGGCAAGGCGATCGGTGTGTGGGCCGGTTCGGTCGGCCTCGGTGTCGCGATCGGACCGGTCGTCGGCGGCGCGCTCCTCGAGCACTTCTGGTGGGGCTCCGTCTTCTTGATCAACGTACCGATCGTGGTGGTCGGCGTGATCGCGATCGCGCTGATCGTGCCGGAGTCGCGCGACCCGAAGCCTGGGCGGCTCGACCTTGTCGGCGTCGGGCTGTCGATCGTCGGGCTCATCGGTCTCGTCTACGGCATCATCGCGGGCGGCGACCACGGGTTCGGCGACGTACGGTCATGGGCCTCGCTCGCCGGTGGCGTCGCGGTTCTCGTCGGCTTCGTCTGGTGGGAGCGCTCGATCACGTACCCGTCGCTGGACGTACGCCTCTTCCGCGACCCTCGCTTCGCCGCCGCCACCGGTGCGGTTGCGACGGTGTTCTTCGCCGCCATGGGGACGCTGTTCTTCATGTCGTTCTACCTGCAGCTGGTGCGCGGCTACTCGCCACTGGAGACGGGTCTGCTCTTCACGCCGTTCGCGGTGGCACAGCTCGTGTTCGCACCGCGGAGCGCCGCGATGGTCCGCAGGTTCGGGCCGAAGGCAGTCTGCGCCGTCGGCCTGTCCCTGGTCGCCATCGCGCTGGTCGGTCTCGCGACGCTCAACGAGAGCACGCCGGTGTGGCTGCTCGGCGCGTACTTCTTCGTACAGGGCGTCGGCATGGCGAACGTGATGCCGCCGGTGACCGAGTCGATCATGGCGTCGTTGCCGCGCGAGAAGGCCGGCGTCGGCTCGGCGGTCAGCAACACAGTCCGCCAGGTCTCCGGCGCGCTCGGCGTCGCGGTGCTCGGTTCGGTGCTATCCGCCGTCTACCGCTCGCGAATCGGCGAGCACCTCGGCGGGCTGCCGGTCGCGCAGCGCGCCACCGCCGGCAACTCGATCTCCGCGACGTACGGCAGTGCCGCCGACCTTGCCGCGCATGGCCAAACCGGCGTCGCGGGCGCGCTCACTCGGGCCGGTGACACCGCTTTCGTCGGTGCGATGCACTGGGCGGCGTGGGGCTCTGTTGTGGTCGCGCTGCTTGGCGTCGCGATCGTGGCTCGCTGGCTGCCGGCGCGCTCGGCGCCGCTTGCGGTGGCCACCGGCCCGGCGACGACCGGGTCGTCCAACGCCGCCGACGACCTCGACCGGGAGGCGGCCGACCTCGCCGACACGGCCGAGGAGCTAGCCGAGGTCTGAGTGCAACGGGCACAATGGTGACGATGATGTCAACCGATTTCCACGCTTCCGGCGCCGAAGCCACCGGCGCCGGAAGCGGCGTGCCCGCGCGCGGTGGGCGCGGCGCGGAAAGCGGGAACGTAGCGACGCCATCGGATGCCGCGACGCGCGAGGACACCGCCCGCGAGGACACCGTCACCCGCGAGGAAGAGGCGCGCCGAGCGCCCGGCCGGCCGCGCAGCCCGCGCGCCGACGAGGCGATCATCGAAGCGGTCCTGGACCTGATGGCCGAGGGTACGTCGGTTGAGGCGTTGTCCATCGAGGCGGTCGCCGCCCGAGCCGGTGTCGGCAAGGCAACCATCTACCGCCGGTGGCCTAACAAAGAGACGCTCGTCGTCGACGCGCTTGGCGCGCTCAAGGAACCGCTTCCGGAGTTGGCCGGCGAGTCCATTCGCGAGGATCTGCTCACCATGCTGCGGTCGACGACCAAGGCGCGCGAGTCCCGCGCCGGCCGCATCATGCCGTGCCTGATCCCCGAGCTGCAGCGCAATCCCGAGCTGCAGCGCCAATACCGGCGCATCGTCGAGCCGCGGCGTGAGCGGATGCGCGAGGTGCTGCGGCGCGGTGTCGCGAGCGGCGAATTGCGCGCCGACCTCGACATCGACGTCACGGCGGCGCTGCTCAACGCGCCGATGGTCGTGCAGGCCGTGCTGAACTGGAATCCCGATCTCGACACGTCGAAGCTGCCCGAGCAGATCGTCGACGCGCTGCTGCCGAGCATGCTCGCCTGACGCCGCTCGCGGGCACGTTGCGGTCCGCGACACTCGGCGTCGCTAACCCCGAGATTGGTACGCGGGCGCGAACACCACGAGCAATGCGAGATCCTCGGTGATGTCCACGAATCGGTGCTCCTCGCCAGCGGGTACGAACAGCACGTCGCCCGCGACCACGTCGACCGACGCGTCTGGCGTGACGAGCCGGGCGCGGCCGGCGGTCACCACATAGATCTCGTCCTCGGTATGCGGTGTCTGGTCGTCCACGCCACCGGCCGGGATCGAATACGTGCCGATGGACAGGTCCGGCACGACCAGGTGTTGCGTGAAGTCGGTCGCCTCGCCGTGTGCAGGCGTCTGGAACAGACCGGATCCGGTGAGCTTGCGCATGCCGTCCGACGCTAGCGTGCCGCGCGTGTCGTGTGGTGGCCGTGCGACGCCCGTACGGTAACGTGTCGAACACACGTACGGCGACCGGATAGGTTGCGAGGCGTACGGGTGCCAGGGAGGGCAGACGTGCGAGTGCTCGGAGTCGATCCCGGCCTCACGCGATGCGGTGTCGGTGTCGTCGACGGCGAGCCCGGCCGGCCGTGCACACTCGTCGCCTATTACGTGGTGCACAGCGACCCCGCCGACGAACTCGCCGATCGGCTTCTGAACCTCGATCGGAGCCTCGCCGACCTCATCGCGCGCCACGAGCCCGACACGGTTGCCGTGGAGCGGGTGTTCAGCCAGCACAACGTACGCACCGTGATGGGCACCGCCCAGGCGGGCGCGATCGCGGTGCTGGCCGCCGCGAAGACCGGCCGGCCGGTGCAGATGTATACGCCCAGCGAGGTCAAGGCCGCCGTCACCGGCTCCGGTCAAGCCGACAAGGCCCAGGTCGCCGCGATGGTCACCCGGCTTCTCCGGCTCGCCGCCCGACCGAGCCCGGCGGATGCGGCCGACGCACTCGCGCTCGCAATCTGCCACGTGTGGCGCGGCGGCACGCGCGCGAAGATCGCCGCAGCCGCAGCTCGCGCTGCCGACGCTCGCGGTACCGACCCGAGGAGGAACGCATGATCGCCAGTGTCGCGGGACGTGTGGCCGCCGTCGCGCCGGACGGAGCGGTGATCGAGGTCGGCGGCGTCGGCTTCGCCGTACAGTGCACGCCGAACACGCTCGCCGGGCTCCGTGTCGGAACCACTGCGAGACTCGCCACGAGCCTGATCGTGCGCGAGGATTCGCTGACGCTCTACGGCTTCGCCGACGACGACGAGAAGCAACTCTTCGAGATGCTGCAGACCGTTTCGGGCGTCGGGCCGCGCGTCGCGCAGGCGGTGCTCGCGGTGCACCACCCCGACGCGGTACGCAAGGCCATCGCGAACGCGGACACCGCGGTGCTCGTGCGCGTTCCCGGCATCGGTCGCAAGGGTGCGGAGCGCCTCATCCTCGAGCTTCGCGACAAGATCGGCTCGGTGCCGTTGCTAGCCGACGGCGTGCCGGCCGTCCGAGGCGGCCGGCAGGCCTGGCATGACCAGGTCCATCAGGCGCTGGTCGGACTCGGCTGGAGTGCGACACAGGCCGAGGTCTCGGTGGCCGCGGTCGCGGAGCAGGTCGACGGCGAGGTCGCGGCGGGTGGCGCGCTCCCGTCCGTACCAGCGCTGTTGAAGATGGCGATCCGCGTGGCCGGCGCGGCCCACGACGGGCGGGTGCGGTGACCGACGGCCATGGTCTCGTGTCGGCGTTCGCGGACGCCGGCGACGTGGACGCCGAGGCGAGTGTCCGACCCCGTCGGCTAGCCGAGTTCATCGCGCAATACCGCGTCCGCGAGCAGCTGGATCTGCTGCTGCAGAGCGCGATGCGCCGCGGCGTGCCGCCCGATCACATCCTGCTGTCCGGAGCGCCCGGGCTCGGCAAGACCACACTCGCCATGATCGTCGCCGCGGAGCTCGGCGCCGGCCTGCGCATCACGAGCGGACCGGCGATCGAGCGATCCGGCGACCTGGCCGCGGTGCTCACCAGCCTGTCGGCCGGCGACGTGCTGTTCATCGACGAGATCCACCGCATTGCGCGACCGGCCGAGGAGTTGCTCTACAGCGCGATGGAGGACTTCCGCGTCGACGTGATCGTCGGCAAGGGCCCCGGCGCCACCGCGATCCCGCTGGACGTAGAACCGTTCACGCTGGTCGGCGCGACGACGCGGTCCGGCCTGCTGACGGGTCCGATGCGGGACCGCTTCGGTTTCGTCGGCCATCTGGACTTCTACGAGGCGGCTGACCTGGTGAAACTCGTCCACCGTTCGGCCGGAATCCTCGGCGTACCGGTGACGCCGGACGGCGCGACGGAGATCGCCGGCAGGTCGCGTGGTACGCCTCGGATCGCGAACCGCCTGCTACGGCGGGTACGAGACTTCGCCGAGGTACGAGGGGACGGAGTGGTCACGCTGGCCGCCGCGAAGTCGGCGCTCCAGGTGTACGACGTCGACGAGATCGGGCTGGACCGGCTCGACAAGGCGGTGCTGAGGGCGCTTGTCACGTCGTTCGGCGGCGGACCGGTGGGGTTGTCGACACTCGCCGTCGCCGTCGGTGAGCAGCCCGACACCGTCGAGGAGGTGTGCGAGCCCTATCTGGTCCGGGCCGGACTGCTCGCGCGGACCCCCCGTGGCCGGGTCGCGACCGCGGGCGCCTGGCGTCATCTGGGCCTTCGGCCACCAAATGCTACTTTTGGTAACGGTGCCGAATCGGCGCCCGACCTGTTCGACCAGCAGCCCTAGCTGCCGGGTCTCTTGGTCGTCGGGCTCGGGCGAGCCGGACGCTGCGTGATGACGAACGTAACCCTTCCGTGATCTACGCCGCTTTCGGCGTTGCGCGTCCCACCGACTAGACTCGCCGCGGTCCGGACTGGACGTACGTCGGCTCTTCGGGCATTGCACGCGATGCCCCGGAGTCCCTCAGGAAGGCACGATTGTGTATTTGGCGGCTGGTAACTCCGGTAGCAGCTCGTTTTCACTTCTGTTGATCGTCGCGATCATCTTGGTCTTCTACTTCATCGTCTACCGGCCGATGAGGCGCCGCCAGCAGGCCGCGCAGCAGCAGCAGAGGGACATGCGGTCGAACCTCGGCGAGGGCGACAAGATCGTCACGATCGGTGGACTCTTCGGCACGGTCGTGTCGACGGACGACGAATCGGTCAC